>Ga0272444_10002461_pt1 | contig 17102 bp, 9 predicted proteins | sample SSMForm13_FD_201033 | JGI IMG/M metagenome (GOLD analysis project Ga0272444, IMG submission 201033) | Marine sediment archaeal communities from Little Sippewissett salt marsh, Falmouth, MA, United States - SSM-Form-13 | ecosystem: Environmental > Aquatic > Marine > Wetlands > Sediment ...
CCGATATTTTCAAGAAAAAATTTACTTTCTGATTACTATCGATTTTAAAAAAAACTAAAACGGTTTGGCGTTTGTCGCCAATTCCGTGCAAAATTCAGGTATTAAGTTTTATGTTTAATAAACCTAGTTTGGAGTAATTGGAGGATATCCTTATGGAGAAAAATCCAACCTATGAAGAATTGGAAACAAGGGTTAAGGAACTTGAAAAATTAACTGTCGATCGCAAGAATTCGGAAAAGGAAAAAGAAACAATTCTTAACAGCCTGATAGAACCTGTTATGTATCAAGACACTGAAATGAGGATCCTATGGGCCAATGGATCTGCCTGTGAATCAACGAATATGAGGCATGAAGAAATAATAGGTTGCTATTGTTATGAGATATGGGCACAGCGCAGCGATCCCTGTCCGGATTGCCCGGTCATGAAAGCTATGCAAACATGCCAACCACAAGCAATAGAAAAGATTACTCCTGATGGGAGGTATTGGTTCATTCGAGGCTATCCCTTCAGTGATACAAATGGTGATATTGTGGGTGGATTTGAAACCATACTGGAAGTCACCGAACAAAAGCAGGCAGAGGAGAAGCTGCGCAAGAGCGAGGAAAAATATCGTGATCTGTATGACAACGCCCCCGATATGAACGTGTTCGTCGATGCGAAAACAGCAACCATTATAGATTGTAACCAAACATTGGTCGATGCATTGGGCTACACAAAAGAAGAAATCATTGGTCGGCTAATTTTCGATATGTACACTCCTGAAAGTGCCGAATATGCAAAAGCAGATGTGTTTCCTGCGTTTGTGAAGAACGGAAAAATAGAAGGTGAAGAATTACAACTCCAGCGAAAAGATAATAGCAAAATTGATGTGAGTCTTAACGTATCCGCCGTAAATGATAAGCAGGGTAATGTTCTATATGGTAGATCGGTTTGGCGAGATATTACCCGTTGCAAACGACTTGAAAAACAACTCAGACAAGCGCATAAAATGGAGCCAATTAGAACCTTAGCCGGTGGTATGGCCCATGATTTTAATAACATCCTCGCAATTATTCTTGGCAATACTGAACTGGCAATGGATGAAATTCCCGAGGGGAACCCGGCTTGTTATAATATTGAGGAGATTCAAACAGCCGTCCTACGTGCAAAATATATGGTGAAGCAGATTCTTAGTTTAGCACGTAAGGAAAATGATGATCGAAAACCGGTAAAAATAAATCCCATCATTATCGAAGCTTTAAAATTATTACGGCATTCAATTCCTGCAAACATCGATATTCGATCCAATATCCCAAGAGAATCAGAGATATTCCTTGCCGACCCCACACAAATCAATCAGGTAATTATAAACCTTTGTACCAATGCAGTCCACGCAATGGAAAAAGCCGGCGGTATTCTCGAAATCAGCCTGGAGCGTGTAATATTGGAAGAATCAATCGCTCAATCGTATAAATTATTTCCGGGTAAATTCATCAAGCTAAGCGTAAGTGATACGGGTCATGGAATTGATCCAAGAATCAAAGACCGTATTTTTGACCCATATTTTACGACAATGGAAGTTGGCAAGGGGTCCGGAATGGGATTAGCCGTCGTGCAGGGTATTGTAATGAATCATGATGGTGCAATTTTGGTGGATAGCGAAATGGGAAAGGGAACCACCGTCAACATGTTTTTTCCCATGGTTGAAAGAGAACCGGTCTGAGGCTAACAGGGCAAAGGCATTTGAATCGCGATACAGGGAGAACGCTCCACGACGGCGTGCACCGAAATCAAATGCGTTTAGCCTGCTGAGGCTAACCGGTTTTGTTGACACGATGCCCATATTAAAGTACATGTATATGCACAGTTATTGATGGGAACACAAAATACAAAAGATAACCATAACCGATTTCAAAGGTCTCTATGAAGGACTGATGGAACCTATTACGATTAGGCTTGATGGCTTGGTATAAAATCCGACTTTTTACGAGACCGTCAGGTTTGATAGAGTGACATTTAAATCGGAGACAAAATGACCATGAAACTTTCATCTTTAAATGCAATTTCTCCTGTTGATGGCCGGTATCGCAAAGTTGCTGAAAAACTTGCCCATTACTTTTCTGAAGGTGCATTGATAAAATATCGGGTGCTGGTGGAGGTGGAATATTTTATTGCATTGTGTAATTTGCCGATTCCTCAATTGACAGATATTGACAAAAGTATATTCGAAGCATTGAGAGGTATTTATAAGGAGTTTTCCCATGATGACGCTCGCAAAGTAAAAGATATCGAGGCGGTTACCAATCATGACGTCAAGGCGGTTGAATATTTTTTAAAGGAAAAATTTGATGAATTTGGATTGCATGACTTCAGAGAATTCATTCATTTTGGGTTAACCTCCCAGGATATTAACAACACCGCCATACCTTGCTCATTAAAAGATGCATGGGCCCATGTTTTGCAGCCTGTTTTAGATGACGTTATTGAAAACTTGGATGAAAAAGCCAATCAATGGAAAGACGTGCCCATGCTGGCAAGAACTCACGGCCAACCCGCGTCACCTACGAGCCTGGGCAAAGAAATTTTTGTGTTCGTGGAGCGACTGAAAAAACAGAAAAATCTATTGGAAACCATCCCGTTTTCGGCCAAATTCGGTGGGGCAACCGGTAATTTCAATGCACATGTTGTGGCCTATCCTGAAATCGACTGGACAGACTTTGGAGATCATCTTGTAAACGGGATTTTAGGACTTGAACGATCACGGGTTACTACCCAGATTGAACATTATGATAATTTGGCAGCATTTTTTGATAACCTAAAACGGATCAATACCATTCTATTGGATCTGAACAGGGATATATGGTTGTACATTTCCATGGATTATTTCAAACAAAAGATCAAAGCCGGCGAAGTGGGATCTTCGGCCATGCCTCATAAGGTCAATCCCATTGACTTCGAAAATTCAGAAGGTAACCTGGGTGTGGCCAATGCGGTTTTTGAACATCTTTCCGCCAAGCTCCCGGTTTCAAGGCTGCAGAGGGATTTGACCGATTCCACAGTTACAAGAAATATCGGGGTGCCGATTGCCCATACGCTGATCGCCTATAAATCCCTTTTAAAAGGACTGGATAAATTGATTTTAAATTCCCAGGCGATTTATGCCGATTTACAGGATAATTGGGCAGTAGTTGCCGAAGCCATCCAGACCGTTTTACGCAGGGAAGGGTATCCTGAGCCTTATGAAGCCCTGAAGGAACTCACGCGGACCCATTTGCAAATTGACCAAAAGGCGATGGTTGAATTTATAGAAAACCTGAATATTGATCACACCGTTAAAGAAGAATTAAAAAAAATAACCCCCCATAATTATACGGGAATATGTGATTTTTAAAATGAGACCTATGCAAAACGCCCCCTTTTGCTCAATACCGGCGTCAGGCTCAAATTTTAATCCTCAAAATACTCAATGTATTCCTGCCTGCCCCGTAGGTCCGGCAGATCGTACTGGGGTGGTTAAAATTTTCGCGTTGACTCGGGGCATCCATGCCCCTCGCCCTGGCGGGCAGCTTGACAGCTGTCCAAATCTGCTATCCTGCAGATTTGCCTTGGTCTTGAACAAAATTGAACGTTTTTCAAAGGTCTCACAACGGCAATTGCAGGTTTCAGGTGAAAATTTTTGACCCCATCAACACCCCTCTTTCGGGGATCAACCTTATTGAAGCAAGTGCAGGTACCGGCAAGACTTATGCAATTGCCGGGCTCTTTTTAAGGCTGGTTCTCGAAGAACAACTAACCTCGGATCAGATCCTGGTGGTCACCTTTACCCGGGCGGCTACACAAGAGCTTAAAGACAGAATCCGTAATAATCTTTTGAGGGCGAAGTCGGCATTTTCAAAGGGATCGAGCAAGGATGATCTAATCAATAGGCTGGTTAAAAAACACAAACATCCGGCCCTGGCCCTTCAGTTGATTCAAAATGCCCTTATTGATTTTGACAATGCCGCTATTTTTACCATACACGGTTTTTGCCACAGGGTGTTAAATGAGCACGCTTTTGAAACACAGAGTTTATTCGACACAGAACTGGTAACCGATCAGACCGATTGGGTCAGGGAGATTGTGGATGACTTTTGGAGGAAGCATTTTTACAGCATGCCTCCGGAATTTATAAGCTATGCAAGTAAAAAGATGTCCGGTCCGGAATATTTTTTAGCGCTGTTAGGAAAACAAAAAGCGCCGGGTATGAGGATTATTCCGGGACTCGAACGCCCTGATTTAGAGAACCTTGATGGTTTTAGACATATTTTCAAAAAGCTCAAGACCGTCTGGCGCATGTCAAAGGACCGGGTAATTCCCTTATTAAAAAATTCGTGTTTAAGCGGTACAGTGTATGGAAGCCTGAAGACAAAAAAAAAGCAGACAAATTTCTCCAAAAGAGATCTAAAAGTTTTTTCCATGGCTCGATCTATGGATAGATTCGTTGATGCAAAGTCAACGGGTTTCCCTATGTTTAAAGATTTTGAAAAATTTACCGCCACCAAACTTGCAATGTCCACCAGAAAAAAACATATTCCACCGTCACACGATGTTTTTAATATATGTGATGAACTCTATGGAAAAGGGATGGCCCTTGAAGCGGAAATGGAACGCGGTCTTTTGTACCTTAAAACCCTGTTTTTAAACACTGCAGGGGAACAACTCCCGGCTAGGAAAGAGAACCACAACATCCAATTCTTTGACGACCTTCTGATAAGAATAAAAAAAGCACTTGAAGACAGCGGCGGGAATGATCTGGTGGCAGCAATTCGCCGGCAATTCAAAGCGGCCCTTGTGGATGAATTCCAGGATACCGATTCGGTTCAGTATGAAATATTCAACCGCCTTTTTGATTCAAAACATAGTGTTTTGTTTATGATCGGTGATCCCAAGCAAGCCATATACGGTTTCAGGGGGGCGGATATTTTTTCTTACATCCAAGCCTCAAGCAATGCGGATTCAAAATATACCCTCATAGAAAACTGGCGCTCAACATCCGGTTTGATAACCGCCGTAAATACCATATTTGCAAACGTTCCATCACCCTTTGTGTTTGATCAGATCGGGTTTGAAAAGGGAATCCCGGGGGGAAGACTCGAATCCATGGACGAACAATCATCCCCCAATCTTATATTATGGTATTGGGAACCGGACAAAAATTTAGACAAGCCCAAACTTCTCAACAAAACCCAAGCGGTGCCGTTGATTGCAAAAGCGGTTGCGGACGAAATCTCCCGCCTGATTTCACCAGGCCCGAAAAATCCGTCCCATGATGAATCCGATGGGGTTAAACCCGGAGATATCGCCGTTCTTGTGCGGACGAACCGGCAGGCTCAGATCATAAAAAAAAGCTTGTTATCAAAAAAAATACCGTCGGTTCTCTATGATACCGGAAACATTTTTCAAACCCACGAAGCCGGGGAAATGGAAAAAATCCTTTCGAGCGTTGCCGAACCTGGCAGTGATCGGCGGTTCAAAGCAGCCCTTGTGACCGATATAATGGGTGTTACCGGAAATAAACTCGATTTGATAGACAGTGACCCTTTTTGGTGGGAATCCCGGATCGGCAACTTCAGGGAGTATTTTCGTTTGTGGAACCGATACGGTTTTTTCAGAATGTTTCGGAACTTCATGTCAAAAGAAAACGTCAGAGAACGACTTTTGGTGTTTCCGGACGGGGAAAGAAGACTGACCAATGTTCTTCATCTTGCCGAAATACTCCACCAGGAATCGGTCGAGAAAAAAATCGGGATTACCGGTTTAATTAACTGGCTGTCCGAACAGAGAAGCATTCCTATTACAGAATCCGAGATTCACCAGCTCCGCCTTGAAAGCGATGAACATGCCGTAAAAATTATAACCCAGCATAAAAGCAAAGGGCTGGAATTTTCCGTGGTGTTTTGCCCCTTCTCATGGGGAGGATCATTGATTAAAGACCGGGAGATCACATTTCATGATCATGACAATAAGGAACTGACACTTGATCTGGGTTCAAATGAAAGGAGTGTTCATCTTGCCGTAGCTCAAAATGAGCTTCTGGCAGAGAACATGAGGTTGCTTTACGTGGCCTTAACACGAGCCATAAAAAGGTGTTACCTGGTATGGGGACGATTCAACACTGCGGAGACTTCAGCCATGGCCTACCTGTTTCATTATCGTCCCAAATTCGAAGATGACATCAAATCAGAAGATCTGGTTACCTCTTTAAAGGCAAGTGTTTCAGCGAAAAAAGATGAGGAGTTATTAGAAGATTTAAAACAGCTGGCGGGCAGATCCAAAGGGACCATAAAACTTGCCTCCTTGCCCCTTGATGACGGTGTTCAATATGGAATTTTTGAAGATGAAAAGGGGGACACTTTCTGCCGGCAATTTTCGGGGAAAATAGACACCTCGTGGAAAATATCAAGCTATTCATCCATGGTATCGCAACGGGTCCTGGAAGAAGAGGTGCCCGACTATGATGGTTCCCATGATTCTTACGGTGATATCCCGGAATACGGTATTGATCCCAATAAAAAAACAGACATTTTCTCCTTTCCAAAAGGGGCAAGGGCAGGGATATTTTTCCATGATATTTTTGAGCATCTCGACTTTTCAGCTTCGGATTACGGGTATAAAGAGGAACTGGTAACCCGTAAGTTAACGGAATACGGGTTCGATCCGGAATGGCGAGATGAGGTGTGCCATATGATAAACAACGTCCTGTCTATACCCCTTGAAATAAATTCAGAGGCTTTAACGCTTTCTTCGGTTCACTGCAAGGATCGCATCAATGAGATGGAATTTTATTATCCGTTAAATCCTATTACCCCTCGACAACTGAAAAAAATATTTGCCGATCATAAAGGCATGGAACTTCCCGCCGGTTTTCCGGACCGGATTGGAACGCTGACCTTCCCTTTTTCAAGGGGATTTATGAAAGGATATATAGACATGGTCTTTTATAAAAAAGGGCGTTACTACCTGGTGGACTGGAAGTCGAACCTATTGGGAACACGGGTGGAGGATTATTCCAAACATGCTTTAAAAACGGTGATGAACAATGATTTTTACATTCTTCAGTATCATCTGTATACACTCGCCCTGTATCAATATCTTGGGATTAGACGGCCGGATTTTGATTATGGAAAAGATTTTGGAGGTGTATTTTACCTTTTTATAAGAGGGATAAATCCTGATCGTGGACCGGAATTTGGGATTTACAAAGATTTTCCCAGTCCGGAGCTTATTCATGCACTGGGCCGAGCGCTTATTCCGGGGGGAGACCTGGGTGTAAATCAAGGCCGCTGGTAACCGCTGATCCTTGTCTATTGACAAACCGTGGCTCCGATATCAGGTGTCAGGTGTCAGTGTTCAGGTGTCAGGTTTCAGTTCTTCAAGTTTCTCGACCCTGACACCTTTTCCCCAAAGCTAAATACGTAGCGCAGACAGACATGTTGCCAACAGCCGTGATTCACACTCGGTAAAACCTTTTTATAAGCTTAATGTTCTAAATTATGGAAGAACATATAACCAATTTATATAAAACAGGATATCTATCAGATATAGATATGCATTTTGCAAGATTCATCACCGGTCTCGGCAAAAATGATGATCCGGATATGTATCTTGCCGCAGCCCTTGCCAGCAACGCAACCGGAAATGGAGATGTATATTTTGACCTTTCTTCTGTTGCCGAAAATCCGTTTCTTATGGGGCTGGAAGAGGAGGGGACCGTCAAATGGCCGAGGCTTTCCGGCTGGTTGCAAAAAATCGGGCAAAGCCCGGCAGTGGGAAGTCCCGGAGATTATCGTCCCCTGATACTGGATAGAAAAAACAGGCTATACCTTTATCGATACTGGGATTATGAAAAAAAACTTTCCCAATCGATCATCCACCGGTCTAGAGAAGATATCCGGGACTTAGATATGGTCCGTTTAACGGACGGTCTAAAGAGGCTTTTCCCACAAAACCAGGATAATGAGGTTAACCGGCAGATGGTTGCGGCATACATTGCGGCGATTAAAAGATTTTGTATCATCTCCGGTGGGCCGGGAACCGGAAAGACATTCACCATGGCAAAGATCCTTGCCCTGCTTTTGGAACTGTCCGGAAAAAAGAGACTGAAAATTTTGCTTGCCGCTCCCACGGGAAAAGCTGCTGCAAGAATCGCTGAATCCATTGAGGATGCAAAGAAAACGCTAAATAGCCCTCCGGATATTATCGCGGCCATACCTTCCGAAGCTTACACCATACACAGAATGCTCAAAACCATCCCGGGTTCCCCGTATTTTTATCATACCCATGAAAACCCGCTGGATGCTGATGTGGTAGTGGTGGATGAAGCGTCAATGATAGATCTTGCCTTGATGTCAAAGCTTTTTTGGGCGGTACCTTTTGATGCCAGGCTGATACTGATCGGAGATAAAGACCAGCTTGCTTCGGTTGAAACCGGTTTTGTGCTGGGCGATATCTGTGACAGAGAGAATGTTCACACATTTTCAGGCTGTTTTTGTAAAAAATTTGAAGCGGTAACCCAACAAAAAATGGATCTTCCGGTTAAGGAATGTAAAGATAAAGCCGGTCTATATGACTGTATGGTGGTTTTAAAAAAGAACTACCGGTTTACCGGCAGCAGCGGGATAGGGGAATTAAGCCGAGCGGTAAACCGGGGAGAAGCCCATAAGGTCTTGGGCCTGATGAAAAACAACCCCGATCAAATATTCTGGAAAAAGATTTCACAGCCCCATGATCTGTTACGTTCCCTGGGCAAAAAGGTTATTAAAGGCTATTCAGATTATCTTAACACGGATGATCCATACAGAGCCCTTGAACTCTTTAAACGGTTCAAAATATTATGTGCCGTAAAAATCGGTCCAATAGGAGTTAATGCCGTGAACCGGTTAGCAGAACAGGTATTAACCCGTGAGGGACTGATAGCGCCTGACAGGCCGTCAACCAATCCCTGGTACAAGGGCAGGCCGGTTCTGATTACCCGTAACGATTACAGCCTGAGACTTTTTAACGGGGACATGGGAATAACCCTGCCGGCTCCGGGTTCAAACAGCAAGGATCTGTATGTTTATTTTTCAGGAGATTCGGGTGAACTCCGGCGGTTTCTTCCTTACCGGCTTCCGGAACACGAAACGGTTTATGCAATGACCGTTCACAAGAGCCAGGGGTCGGAGTTTGATCATGTTCTTTTAATTCTGCCGGATCGTGATTATCCTGTGTTAACACGGGAACTGTTATACACGGGAATAACAAGGGCTAGAAAAACCGTGTCGATTTGGGCAACGGAAGATGTATTAAAAACAACCATATCCCGTAAAATCGAACGAACATCGGGACTGAAAGATGCCCTGTGGGGACAAAGGGATAATTCAGTGAAAGAAATTTAGAAGTACATTATATGAGGGGTCGAGGAGTTTTTTTTTGACTTAACCGCTCCATAAATAATCCGCCACTACATCGTACAAACTCATGCATAAGGGCTCGTAACAAAAAAACAGTATATCAATATTTAAATAAATAACTTCGGTAGATAACATTTTTTAACTTTTGATTACGAAATCATAAAAGCGCTGTTTTTTCGCAACGATCCCTAATGCATTCAAACAGTGTACGATTTCGTTGCGGATCATTCATTCCGCTTAATTTGGGACTTTAAGAGAAAAACTCCCCGACTCCTCAACTAAATTGGGAAAAAGGAATATAATTATGAAGAGATATAAAAAAATAATATTCGAGGAAAAAGGATCTGTTGCATATTTAACATTAAATCGGCCGGATATCCGAAATGCCATAACCGGTGAAATAATGATCAACGAAATCGAAGAGGTATGCCAACGGGTCCAAAAAAATAATGATATTAGCGTGATGATTGTCACTGGCGCGGGTTCAGCCTTCTCGGCCGGCGGCAACATTAAGGATATGGTTCATAAGCAAGGGATGTTCTCGGGAAATCCCGAGCAGTTGCGAAAGAATTACTGTGAAGGCATCCAGCGTATTCCTTTGGCTTTTTATTATCTGGATGTTCCCACCATAGCGGCGGTCAACGGTCCGGCCATAGGGGCGGGTTGTGATCTGGCATGCATGTGTGATATCCGTATTGCCAGCGAAACGGCCCGTTTCGGAGAAACGTTTGTTTCCGTGGGTCTGATCTCCGGTGATGGCGGAGCATTTTTTCTACCCCGTATCATAGGATTTTCCAGAGCGTGTGAGCTTGCATTTACATGCAGAATAATCGATGCGCATGAATCCGAGCGGATTGGCCTGGTAAGCGAAGTTACTTCACCGGAAAATCTTATTCAGCGGTGCACGGAAATCGCTTTTGAAATTGCAAAGCACCCTTCAAATATTCTTCGTCTGGCAAAACGTCTATTCAATCATTCACAAGGAAGGAGATTGGAGGAAGTACTTGAACTTTCTGCAGCCTATCAGGCCCTGTGTCATCATACCCCTGAGCATGACAAGGCCATGGAGAAACTATTTTCCGGCAAAAAAGGTCTTTTATAAAAACGTGCCGAATTGCAGGAGTAATTCTCCAAAATAGATTACTGTTTTCTTTTCCTTTTCCTTTTTGCTGTCTTTGAGTTTACAATTAAAAGAAACGCAATCAATGGGTTTCGTAGTCATCCGCTCTGTTGAACCCTCTGCATGCAACAAACACCCGTTGCTATGCTTTATTTGTAAATCTTCCCCCCTGTGTAAAAACACACATCCTTGATTGGTGGGTCTTTCGTAATTCCTCTTTGTATAAAAGTTATGAAAATCATCCGGAAAACTTACCAGAAGATCCAGATCCGCATCCGCCATTATTCTGGGCCCGAAAATGTGCATCTTGTCTGTTTTGTCATTGGGTATCACGGTGTAATCGATAATTTTTGGAAAGTACAAATTAAGCAAAACCTTGTCTCTACCCATAATAGAAGTAAATATGACTTGTGTGAAATAGAACTGCATAAACTGATCAAAACTTAAGTTCTTGTTTCCAAACGGAACCGCTTCCCACAAATGGTTAACATATTTCGAATATATAAGCTGAACGTTTTCATGCATTGCAAAGCCGGGAGTCTTGCAACAATGATGCGATATACCTCCTGAAGCTTCACACTTCATACATTCTTCTAAGGTTGGAGCATTTTTTGTTTGTTTTGACAACAACGCCTGTAATGTTTTGGATAAATATGTCATTGTAATTCTCCAAAGATATGAAAAGATATGAATTGTGAAGATATGACGGCCGGTGTCTGACGGAGCCAACGACCTCTCTTTTTTTCACGGATAGCCTTAACTCCATATCATTGGAAATTTATTTTGTAAATCGCAAAAATTTGAGGATTCAGGACAAACGCATTTGATTTCGGTGCAGCGTAGCGACGGCGTGTTTCTCTTGGAAACCGACTGATTGTTTGAAGGGCTTTAGCACGCGTTAGCCCGAGACGAATGAAATTATGACTTAAAAAATCAATGGGATAATTTAGCCACAAATTATTTTTAATAACTCTGGCGCGGCTCGGGCTTACGGGTGCTTAAGCACAAGTTTCAGTCGGTTGGAAAGAGATGCACGCCGTCGTGGAGCGTTCTCCATGTATCGGGATTCAAATGCGTTTACCCTAACTTTAGGCACTTTAGATCACTTATCACTTTTAATTTATCTAAAGGGATACCCAAAGCTCAAGTGCACCTTTTTTCGCATTCGGATATTTATGACTCAAATTAAAGATTTTAATATTTGTGTGGTTAAAATTCGTATGGAGGGTGATAAAATCGGTTAAATATTTTTTTAAAAGGAGGGCACCCGATTTATCCTCTTTATGGAAGTATCGAATATCTGTATTTCTATAATTAAACCTTTCCAGCCCGGCCACACCGAATCCTCTTTTTTTGAGGAGAACAGCAAGCCATTCAATCTGTTTTTTATTTTTTTCACTCGAATAATGCAAATATACAGTATATCTGCCGGGCTCTATCATATGTTGAACGGTGTTTAATTTGGTTTTTTCCACGTGAAGAATGGGTGCTGTTTTATGATCGGTTATTTTGTTTTTAGTTAAAGCGCTTTCCCCATGGGTTGTCCGGTTAACATTTGAATATATTTTCTCATTTGCGTCACCAATTTTTTTCATGTCTATTGATGTTAATTTGGATTGGCTGCTTGGGTCTGTTTCAATATTTTTCTTTATATTTCCTATGCTTTCGCTAATTTTATCATGATAATAAAAAAAGCTGAAAGCGATTATAGCCAACGCTAAAAGGAGAAAAGATTTAATTTTTCTGCCGGAGGATTTTATCGCGGTTTTTCCTTCAACTTCATTCGATTCTTCTAAAGTTTCCACTTCTGTTATATCACCATCAATGGGTTCCGTGGGTAGGCCAATACGATCTGCGCATTCTTTTATAATATTTGCATTTATTGTTGTTACACTGTTAACACACCCGGTCTGTAGTGCATGATCGCAAATATTGTTTATCAAGCCCGGATACCCCTTGGAAGAAGAGAAAATTTCACCCATTGTGTCTTGGGTGAAAATATTTTCTTGATGTCCGGCAGCCCTTAGCCGATGAACAATATATTCACCGACTTCTGTCCTCGTCAATGGCTCAACGCGGTAGTTAATAGTGATTCTTCGCCTTAAATCCTTATTATCTTCTCCAGAGAGAATATTAATAAATTCATCCTGACCCACAAAGATCATTTTAAGGCCTTTTGTGTAATGCTTTTCTATGTTTGATAGGAATTGGATTTGTGCGAAAAGTCCTTGGTCCAGTCTATGGGCCTCATCAATTATAAGTAACACCTTTTTATTTTGGGAATGACAGTTGTTCAAAAACCGCCTGAAATGAATTAGAAAATCCACATTGTAACTAAACTTCAAATTAATATTAAATTCATTTGCTACCAGGTTTAGAAACTCGATATCTTCCGGAATCGGGAAAGTTATTTTAGCTGCAACAACCTTATCGCCAAGATGTTCTAAAAATGCATTGATCAGTGTGGTTTTTCCTGTAGCTGCTTCGCCGGTAATCAATATGAAGTTGTTATTACGGAACACACCATTTTCTAAAACGGTAAGGGCTTTCCTGTGATTTTTTCCAAGCCAGATAAATTGCGGATCCGGAGTTGTCTGAAAGGGTTTTTCTTTTAAATTGTGGCGGGTAAGGCACATTATATTGGACACTTTGATCTGATCTGAATTCTTATTTTGAAAAAAATACCCAAGCTTTGATTAAACGTCTCAGAAATTCTACAATTTATTGAAAATAGTAGTATTTTTTAGACCTATATTTTTAAATCGGACATGGAATATTGGAATGATGGAATATTGGAATGATAATTTAAAGAAGATGACATTCCTCTATTTAATTCCCGTTAATAGGAATTTTACAATAACCCAACTTCCCATTTTCTCTCTGAGCCGCAGACTCTCCGAGACGGAGGCCCAGAACCCAATATTCCAGTGTTCCAATATTCCATTTGTGAGCGAAGCGAACTAAAATGGGCCGTTTTAAGTATACTCTCTTTACTCTAAAAAACAGAAATTGAGGATTCTGCAAATTTCAGCTTGTCACATCAGGGGATAACCCGCTGACTATACTATATCATGTGTCGCTTTTTTGTAAACAGACGGTGGAAGCGAGTAATACGGACCCGTGTCCATGGGCATCAATAGGACGTCTGTAAGAAAATTTCCCTTTTTTTTATGCTGACAATCCAAACAGGCCCAATATTTCCAGCGAAGATCGACCGCATAATCCAGACAATTCCTGTAATAAGGGCAAAAGATATTCTTATCGCCTTTGGTGTGAACCGGATTTTGATTGTGATCCATGGCATAACCCCCTAATCTTCAATTAGGCATTCAGTTTTTAAAGGTCTCAAAATCATAATACCTGTGCTATACTTCTCAACGGAATTCGGAAAAATAACTCTATACAAACTAAAATAAATATTTTTTAAGCAATATATGTGCCAGGTGGGCCGTTCTGGTTTAATATATGAATTATTATATTATTTTAAGAGGTTATTAAGCTTTTAACAGGAAAAGTCAGGAAGGAAAAAAAGGGCAGAAAGAAAAAAGTTCCCGTGACGCGTCAAAATAGCAACGTATTTTGAGAATATCCGGCAATTACCAATCTATTTTTTAGCAGGTCTTTGACCGGTTTTTCTCTGTTTTGGGACAATGTATGAGAAAGAAAAGCATGGAATCCAATCACTTGACGGAGAACACAGTCTCCAGGTAATATTTGGTTATGGGATCCACGTCATCAAAGCAATGTTCATTGTTTTGATTTTTTAGTGCCATTTGTTTTCGGATATCTGTAGCAAGGGTTTTGCCCAGCTCCACGCCGAACTGATCAAATGGATTTATACCCCATACAAAGGCTTCAAAAACTGTTTTAGCCTCATAAAAGGAAAGCAGTCTCCCGATATTTTCAGGAGAAAGATCATTTAAAATAAGTGTTGATGACGGCCGGTTACCGGAAAAAGATTTTGCCGGATTTGTGTGCTTTTTTCCCCTTGCAAGGGCTTGGGGCTGTGCAATCAGATTCGACCAGAGTTCCTGGTGATTGGTAACCCCTTTTGATTGAGTTTGATATTGTGTAAAATGGGGATTGATTACTCCGATAAAGTCGATGGGAAAAGCACGGCCCTGATGTGCCAGTTGAAAAAATGAATGCTGCGCATTGGTTCCCGGCTCTCCAAAAATAATATTTCCCGAAGGTTCATCCAGCGGTTCACCGTCTTGTGTAACTGATTTTCCGTTACTTTCCATGTTAAGTTGCTGAACATGAGCTGTCAGTTTGGATAGCGGAAATGCGTAAGGGATTATGGCATGGGCAGGATATCCCAGGAAATTATTATTCCAGATTGAAATAAGAGCCGCAATAAGGGGAATATTTTCTTCCACCGGAGCATGTTGAACATGAAGGTCCATATCTTGAGCACCTTTCAAAAACCGTTCAAATCGTTCATACCCTAAATACAGACTCAGGGGTACACCCCCTACTGCTGAGGTGACACTGTATCTTCCACCAATGAAATCGAACATGTGAAATGAAGAAAGGACAGGATTTGAAGAGTTATCTCCCGGAGATCCCATACTGGTAACCGTTACAAAATGTTGGGCGGGATCAAGCCCCTTATCCGTCATAAAGGCATACGCCTGATAGGTATTGGCCATGGTTTCGGCCGTTGTGTAGCTTTTTGAGATGACGATCCACAGGGTGGTCTCAGGATCAATAGCCGAGGTAATCGACCCAAAGTTATGGATGTCCACGTTTGAAAGAAACATGATTTCAATATTTTTATCTGCCAGCGGGTCTAATGCCTGGGCGACAAATTGAGTCCCCAGATATGATCCACCGATTCCGATGACAACAATATGTTTAAACGGTTTGCCGGTTGACCCGGTTATTTTCCCTTCATGAACTTTTGATGCAAACTTTTTGATATCATTTCTTACCCTAGTGATTTCAGGCATCACATTTTGGCCATCAACAAAAACCGGATTGCCTGAAAAATTCCTTGATGCTGTGTGAAGTGCCGCTCTGTTTTCAGTTGTATTGATCTTTTCTCCACAGACCATTGCAGTAAACTGCTCTTTTAACTTCCGGGCTTCAGAAAGTTTGAATAAAAGTTTTATGGTCTGTTCATCTAAACGCTGGCGTGAAAAATCATAAAAGATACCGGCACCATTTAAAGAGAAATTTATCAGTCGATCTTTTTCTTTTATAAGATATTTGAGATGTTTTTCAGGACGATTCATGATATCAGCATGATGGATCAATTGCTTCCAGGCGGGGATATCATTTAGTTTCATGCCGGTCATACAACCCTCCTTTGATTTGACAGATTAACCGCGTTTTGAACACGAAATGGCTTCACACAAAATGGTGTGTATTTTGTCGAGCTTGTTGCAATCGTCTATACAATCAGGGAAATCTTTTCTTTTCTCACATTCTCTACAGGGGCTCTTTGTAAGGTAACCGATTTCAAAATCGAATTTGTATTTAAGTTTTTTATAAGGCAAGTATTTCATTTGTCACGGAATCGGACTTTTTACGAGTTCATCATATTTGAATGTTTTGAAAATTTAATTTCTCAATAAGTCCTGGTGTATGAAAGGGTTCATTATTACAAGGGTATGATGTTTTTTAGTTCCTCAAAATCTTCAATAATATAATCTGCACCTGCCTGTAACAGGTCCTCTCTCAGCGTGTCCTTATCAGATGATGATATAAGAATTCCGATACCGGCAAATCCTGTTCCGGATCTTGAGGCGGCGACCATATCATCCGGCATATCCCCAACGTAAAAAAATCTGGAGACGTTATGTTTATGGATCTTGGCAACGGCATCAAGCAGATAAGGATCGGGTTTGCTGAGAGAGACTCTTTTTTTTTCATTTTCGTATATTTTTTGCTCTTCTTTAATACAGTCGTCAAGAGTGTAGATAACGTTAAAATACTTTCTCAGACCGAAAAAATCTAAAGGGTAATCGGCCTCGGCTTTGGGACGTCCGGTGGCGATGGCCAGAATATGATTTTTTGATAGGCTTTCAAGGATGGATCTGTCAACCAAAAGTTTTTCTCTGTTTATATATCCTTTTTCGTGGTATATTCTTGCCGGAATTCCGTAGGTGGCTTCAAACATCTCCTTTCCAAGATATATCTCCTGAAAAATTTGCTTTATAATATTTCCGCTTCCAACATCTCCTGTGAAAAGACCGGTAATGAATTCATGCTTTTGTTTCCCCCTTTTTTTCAACAAGGAGGCGACCGGGTTTTTTGTGGCGTTTAAAAACTGTGACAGGGGTCTAACATCACAACAGCTAATCACTTTATTATGTCGGATCCAGGGGTCCGGATCTTGTGGGTCTGTTGAACTTTTTACCAATGTGAATAAAAGGCTTATAACTAAAAAAGTCAAGTCCCAATCATTATTCAGGCCCCCGCTTTGCTTTACTCTGGCAAGATCTGTTAAGGAAAACAGAGGATCGGGTAAATATTTCCATGACCCTGCTCCCTTAAAAAATAATCTGGCGGTTTGTCTTACCGTGTCCCGGTATGATTTTGAAACATCGACCAGGACGCCATCCAT
>Ga0272444_10002464_pt1 | contig 17093 bp, 6 predicted proteins | sample SSMForm13_FD_201033 | JGI IMG/M metagenome (GOLD analysis project Ga0272444, IMG submission 201033) | Marine sediment archaeal communities from Little Sippewissett salt marsh, Falmouth, MA, United States - SSM-Form-13 | ecosystem: Environmental > Aquatic > Marine > Wetlands > Sediment ...
GGGCTGGACCATCTGCGGTTCGACGGGCATAACGTCGTGGTCTTCCACACGCTGGATCCGTACGAACTGGAGTTCCCGTTCAAGGGCACGTGGCGTTTTGAGGGCCTGGAGGAGGAACTTCCCCTGACGACCCAGCCCGAGCGGATTCGCCAGGACTACCTGGAATCCCTCAATACGTACCTGGATGCACTTCGGGCCGGCTGCGTTGCGAGCCATGTCGACTACAAGACGGTCGACACTTCGCGTCCCCTTGACGCGGTGCTGAACGAGTTCTTTTTCCTTCGTCAATCAACGCTTAACGGCCCGTCTGCCGGAGCACGTCTATGACATTCATGAACCCATGGCTTCTGCTGGCGGCTGCCGGCGTGGCGTTGCCGATCCTTGCGCACCTGCTGAACCGTTACCAGGTCAAGCAGACCGACTGGGCGGCGATGCAGTTCCTCAACCGGACGGTGCGTGTCCGCTCGCGGCAGATTCGGCTGCGGGACATTCTACTGCTGGTGCTGCGGTGCCTTGCGGTGCTGTTGCTGGCGTTTGCCTTCGCCGGGCCGGCCATGAAACAGGCGGGCGGGGCCGCTTCTCGGTTCGGCGAGCGTCGCGCGGGTGTCATCATCGCGTTGGATGTGTCGTACAGCATGCAGCACAGCGACGGCAAGGCCACGCGGTTCGAGCGTGCGATTGAGAAGATCGATACGATCGCCGCGAACATCCACCCCGGCGACCCGGTGTCGATGATCCTCCTGGGCGACGAACACAAAGTTGTGATGCGGAATATGATCTTCAGCCGGGAGCGTTTGGACGCGGTTCTGCGCGATCAGCACCCGACGCCTGGGTCGCTGAATATGGATACGGTCCCCCAGCGATTGAAAGAGCTGGTCGGCAGCATGGAGGCGCTTCAGAAGGAGATCTACATAGTCACGGATCTTCAGGAGCAGGATTGGAAGTCGCCTTCTGCATGGCAGCGTGACTCGTTCCAGGAACTGAGCAAGACGGCGAGCATTTTTGTGGTTCCGGTTCAGGGCGATTCGGCCAACCTTGCCATCACCAGCCTGGAGATGGTTTCGGGTGTGCTTCGCAAGGGAACCGTGGCGCGTTACCGTGCGACCGTTCACAACTTTGGCCAGGCGCCTGCGTCAAATGTTCGCGTTCACTGCCTGCTGGATGACGCGTCGATCGACACAAAGGTCATCCCACAGATTGCGGCGAACTCGGCTGAGACGGTTTCGTTGTTCGTGTCCTTCAACAACGCCGGGTCGGCGCGGATCACGGCTCGGCTGGAGGAGGACCCGCTTCTGGTGGACAATTCCAGGCGAGTTGTCGCAATGATTCGCGACAAGGTATCTGTGTTGTGCGTGGCCGGGGCGTCTGACGCGGGCAGCGGCCCGGGGGCCTTCCTTACCGACGCGTTGCGTGCGAGCGGGAGTGTGGCTGTCAGAGAGAATTATTCTGTACAGGCCGTGCCGTGGCTGTCGCTTCCGTCGCAGGATCTTTCGAACTTTGACGTTGTGATCCTTGCTGACGTTCCCGACATCACGCCGGATCAGGCGCAGGACTTCAAGAAGTTTGTTCGCCAGGGCAATGGTCTGATCTGGTTTGCCGGCGACAACGTAAAGCCTTCGGTATGGAACAAGCGGTCGGCGCTGACTGCCCCGCCTCTGCTTCCGGCGGTGATCGACAGCACGGAGGACACCAGCGATAAACTGGGGGCAGGCAGCCCGCTGGATCCGGTTCTAGGTGATCATCCGGTTTGTCGCCCCTTGAAGTCCCTGCCGGAGGACCTGCTCAGCGATACACGCTTCACGAAACTGCTGAAGGTGAAACCCGACCCCCGCAGCTACGCGGTGCTGTCTCTGGTCGGGAAAGACCTGCCGGTGGTGCTCGGGCTTCCGATCGGGCGAGGGCATGTGTTTATGTTCACTACTTCCGCTGACCCCACCTGGAACAACATGGCGCTGACTCCCGCTTTTCCGATGCTGGTCCAGCAGATGATCACATATATGACGGGTCGCGAGTTCGAGAACCCCAGGATGGTCGGCGACGCCCTGTCGCTGTCTTACGTGGACAACCCCGACGCCAGCGACGCCGTGTTCGATACGCCGGCGGGCAGGACGGTGCGGGTCCCGGTCGGCGAACATCGCAACCAGTACGTCGCCCTGCTCGAGCGGGCCGGCGAGGCGGGTTTCTACACGGCCCGCGTCAGTGTTCAGGCTCCCGGCAAGCCCGTGGCTGTCAATGTCAACACGCGGGAATCGAACGTCAGTTGCCTGGATCTGGCGGATGCGGGCGGCAAGTTCGATGAAATGGGAATCACGGTGGCCCGCTCAGACGATGAACTGATCGCCGATATCGAAACATCGCGAGCGGGGGTTGTGTTTTCCCGCCATCTGATCCTGGCCGGGCTGGTTGTCCTGCTCGCCGCGAGCCTGCTGGCGGATCTGCTCGGCCGGAAGAAACCGCGGAAGACCCCATCCGGCCAAGCCGGTACACCCGTGGAGGCAAACTAGATGTTCAGCATGTTCGCAAATGTAGCCGGCGCGGGTACGCTCATATTCGGGCGGCCTGTCCACGTCGGCCTGCTGCTGGTGTTCATTGGCGCCGCCATTGCCCTGTCGGCGTATCTGTACCTGCGTGCTCCCGGGTTGCCCCGGGGCTACCGCATTGTCCTGGGAGTCATGCGGGCGCTCGTCCTGCTCATGATCGTCTTCGTCCTGCTCGAACCGGCGCGGCTCGTTACGGAACAAATCCAGTACAAGCGACGGTTGCCGATCCTCATTGACGTCTCCGAAAGCATGTCGCTTCGCGACCAGCGGAAGCTGCCTGCGGACATAGTCGAAGCCGGCATGGCTTTGGGCATTGTTCCGCTGGATACCGACGCGGGTGTAGATGAGTTGTCGATGAATCTGGATACCAGGCAGCGCAACGCCATCTCATCGGCAACGCGGCTGGAACTGGCGGGAAGCCTGCTGACGACGTCGGCGAGGGGGATTTTCGAAGCCATCGGCAAAGATGTCGACATCGATCACTACACGTTCGGCGAGTCGCTTCACATGCTCGGCAACGGCGACAAGCGAACGCGGGACACCATCGCCGCGCTGAAGGCGGGGGCCTCGGCGACATCCATCGCCGAGTCCCTGGACGCCCTGGCCAGCGCGAATGCGGGCCTGCCTCTGGCGGGAATCGTGTTGCTGTCCGACGGCATCGACACGACTTCGCGTCGCGTCGAGCAGGTCGCCAATGACCTGGGCGCTCGCGGGATTCCGGTCTACACGGTGCCTGTGGGCATCGAGCAACCCGACGACGTTTCGATTCGCAGTGTGATCATGCAGGATGTCGCATTTGCCGGCGACACGGTGCCGATCCGGGTGCAGGTGCGTTCCAAAGGCTACGAGAAACGCAGTGCCGAGATGACCCTGGTCTTCAACGGCGTGGTGGTCTCGCGGCGAAATGTGCTTCTCAAGGGCGGGCTGCAGAACGAGGACATCTCGTTCGACGTCCGATCGCTCAAGAAAGGCGCAGCCCGCATCGAGGTCGCCATCGAGCCGTTTGCCGACGAAGCCGCCTCGGACAACAACCGCGTCGAGCGCAGCCTGCGGGTCGTCAACGACAAGATCAACGTGCTCTGCATCGAAGGCAGCGCCCGTTGGGAGTTCCGCTACCTCCGGGCGATACTGAAGCGCGACCCGCGCATCAATGCCAAGTTCATCGCGACCCGTGCCCAGAGCGGGATGGCCCAGCTTTCGTCGGACTACATCGCCCGTTTCCCCGAGGATGCAGCCGATGCTTTCAAGTACGACCTGGTTATCCTGGGTGATGTCGACTCGTCCTTCTTCACCCCCGCGGAACTCACCCGACTCGATGAACTCATACGAGAACGAGGCGGCTCGCTCCTGATGCTGTGCGGCAGGCACTACGCGCCCTCAAGCTATGCGGGCACACCCATCGAACGCATGCTCCCGGTCAAGTTCGACCCGGCTGCGCCATGGGAGGATGTCGATGAGACGGTACACCCCGTCCTGACGTCCGAAGGCAGGAGCAGCCTGGTTATGACGCTGGAAACATTGCCCGAAAAGAACGACCAGGTGTGGAGCCACGTTGCGCCTCTCGATCATCTGCCCCCGCTTCTGTCGCCCAGGCCCGGCGCCATGGTGCTTGCCGAGTTGTCCGATTCCCGCTCGCCCACAGGCCGGTACCCGCTGGTTTCCTGGCAGCGATACGGAACGGGCAAGTGCATGCTTATCGCCACCGACAGGCTCTGGCGACTTCGCTTTAAGACCGGCGACAAGTATCACTGGCGCGTCTGGTCGCAGTCGATCCAGTTCCTGACGCTTTCGCGGCTGATGGGCGAGCACAAGCGGATTCGCCTCGAGACGGATCGGAGCGTCTATCCCGGCGGCGAGCAGGCGAGGATCTATGCCAATGTGCTCGACGAAGACTACGAACCGATCACCCAATCCCGCTACGACGTCTACATCACCCAGGCGGATGAGGAAAACGCCGAAGCCGTGCGAGTAAGCCTCAGGCCCGATGCCGGTAACCTCGGACTCTACGAAGGCTATTTCTCTCCGCCTCGTTCGGGCCGATATCGCCTGCAGGCGGGCTCGACCGATCGTCAGGCCGCGAACACCATCGAGTTCCGGGTCGCCGACGTCAAGCCGGAGATGGCGCACACCGAACTGCAGATGGATCGATTGCGCAACATTGCCGAACTCTCGGGTGGTCGCTGTCTTCCCATCAGTCAACTGGGCGAACTTGGCTCGCTGCTCAATACGACCCCGGAAGTATCAACTGTCAGCTCCGAGCAGCCGATATGGGACCACTGGTTGCTGGCGGCCTTGATACTCGGCCTGGTGGGCGTCGAATGGATAGTGCGAAGGAGGCGTGACCTGCCGTGACCGACTCAACTCAACATGACAATATCCACTCCCGTTTGCGACATGTGTGGCGACGGGGACAACTCCTGCACTCCCTGGCTGGGCTCTTTCAGTTCGTCCGGTGGGGCATACTGCTGTTGATACTGGCCATCGCAATCGACGCGATTGTGCATCTGCCATCATCGGTGCGCGCATTTGCTATGGTTCTTTGCATCGGCATTCCCCTGCTGATGGCCTGGAAGAAAGGCTGGTGTCGGTGCCGATCCTTCGACCCCGTGGGCGTGGCGCTGCAGGTGGAAGATCATTTCGGCGGCTTGGAAAGTATCGTGGTCAGCTCCGTTCAGTTCCGCAATAGCGCGGGCGCCCCCGGCGTGTCGCCGGCCCTGTGCAGCCTGACGTGTGAGAGAGCGGAAGAAATTGTCGCTCCCCTCAAAACCGGGGATACCGTTCGCTTCCATTCCCTCCGCAGGCCGGTGGCGATCGCGCTGCTTTGCGCGGGGGTGATCGGCGCGGCTGGGATCGTCAACGGCCCGTTCCTTCTGGCGGGGTTGGGTCGTATCCTCGCGCCATGGATGGAGATTACTTATCCCACGCGGACGCGGATCGATCTGGTCCAGGGCGACATCACGGTCAAGGAAGGCGACGGCGTTCAGATACAGGCCCGGATTCTTGACGAGGTGCCCGAAAACGCGAAGCTCTCTCTTCGGACAGGCCGGGGCAAAGCCCGCATTCACAACCTTGCCATCGCCGATGGATCGTGCGAGTACAAACTCGCGGCCACTTTCCGGAGCTTCACTTATCGTATCATCGCCGGCGATGCGGAGACGCCCTGGCACACGGTCAATGTCATCACCGCGCCCCGTGCGACAAAGGCCCGGACAATCCTCACCTTCCCCGAATACACCGGCAGGGCCCCCGAGACGATCGAGGCCCTGACGATCACCGTGCCCGAAGGTACTGATGTTCAATGGCAGCTCACTCTCGATCGTCCGGTCAGGAAGGGCTCGTTCATGATTGAGGGCTGCGAGCCGATTCCGGTTGCGATCAGCCCGGACGGAAGGCATGTCAGCGTCAGCCATCTCGCGTCTTCGTCGCAGGCATACCACTTTCGGTGGTCGTGCAGGGATTACGACTACGCGTTCGAAAGTCCGCGGAACTACCTGCAGGTGTCGCCGGACCGCCCGCCGCGGATTCAGCTTACCTCGCCGGCTGAGGACCTGTACGCGACGCTGGGGCGCAAGTTCGATGTCGCCTTCACCGCCAGGGACGATCATGGTATCGCGGATTCGAATATCTTCTTTCGCGTCAACAACGCCGCGGAACGGAAAGTGCCCCTCGCGTCCAACGGGGACGGCGAGGAAACGACCCATCGCGCGAACTGGGACTACGGCGAGGTCATCAAGGGCCTGGATATAGGCGACAGCATCGTGCTGGGCGTGGAAGTGGCCGATCGCTATCCCGGGTCCGACGGGCCGCACCGCGCGCGATCGGAGATGCGCCGCGTGACGTTCCTTTCGAGAGAGGGATACCTCGAACACGTCATGAAGCAGAAGCACCGCTTGCTTTCGCAACTCCGCACGATTTACAGGCAGGAGCGTGCGGCCTACGAGGTGGTCACGGCTCTGGACCCGGCGGAGCTGAGCTTCGCGCAGACCTGCCTGCTCGAAGGCGTGCGGCAGGACCTGATGGCGGAACGACTTGGCTTCGTGACGCAGCGGATCGGAGGCCTCATCGAAGACCTCGCCGCCAACAATATCACCGACGCCAATTATGCTACAGACCTGACCAGACTGCGCGGGCACCTGAGTGAGATTTCCGGCAAGCACATCGCCGCCGCGGCGGAGTTGCTTCGCGGCCTGGCGGAGATCGAAGCTGGAAAGACGTATGACACCGCCCCGGCAGCGAGGGCGATCGAGGTCTCCGCGCGAGAACTGGCAAGCCTGGTGCTAAGGCTCGGGATCAACTACGCGACGGAGGTATTCTCTCGCGAGTTGAAGGCGACCACTGGATCGCAGAGCCTGCTGCGACTCCAGACAATGGATGCTCAGGCCAAAGCCGACAGCCAGCAACTAACCGCTCTATCTGCCCGGCAAGCGGATCTCGCCGGCTGGATGTCAAGATTGCTGCCGGAACTGATGAAGGACCCGGACTACACGAAAAGCGCCCTGGCGGTGGTACGTCTGTCTCGCGTCGTCAAGGCCCTGGAAAGTTCCGACGCGACAGGCAAGATGAGCCAGGCCGCTGCACTGCTGGCGGGCAACAAGCTCGACGAGGCCTCGCGCATTCAAGCGGAAGTCCTCGCGATGTTGAGCGAGGCTGAATACAGCATTCTGCCCGGCGCCGAGGTGGCTGCGCTGCTCAAGGCCCGCGATCTCATCCGGTCTCTTATGAAGGAGCAGAAGGAACTTCGCCTGCTGTCAACGCGGATTGCGCCGCAGGAGATCGCAAAGCGCCAGCCTGAGATGGTCCGGTGGCAGAAGGCATTGTGCGGTCGACTTCGTCCGCTAGTTATCCCGCCGATTCCCGCCCCGCGTCCGCTGCTGTTGGACTCCGAACCGACTTCGGCCCCTCCGGTTGAACAGATGATCGACGCCGTTCGCGATGCAATGCAGAATGCCCGCGACAGCCTCGTTAAAGGCAGTCTCGATGAAGCACGGAAGCAGCAGTCAGCCTCGGAAGCGTCCATGGTGGAGCTCCTGGCCGTTCTGAAGAAGCGAACGTCAGAGCTGATACAGTTTGGGCGGATCTTCGGCATGCTCGGCGCCGCCGACGATCGAGTGGTGACGTTGAAGGATTTCGAGACGCGAACCGTCAGTCTGCTGGAGAAGACCGAAGACGCCGAGTTCGATGAAACAAGCGCCGTGTATCTTGCCGATCAGGCGCAGATCCTTGCCGACGAGATTTCCGCCTATGGCGCGCGGATCAAGGAACGCAACGACGCCTCGGCGAACCCTAGCAACTACATGGCGTCCATCTTGCGGCCTATGGAAACCGCATCGGCCGCGCTTATTGAGGCCGTCGGCTTGCTCAAGAAGAACAAGCCGGCAGACGCGATCGTCCACGAGGAAAAGGCCCTGCAAGGTCTCAAGGCCGCCGGCAGCATCGCTGGGCATGAGGCGAACATTCTCGTGCAGGTTGTCATGATGCTCGACGCAACAGCCGGCGCGGGCGTTCCGGGCGAGTACCTTGGCGAGATCGTAGCTGAGCAGCAGTCGATATCCGAGGCGACGGCGAAGGCGTCCAAGGAAAGCGCGCCGCTGCTGGCGCCGGCCCAGCAGAACCTCTGCAAGGCCCTGGAAGAAACCGCCACTACTCTCGCCCCGGGCATGAGCACCCTGGACATGGAGCAGATGTTGGGCTTTGCCCAGTCCGACCTCGGAGCAAGCGCGGTCAGTCTTTCAGAAGGCAACGCAGCACAGGCCCGAAGTCATCAGAAAGAAGCGGGCGAACTCGTCGCGGAGATGCGCACCGAGCTGGACCGAATCGCAACGCAGAATGGATATCTGGTCGAAATCCTGGACTTCTTCCAGAAGATGTCATCCGAAGGCGCAGGCATCATGGCAGTTCATGCCCCCCTGTGCGAGGAATTCAGGAAGACCGAGGATGCGTCGCCCGCCTATCTGAAAAAGATCGCCGACAGGCAACGTAAGTTGAAGGACAAGGCCGATGAGTTTGGCAGGCTCCTTTACGCGGGTACCCAACAGGGGCACTTCAAGAGCACCAGCCGGTACATGGCCCAGGCCATCAGGGAACTCGATGCGGGAAATCGCACCGAAGCCCTCGTGTATATGGACCGGGCGACCGGCGCCCTGAACGCCGATTGCAGCGAACTTGTTTCGCTCATGACGCGACTCGCCTATATCCCGAACATCCTGCCCCTCGAGGCGTCGGAAGAGGTCCTCACTCTGCTTGGCGGGTTGAAGACGGCTGCGGGGCTCAGGAAGCTCTGCCGCGAGATGCGCCTGGCCTCGCCGGACCAGAAGGCCAAGCTGACGCCGCAACACCGCAAGCTTGCCGATGAGTGCAAGACGCTCCTCGAACAGACCCACAAGCATGCCGTTGTTGGGGCGGCGCTCGATAAGATGCGGAAGGCGACGGCACATCTGGAGAAGTCTGCCTGGTCCCAGGCCTACCGGAGTCAGCGAGAGGCCGGCAATTCGCTTCGTCGGTTTGTCCTTGAATACACGCTTTCCTATGTGGATGTTCCGAGCAGTAAGGGGAGGAAGCGCAAGAAGCCGGCGTCGAAGTTCTCAAAAGGCCTGCCGCCTCTGCGGACCATGCTCGAGCTTCAGTTGATCGCGAAAGTTGCCGTTGATGGCGAGCTGCCTGAAGACAAGCGCACGGAATGGGAAGTGCTGGGTCGGCGTGACCGGGCCGCACTGAACGAAAACTTCGCCCGCGAACTCCCGTTGGAGTATCGCGATCTTCTCAAGGACTACTATGAAAGGCTGGCGGAATGAGCAGGAATCTCGCCATAGGATATGCATGGCTTTTGTTGGCGGCCCTTTGCGTGGCTGCCCTGCCGGCCTGGGCACAGGACGCCGGCGATGAGGCCGCCAAGAAGGCAAGAAAGCGCTCGGTATCGACTGACGGCGCTCCTGAACTGACCGAAGAGACGTCGCGTGCCATTGATCTCGGGCTTAAGTATCTGCTTACCCAGCAACGGGCCAACGGGTCGTGGGATGCCGGAAAGGCTGGGCAGATCGACATCGGCGATACCTCTTTGGCTTTGATGGCCTTCATGGTGAAGGGCGAATTCCCTGGCTTTGGGCCTAACGCCGAGGCGCTTAACAAGGGCAAGAACTACCTGCTGAAGAAGGCGAAAGCCTCCGGCGACGGTTACCTTGGTGGCTCGATGTACGAGCATGGACTTGTCACGCTCGCGCTGTCTGAATTGTGGGGCATGACCAAAGACGACAAGGACGACGAGGCGATACAGAAAGCGCTCGAGCTGGCCGTCAAGGTGATCCTTCGCGCACAGGACGTCGGGGGCGGGTGGCGATACCAGCCCGTGCCGACTCCCGGCGACACGTCGGTCACCGTGATGCAGTTGGTGGCGCTGGCGTCGGCGCGGCAGGCGGGAATCATGGTGCCGGATGAGACGATCAAGAAGGGCGTCAAGTATCTCGCGAGTTGCCAGGTTGCGGGCTCAGGCGCGTTTTCCTACATGCCGGGCCAGGGCAGGCCCAGCGGACCATGCAGCGGCGGATCGGCCTACGTCCTTCAGCTCTGCGGCCAGCGTGATACCGAACTGACCAAAACCGGCATGCGCTATCTCAAGACGATGCCCGACGCCGTCTTCACGACTTCGGCGTACTATTACTATTTCCACTACTACGGAATACACGCCATGGTGCAGTCAAGCGACGAAGACTACGGCGAGTGGTACCCCAAGATTCGCGACGCCATGCTGGAAAAACAATCCAAGGACGGCGCGTGGTCCGGCGGCAGGGGCGGAAGGGTGCAGTCCTCGGCGATGGCGATTATCGTCCTTGGAACCCCGCATCGCTTCCTGCCAATCTATCAGCGTTAGGACGACTGGCCTTCGCCGGCGCCCGGGGTCAGCAGGCCGGTGCCGGGTTTCCAGCGGACAAGGATCAGTGCAATGCGTTTTGTTCACGTGATTGTCGTCGTATTGCTGGCATTCGTTGCGGGACGGGCTTTCGCCCAGGCCGCCCCGACAGCAATCGCGAGCATACCGGAAGAGTCAATTGCACGCCTGCAACAGGCACTTGCGGGCCTGGATGGTATTGAGTCTTCCACGGCGCGGCGCCGGGCCTGTAAGAATGTCGTTCGAAGGGCCGAGAAACTACTCGAGCAATACCCGTCGGCTTCCAATCGCTTCAGCACGCTTGGGATTATGTTTCAGGGCCAGAAGGCTCTCTTCACCATGAGTTCTTCCGAGGCCTATCGGGAGGCCCTTCTGCAGACGGCCCGGAAACTCCTCGAAGCTCCGGATGAATACGCGGACGTTCGCCTGGGGGCTGACGTGGTTCTACAGCAGATCGCGTTGGCACGCGGGAACTCCTCAGCCAAGGACCGCGCGATGGCAATGGCGAAGTTGGCGGACCGCTACCGCGACACCTCAGCCGAGGCCGAGAGCTTGATGATCGCGTCGATGATCACATTTGACACGGGACACGTCCCGTTGCTCGATGCGTTCCGCCAGACATTGTCCACACGATTCGGGCAGGATCCGAACGTCAGCGCATTCCTCCGAGAGAAATTCGCCGTCACCGCGCCAATCCGGTTCGGAGGTACATTTCAGCGGGCGGACGGCAAGTCGATCTCGCTCCAGCCAGGCCGGACATACATCGCCTGCTTCTGGTCGAAAGATGCGCCCCTGCTCGACCGCAAGGTTGCCGAAGTCAAGGACCTGCAGGCAAGGTACAAGGGGCAGTTCGAAGTGTTCAGTTTCAACCTGGACGAGTTGCCCGACGGCGGGGCAGGTACGCTCAAGCGTATGGGCCTTGACTGGACCGCGATGCTGCTTCCGGGCGGGGCGGACAGCCCGACGTATCTCTCCGTCGCCGGGACACAATTGTTTACTACGCTGGTGGTCGATGCGTATGGATGGGCAAGTGCCGACCGGATAGGCCGTCCTTCCGCAGCCCTGCACCAGAAGTATGCAGCCATAGTCGAAAACCCGCGACATCTCGCGCTGATGCGTTCGTTGAGCATCGGGGACTTCCTGATTACTGATCCGTCCGGGCCTGCCGAGTTCAGATGTGCCGCGGAGCTGAAGACATACTCGCGGGATACCGGGAAGTACAAAGCCCCCGCGTTCAAACGCACCAGTGAATCCGTTCCCCTCGAAACGCTTGGCGCTATCCAGGCATGTTTTGTCGTTCCCCCGAAGCGGTATCGGCTGACTCCGGATAAGGCATTGCAGAATTACCAGAAGGCGGAGCAACTGTGCGGGGAGGCGATTGCGAATTGTGCCGATGCGCCGGATTTGTGGGTTGTTCACAACCGCAGAATCATCGCGCTTCTGGGGTTGTGGCGGCTCTCCGGCGATGCGCAATATCTGGACCGGGCCGTCGCGTCGGCAAGGGCGGCGCTGGCCATGAAGCTGCCGCAAGGCGCGGGAACGGTCCCGCACTTCTGCCTGGCCTCCAACGCCCTCAGGCGCACCGGCGCCGAGCCGGCGCAGATTCTGGCGAGCTTCATCGAGGCTGCCGGGGGAAGGAATGCCCCTGGCGCCGCAGTGGCTGGGGCGCTTATGCTGGCGCTGGATGTCCACTCCGCCGACCTGTATGTGAAGTACCGCGATATGCTCCTGGATGAATATGCCGAGGATCCTTCAACGTGGTGGGTCGGTTCGTTTCTGCTGAATCGATCGTGCTCGGCCCGATTGTTTGAGAGAGCCCTTCCTGACAAGGGAATCGACATCAAGACAAACCAGGAGGCCCGCCGGATGCTGCGGGTCAACTGGACAACTGTCGATGGCCAGAAGATCGATTCGCCCGACGGCGCCAATGGCAAGATCAATGCGGTGGTCTTCATGTCGCCGAGCGGTGACCGAAATGTGACGGCATTGCAGAAACGCATTGTGGACCATGTTGTCCGCATCGCCGCGGGCCGATCTCGCAAAGACATCGACGTCGTGGGTGTATATCTCTGCGAGGACGAGAAAGCCCTGGCCGGGCTGATGAAACGGAAAGCGTGGCCCTTCAAGGCGGTCTGTCTCCCGGAAGCCAAATGGCGCACGCTCGCTCTGCAGACAGGAATCTTCTCGCCGGACCTCAGGCCCAATGTCTACCTCGCCAGGCCGGACGGGTCTATTCTGCTGGCACTGTCAGGGGTCAGCCTGGACTCCGAAAGAGCCGACAAACTCACAGACCGGATCGATGCGGCCCTGCGAGACTACGACCTGCAACTGGCGGACAAGGCCCTGGCTGCGGGGGACATCAAGGAGTACGCGGCACGATTGGCGACGTCGCATCCGCCGAAGAACCTCCGGCTTCGCAGATATGCGCCGAAATGGCCTGTGCCCAATGCCCACCGGCGGAAGTTGATATGGGCCTATATCCAGTTAGAGGATTGGCAGTCAGCCCTGGACACCGTCAACAAGAGCGTGAGCGCCCATGAAGCGCCCGCCATAAGAAGCAAGCGATTCTGCGGCACCTGCGCCAGGCAGGTTGTGCCGCTGCTGCATCGCGCGAATATTCTCAAACAGCTTGGCAGGGATGCCGAAGCAAAGGCAGCCAGGGAACTGGTCGATGCGGCCATGTGTCCGCCTGGCTGCAAGCTGGAGCCGCGATCCATGTTCCCGGGCCGGAGAATGGCGGCGATAACGGATCTGAACGCACGACTGAAGTATGTCGAGGACTCCTTGAAAAATGCAATCGCAAGCAGGCCGGACCACTTCGACCTTGCCGGCGACCTTTTGATGCGAGCGGAGGCCCTGGAACACCTTGGTCAGAAGGGCAAGGCCGCCGGCGACCGGAAGCGCGCGGAAGCCCTGGCCTGGCCCTATCCGCCGCAGAAGCCGGACGCCAGGCAGTCAGAAGCGGCCTGCGCCTATCGGCGACAACTTGCCAGGTCATACACCAGGCAGAAGCAATGGGAGAAGGTTCTGAAGGAAACCGACACCAATATCAGAGCCCACGAGGCCCCGGCGCGTGCGATGGGGCGGCACTGTGATGTTTGTGCAACGCAAATTGTTTCGCTGCAATACAGGTTGGGCGTACTCAAGTCGCTCGCCAGGGCCGCCGAGGCGGAAGAAACCGCCGCCATGATCCAGGCCGCCACGTGCCCGCCCGGCTGCCAGGCCAGGCCCCTTGCTTCCTTCCCTCGCAGGTATTTCCTGACGCGCAAACCGCTGGAACGTCTGAAATATGTCGAGGAACACATGCGTCGCAATGGGGGTGGCAAAAAGTACGTCCAGGCACGGTTCGACCTGGCCAGTGATTTGTTGCTGCGCGCCGAAGCGCTGAAGAATCTCGGCAGGCCCGACGAGGCCGCCATAGACCGCGCCAGAGCAAGAGCCCTTGTCTGGCCCTTCGATGCAAAAACGGGATCGAGCTTCGACACGCTGCCCGCCAGGTATGTTGACATCGTTGATGTGGACGGAGAGAGCGAGTGAAACTGACAGGTGTTAATCAGAGCGACATGAGACAATGTTCCCTGGTGTTCTGCGGCATCCTTGCAGTGTGCGCGATTCTGCTGTTATGGGCTTGCGCCTGGGGCGAGGAGGGGATTCACGCGACGGCATCGGCGACAGGCGTTGGCATACCTGAAGAGTCGATTGCACGGCTGCGAAAGAGACTTACCGGCGCCGATGAGATCGAGTCTTCCACCGAGAAACGTCGAACATGCAAGAGCGTCGTCCGCAGGGCCCAGTCCCTGCTCAAGAAGTACCCCGCATCGCCGAACCGATTCCTCGTGCTGGCGGCCATCTTCGAAAGCCAGAAGACACTGTTCGCCCTGGATGACTCGACTCAGAATCGCGATGCGATCTTTGAAACCTGTCGCGCCCTGGCCAAAGCTCCCGATGAATATGCGGAGATTCGCCTTCCCGCCGACGTCCTGCTGACCCAGGCCAGGCTGGCGCGCCCCGGCGAGGGCAAGTCAAAGAACGAGGCTGGCGAAGCAATTACAGAACTGGTCTCCCGCTACGAAGGCACAGCCATGGAGGCGGACAGTCTCATCATGGCCTCGATGATCGCAATGGAAGCCGGCGATCGTGAAGTTCTGAAAACGCTCCTGGCGGTGCTGTCGGAGCGTTTTCCGGATGTGCCGAGTGTGAAGGCGTTCCTGCGAGAACGATTCAGCAAGGCTGAGCGAGACTTCGTGCTTCGTGGCAATTTTACGCGCCCTGACGGGAGTACGCTTTGCCTGCCGATTGATCGGCTCGGACACCCTTACCTTGTGTGTTTCTGGTCCGAGGGGATGGACTACATCGAGGACCGGCTCCTTGCCATAAAGGCCATGCAGAAGAAGTATCCGGGCAGGTTCGAAGTCTTCAGCTTCAACTTGGATGAACTGCCCGACTTCGGCCAGGGCCGACTGCGACGTCTTGGGCTGGACTGGATTCCCATGGCGCTGCCCGGCGGATTGAACAGCGACATGTATCTGAAGTACGGCCGGGTGTCCGAAACGCCCTTCGCCTTGCTGGGAGTCAACGAGCGGGGGTATGTTCGCGGCAAGTCCAATCGCAAGCTGCCCTCGGTCGAACAAGAGGTGGAATCCATCCTGTCATCCAGACAGATCGGCATCAGAGACCCATCGTTCTTCGCGCTGATGCAGTCGGTCCTCATCGGCGATTTCCTTGTCACCGAACCCTACGGGCCCACTGACGCGTTGCGACCCGTTGAATTCCGGGAGTTCGCCCCGGATACCCATCAGGTCACCAGGGCGAGCTACACCAGGACCGGCGCGTCGGTGCCCCAGGACAAGCTTCGCGATATCCAGGCGTGCTTTACTCCGCCGGCGATTCGTTGCCGGCTGGGCAAGGGCAAAGCACTGGCAAACTACAGCAAGGCTGAACAGCTCTGCCGCAGCGTCATCAAGAGCAGGCCTGATGCGCCGGATATATTCCTGGCGCGTAACCGCCGGATCGTCGCGTTGATGGGAATGTGGAACCTGACGGGCCAGGGCAAGTACCTGGACTCAGCCGTGCAGGAGGCCAACAACGTACCTTGCAGGGATCTGCCGCTGGGCGCCAGGATCGTATCGCAGTTCTGCATTGCCAGGCATGCGATTCGAAAGAATCCAGAGAATGCAGCAACCGTCATCGCTTCCTTCGTTAAGGCGTGCGGCGGCGAGAAAGCCGGGGGCCCAGCCCACGCAGGTGCGGTTATCCTGGCCCTCGATGCCGACGGCAGGGATCTGTACCTCAAGTACAGAACTATCATAATGGAGAAATTCGCCGAGGATAACCGCACCTGGCCCGTTGCGTCGCTGCTTCTTGGGCGGACCTGCGCCGGTACGCTGTTCGATGCCAGTGGCGTCTACGGCGTAGCGTACAATGGAACGGGCTGGCGCGTTGACGAATTGAAACCTCGCATGTTCAGGGCAGACCTGACGACCCTTGACGGAAGGAAGGTCGACTTCTCCTCAGGCATCGAAGGCAGACATCACGTCGTGGTATTCATGGAGCCGTCAATCGACGCCAACGACGCGAAGGTACACAAGGAATTGATAGACGGTTTGCAGCAGGCGGTCGATGACCACCGCGACAAGAAAATGAAACTGGTTGTCGCCTTCCTTACCGAAGACACGAAGCTTGCCAGAACAATCGTAACCCAAAACCGATGGAAGTGTGATGTGGCCTGCATACCCGGTGGACCGAACAGTTCGCTTGCGGTGCGGCTCGGCGTGTTTTCGAGAGACCGGCTGCCCCGAACGTTCGTCGTGTCCTGTGAGGGAAGAGTGCAGGGCGTCTTCGATGGAGTGGGCGTATCGAGAGACTATTACGGCAAGCGTCAGTCGAGAGACCGTCACGGTACGCTCTACATTCTCCGCGCAGTGAAGATGGTCGTTCGAAAGTATGATACCGATAAGGGCGATAAGGCGCTGAAGGGGAAGGACTATCGCCAGGCCGCGAAGTACCTCGCCGTGTCTTTCCCGGCCCGGCCTGTGAACGCTTATAATCGCCATGCCCGCAACAGCCTCAGGGCGAATCTGGCGCTTGAGAACTGGCAGGCCGCGCTGAAAGACGTGGACACCGTCTTGAAGGATCCAAGCTGGCGTCACCCCGCCCACCGCGCCGCGGATGGGCGTACGCGCGAGATGATACTCAAGCATATCCACAAACAGTCAAAGTAGGCAGGCTGCGCCTTTCCGCCATGTCATACGCATCCCAATTAGTTTTCGTGCGGTCGGTGTCTTCTTGAGGCCCGTTCACGGGCCTTTGCTCCCGCTGACCAGCGGGAGTATAGGCCATGGCTTGAGCCATGGTATTCCATGGCGCTACCACCTCCTTCTTTCTTAGCCCGCGTTGAGCGGGCTTTCAGCCCCAGGACATCGCCCTGTTTGCGGGGTAAGCCTGCTGAAGCAGGCTACGGCAAAAGAAGAGATCGTCCCCGCCACCCAGGCCTGAAGACCTCACCTTTACCCACATCTTACGGTTTGACCAGAGGGCTGAAAAACCGCCAAGATCCTGGCCGGTTCCGGAACGGTCCGGGATTTCAGTTTCTTAACACAAGGCCCCGAAGGGGCTGCGGGCGCATAGCCGGTGGTGACCTTAGGGAACCACCGGAACCGTCGTGCAAAACA
>Ga0272444_10002465_pt1 | contig 17092 bp, 19 predicted proteins | sample SSMForm13_FD_201033 | JGI IMG/M metagenome (GOLD analysis project Ga0272444, IMG submission 201033) | Marine sediment archaeal communities from Little Sippewissett salt marsh, Falmouth, MA, United States - SSM-Form-13 | ecosystem: Environmental > Aquatic > Marine > Wetlands > Sediment ...
GCTTCCTTCGATATCCTCTGTGGGTCTAGTCTGTCTTGTTTCCAGTGTCTCCGGATGCTCTTGGAACTCGGAGAGAGACTCGAGGAGTTCTGGCGCTTTCCCCTGCCGGACTCAACGGTGAAGGTCGAAGTGAGGTCTCCGCATTCCCTCTCTACGAAATCGGCCGTGCAATCGACCAGAAGGAGACTCTCCTCGACTACCCGAGCGCTGAGACAAGAGCCACAGCAATGAAGGATAGCAGGGCTCCCACGGTGGCTCGCTTCGTGACCTTCTCGTGCAGGAACAGCACGGACAAGCCAAACGATGCGACCACAATGAGGGATCTCACTGGGGCCAGCAAGCTCGCCGGTGTTGCGCTCAAAGCCGAGAACCACAGGATTGGTGCCGCGAAGAATCCAGCGAATGCGGTGAGGATTGCGGCTCTCAAACCGCGCCCATCCTTGAATCGCGAGATCGACCGTTTTCCTCCAAGGAGAAAGGCCAAGCACCAGAAGCCCATCCCAGCGACCATGATGAGCAGTTGGAAAGCCGTCGGCGACATTCCTAGGGTAATGCAGTAGCGAGCAATCACCGTATCAGCAATCCCGATCAGAACGGCTGAGCCCAGAGCTGCAGCAGCACCGATGCCCGGCGTCAATCGTCGATGTTGTCCCGCTGGCGGAGCCAGAAGCCAGCTGCCGAGAACAACCAACACTGCAGAGACGACCACGTACCACCTGAGGGCCTCGCCGAGGAAGGCGATGGATGCAACCACGGCCCAGAACGGAGCTGTGCTTGCCAGGGGGATCGCCTGATGAGCGGGGATGCGCTTGAGAGCGTAAAGGAATAGCGTCATGGCAATCCCAAGATCCATCACGCCTGCTGCGAGCGCGATTCCCGCAAGACCGGGATTCGGGACAAGGATGCTCCCTCGAGCTAGTCCGTAGAGCGCAATCAGCGCCAGTCCCACTGCACTGCGAACGACGCAGTATGGCACAAGGTCCATGTAACGTAGACCCCACTTGTTCACCACGAGCGAGGAAGCCCAGATGAGTGAGGCACAGAGAGCGAGAGCCATTGAGGAAGTAGTCATGGCTAGGGAGGAGATCCTTCTCCGCTGATTCCCTTGCGCAGAAAGGTGGGCTTGGTAGGGACATCCGCAGACATGTAATGATGGCTGGTCTCCCTATGCAGACGAGGAAGGAGCAGTGAGTCACTGGGTCGGACTACAGCCCGACTGCCGCTGCTCGGTGGCATTGTGAGATCCCGCTTCTGTAGTGGGGAGGGTCTCCGTCTACCTTCTCAATCACTACAGGACGCGCGAAATACGGTGCATAGAATGTCTCCTCGACGACCTCTAGATTGTGTCCTATGGCTCTGAGATCGCGTATTGCGCTCCTACCAACTCGGCTGTCGACAAAGACTTGTCGCGTTTCGCAGTGCGTTCTCGGCGCCTCGATGGCCTCCTGCCCAGTCATCTGATGGTCGATCATATGGCTCAGGACGTAGGTCTGGCAGCTGATTATGCTTCTACCTCCTGATCCGGAAAACGCGAAGAAGGGAGCTCCCCTGCTCAGCACTAGCACCGGGGCGCAGAAGTTCATCTGTCGGCGATTGGGGTGTATCGAATGCGCCTTGCCAGGCTCCGGGTCCATGGATGTCATTGCACCATTGAGAAGGATGCCGGTTCCTGGAACGGTAACCATGGAGCCAAACGCGCCGGAGTGCGTCAGGTTGAATGTGGCGACGTTGCCTGCCTCATCCGCCGCAATCACCTGCGTGGTCCCAGGGTCGTGGTTGCTACGAGAGGGTTCGATGGGATCCTCAGCCGGCCGCTCTTGCCCGGTGATCCGCGTCTCAAAGGGCCACGGATCCACTGGCTGTACGTCCTCCGCCGCTCGCTTTCTGTCTATCCGCGTGGCAATCTCGGCAGAGAAGTCCTTGCTCCAGAGGCCCTCGATGGGAGAAGGCTTGATCTGGGGATCAGCCAAGTACTCCAGCAGTGAAGCAAAGGCATATCGGGTTGCCTCTATGACCAGATGCAGATACTCGGGAGCACGGGGCTCGTAGCTTCGGAGGTCGAAGTGCTCAAGGATATTCAGGATCAGTGGCACGAAGTACCCATCTGTCCGAATCTGTTCCGTATCTCTGTAGGTCGAGCGCCGTTCGGCAAGCTCGAAGCTGGGGCGATAGGTAGCCAGATCATGGTAGTCGAGAATCCCGCCATTGGCGGCAATGTACTGGGCGATTCTCTCAGCCAGTTCTCCCTTGTAGAAGACATCAGGGCCACCTTTGGCTATGTCCTCTAGGCTCCTTGCGAGGTCTGCCTGGACCAGCCGCGAGCCTGTCTGGTGGAAGCTAGAAGCTCTTGGCGGTGCCCCGTTTGGAAGGAAGATCCTGGCGGTCTCGTCGTATTGGCGGAGGCGTGTGAAGTTCGATGCGACGTGCAAGACATGATACCCATCGACAGGTATCCCATCGCGAGAGTATGCGATCGCTGGTTGGAGGAGCTCCGCGAGTTCCATGGATCCCAAGCCCGAGACGATGTCGCATATCCCCGCAAGCAATCCGGGGATCATTGGTGCTCTTGGGCCTATCATGTTCGCGTCATCACGAACCTTGCGCCATCGCCCCCAGGGATCAAGGCCGGGCTCAAGCGCGAACATGTCCTCCGTCGCGTGTCTCGGCACCGCGCGCGCTTGCAGGGTCTTGACCTCGCCGGCCGCCTCGATGAAGACGTTTCCTTGGCCAATACCTCCAAGCCCACAGCTCGCAGGCTCTACCACCCAGCTAGCGAAGATCGCTGCAGCCGCTGCATCAAAGGCGTTGCCCCCTTTCTCAAGCACCCACCCCCCTGCCTGTGCTGAAAGCGGGTGGCCCGTGGCAACGATTCCATGGTAGCTCTCGACTGGCTTTCTGGACTGAATCAACTCGCTGATCCGGCCGCTGTGCATTTGGGTTCCCCTCCTGGGAAGCTAACGCCTTCGCCTGTACTGGACGGGTGGTCAGACCAGCATACGCTGTGCCATGCCTACTGTCAACTCCGCGTGCCGCTGCTAACTTGTGAGCGTCTAGCGTGAGGCTCCGCAAAGGCCTGATAGCACTTCCCGGTATTGTCGGAGTTGTTGCTCAGAACCGAGATGCCTTGGTCGCCTTGGTCTCTCTAGATCCAGATGAAGAGGCTGTCCCACTGCGCGTGGTTGGGGGACAGATGGAGTACCACGTTCGCGTGGCATGCTCTAGGCCGAGGTCCGCCTTCGGAATCAGCAGCGGGTCGCCTTGATGCTCCCCCGCATTGGCTTGAGTCATGATGCTGGAAGCTGCGATGTCCGGAGCGGCTGGCGGTCCAACGCCAGTAGGGTTGACAAGGACTGCGGCATGATGGTATAACGTTGAACGGTCTGGTGGTCAGACCGTCCTAGCCTCTCCACGCTAGTGCAGTGTGCATCGCGCTGGTAGGACCGTAGGGTGAGAGTTTTGGAGGTGATGCGTTGAAACAATCTTCTGCTGTGACCAGTTGTAGCGAGGCTTTGGCCTGTTGTGGCACTCTAGAACACCGGGAGGGATGATCCAATGCGAATGCACGCGCGAGTAATCCTGGTCCTTGTTCTCACCGCACTAATGGTGGCAGCGGGGCTTGTCAGTGTTTCGGCGGGAGAAGGGAAGTTTGTTTTCGGGAAGCTGGGATTGATCCCCTCGATGGCGATCATTGGCTCGGGGGACATGAATGGGCGTTGGGTTGGCAACTGCATCATGGATCCGCTTTGGTTCTATCATCCGTTCGAGGATGAGTTCGAGCCGGCTTTGGCTGTGTCGTGGGATCTGAGCGATCCTCTTGCTTGGGTCTTCTACCTCAGAGAAGGAGTCAAGTTCCACGACGGCACCGATTTCACAGCCGAAGATGTCGTTGCATCGGTGGCGCTTGCTCAGGCAGGCGGGTCGATGGCTCCAACCTTCCAGATCATCAACGAGGTGGAAGTGGTCGATCCGTATACGGTCGTTTTCCACCTGGACTACGCATCCAGCGAGCTTCGGTTCATCCTATACACGCTCTGGATGGGGCCGGACTGGGCACTGGAGGACAAGGAGACCTGGGACGCTCACCCAATCGGGACCGGTCCGTTCAAGCTTGTCGACTGGAGCCCTGAGAGCTTCGTTGAGATGGAAGCGAACGAGGACTACTGGATGCCGGGAGTCCCGAAGCTCCAAGAGCTTGAGTTCGCCCGGATCCCTGAAGATGCTGCCAGAGTAACGGCGCTGCTGACTGGCGAGGTTGACGGCATTGACACTGTCCCTGGTACAGAGATCGAGGCTCTTCAGGAAGACCCGAATGTTCAACTCGTGCAGAACAGCTCCACGAGCTATCAGTTCCTTTGGATGAACGCTGGGAGGCCCCCGTTCAACGATCCGCGCGTACGGCAGGCCGTCCGGCATGCCATTGACACTGAAACACTCCGAGAACTCGTCTGGCCGGTACTTGGCCAGAAGGCAGAGAGCATCATCCCGCATGGCCTCGCGTGCTTTGCTGCACAGGAAGACATCCTCTACGATCCAGAGGAGTCCCAGCGGCTTCTTGCCGAGGCTGGGTACCCTGATGGTCTGAGGCTGACGGTTACGAAGCGTGATCAGCTGAACTCGGCCGAGGAAGGGGACGTTATTGTCTCCATGCTGAATCAGGCGGGATTCATTGCGGACTACGTGATCCTGCAGAGTCCCGTGTTCGTCGAGACCGTCATCAGCAATGGCGACTACGAGATGGCGATCTTCGCTCACAGAGGCACGAATCCTGATCCAGCGAACATCATCAGGCGACTCTATAGCGCCGAAGCCAGGGACTTGACCTGGTGGTCGACGCAAGGCGAGAGCGCCCATGCTCAGTTCGAGGAGGCTATCGCCAATGCGATTACCGCCACTGACGATGCTTGCATGTACTGGGCTGAGGTCCAGCGCGTGATGTGGGAGCATGGGACGGTCATGAACCTGAACGACGTGAAGAATTACTTCGCTGTCGGCGCCCATGTCTCCGGCTTCGTGGGCGAGCAGCTAACTGACTTCAGGTACGTCGAAGTCAGCGAATAGGATCCAGCGCGCTGGGCTGGTAGAGTCTGGGTGTCTGGCGCGCGACGAGGATGGATGAGGCTTCCAGGTCTCATCCATCCTCGCTCCGGTACAAGGAGAGACCCTTGCGTCGTCACACAAGGTCCCGAGTTAGGAAGAGGACACGATTCCTGCTATCCTCCATCCCGTTGCTGCTATTCGTCGTCCTTGGAGCAGTGGGGCCGATGATTGGCGCATACCATCCGGAAGACGTGAGTGTGCATGACAGGTTGGTCCCTCCCTTGGGACGGATGGCTGATGGATCTGTCGCGTGGTTCGGTACCGACAGCCTGGGAAGGCCTCTTCTCCCCCAGGTGATAGAAGGCGCAAGACTGTCGCTGACAGTCGCGATCTCAACCGTCTGTCTCGCGAGTCTTGTAGGCCTTGTTGCTGGCCTAGTCGCTGGGTATTTCGGCGGAGTTGCTGACATGATCATCATGCGACTCGTCGATGTGCAGTTGGCATTCCCTGCTTTGGTGATCGCAATGAGTATCGCTGCGGTTCTCCGCCCCAGTATCATCACGGTGATCGCGGCCATATCCATCTCTATGTGGGCCAGCTTCTCCCGCGTAGTGAGAGCAAACGTGCTGCGCATTAGAGAGGAGGTGTTCGTCGAAGCAGCAAGAGCCACGGGATGCCCGAACCTTCGAATTCTTCGAGCTCATGTCACCCCATTCGTGATATCACCTCTGCTCGTCGTTGCTTCCACAGCGCTTGGCGTGGCAATAATGTCTGAGGCTTCACTGAGTTTCCTGGGGCTTGGTGTCCCTCGTCCAGCGGCATCGTGGGGTTCGATCGTGAGTGGCGGAAGATCCTACTTGGTGAACGGCTGGTGGATCAGCACGATTCCCGGGATTGTGATGATGGCCTGTGTCTTCTCAGCGGCGATTTTCGGCGATAGCTTGCGCGACCTCCTCGACCCGACAAGCAAATGAAGAGCGAAAGCGAAGTGGACGTGGACGCTGTGGGAGGTGCCTGAATGTTTGCGTACATCATCAGACGCATTCTCGCCATGTTCCTAGTGCTTTTCGTTGCCTTGACGTTCATCTTCTTCCTCTTGCGGGTCGTCCCCGGCGATCCCGCCGAGATGCAGGCTGGCCTTGGAGCGCCGAAAGAGTACGTAGATGCTCTACGGGAGAAGTGGGGCCTCGACAAGCCAGTGATTGCTCAGTACGGTCTCTATCTGAGACAGGTCTTCCGCGGCGACTTCGGAAACTCGACCTACACGAATCTTCCGGCAATTGAGCCTGTGCTTGAGCGCCTTCCTCATACTCTCCTACTCGCATTCGCAGGTCTGGGGTTGGCGGTCGCGATTAGCTACCCCCTCGGGATTCTGGCAGCGATGTACGCGAATACCCTTCTGGATCGCGCGATTGTCGCCTTCTCCCTCCTTGGGCGCTCCATGCCAGGATTCTGGACGGGAATCATGGCGATCCTGCTTTTCTCGCGCCGATGGAGGCTGCTTCCCAGCTACGGATCGGGGGGATTGAAGCATCTTGTACTGCCAACGTGCGTCGTGGCATCCGTGTTGCTTGCCGTGCTCGTTCGCATAACCCGATCAGACGCTCTTGACGAGTTGGGGAAGGACTACGTGCGCACTGCGTACTCGAAGGGCCTGTCGCAGACGGGTGTCATGATCCACCACGTGGCGAGGAACTCGCTGATATCTGTCATCACAGTCGTGGGACTGCAGTTGGGGCGGCTGATGGGGGGAGCAGTGATCACTGAGACAGTCTTCTCCTGGCCGGGGATCGGTTCCTTGCTGGTACAGACTCTCGGCCAGCGGGACTACGCAGTTGTGCAGTGTGTGCTTCTCGTCTTCGCTGGGCTGTTCGCAGTGTGCAATCTTGTGACTGATGTGCTGTATACGTTCGTCAATCCAAGGATCCGCTTCTAGGTGACACCGGGGGGAGGGGCGAAGAAGGCTCGCATGAGCACCTGGCGAGCCGGTGGACACAGAGAGTTGTGTATGGTCGGAGTCGCGGCGAAGCGCAAACGGCAGCGAGCAAGTCGGGTCTTGGATCTACTGGAGCTTGCGAGCAGAGTGGTGTCTAGGGCTGGTGAGGAATTGACATGCGGCGTTAGGTCATGTACGCTGGGTGGTCAGGTGGCCTGACCACGCTACGGCAAAAGAGGTGAACCTCGGCTATGCACAATACCGATAAGCTCCTCTCTCCAATCGTATCACGGAGCAAGGGAGACCTTGTTCTCGAGCTGCTGACAAGTGCGATTATCGACGGTAGGCTCTCGGCAGGGGATCGGCTACCGTCGGAGAGACAGGTTGCGGCGGAGACGGGGGTGAGCAGGGCCATCGTCCGAGAGGCGATGAGCGCTCTCGCCGTGGCAGGACTCGTAGAGCGTCGCGAGGGAGAGGGAAGCTTCGTCTGCGAGACCAGTAATCCTGGCATCCTCCGTACTCGTGCCATGACTCTCATACAGATGGACTGCGAGCCGTTTACCATCTTGACAGCAAGAGAGTTGTTCGAGCCCCAAATCGCCGGGCTCGTTGTCGATGGCGCAACTGCCGACGATGTGAAGGAGATCCTGCGTGCGCACGACGGGCTCCAGTCCGCTCTCAAGAGCCGCGATTGGGAGGCCTACTTCAACTCGGACAAGCAGTTCCATACGAGCCTGAGTCTGGCAACCCACAACGCTTGTGTCATTCATGTGCTTGACTACCTGGAGAGTCAGATGTTCTCACCTCTGTGGAAAGATCTGAAGCGGACGTATTTCGAGTCATCCTCAAGGAGCATCACTGTCTCGCGGGCGACCCATGCACAGATTGCTGGCGCCGTGCAGGAGCGCGATAGCGTCCAACTTCGCACTTCTCTTGAGAGGCACTTCAGTATGCTCTGGCGAGTGCTTGACCTCTCAGACGAGGGTCAAGCGCCAAAGGGAAGTCTAGATCGCGTTGGGCGCAAGAGCACTGGTGGCAGAGGCAGTTCGGCGAGGGACTCGTAGTGAACGTCTTGAGATCAATCGGAGCGCTCGGCGGCGCGTTCGCACACAGAAAGGAGCGCTGTGGACTGGCTGCTTAGGGATTTCGCTGTTATTGATGGTACGAACAGTCCGCCATTCAGAGGCGATGTTCTGATCCGAGGAGGCGTGATTGCGGGGGTCGCTGCCGCCGGCCAGCTTCCTGTTCCGGGAAGCGCTTCTTTGGTTCTAAATGGTCGGGGTTCGTGGCTGACACCAGGCCTAATCAACTGCCATGAACATCTCCTCAATAAGGAGATGCACGATCTCTCGCCGGGGCTGGAGACGAGAGCGTGGAGAATGGATCTGCGTTCACGGCCCGCTGGCTACCAGGCACTGGTTTCTGCACGCAACGCGCGGAGGGTCTTGCAGCAGGGGGTGACCACGGTGAGAGAGATGGCTGGGCCTCACGTCGATGACATACGCGACCCCCCGTTCACCAATATCGACTTGCGTGACGCTATCAAGGATGGGCTAGACGGTCCCCGCGTTCTGGCATGTCGGTTGGCGGTTAGCATGACAGGCGGGCACGGGTACCCGTGGTACGCCACGCGGCCTGCTGATGGCTGTGACGAGGCCAGAAAAGCAGTGCGTGAGCAGCTGAAAGGGGGCGCTGACTTCATCAAGGTAATGGCCAGTGCCGGACTGGCAAACTTCCCCCATGAGGATCCGTTGTGTGACGAGCTCTCGGTTGCCGAGATGGAGGTCATCGTAGAAGAGGCCCACAGGAGACGCAAGCTGGTTGCAGCTCACGCGCTTTCCGACCATGCGGCCAGAAAAGCAGTCTCCGCTGGAGTGGATTCGATTGAGCACGGCTTCTTCCTGGGGACAGATACGCTCCGGCTCATGCGGGAGAAGGGCACCGCACTGGTGCCGACGGTCATGGTGGCCACACGATTGGCAGACGTTCGGACCGATGCGCTTGGCGAGCTCCTGCGAGGTGCATTGCCCGGTCATCGGGAGGTTGTGAGATCGGCACTCCAGCAGGGGATCCCTGTAGGCGTGGGCACTGACAGCCGTTTCACGATGGCCGAGGAGATGGTTGCGCTACTCGAGTACGGGCTCTCCCCAGGGGAGGTACTGAACGCTGCCACAGCAGCAGCGGCTCGGATATGTGGGCTGCACCGTGTCGGGACTCTTGAGGAAGGGAACGCGGCAGACCTTGTAGTCCTAGGGAGCAATCCGCTGGAGGATTTGGGGAGGGCTTTTAGAGACGTGCGAATCGTGATTAGAGATGGCGTTGTGCAGGTCCCATCTTGCGCGAGCAGCAAGCTCGTTGAGGAAGTGTGCTCTGAACTGCTCTCCAGTAGCAAGGCAGGATGATTGGAGGTTCACGTGGCACGTTGCTTCGGCAGTGGTTTGTCGCACCTCACGCCTAGCTGCGTCGCAGACTCACTGCCTGACGGGCGGTCCGATAGCAATCACAGACGCAGCTCTAGATCGCATTCACTTGGTATCCGTTCGCGCAACTTGGCATGTGCCGGGCAAAGGACCTTGAGGGATTTCAGGGGCGCTTGTTCATTGGCTCGGCATTGTGGAAGGCGGTAGGATGATGGACGGTCGAGAACGGCTACACGTAGCGCTAAGCCACAGGGAGCCCGACAGGATCCCCATCGATTTCGGCGGCTACCTGACCACGTCGATTAGCTTGGAAGCCTGGAAGCCGCTCGTCAAGCATCTCGGCATCCCGTGGGATGGAAGGATGACCAGCCATCGATGCCAGCTGCCGGAAATCCCGGAGTCCCTCCTTGAGGAGTACGGTGTTGATACACGCAACGTCTATTCAGGTGATGTGAACGAGCCTTCTGGCTCGGATGGAGTAGAGCACCGATACACGGACCGGTGGGGAATTGTGTGGGAGAGGGCTGTGGGAGAACCGTTCATCAACCGCGTGGCACCCCTCCAGTCTCTCACCAACCCCGGCCCCGCAGAGGTTCATAAGCTTGATTGGCCGGATCCTAGTCTTCTCGTTCCCGATTGCCGCGAACTCCGGATGGAGGCAGAACGACACAAGGGCAATGGACATGCGGTTGTCATCGGCATCCCTGCAAGAACCATTTCGCTGGCTCAGCGGCTAAGAGGCTTCGATACATGGCTGCTGGACACGATCCGAAGCCCGGCCTTTGCGGAGGCTCTCCTCGCGAAGTGTGTCGAAATCGGGCTCGAGGCGACCCGCTCCGTACTAGAGCAGATAGGGGATCTTGTAGATGTCGCCTTCTGGTCGGATGACATGGGGATGGGGTCAGGTCCGCTCGTCAGTCCTGCAACCTTCCGAGCGATCATCAAGCCATATCAGAAGCGAATCGTCGAGCAAGTCCGCGAGCTCTCCGCTGCAAAAATCGTCGTTCATTCGGACGGCGGAGTTGCGCCTCTGATCCCGGACTGGGTGGAGATTGGAGTCGATGCGATCAATCCGGTGCAGCACAATCTAGGTGCCGTGAAGGGCATGGACCCGGCAGAACTCAAGCGGGAGTACGGCGGCGACATCTCCTTTTGGGGAGGCATCGATACCTCGCACGTTCTCCCCTTCTGCGGGCCTCAAGAGGTTCGAGCGGAAGTCAGGCGCCGCATCGATGAGCTTGCGCCAGGGGGCGGCTTCGTCCTTGCCAGCGTGCACAACGTGCAACCTGAGGTTCCGCCGGAGAACGTTGTCGCGATGCTCGAGGCTGCGGCTGACTACGGAGCGTACTAGGCGGGCAACCGTATGGCATTGCCGGTTCCTGGCGAGCGGAGTCGTCAGTGCGGCATGGGTGGGAGGTCCAAGAGTGAGCGAGATGCAGGCGATGTGCGGTATCAACCTCTTCTCCGACACGCAGACATTGCCTACTGACCTGATGCGGCAGGCTATGATGGATGCGGAGGTTGGGGACGACGTCTATGGGCAGGATCCCACAGTTCGACGGCTAGAGGAGCGTCTGGCCGGCGAAGTCGCAAAGGAATGTGCCTTGTTCGTCCCGAGTGGGCACATGGGGAACCTCGTGTGCGTCATGGCTCACTGTAAGGCTGGCGACGAGGTGATCGTAGAAGAGACATCCCACTTGTACTCCGCGGAGAGCGGCAGTCTGGCCGCGATTGCCCACGTGATGCCTCGCATTGTGCGTGGGCGCGACGGGCTGCTCGACGGTGCAGACGTTCGTGCTGTCCTGCGCTGTGACGATATCCACTACCCGAGAACCACCTTGTTATGCATCGAGAACCCTCACAACGCAGGCGGAGGTGCAGTATTGTCCCTTCCCGAACTGCGTGATCTCAGTGTGGCCGCAAAGGAACATGGATTGGCAGTGCACCTGGACGGCGCGCGTCTGTTCAATGCAGCTGCTGCGCTCAACGTTGCGGCAGCAGACATATGTGAGTCTGCGGACTCAGTCATGGTATGCCTTTCGAAGGGGTTGAGCGCTCCGGCTGGCTCAGTTGTCGCGGGGAGCAGAGCCTTCATTGCGGAGGCCCGTCGTGCCAGGAAGCTGCTGGGTGGAGGGATGAGGCAAGTTGGCGTTCTGGCAGCTGCCGGCCTCGTAGGATTGGACACGATGATGGATCAACTGAGAGCAGACAACGAGAACGCTCGACTGCTGGCGGAGAGCCTCGCGAAGCTTCCGGGCCACCGTGTGGAATGGTCTCGTGTTCGCACCAACATTGTGAATGCGAACGTTGAAGGGCTGCAGCTCAGTAGTGATGAGTATGTGGCGAAGCTCGCTGAGCATGGCATTCTGGCGTCGAAGCGCCCTCCTCACGTAGTTCGCTTCGTTACCAACCGTCATGTTGACAGAGAGGATATTGGCCGTGTGATCGAAGTCGCAAAGCGGATCGGCCGGGCAGCATGCGGTTGATGTGGGAGGACTCACGCGAGGAGGAGGCTTGAGGATGAGCTGGCACCGGCTCGAGCTTCGCGCAGCGTCCGCACGTGGCTCCAGTGTAACGGAGCGCTTGTGCACAGCAGAGCGCAAGCCTCTTGGGCTTCAACTGCTGGGTGGGGGTGAGTGATGTGTGCAATCGTCCGGCGAAGTACCTCGATGTGAATCTGACAAGTGGCGTGATTAGCGACTACACAATCCCGCCGGACTGGTTGCGCCTGCACATCGGAGGCAGAGGAGTCGCCGGAAGACTGCTTCTCAGCGAGCTGTCCGGTGAAGAGGATCCACTAGGCGAGGAGAACATCCTGGTTTTTGCGACAGGCCCGTTCCAGGGGACAGGCCTTGCTGGTGCTGGGCGGCACTTGGTCATGACGATCTCGCCGAAGACACGCCGCGTCGGTGACTCCTACGCGGGTGGGTATTTCGGATTCGAGTTGGCTCGTACCGGATGGGATGGCATTGTGATTCGCGGGAAGGCTTCCGCCCCAACGATTCTGGCTATCACTGAGATTGGCGGGAGGTTGCTGCCTGCTGAGGAGCTGTGGGGCACTGGGACTGGGCATGCCGAGTCGAAGCTACGAGATGCGTTCCCCGGGAGCCGAGTCTCTTCGATCGGAGTCGCCGGGGAGAACCTCGTGCAGGCGGCCTGCATCATCAATGACCGGAGCCGTGCTGCAGGGCGCCTTGGGTTCGGGGCGGTCATGGGCTCCAAGCTACTCAAGGCCGTCATTGTCAAAGGGGCTCGGCCGCGGCCGCTTTTCGATCGCGAGAGATTCAAGCAAGAGGCCGCTGAATACGTGAAGCTCTTTAACACTCCGAGTATGCATGAGTTTGGCAGATACGGAACCTCGCGGTTTGTGTACCCACTGTCTGAGATCGGGATTCTCCCGACTCGGAACTTCCTCGAAGGGACGTTCTCAGGCGCTGAGGACATTGATGGCAGAGCAATGGCTCAGACTATCCTGATGGGTCGGGAAACCTGCGCAGGTTGCCCGATCCGTTGCAAGAGGCAGGTTCAGACCTCGTATGGAGGCGTTGATGTGCTCCCGGACTTCGGAGGACCCGAGTACGAGACAATGGCAGCATTTGGATCGCTCTGCCTGAACGACAATCTAGACTCTATCGCTCTTGCCAACCAGCTCTGCAACGACTACGGGATCGATACGATCTCCGCAGGTGTTGCGTGTGCTACAGTGATGGAGGCATCAGAACGGGGTCTGATTGACGATCGCTACGACTGGGGGGATCCTCAAGTCATTACATCGCTCATTGAGGCGATTGCTCATCGAGAGGGGATTGGCGACTTGCTTGCGACTGGCCTGGACGCGTTCGCAAGGGAAGTTGGGGCTGACTTCGCAATGACAATCAAGGGTGTTGAGGTCCCGATGCACGACCCCAGGGGAAAGAAAGGGCTGGCCATTTCATATGCTACCTCGTACCGCGGAGCAACACACATGGAGGGCGTCCACGATAACGCACTGGAATGCGAATCGCCGGCTCCTGAGCTTGGGGTGGACCAGCCGTATGAACGGCTCAGCTTCTCAGGCAAGCCCGCTGTCGCGAAGCTGTTTGAGGATCTGTGGTCCTTCGGCAACTCTCTTATTCTCTGCGCATTTACGAGCCGAGGAGTCGGGAGCGAATACAAATACATTCAAATTCGGTCACTTCTAGAAGCAGCAACTGGAGTCTCTCTGACAGCTGACGAGATGCTGGCGGTTGGCGAACGCAATTACTGCCTGATGCAGATGCATGCAGCACGAAGCAAGGTCAGGAACACACCTGCTCTACCAGATCGGCTCCATGAGCCACTTCCTTCTGGCGGGAGCGCAGGCTGCAGAATCGACCGGGAAGAACTCTGCGCTGCCGTGGAAGAGTACTACCGCAAACGAGGCTATGAAGGACGATTCCCCACGGACAAGAAGCTCTCGGAGCTGGGCTTGGATGACTTGAGAGGGCTAGTCGGGTGAAGGGCTCTCGGCACTCAATAGCGCTCGAGGATGGGCATCACCAGTGAGAGAGGAGGCCGCAATGGAGAGGGAGATCTCCATCGAAATCGGAGCCCTGGTACTCGATGCATCTCTGAATGACAAGAGTGTGTCTCGAGCGATCTATGAGGCGCTTCCACTAGCCGTATCCGGGCAGTACTGGGGGGCAGAGATCTACTTCCCAGTTCCCGTAGCAGCTGAGAATGAGTCGCCTCAGGAGGAGGTCGAGGTGGGACAGCTGGCATACTGGCCGCCAGGGAATGCGCTGTGCATCTTTTTCGGGCCGACTCCCGCGTCGACTAGCTCAGCTCCCAGGGCTGCATCGCCGGTGACCGTGGTCGGTCGCCTGGAGATCATCCCCGCGGAGCTACTGAGGCGACCATCCTTGGAGACCATCGATGTGAGGCCCAAGAGATCAGCATCATGAGGACTCGAAGGCGGCGTCTGGCGGGCTTGGCGCAGCAAGAAGCTACGGCCGAGTCGTAAGGAGAAGAGGATGGTGAGCGGTAGGCGAGTTGGGGCTCGTAGCGGAGAGCACATTCGGGCCGCACTTGTGGAGGCCATGACAATGGCAGCAACGCAACTTCCGGCGGATATCGTGGCCGCGTTGCAGTCGGCCCGCGCGCGCGAGACCTCGGAGCTTGCTACGGAGCAGCTGGATGCGATCCTCAGCAACGTCAACATCGCGCGCGCTGGTTCAATCCCCATGTGCCAGGACACGGGGATTCAGACGTTCTTCGTCAGCCTCGGCCAGGACAGCCCATTCCTAGGGCATCTGCAGGAGTGGCTCGCCCAAGCGGTCAGGGAGGCAACAGACGTCATCCCACTGCGGCCGAACACCGTCCACCCATTCTCTGGAGCGAACCCTGGCGACAACACCGGCTGCCGGATGCCGCTCGTGAATTGGGAGGTGGCCGAAGGGGGGGATATCGAGATCGTGGTCCTTCCGAAGGGCGGAGGGGGCGAGAACATGAGTGCACTCAAGATGCTCCCGCCTGGCGTCGGCATCAAGGGCATCCAAAGAGCCATCGTCGAGCATGTTGTGTCCTGCGGTGGGAAGCCATGTCCACCGGCAGTACTGGGCATTGGCATTGGTGGTGGGGCCGATACCGCGATGAAGCTTGCCAAGAGGGCAATCCTTCGCACGGTGGGATTGGCACATCCTGAACAGACTGTAGCGACGTTCGAACGCGAACTGCTTGAGATGATTAACATGAGCGGCGTTGGTCCCATGGGTCTAGGCGGTGCCACGACCGCGTTGGCTGTTCACGTCGAGTATGCACACAGACACCCGGCCTCACTGCCACTAGGAATCGTGGTTCAATGCTGGGCGGCGAGACAGGCTCGGGTACGGATTCGGCCCGACGGTACCACCGAGGTGGGACAATGAACCGCACGTTGGAGTTGCCGGTGGGTGAGACAGCGGTTCGCGAGCTAGAAGTCGGCGATACCCTCCATGTTACGGGACGAGTGTTCACGGCGCGTGATGAGGCACACTGGCATATGCTGGAGATGCATAGGTGTGGCAGAGTGCTTCCGTTCGAGCCAGCGCACATGGCTCTGTTCCACTGCGGGCCAGTGGCAAGGGCTTCTGAGGGTGAGTGGGAGATTGTGGCGGCTGGGCCAACAACCAGCATCCGTATGGAGCTCTTCGAGGACAGTTTCCTCGAGGCGTTCCGGCCGCGCATCCTGATCGGAAAAGGAGGCATGGGCGAGCGCACTCAGGCAGCACTGGAGAGGATTGGTGCAGTGTACGTCCACTACACAGGTGGTGCCGGCGCCCTTGGGGCGCGCTGCATTGAGCGGGTTGAGGGGGTTCACTGGCTTGAGGAACTCGGGATGCCTGAAGCAGTGTGGATCTTCCGCGTCAGGCTGTTCGGACCGCTGCTGGTGACGATGGATAGCCGTGGGGGCAATCTCTACGAGAGGCTCGACGCAAACATCGCCGAGAACACGAGGAAGATACTGGCTCGAATCGGGGCGTAGGCATTGCGGCCGCGCGGGCTAGCAGGTGTCGCGGGCCAACGCCGGCTTGAAGCAAAGGAGGTTGAGTGCTCGAGGAGATACGCGAAGCTGTCCTTGATGGTAATGCCGCAGCGGTACCGGTTGCTGTCGAGAGAGCGCTCGCTCAAGGGGCTGATCCGTCAACGATCCTTGACGAGGCCTTGATCCCCGCGTTGGACGTGGTTGGGAGCGAGTACGAGAGCGGGATTCGCTACGTACCGGAGATGCTCGCGTCAGCGGAGGCGATGAAGGCTGGGATGAGCATCCTGCAACCGTCTCTCGTTGCGGCGGGCGTTCAGGCCAAGGGGCGAGTTGTGCTCGGAACTGTCACTGGAGATCTGCACGACATAGGCAAGAATCTTGTCGGGATGATGCTCGAAGGAGCTGGATATGAAGTCGTGGATCTTGGAGTCGAAGTCAGTGCAGAGCGGTTCGTAGAGGCGGTTCGGGAACACACTCCCGACATACTGGCCCTCTCAGCCTTGCTCACGACCACAATGACGAATATGCCTGCTGTCATCAAGGCTCTTGAGAAGGCTGGACTCCGAAACACAACGCGGGTTGTAGTCGGGGGGGCTCCCGTAACCCAGCGATTCGCGGAGCAAATCGGGGCCGACGGATACGCTGTGGACGCTCCTAGTGCCGTGTCACTCGTGCGTCATCTGGCAAGCGAATGACCACAAGACCGCTGCTGCCGAAACGTTCCCTAGGGAGGATCGCGTGCGCTCCAGCAGATGAAGGAGTGCCTCAGGTGAGGCGAGAGCCCTGCGGAGCCCGACAGAGCCAGGCTGGAAAGCCGGGGCAGTATCCCTACTGGAGGAAGTCAACTGGTACGCTGCGCCTCGCGAACCCGCTCGGAGAGGAGCTCATAGCCATGTCACGATGTGCCGCCGATCCTCCCTTCACTTCCCTGACCTGCCTCCAGCGTTAGGTCCACTTCTAGAGTGTCCAATTCCGGAATGGTGTTGACACATCAGGCCTCCTCGTGACGTTGTTCGCGGACAGCACCCCAGAAGATCTCGGCGGGAGTCCGTCCCTTGGTCCGATAGCCCTGGTGAGGACGCTCGAAGTTGTAGAACTGCAGGAATGCATCGAGCGATAGGGACATGCGGTGGGAATGTCGCACCAGTTTAGGTGCGTAGAGCTGCTAAGCCAACCGCTGGCTGTGGCAGGATCTCCTCCTGGATGATGTAGTCCATC
>Ga0272444_10002466_pt1 | contig 17090 bp, 12 predicted proteins | sample SSMForm13_FD_201033 | JGI IMG/M metagenome (GOLD analysis project Ga0272444, IMG submission 201033) | Marine sediment archaeal communities from Little Sippewissett salt marsh, Falmouth, MA, United States - SSM-Form-13 | ecosystem: Environmental > Aquatic > Marine > Wetlands > Sediment ...
GAACAACACACCACCCACTACTACCACTAATATCGCGTCAAGCATGAAATCACCCTAAGCCCAAGGGCCAAAACCGTATATTTATGGTTTCGGCCCTAGGGCTCGCTTTAGTTGCTATTTCTTTTTGGCCAACCCCAGATTGGCTATGACTTCCTTGAACATGTCGGAGTTGCGCTGGTCCCGGGCGGCCAACTGGGAGCCGGTCAGGTACTCGACGTTTTGCTGGGTCTTTTTCATCATGCCCTTAAAGGACTTGGTCTCGGAGATCTTCTTGAAGATCGCCGCCAAAGCATCAATGTATTCCTTTTTGGTGCCCTTGCGTACGTAGATGCCCTTATAGGCGGAGACGGTGATGGGGTAGCCGCACTCCATGAAGGTGGGCACTCCGGGAAGCATCTTCTGCCGCTTCTCGGCGGCCACCGCGATGTAGCGGAACTTGCCGGCCTCCACGAACTGCATGACCTCCACCGGGTTTTGGATGATGAGGTCCACGTTGCCGGCCAACAGCGCGGTGCTGGTCTCGGCGCCGCCGCCGTAGGGGATCAGCTTCAGCTTGATGCCGGCCTTCAGCTCCAGGCTGTTGACCATCAGGGTGATGGCATTGGCCGCGCCCAGGGTGCCCGCCCGGACCTTGCCGGGGTGCTTTTTGGCGTAGGCCACCAGCTCTTTCAGGTTCTTAAAGGGCGCGTCGGCGCGGGCAGTCATGACCAGCGGGGTATCGGTCATGTTGCAGACCGGCACGAAATCGGCCTTGGTCCAGTTGACCATGCCCAGGTGGGGCTGCACGCAGATGGGAGTCCAGGAGCCGTACCAAATGGTGTAGCCGTTGGGCTTGGCCTTTAAAAAGGCGGCCGCGCCAATGGCGGTGCCGCCGCCCGGCCGGTTCACCACCTTGAGGGGCTGGCCGGTGATATCGTAAAACAGGCTGGCCATGGCCCGGGCGTTCACGTCGGCGGTGCCGCCGGCGCTGTAAGGTATGATCACGGTCACGGGCCGGGCGGGGTATTTGTCCGCGGCCACGGATACCGTGGCCATGCTCAAGGCGGCAAACACCGCGAGGGCAAAAATTAAACCGGCTTTACCCAACTTGCTTTTCAGAAAAGGCATATCTTCTAACCTCCCTCTTTTTTTTGGGCGACGATTAATCATCGTAACCCAATTGTTTGCGAAGTTTAGCCTCTGCCTGGATGATAGGAGAGTCGTAGGCCTTGCGAGTCATCTCCTTGAACACGGGAGACCCGTTGGCTTGCTCTTCCTGCCATTGCTTGGTGAATTTGCCGCTCTTGATGTCTTCGAGGGCAGTGCGCAGGAATCCCTTCATGGCGTCGTGGTCCACGTCACCAGCCTTGATGAGGTGGCCGTACTGGCTGGTGTGAGAGTGCAGGAAGGACTGTTTGAGCATACCGATCTTGGCGGCCTGCTGCATGACATAGGCCACCTCTCCGGACATGTACAGCTCCAGCAAAACCGCCTCGGGCGGATATCCTGCCTCGACCTCGAACTCAAAGGTGTTCTTGAACAGGGCATGCAGGATCGGCCCGAAGCCCTGCTCGGTCAGCAGGTCCATTTCCGCTTCCTGGCGGAAGGTAAGCTCGATGGAGCCCCGCTTGGTGGAGCCGATGGCCTTGCAAAGGGCCAGGGCGACATCCCAGGCCTTGCCCGAGGCATCCTGCTCCACCCCCACAAAACTTGGGAAGCCTTCGCCGCTTACGTAGCAGTCCCTGACACCGGCCCCTATCATGCGCGGGGCCACCATGGTCAGGTCCACAAAATCGGGGACCTTCATCAGGTCAAAGGCGATATTGTACCCGGAAGCAAAGTTGAGCACATCGCCTTCTTTTAGGGTCTTAGCGATATCCTGCTCAAAAACCGACACCATTATTTCATCGGGGATCAAGAGAAAAATGATGTCAGCCTGCTCGGCGGCCTGGCCGATTGGGAAAACCTTAAATCCGTCTTCCTCCGCCTTTTTCCAGGAATCGTCGTTGACACTGCCGATTATCACTTTCAGCCCGGAATCCCTCATGTTTAGGGCCTGGGACCGGCCTTGATTTCCGTATCCCACCACGGCAATTGTCTTGTCTTTGATTACTGACAGGTCTGCATCTTTGTCATAAAAGATTCTCGCCATTAATAAACCTCCGTAACCTTTCCCTGTTTTGTGGATATATATGACTACACTGTCAAACTGACCATCTCGTTGTGGTCCGGGATTGTATGTCCTTGCCCGGAGTGCCTGCGTCCACGATTGTGGAACCCATTGTTCATGAAGGGTTTGTCCCGGTATTTGATCCCTGGAACCCAGGCGCCTTGATGATGCAATCCAGGCTCATCAAGTCCGGCGCCTCTAACTTGAACCAGCGGCTGAGACTTCTCCGCAGCCTTGCCATTACGACCTCTTTTAAAACGATAAGTGCCTTTCATGGCGGCCTCCAGATTGGGTCGGCTTCAGCGTCTTATTCAAGCCAGAGACACGTTAATATGCACAATACCTATGATATGACTTGGGCTAATTTTAGCGAATGCACAAAAGCGTCAAAGTCTTGTGTTTTTTGGCGGTCCATGCCTCGGGCGCGGCAAAGCTAAATTGTAAGCCGGTCTGGTTAAGCCATGTCATCGCCAGGTAAGGATGCTATCGTAGATCTTGGCCTCATTAATTCACGCACTACGTAAATACAACAGCCAGTTTGTTGCAACGGGCCGCCATTTTTTATGAAATGGTTGAGCTGGGATAACAGCCGCGCCATGCCGCGCCATTCAAGAAGCCGTTATCCATGGAAGGGATGTATCTTCTGGAGCCAGAAGCAAAAGACGGCGGGAGCGGTCCAACCCCGCGAACATGGCGGGGCCCACGGCGTCGAAGCTGCACCGTGGGCCCCGTCTTGTTATCGCCTTGGTTGGCACAGGCCGGTCACTGTCCCAAACGAGGCGTTGTTGCTTAAGGCCCGCCCCGGCGGTTAGGCCGGAGCGGGCGGGGAATCCCGCAAGATGTTATCGGCCCAAGATGATGGTGGCATCCACCACGCTGGGGATTCCCTGATTGACGATCACCGGGTTCAAATCTATCTGTTCGATCTCCGGGGTCTGGGCGCCCAGCTTTCCGACCGCGCAAATGATCTCGGCCATTTTGGCCCGGTCCAGGGGCGCGATGCTCCGGAAGCCCTCCAATAGCCGCTTCCCGCGAATGCCGTCCATGGCTTCCAGCGCCGCCGCCTGGGTCAAGGGGGCCAGGGTGAAGCGGACGTCCTTTTGCAGCTCGGACAATATGCCGCCCAGCCCGAACATCACGCAGGGGCCGAACTGGGCGTCCCGCAGAAAGCCAACGATGAGCTCATAGTCACCGGGAATCTGCTGCTGGACCAGGATGCGGCCCTTGCCGCCGGAGATGGTGTTTTCCAGCTCGCCAAAGGCCTCGATCACGGCCAGGGGGTCCCTCAGGTTCAGCTTGACCAGCCCATGCTCGGTCTTGTGCACCTGACCCTCCAGCAGACCCTTGAGCACCACCGGATAGCCGGCCTGTTCGGCAAAGGCCAAGGCCTGGTCAACGTCGGCCGCGATCTGCTCGGCCACCACGGGTATGCCCTGGTCGGCCAGCAGCCTCTTGCTGTCGTACTCGTCCCACACCGGCCCGCTGGCCTCCAGTCGGGGTGAGTCCGCAGACGGGGCCTGGTCCCAGGTCTGGATGAGGATTTCAGAACCGCGCCGCTTGTGGGCCGCAGCCGCGGCCAGGCACTCGATGGCCCGGCCCAGCTCCCGGAAGACCATGACCCCGGCCTCCTGACCCTGCTGCTGCACATCGCCCGCCGCCTTGTCCGGACCCACCACATAGACCATGGCCACCTTGCCGTTGGCGTCGGCCTTGGCCTTGATCTCCTCCAGCAGGAGGGGATCTGGTTCGCGGCCGGCCACATAGTGAAGCAGGATGACGTCTATATTGGGATCGTCCAGGGCGATGAGGGACGAATGGTTGTAGATGGGCACGCGGCCGTAGATCTCCTGGGCGGGGTACAGGTCCACCGGGTTGGAGACCGGCGCCCAGTCCGGGAAGAACTCGTCCATGGCCTTTTTGGTCTCGGCCGACAGCTCGGCCAGGGGGATGTCGTGCTCCTCCATCATGTCGCAGGTCACCACCCCCGCGCTGCCGCTGAAGGTCAGGATGGACATGGCGCATCTGGGGTTCAGTGATTTGGTGACCGCCAGGGTGGCCGCCATCTCCATCATCTGGGAGAAGTCCTGGGCCAGGGTGACGCCGGCCGCCTTGAGCGCGCCGTCGGACACCCCGCTGTTGCCCGCCAGGCTGGAGGTGTGGCTCATGGCCGCGGCCGAGCCGGCCACGCTGCGGCCGGATTTCAGCACCACCACCGGTTTCTTGGCCTGGGCCGCGATCTCGGCGAAGCGCCGGCCGCGCTTGATGGACTCAAGATACAGGGCCACGGCCTCGGTCTGGGGGTCGTTCAGCAGAAACTCCAGGAAGTCGCTTTCATCCAGGTCCGCCTTGTTGCCGATGGAGCAGACCTTGGACACCCCCATGCGCAGGCGGGTGTTGCAGTCGTTGATGAACCCGGCGGCCAGCATGCCGCTCTGCACCACCAGGGAGATGCGGCCCGGAATCAGACCCTCGGCCGAGACCCCGGGCTGCATGAAGGTGAACAGCCGCCGGTTGACCACATCCACCAGGCCCATGCAGTTGGGGCCCCAGACCCTTATGCCGGCCTGGCGGGCGATCTCCATGGCCTCTTCCTGCAGCGCGCGGCCCTGCTCTCCTATCTCGGCAAAGCCGGCGCTCTGGATCATGACCCGCTTGATTCCCTTGTCCGCGCATTGGTGCATGAGGTCCGGCACTATCCGGGCGGGCACCAGGACCATGGTCAGGTCCGGGACCTCGGGAAGCTCGGCCACCGATTTGTAGCAATCCAGGCCGTCGATCTGGCTGTGCTTGGGCGAAACCGGATAGATGCGGCCGGTGTAGCCGTAGCGCAGGTTGCCTATCATGTTGTAGCCGCCGCGGCGGTCGCTGGCTCCCACCACGGCGATTGATTCAGGGTTGAAAAACTTGTCCATGGCTATGTCCTCGGACGGGGTGGCCGGCTCCATCACTGATGCAGCTCCTCCACCGCGTTGCGTCCCTTTTCAAAGGCCTCCAAATTGGTTGCGGCCTTGCCGCGCGAGAGCACAACCTCCAACACCGAGCCGAACACAGCCGGGTCGATGTCCACCGACGGCAGCCCAAGGCCGGCGATGGCCCCGATCATGATCATGTTGGAAAAGATGGGATCGCCCATGTCCAAGGCGATCTCGGTGGCGTTGAGGGTCCATACCTTCTGGCTCAGGCGTTGCAGTTCGGCCAGCACCTCGCTCACCTCGGGATAGGTGGCCGTGCCGGCAATGACGTCCAGGGGCATGATGGGGCGCAGGTTGGTCAGCACCAGGGTGTCCGGGTTGCCGTAGCCGGCCATCACCCGCAGGGTCTCGATGGGCTCCAGGCCCACGATGAGATGGGCGTGGCCCTCGGGAATCAGGGGCGACCATTGATCAAGGTCGGATATCCTCAGGTGGCTCATCACCGAGCCGCCGCGCTGGGTCACCCCGTAGGTCTCGCCGATGGTCACGAACTTGCCCGCCTGAACCAGGACCTGGCCGATTATCTGGGAAGCCAGCACATTACCTTGACCGCCGACACCGGTGATGATGACGTTGAACGGATCGTTTGCCACGGCGTTCATTTTACAAGGCCTCCTTTATAATGGCTGATTCGGGGCAGAGGCTGGCACAGACGCCGCAACCGTTGCAAATGGCTTCATCAATGCCGGCTTTGCCGGTGGTCTTGTCAAAGGTGAGCCCAGGACATTTGAACACGCGGGAGCAATACTTGTTGCAGCCGCAGGCCTCTCCCAAGCACTTGCTTTCATCCACATGCACCTTGTAAAGGCGCTTGCCCATGCGGGTGCGGACCATGGCGCAGACCTGCTTGAGAACCAGGATCTTGATGCCGTCCTGCTTTTGGAGCAGATCGTAGATGGTCTCGGTGGTCTTTTGCACGTCAAAGGGGTCCAGGACGATGACCTCGGCCCCCAGGGATTGGCACACCTTGGTCACGTCCACCACCGGGGCGGTGTCGCCCATGGCGGTGCGCCCGGTGCCGGGGTGCGGCTGGAAGCCGGTCATGGCGGTTGCGCTGTTGTCCAGCACCAGCATCAGCAGGTTGCTGCCGTTGTAGCGGGCGTTGGTCAGGGCCGGGATGGCGGCGTGGAAAAAGGTCGAGTCGCCGCACACGGCCAGCACCGGCTGGTCCATGCCGAAGCGGGTCAGCTGGCCGAAGCCGTTGGCCACTCCGGCGCCCGATCCCATGGCGTGCATGGTCTTCATCTGCTGGAAGCCCGAGGGGCCGCGCCCCTGGGCGTAGCAGCCGATATCGCCGACCACGAAGCCGCCGCGGCCGTCCAGGGCCAAGGCGTTTTTCACCGCCCAATAGGTGGCCCGGTGGGGGCAGCCCGCGCAAAGCCCCAGGGCGCGGGTGGTGGCCAAGCGCTTGGAGGCCTCGGCCGCCTGGGCGGCGTGCTCCTGGTCACGGGCCGGGACCACGCAATCGTCCAGGCACCCGGCGATGGCCGCCATCACGTTGTCCGGCGTGTTCTCGCCCATGTCGGCCACGTTGCCGGTGACCTTGCCCAGGAACTCCTTGGGCCCCAGCTCCGCCGCGTTCTGGGCGTAGAAGGTCTTGACGTTGCTTTCCAGGAAGGGATCGATCTCTTCCACGAAAAGGACCCGCTGGGATTTGGCCAGCTGCTCGGTGATGAACTTTGCGGGCAGCGGCCAGGAGGTCCCCACCTTGGCGATGCCCACCCGGTCGGTGGCCTTGAGGTGGTGCAGGGCCTCCTTGGTGTAGTACCAGCCGGTGCCGCAGGTGAGGATGAGCAGTTCGGGCTTGTCCGGTCCTTGGTAAAGGTTGAAGGGCAAGTCTTCGAACTTCTGTCCCGCGGTGGCCAGCTTTTCGTGGAGAAGCTTGTGCGTCTTTTCCACCGGCTTGGGCAGCCGCGGCTTGGTTACGTCAAAGAAGGGCTTGTTTTGCCCCCTGGGAATATCTCCCAGGGTGACGTTGCCCCGGGCATGGGAAAAGCGGGTGACGCTGCGCAACATCACCGGAATGCCCAGCTCTTCGGACATCTCAAAGGCGGTCTTGACCATGTCCTTGCCCTCTTGGAAGGTGCCGGGCTCCAAGAGTGGAAGGTCTCCCATGCGGGCGTAGTGCCGGGTGTCCTGCTCGTTGCTGGAGGACAGGGCCAGGGGGTCGTCGGCCACCACCACCACCATGCCGGCCCCGGTGCCGGTGAGGTTCAGGTTGTATAGAAAGTCCACGGCCACGTTGAGGCCGTTGTGTTTCATGGCGCAAAGGCTGCGGATGCCGGCAAAGGAGGCGCCGGCCGCCACTTCCAGGGCCACCTTTTCGTTGACCGACCACTCGACGTAAATGCCGAGCTCCTTGCCGACCTTGGCCAGGGAGGCGATGATTTCCGAGGAGGGGTTGCCCGGATAAGCCGCGCAGACCCGCACGCCCGATTCAATTGCGCCACGGGCAATGGCTTCATTGCCCATGTACAGCAGTTGCTTGCCTGGATCATCTATGCTTAGGATGGACATTTTCACCTCTTCCTTATTGCGCGGCCCAAGATTGCTTCAGTTTGATCACCAGGGGATCCGAGGGGTCCAGGTAGATCAGGTCGTCTTCGCTTCCGCTTTGAGCCGCCAGGTGTTCCAGTGCCCTCCGTTTTTTATTCATTGAGGCCTGTTTCAGTTTATCCATGGCTCCGGCCGGAGCCTCCCGGAACTCCAGGGCTCCGGCGTCCTTGGCCAGGTCCATGAGCTTCTGGCCGGCTTCGGTGCGCACCAGCACCTGGTTCCATCCCTGGGATTCCTCCCAGCCCCCGTCCAACCGGGCCGAGCCCACCGAGAGGTCGGCGAACTCGGCGGTCATGTCCAGACAGCCTGAGCAGGCCGGACGGATGGCGGGGTTGATCTCCTCCAGGGGGATGGTGATCATGCCCTGCTCGGTGGTGACCTCCATGCAGGCGTGGCCGCTGGGCGGTATGTCCAGCTTCAGTATCTCGCTGCCCTTCAGGTGTGGCTCCAGGATGCCGGCCAGCTTTTGCAGGGACAGGGCCCAGCCGCAGAAGAGCCCGACCACCAGCTTGAGCTTGTCAATGTGGCTGGCGTCGGCCGCATAGGGCTTGAGCCGCATCTTGGCCAGGGCCATGGCCTGACAGGGGGTGGCCACCACGCCGATGGCCTGGGCCTCGCCCTTGGCCAGGCGGTTAAAGGCGGCCACGGTGGGCGAGACCACGAACTTGCTGCCCGCGTGGGACGCCACCTGATCCGCATCGGCCACGACGGTTCCCCGGGGCTCCAGCTCTCCGCTGTCCTCGGCCAGAACCGCCGAATCGATCATGCCTTCCTTGAGCGCCAGGGCCATGAGGGCCGAAACCGTGCCTCCGTGCTGGGCCTTGTCCCGGATCGCCGGATCGGCCGCCCGGGTGACGTACAGGCCCTTCACCGCCCCCAGCTCGGGGGTCAGATCGGCCGCGTCAAAGAGCCCGTCATAGAGCGCGCTCAGGTCCGTGGGAGTGCGTGGACAGAAAGCGTAGCAGCGCCCCTCGTCCCTGTCGCAAGGGTCCAGAAAAACAATGCGGTCGTTAAAGGCGACGTTATAAGGGCACAAATCAACGCATGCTCCGCAGTTGGTGCAAAGCTCGCTCTGCTGCATCGCGGCCTTGAGCTGTTGTTGTCCGCCGGTTTTATTAAATGTTGCCATTGACTATATCCTCTACTGCCATTGACGATTCCTTCAACACATGCTGCCCGAAGCGTGGAAACCGGTTAGAACGCCTCGGCGTTAACCAGAAACTCCGGTTTCCGGCCTTCCAGGCAGTCCACAATGCTCTGGGCGCAGGACATGCCCACGTCGGTCAGGGCCTCGATGGTGTAACCGCCCATGTGGGAGGTGGTGATGACCGTGTCCAGTCCGAGCAGGGGGTTGCCCTGCGGCGGCTCATCGGCAAATACGTCCAAGGCCGCTCCCGCGATTTTCTTCTCGGACAGGATTCGGTAAAGGGCGTCCTCGTCGACCACCTTGCCCCGGGACAGGTTGGCCAGATAGGCCGTTGGCTTCATGGCCGCCAGTTCCTCGTATCCAACCAGGGCCTCGGTGCCCGGCGTCAGGGGCACGTGGACCGAGACATAGTCCGCGCTGGCCATGAGCTCGGGCAGGGGAAGCATCTGGATGCCGGCCTTTTCGACAAATGCCTGGTCGGGCATCAGGTCAAAGGCGGCCACCTTCATGCCCATGGCCAGGGCCTTCTCGGCCACGGCCTTGCCGATGGCGCCCAATCCCACAAGCCCCAGGGTCTTGCCCAGGATCTGGCTGCCGATGACCCGGGGCCAGCCCCCCTCCTGGACCTGGATGTGGGTGGCGGGAATCCGGCGGGCCAGGCTGAGGTAAAGGCCCACGGCCAGCTCGGCCACCGCGTTGCGGTTCATGCCCGGCGCGTTGGTGACCATGATTTTGCGATCGCTGGCCGCAGCCACATCGATATGGTTGACGCCGGCTCCGTGCATGGCCACCACCTTGAGCCCGGGCGCGGCCTCCATCAGCTTGCGGGTGATGGGGAAAAACCCGGAGATCACCGCGGCGCAGTCCGCCACCGTGGCCAGGGCCTCCTCCTCGGTCAGCTTGCTCGACTGAGACACCAGCTCGACGACGTATCCTTTGTCTTCCAGAAAAGCCACCGGCTCTTTGGCGTAAAACCCGAAAGAGGGCGAGGTGGACCAAATTTTATTGCTCAAAACAAACTCCTATGTCTTCAAGTTGTCTTTTGTCGCGTGGCCGGTTCCTACGCAGCCCTGCCTTCCATGGGCCTGGCAAACTTGATGAAGGCAAGCGCCGCCAAAAAGAGCCCGCCGCCCACAACGGCCGCCATCCAGTTGGGATAAAGCAGAAGGAATCCGGAGAAGAAGATCACAACCCGTTGCCATAGCTTGAGCTTGCCGAAGAAGTACAGCCAGCCCTCCAGCCCCGCGGCCAGGAAAACACACCCGATGATCGCCGTGACCACGGCCAGCGAGACCGTGAACACGGGTCCGTCCATGATCAGGGCTGGGTTCAGCGCGAAGAAGAAGGGAACGATGTACTTGGCCGAGCCCAGGCGCACCGAGAGCCAGGCCGTGGACATGGGCTCCGCCTTGGCCAAGGTGGCGGCGGTGATCGAGCCGATGGCCACCGGCGGGGTGATATAGGACAGGCAGCCCCAGTACAGGACAAACAAATGACAGGCCATGGGATTCAGGCCCAGGTTGACCAGGGCGGGCACCAGGACCACCGCCAGGAACACGTAGCAGGCGGTCACCGGCATGCCGATGCCCAGGATAAAGCTGGCCACCGCGCCGAAGCCCAGCAGCAGGAAGCGGTTGTCGCCCGCCAGCAGCACCAGCTCCCGGGAAAAGGCATTGCCCACGCCGGTGCCCGAAAGGGCGCCCACGATCAGGCCGATGCCGGCCAGAATGGCGGTCATCTGGGCCATAAGCCGACCGGTTTCATACAGAAACGCCAGGAACTTCTTCCAGTTGTAGCGGGTCTCCTTGCGGATCATGGCCGCCGCGAACAGGAAGATGATGGTGTAAAAAGGCGCCCACGACTCTATCTGCAGATAGATCAGAATGAAGATCAGCAGAATGATGGAGAACAGGTAGAACCAGCCCTTTTTCAGGGTGGCCCAAAACTCCGGGATCTCCTCCTTGGGCAGGCCGGAGATGTTCTCCCGAGCCGCATGGCCGTCCACCTGCAACAGCAGGGTGATGTAGTACAGGGCTGCCGGGAAAAAGGCGGCCAGCATGACCTCGGAATAGGGCACGCCCAAGAATGAGGCGATCAGAAAGCCGGCCGCGCCCATGATGGGCGGCATGATGGAGCCGCCCGTGGAGGCGCAGGCCTCGATGGCGCCGGCATAGACCGGGGAATAGCCGGTCTTCTTCATGGCCGGGATGGTCATGGAGCCGGTGGTGACGATGTTGGAGATGACGCTGCCGCTCAGGCTGGCCATGAAGGCGCTGGAGAGCACCGAAACCTTGGCCGCCCCGCCCCGGGTGCCGCCCAAAAGGGACAGCGCGAAGTTCATGAAGAACTGGCCGCCGCCCGAGGTCACCAGCACCACGCCGAAGATGATGAAGCCCACCAGCAGGTTGGCCACCACCCGGATCGGTATGCCGATGATGCCCTCCACCCCCAGGGCGTGATAGGTGGCGGCTTGGGTGAAGGAAAAAGGACTGCCGTAAAAGATGCCCGGCAGGTATTGACCATAAAGAAGATACAAGGAAAAGACAAAACAGATGGTAAAGAGGATCATGCCCGCGGCCCGCCGCACGCCCTCCAGGGCCAGAAGCCACAGAACCACCGAGGCCGCGGTGGGCAGCGGCGGAGCGGAATACTCCCAGCCGCTGGTGAGAATGTTATAGGCATTGGTCGCCAGGTAGACGTTAACCACGGTGGTGATAAGGAAAAGCGCCCAATCGTACCAGGGCAGTCTGTGTTCATCCCCTTTCCAGGCTGGAAAGATGATGAAGGTTATGGAGAGAAACGCGGCGAGAATATAATAGTAATAACCGGTCGCCACCGGCATGAAACCAAACAGATCTAGCTGGAAAATTTGATTGATGGCAATCAGAATACCCAGACTCGACATTATTATGACCACGGCAAAGGCAAAGCCATTGATTCTGCCGCGATCTTCCTTTTTTTCACTCGACACTGACATGTCAGGTATCCTTTTGGTTCGCGAGAACCATAGGCTGCTTAACTATCCTTTAGGCGGAGGGCAAGCCCAGGGCGGGTCGCGCCCGCCCTGGGCCCGGCCTAACGGTAAGCTATCAGTATAAGGGTGACCCTATTCTCCAAACGCCTTGCGCTTTTCAGCCATCCAGTATTTTTGCAGCTTGCTGCCCTTGATGTTCTTGGCCTGGGCCTTGGGAAGGAACTCCTTCCACAGGGCCCGGACCTTTTTCAGGCGCTCCACCAGCTTGTCGTTCCAAGCCTGGTACTCATCGGTCCAAACACCCTTTTCCTTCAGGTACTTGATAGCACCCTTGTGGAAAGGCGCGTCTGCTGGCGGCACGCCGGCGTACTTAATATTCCACCAAGGCATGGCCACGTGAGCCTTTTCATAAAGGGGGAAGCTCAGGTCAATGGCCTTGATCAGGTTGTAGACAAAATCTTCGCTGGCATCGGCGCGAACCGTGGCAATGGGATATCTGTATCTGATCAGCTCCACCGGTTTCTTGGGATCGATTCCATGCCCCTGGACTTCCTTGACCGGCGCCAGGAACGGGGCGATTTTGCGCATTCTGGCCCAGCCCTCTTTGTCGGCGGCCGGGAACGGCAGGTAGTGGACGCCCTTGGGCGAGTTGGCCAGACGCACCACGCCGCCCAGAACGGTGCCCGAGGCCGCATCCACATGGCCGCTCAGCAGACCCTTGATGGTCGCGCCGAAGCTGGGGAACTCCACCTTCTTGACGTCATCCCAGGTCAGATCCGCGAAAGCGAGATAAGCAGTGACCTTCACGTTCAACGAGGGGTTGCCCACCACCCAGGCCACCCGCTTGCCCTTGAGATCGCTGACGTTCTTGATGCCGCTGTCGCCGGCGACGTACAGGGCGTGGGTCGTGGGGTGGGCCAGCACCACGCGCAGATCCTGGGGGCCCCACTCATAAGAGGCAAAGTCGTAATCGCCCTCAGTGGCAAAGGCGACCTCCGTGGCCAGCCAACCCACGGACACCCGGCCGGCCACCAGCGGGAACAGGCGGCCGATGGAGGTGCCGGAGGGTATCAGGCGCACCCGGGCATTGAATTTCTTCAAAATGCCGTCGGCAATGGCCGAGGCCTGGATGTAGCCACCGGAGCCCACGTCGTAACAGCTCCAGTGCATGTAGTTGGGCAACTTAATTTTGTCCGCGGCCAAGGCCGGCACGCAGGCAAAGGCTAAAAGGAAAACCACACCGATCATTAAAAACCGGAATTTCATGATCCCTCTCTTCATCTATACACCTCCTATTGAGACTGTTTCGCCCACGCGAAACAATGGCTCCACCGGAATCGATGGAGCCTCAAATTTGAACTAATTCCGAGAGCTTCAAATTCATATCTTTGAAAATCTGGGAAAGTTCGGTAGCCGTTTCCCGCAGGGGCGGCATCATCTGATCCAACATCTCCTCCAAGGAATACCTCTTGGTGGGAACCGTGACGTTGATCGCCATCAGGGCATGGTTGTCCTGGCCCATGACCGGGATGGCCAGGGTTCTGACCCCGGTGGTCAGCTCCTCGTCGTTGACCGCATAGCCGAGTTGGCGCGTCCGCTCCAGGGCCTCTTGGAATGCCTCCAGGTTGTTGATGGTCCGGGGGCCCATGGGCTTGAACTCAAGCCGCGGCCACACCCTGTCGGTGATTTCCCGCGGGCTGAAGGCCATGAGCGCCTTGCCCATGCCGGTGCAATACACCGGCAGGGTGGAACCCACCTGCAGATCCGAAGGAAGATATTTTTCCTTACGAAGTCTAATTAGATATAGAATTTCCGGTCCTTGCAGAATTGCCAGATTGATGGTTTCCTGCAAGTGGTCATAGAGTTGTTTTAAGCGCAATTCCGCCACTTCCCGCCACCGCAGGCATTCAATGGCCGCATACCCAAGAGTGAGCACCTTGGGCGTCAGGTGATAATATTTTTTGTTGTCTTTTCTAAGAAATCCCGCCTCGCACAGGGTGACGCACATCCGGGTTGCCGAAGTGTGGTTGATGCCCAGGAGCGAGACCAGGTCGCTGAGGCGTAAGGGCCTGCGTTCACTGGCAAATACCCCAAGTACCTCCAGCCCTTTAGCCAGGGAGTTGACTCTGTAGGGATTGCTTTTTTTGATAGGTTGGCGCGTCATTATGTTCTCTATGCGTAAACTATTTTCTTATTGCGTTCACTTGAAAATATCATTAGCATTGTGCGGACATTAAAGTCAATACATATTTTTTGCTCCCGCTATGCGTAAATTACGTAAGGATTTACCACTCCGATGATTCGTTAAGGAGGCACAATGAATTACCCGCGCATGATATATATCCGCCAACATTTTGATATGCCGATAGTCAGAAATCTTGCCAGTTTAGTTCAATCCGAGATGGCCAAAATGCAACTGGTTTCCATCATCAAGGCCGGCGACAGCGTGGCCATACCCGTGGGCAGCCGGGGCATCTGCAACATCGCCGAGATAGTGGCGAGCGTGGTCCGGGAGCTAAATCGACTGGGGGCAAAACCCTTTATCGTGCCGGCCATGGGCAGCCACGGCGGGGGCACCGCCTCGGGGCAGGAGGAGATGCTCGCCTCATTGGGAGTCGACGCAACCACGGTCGGAGCCCCGGTTCGCTCCAGCATGGAGGTGGTGCGGGTTGGCACCACCGAGCAGGGCATACCGGTTTTTTTTGACAGGGCGGCCCATGAAGCGGACCACGTGGCGGTGATCAACCGGGTCAAGCTCCACACCCGCCTGACCGGGGAGATACAGAGCGGCCTGCACAAAATGCTCTTGATCGGCTTGGGCAAGCACATTGGCGCCCAGGAGTATCACCGGGCGTTCACGCGACACCGCTTTGACCACATCGCCCGTTCAGTCGGAGAGTCGGTCATTCAAAGGTGCAACATCTGTTTTGGCCTGGCCGTTGTGGAGAACGCCCGCGGAGAGACGGGCCTAATCCGCGCGGTGCGGCCAAAAGACTTTTATGCCGCCGAGGTGGAGCTGCTGGCCCTGGCCAGACAGTGGATGCCCCGGCTTCCCTTTGACCAGGCTGATCTGCTGATCGTCGATGAGATGGGAAAGGATATCAGCGGAGCGGGCATGGACACCAACGTGATCGGCCGCAAACAGCATGAGCACCAGTTTGATCCAGAGGGCAGCCCCCAGGTGGGCGCCATCTATGTCCGGGACCTGACCCAGGCCAGCCATGGCAATGCCACCGGCATAGGCAAGGCCGAGTTCACCCACAGCCGGCTCATCGACAAGATCGACCTCCAGGCCACCTATATCAACTGCATAACCGCCACCGCGCCGGCCTCGGCCGGCATACCGATCCATTTTGATTCCGACCAAAAGGTGTTGAGCGCCGCGCGGACCGTAAGCGGCGTCCGAGACCCGGCCAGGGAAAGGTGGATTCGCATTAAAAACACCGAGCACCTGCAAGAGGTCTGGGTTTCCGAGGCGTACCAGGAACAGCTTGGCCGGCGCCGGGACCTGGAGGCGCTGCGCGGGCCGGTTGACATCCTGTTTGACGACCAGGGAGACTTCGTTGCCTGGTGAAAGCCGGTGAGCCGCGATCCCGTCTAGCCGCCTCTAAATAGAGAGGGGTTGCGCGCGAGGCGCAACCCCTCTGGCGTATTTCGGGGGGCGGACGCCGGCTTTGCCGTCCCCTGCTTTGCCGTTTGCCCCCCTACTTACATTGATAGGCCTTGCCATAGGCCACGGGCCTGCGGTTGCCCACATACTCTTTCAGCACCACGTCGGTGGCCCCCATGCCGCCGGCCCGCTTGAGCATGTCGTCGCGGGCGGTCATGCGGGCCAGGGGCACGTTGCCCGAGCGGGTGGGCTCGGCATAGCCCTTGACCTCGCCCAAGTAGCGGCAGTTGCGCACCTCGCCGGCTTTGGCCAGGCGGGCCGGGTCGGGCACCTCGGTGCTGAAGACCTTTTTGACGGTGCTCTGGGAGCAGGCGGCCAGCAATGCCAGGGAGGCGCCCAGCAGCAAGACGCATAAGGTCTTGGTGTTCATGATAGCTCCTTTCGCTTCTCCTCCGTTGCTAGGCCATTGTCCCACGCCGGGCCGGAGAAACCAATGGCCGGAGCCGGCCTTGCCCGGCCCCGGCCATTGGGAGGGAGGGGTGCCTAGAAGGCCACCGCCAGTTGGGTGGTTATCAGGTTGCGCTCGTCGTCGTTGGCGTAATCGCCGCGCAGCCACTCCAGGCTGATGGCCGTGTCGGGCAGGAAGTTCCACGAAACCGCGAAACCATACTGCCGCTCGGGCTCGAAGTCGCCCAGGTCGCTGCTGCCCTCGTAGCGCACCGCAAAGGACCAGTCCTCGAGGGGCAGGAAGGCCAGCTCCAGGTTGTAGGCGTAGGGCTTGGCCTTGCCGTCGATGAAGGAGAGCTCGCCGGCCTGGAAGTCGTCCAGGGCGGTGATGTACTCGCCGTTGAACACCACCCAGCGATACTGGGCGTTGAGCATCAGCGAGATGCCGCCCACCAGGTCCTTGAGCTGCTCGTCCACCACCTCGTCGCCCAGGTTGCCCCCGGCGATGTTGTTGGTGTAGGCCACCCCGAAGTTCAGGTCGACGCCCTCGCCCAGGGCGCCCTCGGGCGCGTCGAACTGGGCCCGCACGTAGAAGGAGTTGATGTTGTTGTCCGGAGCGTCGTCGCTCTGGTGCACCCCGGCGTTAAACACGCCGGCCCCCACGTTGAACCAGTCCTGGGCCCAGCCGATCTCGCCGGCCGTGGCCTGGGTCTCGAACGCGTTCTGGGTGATTGGGTCGGAAACCATGTAGGTCTCGAACAGGCCGATGGCCGGGTACATGAGACCGCCCAGGAAGTAGAAGGGCATGTCCTCGGTCTGCCCGATGAGGATGAAGGCTTCGTCCACGTTCATGGCATCGCCCTCGCCCTCGTAAAGCAGGTGGATCAGGCCCTTGGTGTACTTGTTGATGGTGGCGTCGAAGAACACCTCGGCCGTGGCGAGGCTGAAGTCGCTTTCGGTGCTGCCCTCGCCCACGTTGGGCTCGTAGTTGTTATAAGAGCCCTCCAGCTCCACCGCGCCGTAAACCGACAGGCGCTTGCCCGCCTCGGACAACAGACCCGCCGGCTGGGCGGACTTGGCCTTGGCCACCTGCTGGGACATCTTCAAAGAGCGCCCCGAGGTGGCGTAGGCCTCCGCCGCGGCCTTGCGGGCGTCGGCGGCGTCTTTCTTGGCCTCGGACAGCTTGTCCTCCAAAAATTCGACCCTCTTTTGCAGCGCATCCAGCCGCTGCAAGA
>Ga0272444_10002469_pt1 | contig 17078 bp, 14 predicted proteins | sample SSMForm13_FD_201033 | JGI IMG/M metagenome (GOLD analysis project Ga0272444, IMG submission 201033) | Marine sediment archaeal communities from Little Sippewissett salt marsh, Falmouth, MA, United States - SSM-Form-13 | ecosystem: Environmental > Aquatic > Marine > Wetlands > Sediment ...
GCTGGGGGGAGGGGGAGGCGACGCCATGGCGGGGACCACACTTCGTGGCCTGGGCAAACTCCAAATCACCGAACTGCCCCGTACTCAATCGAAATGGTCAGCCATGGCCAATCCCAAAGGACGGTTTCCAATGGCGTTGGCGGGGCCTGTCACTCGCGGGCTCGCCTTCGCCGCAAGGCTGGCAGGCAGGCCAGCACCAGCAGCGACAGGACCGTAGGTTCGGGCACGGGGTTGGCGAGGTTCGCCGAACCGTCAACGTTTTCCATGTAAATGTCATCCAGCCAGAGCGGATCATTTCCGCTACCGCCGTCGGCGGCCTTGAGATAGAAGTTCACCAGGTCGTTGCCCCTGAAGGTGCGAAAGTTGAAGACTGTATCATTGTCGTCGTCTTGGAGCTGGTCTGCCGCCGTGGCGGCCTGACCGTCACGGGTGTGCATCCAGACCTGCGTCGTGCCCGCGTCATTATCCACCAGTGCCCAGAGGTTGTACCAGATCAGCGAAGTCAACTCGTCCAGAGTTTCATACGTCGAACCATCGTGGATCTCCAGGCGGTCCTGCGCGGTTACCCGGCGAAGCTCCGGGCCGAAGTCGCTGTATTCGTCAGGAGCCGACAAGTGCGACATACCGAGCGAGTAGTTGTGGGAGCCATCGAACCGGAATCGCAGGAACAGCATACGCGTCTGATCTTCGGGAATCACCAGGCTCTTGCGGAGAACGCCGGTATCAACGTCCAACTTCAGAACCTGATTGTCGCCCTGACCGGGCAAGGTCACCACTTCGCCACCCAGGCCGGATGCAACCCACCCGTTCTGGCCACCGATGCTACCCAGCGTAAGGCCCTCGAAGTCCTCCACGACGACGAACTCCGCCTGAGCAATGCCTGCACCCAGCCCCAAGGCCAAGCCAAGCAGAGCCAGGCATGTGACACTGCATCTCATGGTTTGACGAGCCATCATAATATCCGCTCCTGTGTAAGATTTGGCCGCGGCGCGGCGGAAGCTTTTGTCGGAGGGTCGGAGAGACGCCAGCCGGCAGGCGGAAAACCTGTCCAAGCCAGTTGCTCCCTTTCCCCGAGCCTTGTTTACTCAAATACTCAACCAAAACCGGACAACAAGCCCCGAGCGAAAAGAATGGACACACCTCCAAAGGCTGGTGCATCGAGCGGCACCTTACCTGCGACTAATCCATTATAGCAAGAAATGCTGCGATGACTACATGCAAGGCTATACAAGATTGGCAGGGTCCGCATGTTCCTGAGGCAGAAACGGGTAGACTCCACTGAGACAGTTCGTAATGATTCACCAAGGATTCGCCAGGGAGTATGAATGACACCTTCCGGCATCACCACATACCAGCCGATTACGACCCCTGCCTCCATTGCCCCCTGCCCTGCCCACAAATAACTGCCACAAGACCACTTGAAAACAGCAGCAAGCCAATCGTATAATCAAATGACTGACCAGTCAGTCAGGCGCGTGGCATACTGGTATATTCAAGTTGCCCCCACTGCCTGAGGCACGCGGGATGGCGAAACAATTAGCGGGCAAAAGATTATGGGAACGGAACTTGCAGACAACAGGCGTGAGGCTATCCTGGACGCGGCGATGGCGATATTCGCTGATCAGGGGTACGCATCGACGACCATCGACGAGGTGGCCGCAGCGGCAGGAATATCTAAAGGTAGCGTTTACAATTACTTCAAAAGCAAACAGGACCTCTTTACGCAGCTTTTCAACCAGGCGGTGCTTAGAAACGAAGAGGATGTTGACGCCCTGGTGGCCGGGCCTCTGGGAGCCGGTGATAAGCTCTGCATGATCCTGGAGTACTGGTATCAGGGATTCGCAGCAGATCTCAAATTAGGGCGTCTCACGCTGGAATTCTGGGCTACCGCCGCCCATGAATCCCAAACCGGCCTGCTGGCTGAGAACATCCACGCCGCCTACGGCCGGTGGATGGGCCAAATCGAACGAATCATCCGGGAAGGTCTCGACAACGGCGAGGTGAATCCGCAAATCGACCCCAAGACCCACGCCACACTGTTTTTGGGGCTCATCGACGGGCTGATGCTCCACGCAATCCTGGGCATCGGCTCGACGGTGGATGACGAGTTCATGGCCTCCATGAAGCAATCGGTTCTTGGCAGCCTGGGCATCCCTCAAGCACCCAACAAGCAGCAGGAGTAGTAAATATGCCGACATGCGTACCGAACTACCATGGCATCGGGGGGCCCTCCCAAAAGCGCAGCGGCAAGGTGCTGGGCGGACTTATCGCGGGCCTGCTGGTGCTGCTGGCGGCATCGTTTGTGGTAGTCGTCGCGGTCCTGCCCAAACCCGTGGAGGATGCGCCAGACCAGAAAATCCCCGCCGTCAATGTCAAAGTCCTGCCGGTTGTGCCCATCGCAGACTTCAAAGACACCTTCACAATGCCCGGCTCAGTCGAGCCCAACAGCGTGGTTCGCGTCGCAGCCGAGGTGCCCGGACGGATCGAACGCATCACCGGCGTTGAGGGCCAAGCCATCAAAGCCGGCGACATGTTGGCCAAGCTCAACACCGATCTGCTCCAGGCATCCTTCGACCAGGCCAGGGCGACCATGGACCTCGACGCTCGCGAGCTGTTGCGAGTGGAGGGCCTGCGGGACCGCGGCGTGGCGACAGACACGGAACTCGACCAGGCCCGCGCCCGGGCCGAGGCGTCCAAGGCCATGTTCGACGCCGCCAAGGCCCAACTCGACCGGGCGGTAATCTACTCACCCACCTCAGGCACGCTCAACAAGATACCCGTGGAAACCGGCGAGTACGTCGCTCCTGGCACCATCATAGCTGAGATTGTCGAAACCGACCCCGTCCTGGTTGTCGTCGAAGTGCCCGAAAAAGACATGCGATACCTCCGCGTCGGCAAGACCGAGACCATCCTCGCCGACGCCCTGGACTCCAAGGAGTTCACAGGACGGATAAGCTATTTAAGCGCCGTCGCCGATGTCGCATCGCGGACGACACGGGTCGAGATAATGGTCCCCAACCCCGACAACGAGCTCAAGAGTGGGCAGATCGTCACGGTCCACATGCAGCGGCGAACGATCACCGAAGCCATCATGATCCCCCTCGAAGCCGTCATCTCGCTGGAGAAAGGCTACCGCGTCTACGTGGTGGTCAATGGGGTCGCCAAGGACCGCGACGTCAAACTGGGCATGTTCAAAGGACGCAACGTGCGGGTGCTTTCCGGCCTGGCCGCCGGAGATAAGCTTATCGTCAGCGGGCACTACTACGTCGGCCCGGACCAGCCGGTAAAGGTCATCGGCGAAGGCGACCAAGTCGAACCGACCGCGACAGCCCCCGCGACGAACCCGGCCCAACCCGCCAGCGCCGGAGGTAATCGCCAGTGATTATCTCCGACACCGCCATCCGCAACCGCATGTCAGTCTTCGTGCTGATGGTCCTGATCATCGTAGCCGGGGCGTGGTGCTACATCAGCCTGCCCCTGGAGGCAGCGCCCGACGTCGAGATACCCATCATCGTCGTGAGCACCATCTACGAAGGCGTCAGCCCCGCCGACGTCGAGAGCTCGGTCACCAACAAGATCGAGAAGCAGCTCACCGGCCTCAAGGGCGTCAAGGAGGTGCGTTCGTCGAGCGTCGAGGGCATGTCGGTGATCGTCATCGAGTTCCTGCCCGACGTCAAGATCGACAACGCCATGCAGTACGTTCGCGACAAGCTCGACCTGGCCAAGCGGGACCTGCCCACCGACATCGAGGAGCCGACGCTGACGGAGATCAACGTCGCGGAGATGCCGATCATGATGGTCAACATCTCCGGCGCGATATCCCCATGGCGGCTCAAGCTGATCGCCGACGAGCTCGAGGACACCATCGAGGAACGCATCCCCGAGGTGCTCGACGTGGATGTGCTCGGCGGGCTCGAGCGGGAGATACGCCTGGAAATGTCCGCCGACCGCGTTGCGATGTACCGCCTGAGCATTCCGGAATTGATCGGCCTGGTGCCCTCCGAGCACGTGAACATTTCCGCCGGCGGGCTGGAAACGCCGGGCATGAAGTTCAACGTTCGCGTGCCGGGCGAAGTGCAGGAGCCAGGCGACATCGACGGATTCATGCTGACCACGCGAAACGGTAAGCCCATCTACCTGACGGACGTCGCCGAGGTCCGCGACTCGTTCAAGGACCGCACGAGCTACTCGCGCCTCAACAGCGCCGAGAGCATCACCGTAAGCATACAGAAGCGAATCGGCGCGAACATCGTCCACATCGTCGACAAGGTCAAAGCTATCCTCGTCGAGGCCCGTAAGGAGGCCCCCAACGGCGTCATTTTCGAGGTCACGTTCGACGAATCCGAACAGATTCGAATGATGAACGCGGATCTGGAAAACAACATCCTCACCGGCCTGATCCTGGTGGTGATCGTGCTCGTGCTGTTCATGGGCATCCGCAACAGCCTCATAGTCGCCCTGGCGATACCGCTGAGCATGCTCATGAGCTTCGCGGTCATCATGATGCTTGGCTATACGCTGAACATGATCGTCCTGTTCGGCCTGATCCTGGCCTTGGGCATGCTGGTGGACAACGCCATCGTAATCGTCGAGAACATCTACCGCCACATCAGCCTGGGCCTGCCCAAAACCCGGGCCGCAATGAAAGGCGCCAGTGAAGTAGCCTGGCCTGTCATCAGCTCGACGGCGACGACGCTGGCGGCATTCTCGCCCCTGCTGTTCTGGCCTGGCATCATGGGCGACTTCATGAAGTACCTGCCCATCACGCTGATCATCACGCTGTCCAGCAGCCTGCTTGTGGCGATGGTGATAAGCCCGACGCTCTGTTCGGTAATCGCCGGCGGCAAGCGCATCTCCCGCGAGGCGGGTAAACATCACCCGATAATCGCGGTCTATCGCCGCATCCTCGAATTCTCACTGACCCACTGGTACGCGACGCTTTCGGCGACCGTTCTGGTACTGGTCGGCCTGGTCATCACCTACGCCAAATGGGGCAACGGCATCGAACTGTTCCCCGACATCGAGCCGAGGTACGGCGTGATCAACATCCGCAGCCCGCAGGGCACGAGCATCGAGGAATCCGATCGCCTGGCCAAGGTCATCGAACGCAGGGTCGCCCCCTACCGCAAGGAGCTGAAGTACCTCGTCAGCAACGTCGGCTCGTCCGGTTCGTCCAACCCGATGAGCACTGAAACAGGCGGGCCTCACATCGCGAACCTTACGCTGGTGTTTCCCGAATTCGAGGACCGCAAACTGGCCGGCCAGGACTCGCCAGCCACGCTCAAGAAGATCCGCGACGACCTGATCGACATCGCCGGCGCGGAGATCAAGGTCGAGAAGCAAGAGGAAGGCCCCCCCACCGGCGCCCCCGTAACGGTCCGATTCATCGGTAAGGACTACGCCAAGCTCCAGCAGGCCAGCGAGGCCGCCCGACTGGCAATCGCAAACGTGCCCGGACTGGTCAACCTTCGTAGCGACTGGGTGGCGACCAGGCCTGAACTGGCCTTCAAGATCAACCGCCGCCGAGCCACGCTCATGGGCGTCAACGCCGCAGTTGTCGGCAACTTCCTCAAGACCGCACTGTTTGGGCGAGAGGTCGGCATCTACCGGCAGTTGACCGAGGAGTACGATATCACCCTCCGCCTGCCGCTGGGCCAGCGGGATAAGCTCGAGGAGCTGCTTCGGCTGAGGGTGCCCGGCGCCAACGGAACGCCCGTACCGCTCAGCAGCCTCGGCCAGTTCGAGTACACCGGCGGGATGGGCACCATTCGCCACGTAGACGCCAAGCCCGTAATCACGCTCACCGCCGACGCCGAAGGCAGGCAGGGCGATGTGGTGCTCAAGGACGTCCAAGGGCGACTGGCCACACTCAAGGTGCCCAAGGGCGTGGAAATCCGATACGCCGGCGAGAAGGAAGAACAGGACAAGGCCCAGAGCTTCCTGCTCAAGGCGTTCCTGGTGGCGCTCGGGCTGATCGTCATTATCCTGGTCATGCAGTTCAACACGCTCTCGGCCCCGCTGATAATCATGACGACCATCGTGCTGAGCCTCACCGGCGTACTGGCGGGGCTGCTTATCTGCGGCATGCCGTTCGGCATTGTCATGACCGGAGTCGGCGTGATAAGCCTGGCTGGCGTGGTGGTCAACAACGCTATCGTCCTGCTCGACTACACACGCATGCTCCAGCGGCAGGGCATGGATGTCGTCCAGGCCGCAGTCGAGGCAGGCGCCACACGACTCCGCCCGGTGCTCCTGACAGCCACGACAACCATACTGGGCCTCGTGCCAATGGCGGTGGGAGTGAGCTTCGACTTCGCCAAGTTCCGCATCGCCTGGTTCAGCGAGTCCAGCCAGTGGTGGGCGTCGATGGCCATCGCGGTCATCTTCGGCCTGGCCTTCGCGACCGTACTGACACTCGTGGTCGTGCCGACGCTCTACGTGCCACTGTTCAAACTGGCCTCTGCCATGGGGCTCGGCGGCATGCACGACGTTAAGAACGAAGCAACCACTCCTCCACCGCTTCCCGAAAGCGCCTGAGGTCACAGGTAGTCCGTCCCGAGGCATGCTCGCTTCAGCGAGCAGAGGCAAAGATGTGGCGTTTGACACGGAGTATTCGCTATACTCGGGCATCTCTGAATAAAGGGGAGTAAAACGTGATCGAGATAATCATAACCATCGCAGCCGTTGTCCTTACCGTCAAGGTTGCCGACTTGGAAAACAAGTCCGTCTGGGCTTGGGGGTTTGTCGCTCTTATCATGTGCCTGGCAAGCTGGTTTGTGCCTTTCTGGCCCTGTCTGAGAGTGCTGATCGCCGGGATCCTGGTGTTCGTGCTCATGGGGGCCACCACCTTGCTCCGCAAAGCCTGACGCCCGGGCTGGCGGTTTGCTTGACACCGAGCGTCCATCCATCGCACAATCGTCGCATGCAAAAGCTTTATTTCATTATTGGCTGCACCGGCAGCGGCAAGGGCTCGCTGGGGCGCGAGTTGGCGCGCCGGCTTGGCGGGCAGATCGTCAGCGTCGACTCGATGAAGATCTACCGCCGCATGGATATCGGCACGGCCAAGCCGTCAGAGGCTGCCCTGGCTGAGATTCCCCATCACTGCATCGACGTGGTCGAGCCGTCGGCGAGTTTCTCGGTCGCCCAGTTCGTCGAACATGCCGACCGGGCCGTCGGCGAGATCGTATCGGCCGGAAATCTGGCTCTGGCGGTCGGCGGGACCAGCCTGTACATCAAGGCCCTTTCCGAAGGCCTGTTCGAGGGGCCATCCGCCGACGAGGAAACCCGACGGCGTCTAAAAGCCAGGGCCGCCGCGGAAGGCCTGCCTGCCCTGCACGCGGAAATGGCAGCCATCGATGCCGAGGCCGGGGCGCGAATTCACCCAAACGACGAGCGGCGGATCATTCGTGCGCTGGAGGTCTACCAGGCGTCAGGCCAGACCATCACAGAGCTTCAACGACAGTGGGACACAGGCCAACGCCGCTACGACACCGTGTTCATCGGCCTGCGCCGAGACAAGGCCGACCAGAGCCGACGCATTAACCTGCGGGCGAAGAAGATGATGGAATCGGGCCTTCGCGACGAGGTCGCTTCGCTGCTGTCCGAGCCGGCGGGCCTGAGCGACCAAGCCGCCCAGGCCGTCGGCTACGCCGAGATGATCGACCACCTCCGCGGCAACTGCTCGCTGGATGAAGCGTTCGAGCGTATCAAGATCAACACGCGCCGCCTCGCCAAAAAACAACGAACCTGGCACCGCCGATTCCGCGATGTGACATGGTTCGACGCCACCCCCGACGAAACCCCCGAGGACCTTGCGACAAGGGTAATGGAAAAGATATTTCCGGGGGAAGGTAATCGATAGTACGACAGAAGCAAGAAGCCCATGGATAGCAATCCCTGGGTGCTGGAAAACAAGGCGACATCGACAATGCAAAACGACTCGGCACAGTTCGATGAATGGATGCACACGGCGCTCGAGCAGGCCGCCGCCGCCGAGGCCATGGGCGAGGTGCCCATAGGCGCGGTCGTCGTGAAAACCAATGACGCCAACCCCGCTGACGAACAAATCGTGGCAGCCGCACACAACCGCCGAATCATCGACGCCGACCCCACTGCCCACGCCGAAATGATCGCCATTCGTGCCGCAGCCGCGGCGCTGGGAGATTGGCGACTCACCGGCTGCACCATGGTCGTCACACTCGAACCATGCTGCATGTGCGCCGGTGCGATAGTCCTTGCCCGCCTGGACCGCGTGGTATACGGCGCCGCTGATCCCAAGGCTGGTGCCGTGGATACGCTCTACCACATTTGCAACGACCAGCGGCTCAACCACCAGGTACAGACCGTCGGCGGTATACGACGCGACGAGTGCGGGAAGATACTCACGGACTTCTTCCGCAAGCAGCGAGCGATGGGGAAGAAGTAGGTCTTAGGGACAACAGCAGCGGAAAAGGAAGGTCCTAGGTCTTAGCTCATAGGTCTTAGGGAACAGAAGAAGAAGGTCGTAGGTCTTAGGGGGCTTTCTGGGGTGAACTCCTGCTCGCTGAAGCGGGCAGGCCTCAAGGGCGCCTACAGGCTTAGTACTTACCTGCAACCGAAGGCCCGAGACATTCGCTCGGCGATCCCTATGACCTAAGACCTGTCTCTCCCACTCTCGCTACTGTTGCTGTGCCCTAAGACCTAAGAGCTAAGACCTACGACCTTCCTTTCCGTCTACTCCTCAAACTTCTCCGACGTAAACAGGTAGACCTTCGCCTCTGGCGTTCTCCAGGCGTGGGGGGGGAGGTTGGCCTTGTGCGAGCAGCAGTAGTCGAGGAACTCGGCGGCGTCCCAGCCCTGGTCGGTGGCGACCTCGGGCAGGAAGCAACCGCTTCGATACCCGCTGACTATGTAGATGCCATGCCTTCCGATTTCAAGTTTTTCCGGCTCGGTTGTCAGTTCGAGAGGCGACAGGACCGAGACCTCGATGGTCAGATCAGGCAATTCCGCAGGCGTTATGGGATTGGTCACGAAACGCGGATCGCGTGCGGCGGACCGGCCCATCTCGACGATCATTTCCCCCAGCGGCCTGTCCGGCTGAAACGTGCCGATGCAACCGCGAAGTGCTCCACGATTGGTGAGTGTCACGAAGCAACCGCGTTTCTCGCCAAGCAGGCCGACACTTGGCGGCATCTCGGGCGGACTGGCGCCAGTAACGGCTGCCTTAACAGCACCTCGAGCAAGCTCGATCATTCTCTTGCGATCTTCCGCTTCGATGGCCATCAGCAGTCTCCCATTCATTAGGCGTACTGGATTGTATCACCGGGGGCGAGACGATTCCATCCCGCCTCGGCCAGGCAAATCGAACGTGAGCGACCCAGGTATCTGGCATGAGCGAATGCCAGTCATGCCCAGAGCTGCAAAGCTCCCCGCGCCGCTCGTTGTCTGAAGCTTGGCCAGGCTTGAGCGGGGGCCAAATGGGTTTGTTTGGCAGTGTTTTTTTTGGCCGAGCCTCGCTCGACGTTTATTTACGCAAACTATTTTATTGCAAGAGTTTATAAGATTTTGCCTCCGCGGCGAGTAATTTGGACGGGGCCATACAATGAACTCCCAGTAGGGAAATACTGGTATCAGTTTTAAGTGGATGTACTTATGCACCGCCCGGGAGAAATGTCAGTCACAATCGAACCAAAGTTGGCAGTTGCCACTGACGAGCCTAGAATTGGATGTCAGGGAATCGCTGCTATGAGCATTACCAACCGCCCGGGCCGGCAATAAGTCGTGTGCCTCGGGAAGGAAGGAGTACGCAATGAATCTGGGCGAATATCTGAAGGAAAAGGGGATTCCGTTCAAATCGTACGAACATCCGCCTGCCTACACGGCCCAGGAAGTAGCCGCCGAAGAGCATATAAGCGGCAACCTTCTGGCAAAGGCAGTCGTCGTCCATGCCGATGGGCAGTATGCCCTATGCGCCCTGCCGGCCTCCTACAAGCTCGACATGGGCAAGGTCGCAAAGGCGCTCAAGGTAAAAACCCTCCGCCTGGCCGACGAAGGAGAAATGGCGGAAATGTTCCCCGATGTCGAGGTCGGTGCCGAACCGCCCATGGGACAGTTGTGGAACCTGCCGACACTGGTCGACCGGCACCTGGCCAACTACGACGAAATCATCTTCCAGGCTGGTACGCACCGCCAGGCCGTCGGAATGCGATACGCCGACTACGAATCGCTGACCAGGCCACAAGTCGCAGACCTGGCAGTCCATCTCTAGAAAACACCAAACGAGACTCATACCTCGCGATGGGGACGCTGCATATCAGCTCTTTTGGCGCTCCGGTCTTGACTGAGCCGACTTGTCAGACTAAGTACGAAGATGGTATATCTCTATCCTGATTGTGCTCGCCAAGAGGCCTCACCATCCGTGATCAGCGACGCAATACTGATCCATAAAGACGAAAATAGGTGACTTCACATTGATCGAAAGAGAAAATCGTTTCTCGAAGTGGCTGCCGACCGCCCTTGTCATTGTCGTTCTGGCAATCCTCGTGATCGTCTTCAATGCCATGGACCAGAACGTCGCCGACAAGCTAATGGGCGACAGTGGCCTGATTCAGGACCTCACTGCCGGGTTCCTCCTGGCCGGGGCCATGGTCTGCCTGCAACGCGCGACGCGAAAGATTTCACCCCGCCTGAAATGGGCAGAAGCTAGCTTCATTCTGGTCATCTACGCCCTGAGGGAAATGGATTTCCACCGCCGTTTCACCATCGAACACATCAGTAACAAGAAATTCTATATCGGACCGGACCCGATGCTTGCAAAGGTCATCGCCGTCCCGATCGTCTTGCTCACCGTGGTGGCGCTGCTTCATTTTACCTTGAGCAATCTCCCGCACTTCCGCGAACAGCTCAAGCGTAAGAAAGTATGGGCCATCCAGATGACTATCTGGGCAATCCTGCTGTTCGGTTCGCAAATCATGGATAAGGCATGGGGGGGCGACGATTTCCTCGAACACATCATTGAAGAAAACATGGAATTCGCGGCCGCGATAATCGTCTTTCTGATCCCGCTGGAGATATCCCACCAACACGACATTACCGAAGTCCCGCAATTGCCATCCAACGACTGACTAGGGAAGTAACCGGCGATATTTATCACACCTCATCGCTTACGGGCTGGATGTCTTTTCGCGTACCTGGATTCGATTCAGGGCTTTGTCTGCACGGCGGGTCAGGTGTGCGCCGGGGGCTCCCGCAGCGAGTTTCTTCAGCAGCGTGGTGGCTTCGGGAGTTGCTATTTGCTCCAGTACCAGCACCGCTCTCAACTGCCGCAGCATTTTTCCGGTTCGGTCTCTCGGGTTATCCAGCGAAGTAAGTAATTGCCGCACCCTCAGGCGGATCTCCTCGACATCTGTGGATGACTCCGCCACGCGCAAGGCGGGCTCGACGAGCGGCCCCAATTGTGCCAGGATATCGGTAGCTTGTTTTCTGACGTGGTATCTTTCGTGCCCCAGGTCATCCAGGAGCTTGCGTACCCTGACCGGAGCAGGCCCTTCGACCGGAGACATTTCCTTCGCCAGCAAGCCAACGGTGGCAAGCCCCCCCTCGGCAAGCTTATAGTAGGCCTCGTCGGCAACGGCGGCGTCCGCCTCGGCCAGCGCATCCCAGGCCCCGACCAGATCGTCCCGCCTGGCCGGGACGGTTGTCGGGTTGGTTTTGGCCAGCGCATCCCGCATATCCCACATAATTGCCGTACCGTCCAGGCTTCCAGTCAGTAGCTTCTTGCCGTCGGGCATGAATCTCATGGCGGTTATCTGCCCGCGATGGCCCGCAAGTTGCCCAATTTTCCGCCCGGTGCGAACCGACCACAAGCTGGGCGTCCAATCCGAGTCCGCCAGGGCAAGTACCCGACCATCGGGGGAGAAACTCGCCAGACTGGTGCTTATGCGTTTTCGGGTGCGAGAGATGTTCCGAATAAGCCTCCCGGAGTCGAGTTCCACAATCGCCACTCTTTGCCCCGCGTCTCCGGCGAGAAGCCTCGCCGACGGGCTCACTGCCAGTCCGTACAGGTTCGTCACCCCTGGCATGGGGCAGATGCCCAGTTTTCTGCCATCACGAAGGCTCCAGGCGGTGGCCAGGTTTCGATAGTAGCTGACGGCAAGGCGGGCGTTACCCGCCAGGGATATCCGACTGGCCTGCGAGGCCCCGCCGGAACCCATCGCGTCAGCCTGGCCGGTATCCACATGGATACGACACATCGTGACGTCGGGACCTATCGCGACAAGTTCCCGACCGGAGGGCAGGAACGTCACCCATTTGACGATGCCTGTGGGCACACCGACACGACGAAGCTGCTTGCCAGTATCCGTCCGCCATATCTGCACGTTGGCACTATTGCCGCAAGCGGCAGCAAGCTTACCATCCGGCGATACTGCCACGGTCGATGGCTGATGGCTGTCCGCTTCCAGCCGATGCAGTTTCCGCCCCGTGCGGCCATCCCACAGAAACACTGTACCCCCATCCCCGCTGGTAGCCACGACTCGCCCATTATCGCCGGCGTCCACGCTGACCACTGGCCCGGTGTGGCCTGCCTGGCCCATGGGTTCGGTGAACTTGTCGGTCTCCCAGACGTGTATCTGACCGTTGCTGCCACCACCGGCGAGAAATCTACCATCGGGGCTGAAGGCAACGGAGTAGATTCGAGTCAGGCCGGAAGAAATGCCCGACAGGGCCTTGCCGGACTCCACGTCCACTACCCGCAGGGATGATACCCTGTCAGCCACCGCAACTCGCTTGCCGTCGGGGCTGAACGCCACCCCCGCCACGTACCTGCTGGCGACAGGCAGCTTGTTGACGATCTTGCCGGTCAGGATATTCCAGATGGGCATGGAGCTTTTGGAGCCGTACGTACTCCCCGCAACGAGAAGTTTCCCGTTGGGCGAAAACGCCGGCAGACAAAACCGTTGCCCGACGGTGTTGTCGAAACGGCGAACCCGGACGCCAAGCGACGCATCCCACAACTCGATGCCCAACTTCATGTCGCGAGTGCTGACAACGGCGAGGTATCGGCCGTCACGGCTGAACGCCGCACCGGTGCCCTTCAGCACGGTCATCACCGTTTTGCCGGTCGCTAAATCAATAACCGTAAGCTTCGTGCCGTCCGAAACCGCCAACTGCAAGCCGTTGGGAGACATCCCGACCCAGTTACCCCTGAGCGCCAGAGATAAGGGGTCACGAACTGGCTTGCCATCGGAAAACCACACGAACTTGACAGACCGGTTCGTTCCGGCCAGCATGATTGACTTGCCATCACTCGACAGCGCCATCGACGCCACACTGCTTGAGGGCCCTTCCATCGTGCGAATCAGTTTACCCGTGGCAGCGGACCATATGGAGACAGCCCCGCCCTGCAAACGCATCCCCCCTGCCGCGACGATTTCTCGCCCATCCGGCGTAAAGGCCAGGCACGTCACGGCCGCTCCGTGATAAAACTTCACATCACCGAAACGAACAAGGGCCTTGTCCGGCAAATCCAACTGGGCCGCCCGAGCATCGTCGCATATGGCGTAAGACACCATGCAGACCGGAAGCGCCGCCAATGCGGCAATGATAGTCCAGTAATTCTTCATAATCCTCTGCTTCATCATATCGACACCAGAACCGCCGACGAGCTACAAAGTGCCCAGCGTTACGGGAATGGACTCACATGAATTCAACGCCCGGCGCAAACGGACAGGTCGCTGATGCCGTCAGTCATTTGGCGCGCTTCATCGCCTTCTCGACGGCCTGTTGGACCTCCCGTGGGTTTGCCAGACAAATCCAGTCGGCATCGGGCACGGGCTTTTCGTCGATGCGATCGAACATCAGGCTCGCAACCGATACGATCCGCTCCGGCAGCGTCGACGATAGATGAACCTGGCGAATGTTCTTCAGCGGGCACTGGTAGCAATCCTCGTTGAACACCCCCCGAATCCTCATCACGCGACGGTCGGTGAGAATGTACATGCGTCCCTGCCATTGGCAGCACGCTATGGTCACGCGAAGCGAGCCGACGGCCAGGCAAATCAGCATGACCATGTTGTTATCAACGTCGTAGGCACAATACCAACTCGCCGCAACACTTACCGCCACAATGGCGGCAACACCCGCCAGCAGGGGCCAGGACATCAGCAGGATCAACCAGCCGCTCGGGCGCACCGTAAGGATAATCGCCTCGCCGTCAGCCAGACGGTCCTGAACCGTAGCCGAGGCAATGGTTACCGACAGCGATCCTGGGTCTGCCGCGGGAGTCATCACCCATCCCTCCCCGCCAGGCAACGCAAAAGGCAGATATCTGGAAGATTGCGGTAGAGGTCGCCGTAATCCAGGCCGTAACCGACTACAAAATCATCCTTTATGTCGAAACCCACGAACTCCGCCGCGACTCGCCCGGGCAAATCGTCGCGACGCTTGGACAGCAGAACGCAAGTTCGCACGCTGGCCGGAGAGGCCGAAAGAACCCGCTCGTGAAGGAGTTCGATGGTCTGGCCACTATCGAGTATATCATCGACTATCAGCACGTGCCGGCCTTGGAAGTCCCCCACCGGACCAACGATGATTTCGGGACCATGGGAACGGGTCGCCTGGCCCGGATACGAATTGACCCGAACCGCGTCCAAACGTACCCGCATTGGCAAGCTGCGGATAAGGTCCGCCATAAAAACAACCGCCCCCGTCAGAACCGCAAGAATCGTCAGATCGCCATCGGGATACGACGCCGCAATCGAACTGGCCAACTCCTCAACCCGCGCGGCGATCCGCGCGCGAGGAATCAGCACGCCGGCGATTTCCGGGCCGAAAACATCGTGCGAAATGAATGCAGAGTCTTCCATGCAGGCCACCTCGACAGCCCCGGTCAGTGCCGTCGCCTGCCGGTCGTCATGTGTATAGTACAGGCCAAAGGTGGCTATTTCAATTGAGTTGGCAGGCCCGAAAAGGTTTGGCTGGAGGACTTTTAGCAGAAATGTCGAAACAATTTTGCTACACAAACGACTAGAATACTCAATGACCAGCTTGGGCCGGTCGCAAGAACTGCGCCCGAGCCGTTCTGGAATGCGGTTGTACTAAGCTGCGCCGATGCGTAACATCGTGCGCGGGTAGCCTCTAAAGGAATATTCATAAGGAGATTGGTTCATGACTTGTTTGCGAAAGATTCTTTCACTGTCCTGCGTTCTGGTGCTCTCTGCCACCGCATGGGGCCAAGCAGTCAAGCCCGAGCCGGTGATTGGTCACATTCCGGCCGGGGCAATGGGCTTCGTTGTCGTAAACAATCTCGAATCCATGACGAGCAAGATCGATAAATTCATCGACGATCTCGGCTTTGGCGGGATGCTGGCCCAGCCGGACCCGTCTGACCCGGAAAAGACGATCAAGATGTCCGTTCTGGACATGATGCGCGGTGCTTCCGCGATGGGCGACGGCTTCAATCCCAAAGGCGGCCTGGCAGCGGTGATGCTGGACCCCAAGGCATTCGACATCGACATTATGGAAATGGTGGGCGGTGCGATGGGTGGCCCCGGCAACAACGGCGAGGCCAAGGCCGCACCGAAACTGCCGTTTGTCATCTTCGTGCCTGGCAAGGACGTCAAGAGCCTCTTGGGCGCCTACAACCCCGAGCAGGCCGGCAAGTACATGAAAGTCACCCTGCCATTCGGGGAGATGCTCGCCGGACAGGTCGGCAGCTACGTGATGGTCAGCCCCAACACCAAGGCCCTCGACGCCGTCGCCTCAGCCACGAAAAAGGCCCCCACCGAACTGCCCGCCGAGCATCTCAAGGCCATCGGCCAGTCGGACATCGCATACGTCATCAACGGCAACCTCGCCGGACCGTTGCTGGCGCAGATAATGCAGATATCGGAGGCCCAGATGGCCGCCAATGCCGGCGAGATGGCGCCACTGGTCGGCACGTACTTCAGAATCTATCGTGAACTGCTCACCCAGATGGGAGCGGTCACGGTAGCAGGAAGATTCGTCGAAGACGGTCTGGTCTTCGACGAACTGGTCGCAATGCAGCCGGGCACGCCGTACGGCAAGGCGATGGCTTCAGCAAAACTGACCGGCAAGACAAGCCTCAACGCCCTGCCGAACCTGCCCTACGTCCTGGCCATTGGCGCCGCGGCCAGCACTTCCAAGCAGAATGTCGAGATGGGCATGGACATGATCAACTCGCTGATGCTCAGCCAGCCTCTGGCGAATATGCCTAACGACCTGAAAACCTCGATCACCAAGCTCTACGAGGATGTCACCGACCAGGTAACCGGCATGCAGATGGTCGGCGGCGGCGCGCCGGAAGGCTCCGGGCTCTTCGGGCTCGCATTCGTCATCAAGTGCAAAGACTCAGCCAAGATGAAGAGCCTGCTGGCTGAGAAGGCCCGCATCGCCGAGGCCCTCATCAAGCACTTCGGCGCCGATGAGCCGGACCTCCAGAAACTCTCCATCAAGTACGTCAAGGGCGTCGCGACCGTTGGAGCGATCTCCGCAGATGCGGTCGTCATCGAGCACCCCGAGATGGCCAATATGGAAGAGCGGGAGCGAGGCGAGATGAAGAAGGTCCTCGGTGAGGACAAGATCAACTTCAGAATCGCCGCGACCGACAAGAACACCGTGGTCATCACCATCGGCGGTTCAGACAAGTTCCTGGCCGAGACCGTCAAGGTTGCCGCCACCAGCACGGGCAAGATCGGCACCGATTCCGATGCAGCCAAGGCACTGAAGTACATGCCCGCCGAGCGGCAGATGGTGGCCCTGTTCAGTGCATCGAACCTCTACGACGTTGTCGTCGCCGGCATGAAGGTGATGGCGCCCGAAGAAGAACTGCCCCCCTTCAAGATCACCTCCAAGACACCCATCGCCATGGGTGCGGGCATGGCGGGCAAGAGCGCCCACGTCGTATTGTTCGTCCCCACCGACCTGATAAAGGATGTCGCGGGAATATTCATGATGTTCAAGGGCATGGGTGCCGGAGCCGGCGCTGCCCCGATGGGTGACAGCGACTTCTAATCGGTTGAGTACACACCCCAACAAAACAGGCCGCGGGATTCCACAACTGGAATCCCGCGGCCTTTGTT
>Ga0272444_10002470_pt1 | contig 17070 bp, 11 predicted proteins | sample SSMForm13_FD_201033 | JGI IMG/M metagenome (GOLD analysis project Ga0272444, IMG submission 201033) | Marine sediment archaeal communities from Little Sippewissett salt marsh, Falmouth, MA, United States - SSM-Form-13 | ecosystem: Environmental > Aquatic > Marine > Wetlands > Sediment ...
GAGATGGCCTGATGCGGTCGACAGGTCCGGGGCTGATCGCACGCTGCCTGTATCGGCCTTGGCTCATAAGCGCGGCCCTGGCCGAGTGCGAGGCCCAGATTCGCTGGGCGATGGATCATGGCGTACGTCCGACACACCTGGACAGCCATCGGCACACACATGCGTTCTGGCCACTTTTCGTGGGTGTTGTCCGACTGGCGCGTCGCTACGGCATTCCGTTCGTTCGCTGGCCCCGGGAGAAGCTTCCCGGTCCAGATTGGCCTCAACCGCCGCGAAAGCAGGCACGTACAGCGAGGCTGTTGCGGGCCATGTGTGCGATGGATGCGGCGACGGGCCGGGCCCTTCGCCCGACCTTGGGCACTTGGGGCATAACGCACACGGGCGCCATCAGTGAAGCGTGGCTCATTCGCGCGGCCCGGTCCGCGCCCGAAGGAGTCATCGAGATCATGACTCACCCGGGCTTTCCGCATGACCTGGACCACCGGGATACGCGTCTGCTCGAAAGTCGCAAGACGGAATTGGATGCACTGTGCAATCCCACCGTGAAAGATGCATTCGCGAGGCAAAAACTTGAGCTCATCAACTATGGACACTTGTCTTAACCAAAACGCCAATCTAGCCGCCGCATCGAGCGGACCTCGCTACAGCCTCGTTGTGCCCTTCTACAACGAACAGATGGTGGTCCGAGAGCTTTACGAGCGACTTCGGCGCGTGATGGACGGACTGGGGCAGTCTTACGAAATGCTTTTAGTAAACGATGGCAGTTCCGACGGCACGGCCGAGGTCCTTGCCGACATTGCCGCCTCGGACGAAGCGGTCTGGTTTATCGACTTGCGTCGCAATTTCGGACAGGCGACGGCGCTCCAGGCGGGCTTCGACCAGGCTCGTGGAGAAGTCATCGTGGCGATGGACGGCGATCTTCAGCACGACCCCTACGAGATTCCGCTGCTCCTGGCCAAGATTGACGAGGGCTATGACATCGCTTCGGGCTGGCGGCGACGACGCGGTGATGGGTTTCTGAGTCGGCGCCTGCCGTCGCGCGTCGCCAACTGGCTGCTGGCGAAGGTTTCCGGCGTGGCGCTGCGAGACTTCGGCACAACCTTCAAGGCGTATCGGCGGGAGGTCCTTCAGGACGTTCGCCTTTACGGTGACATGCATCGCTTCGTACCGGCTGTCTGTGCCCGCCTGGGAGCGAGGATTTGCGAGGTGCCGATCAAGAACGTGCGCCGCAAGGTCGGCAAGAGCAACTACGGTATCGGAAGGACATTCCGGGTTGCGATGGACATCATGACGCTGCGGTTCATCACTGCCTACCTGACGCGACCGCTGCACCTTTTCGGCAAGGCGGCCTTGGTCTGCATCGCCGCCGGCGGCTTGATTCTAGGCTATGGTTTCATCCGCAAGCTGGTGCAATGGTCCAGCTTTCATCTACTCAGCGAGCACGGCCCGCTGATGGCCCTGGGGTTCGCAGCCGTGATCGCGGGGATGCTGTTCTTGTCCACCGGGCTGATCGGCGAACTCCTCATGCGGGTCTACTTCGAAGCCACATCCGCCAGGACCTACTCAATACGCCGAATCGTTCATGGCGTTGTTGTCTCAGGAAAAAAGGAACGGTGTCCACAATGGCATTCTCGACCAGCATAGTCACCAATCCGCATGCACCGCGCTGGCACTATGCGCTGATAATCGTCGTCACGTCCGTGCTGATGCTTTGGCAACTGGGAGGCACCGTCCTGGACAGCCATGAGGCTTTTGTCGCGGTCACGGGTCGCAACATGGCTGATTCCAACTCATGGCTGACTCCCGCCGTCACCAAGGGTCCCATACCGGCCAATACACCTTTCAACCACTGGATGGTTCCCGTGTTCAACGGCGAGCCCCGGCTGGTCAAGACTCCTCTGGCTTATTGGTGCGTGGCGGGCCTGTTGAAGCTAGGTCTTCCAGCTGATGAACTCACCTCCAGACTGCCTTCGGCGATTGCGAGCATCGCCCTGGCCGTGCTGGTTCTGGCGCTGGGCCGAAGCATGTTCTCGCCGCGAACAGCTCTGATAGCGGCGATGATGCTGGTAACATCGATGGCGCTTGTGGATTGGGGACGCAATTCACGGGCCGACATGCAGATGACGCTATGGATGTCGGTCGCCATGGCCTGCGTGTTCTGGGCATTTCGACAATCCGAATCCCGAAAGAGGAATCGCCTCCTGATGGCGGCGTGGGGTGCTTTGGGCCTGGCGAATCTGGCCAAGCAGATGGCTCCCATGTTCATACTACTACCTCTCGTACTCTACCTGTGCTGGCGCGCGTCCGCCGCGTCAGCGGAAGATGGCCCAGCCAGGCGTACGCTGATCCGCTATCTCATCGTCGCCGGGGTCGGGTTCATCGTTTGTGTCTTTGTTCGAGTCATGCCGTTTCTGCATTGGTGGCGGCCTTTCGGACTGTCGGATGGACTGGGCACAGCCAGCACGATGGCAATTACAGTCGGTGGCCCGGTTCTGTTGTACGCGATCTGGTCCAAGCCGTGGCGAGAGGCAAAAGCGACTATCCCGACGCTTCTACCGGGCGTAGTGTTGATGCTGCTCGTGTTTGTTCCGTGGATGGCCTACATTGCCAACACCTTACCCCATGCGAGCGAAGTCTTCATCGATCAGACCTCAAGCCGGGCTCTGGGCGTTGGCGGTTGGCCGCATCGTTCGCGCTTTCCGATTAGCGGATTCTACCTATGGTCTCTGGCCAAGTGGTCCCTGCCTTGGGTCATCTTTCTCCCTGGCGCCCTGGCGATACCCCTGATGAAGCGATTCCGTGACGACCGGAATCACCTCGTGTTTCTCTTTCTGTGGGTATTTGGGCTTGTTCTACTGTTCAGCGTATCCGCAGGAAAACGCGTTCAATACATCATTCCAGCCCTGCCCGCAACATGCCTGCTGATGGGCTATTGCGCGGAGGATGTGTTCTTCAGACACCGGTGGTTCAGCTTGGGTTTGGCCAAACGCATCCTCGAGGGATACGGCATCTTGATTCTGTCAGCCGCGATTGCGGCAGTGACCGCATTGGGGATTGTCGACCATGACACGAGACCCTTTGCCTTTCACATACTCATCCTGGCCGACCTGGCGCTGCTGCCGTTATGGATTGCGCGAGCTCTTGTCGGCACCAGGCCCGATGCCGCTGTCGCGATGATGGTCATATCCGTGGCTCTGGCGGAGATGGGCTACTTCACTCTGGAAAACCCCTGGGATAATCACAAGTTGGAAAAATACGCCAGCATGGGCAGACGTATTCGCAACGAGGTGCCAGTTGGTGACAGGATACTCGCTTTATCACACGTTAACCCGGCGGTCATCTGGTACTCAGGCCGGGAGTTGCCGGTGGCATCGAGTATTGAAGCTCCTCTTACACGAGTGCACGGCAAGGACAACGGACGGCGCCTTTGGCGGCAATGGCTAGAGGATGGAAGGCCCCTATGGTGCCTTGCTTTGGACAGGGAAGCGGAAGATTTCAAGCAGGTTCACTTTGAACTGGTCGGCAGTGCCATGTCCGTGAAAGGCCGGCAACTCTCGCTGTTTCGCCAGCGAACGCCATCGGCCCCTGACGCCCGATCGCACCAGGCACACGCCGACAACATGCCTGACATACATAATCCCAGCCAATGAGATCGTGACGCCTGCTTACTTGCGCAAAGGCCTCTGATATGCCACACCTGCGGAATTCCCTTCGGGCCTTGGCACACTCCGTAAACGTAAGGATTAGGAGCAATGATGACACTTGATAACTCTGTTCGGGCACTTGGCACACACTTGTTTCGCTGGAGAAGTTGGACCTTTGTCCTGCCGGGCGCTATTATGCTGCTGTTCCTGCGGGACTATGACTACCCCGTGGCCGGCCGCGCTGGCGGTGGACTGTTTGAGTTGTTCTGCCTGCTGATAGCGGTAAGCGGAATCGCCGTGCGGGTAATGACAATCGGGCACATCGCCGACGGCACCAGCGGCAGAAACACGACCAGCCATAAGGCTGCCACGATCAACACCACCGGGCTCTACTCGATCATGCGGAACCCTCTCTACCTGGGTAACTACCTGATCCTCCTGGGAATGTCGCTGCTTTCCCAGAGTTGGGAAGTCCTGGCGATAAACACGCTTCTGTTCGCGGCGGCATATTTGCCGATTATCCTCACGGAGGAGCATTTCCTGCGGCAACGGTTTGGGCTGGCATACCGGGACTATGCAAGCCGCGCACCACGTTTCTTCCCCAGGCCGTGGTTGTGGCGAAAGCCCGATCGCTCCTTCAGCCTGCGTATGGTCCTTCGGCGCGAAAACGATTCGCTCTTCTCCACGGTTCTGGCGTTCCTGTTGATCGTGCTGCTCCGGCAGTACACTATCACCGGCCAAGTCGGGCTGGATGTCGCGTGGGTCGTCATGGGCGGCGGCGTAGCGGCGACATGGACTGTCCTGAAGGTCCTGAAGCGGCGCACGAACCTCCTGAAGCCCCGTACCGACAGTGAGGCCCGGGTTACCGCCCGGACCGCCAACAAATACCCCCGGCAAACGGTCGCTCAACGACAGAGCGCATAATACGAATCGAAGTTAGATCTCGTATCCGCGAGGACACAGGCAACGCCCGCGCAATTACTGGGTGTGCGCCATAGGCATCGGCCTTTTGCTGCCCAAGAAAAACACCTGCTGATGGCAAGCTGTTGCCCCTTTCGATATCTTTGTTGCTATAATGCCTTTTGATTTCAGTAGTCGGCGCGGGCAGAAATCCCCTAAAGGCAAGGGCTTGCCGCGCCTTATGAAGCGCTTCAGCAAGGAGATCGACACAATGAAACTCAATCGCACTATCCTCGTTGGCCTGACAATCGCCCTGCTTGGCGGCTTGGTTCTGCCCAACGCACTCGCCGCCAAAAAGCCGGCCGAGAAGAAGGAAAAGTGGGTCCAGTTGTTTAACGGCAAGGACCTCACGGGCTGGACGCCCAAGTTCGCCAAACATGACCTTGGCGAGAACTATCTGGACACCTTTCGCGTGGAGGATGGCCTGCTGACGGTCAGCTACGACAAATGGAAAAAGTTCAACGGCGAGTTCGGGCACCTGTTCTACAAGAAGGAGTTCAAGAACTATCGCCTGCGCGTCGAGTATCGCTTCATCGGCGATCAGGTCGCCGGCGGAGCAGGCTGGGCCACGCGCAACAACGGGCTGATGATTCTCGGCCAGAAGCCCGAGACCATGCGGAAGGACCAACTCTTCCCCGTTTCCATCGAGGTGCAGTTACTCGGCGGCCTTGGCAAAGGCAAGCGAGGCACGGGCAACCTGTGCACTCCCGGCACGAACGTGGTGATGGACGGCAAGCTCATCACCCCCCACGTTATCAAGTCCACGGGCAAGACCTATGACGGCGATCAGTGGGTCACCCTGGAAGTCGAGGTGCTGGGCAACCGGGTGCGGCACATCGTCGAGGGCAAGACCGTCCTGGAATACACGGATCCCCAACTGGACCCCAGAGACAAGGACGCCAAGGCCCTGCTCAAGGCCGGTGCGAGCAAGATACTCCACGGCGGGACGATTTCCATCCAGGCCGAGAGCCACCCCACCCAGTTCCGCAAGATCGAGATCATGGAACTGAAGGACTGACGCCCGACGGACCCGGCCACCAGGCTGTATTCTCACACGCGACGGAACTCACTGCCCGACGAGCCCCGATCATTGCCTGTATGGCATAGTACCGTTTTTGTGGGTCTGGTATCCCCGCTGCTTGATGTAATCCCATCCGTCGAGGAACTCATCTTTCCGGGCGGCGAGCATCTTGTTGAGTTGAGCGTCGAGTTTTTTCTGCAAATCCGCGTGCTCGTCCTTGTTGGCCAAGTTGGTCTGCTGGTACGGATCGGTCTTGTTATCGTAGAGTAACCAGGGGCCCTTGCGATCGCGGACATAGCTGTAACGGCGCGTTCTGATGCCCCGGTATTCCTTGCCTCCCATGCGGGTAGTCCACTCGCCGAACGGCGCGACGCAGCAGATCAGGGCAGCGTCGTTATCGGGCTCTTTCTCGCCGGTGAACACGCTGGAGAAGTCCGTACCCTCGACCGTCTTGGGAATCTTCACGCCCGCCAGTCCCAACAGCGTGGGCATAATGTCCGGCGCGTTGAAGGGCATGTCGATCTCCTTGCCATCCCGACCGCACGCCGCGGGATAACGCAGCAGGAAGGGCACGCGAATGGCCTCATCCCAGGGCCTCTGCTTGCGCTGCTCGCCCTGCGACCCGAGCATGTCGCCGTGATCGCTGGTGAAGACAAATATCGTATCTTCGCCAATGCCGGCCTCGTCGATGGTCTTCAGCAAATCGCCCACGCAAGCATCGAGCGCGGCACAATGGGCGTAATAGCCTTGGATATCTTTCCGTGCGCGCGGGATGGATTTGGCAGGCACATTGGGGCGAAGCTTGATCTTTTGGGCGTCGGGAAAGAGCTTGCGGGATTCCGCCGGTGCCGTCTCGTAAGGGTTGTGCGGCGGGCCCCACGAGAGCATCAGCAGGAACGGTTTGTCATCACCTGCGTGGCTGGCGATGTACTTCTGGGCGTCGCGGGTCTGGGCGATCGCATCGTAACCGTCCCAGAACAACTTCTCGTCGGAGTCTCCGTAGTACGGCGAGCGGTTGTAGTTGTGCGTGCACTCCAGGACCTTCCAGTACTCGAACCCCTGCCGACGCTCGCGCGGAATGAACGAGCCTCGCCCGTGCCCGTCGAGGTGCCACTTGCCGATGTACCCCGTATCGTAACCTGCCGCGGTGAAGACCTCCGCTATCGACACCGCATCGTTGGAAAGGCACAGGTCGTTGAGGAACAGACCGTTGGTGATCGGGTACTGGCCCGTCATCAAGCAGGCCCGGTAAGGCGTGCAGACCGGACAGCACGAGACGGTCGTGGTCATGTTCACGCTCTTGGCTGCCAGCTTGTCCAGATTCGGCGTTATCGCGTTAGGGTCGCCCGCGTAGCCGGTCGCCTGAGCCCGCCACTGGTCGCCGAATACGTAAACCACGTTGGGACGCTTGCGAGCCGGCGCCGCATCCGGCGCAGCCGCAAGCACATCGCCCGCCTTCGCCGCCGTGAACGCAACACCCATCGTCTTCAGGAAAGTACGTCGATCCATGTCATCTCCATCGTTACGCATTACCGATCATCTTCTCGAAGACCCAATAACTGATTTTCGTCCCTATTCATGAGGGGCGATGCTTCTATTCCCTGGTCTCGCGCACTCGGTCATAGGCGGCGAAGGGCTGGTTGTTAAAGTCCCCGCCAACAAAGAGCAAGTCGTTTGCCTTATCCTTGGCCGGCACGATCACAAGATTGAACGACTCAGCATCGCCCATTGGATCGTCGCCCCTGGGGCGGAAGTACACCAAGTGCGGATTGCCCTTGTGGCTCACGAGTATGAAAGGTCGCTGCTGACCATCGCTGCGATGGTCCTTGAACGTCCCGGCCATGTATAAACTCTTGTCCTTTAGGAAGTCGTTGTATTTCTCCGGAATCTTCGCGGCCACGGTCGGGTCCGGGCAGAATTCGTAGAACGCATCGGCCATTCTCTTGGCCCGCTTGGCATCAAGCAGTCGGGCGGTCAGTTCAACATTCAGTTTCCATTTGCCTCCAAGCCGCCCGGCAACGACGTTCTCCTTGTCCGGCTCGACCCGCAAGGCCGCCCACGCGACCACTCCGGCGGAAAACAAGAGCCCGGCCCCGAGGACTATAGCGATAGCTTTACTTCTCATAGTCTTCCCTTTCGCAAGAATCCGTAATTTCCAAAATAAACTTGGCTCGCAACCGCTGCAGGCCGACCATCCCTACTTATGAGCATTAGCGATCATCTTCTCGAAGACCTGTCGTTGCTCGATCATGGCCGCGACACGGTCGGCCTGCCTGGTGCGGCATTCGAGCAGCACCCAGCCGGCGAATTTCGACTTAACCATCAGGCTGATGAGTTGCTGGTACGGATACTTGCCGACGTTCAACTCGCGAACGTGGCAGGTATCGCCGAAGCGGCCCCTGACCATCGCGAAGTTGGCGGCCAGGCCTTCGCCCTTGATGTCCTCATTATTGCAGTTCCAGCATACCCCAACGGCGGGGTGTTTGGCGATATCCATGATCGCCTTGATCGTCGGAAGCTCGCAGCAACTGCCGTGGACCTCCACGCGAATCTTCTGGCCGAGATCCGCGGCGACCTTGCCCAGACCGTCCAGACTCCTGCCGATCTGCTCGATGGTCTTGGCGCGATCAACGCCCTTGTGAAAACTGTTGGGCTTGACCTTCACGCCGCTCCCACCGCAATCGGCAGAAAGCTGGAGCCACGCCTTCGTGTTCTCGATGTTCTTGGCAAGCCTGGCCGGGTCCGGGCTGTCAAAGCACTCGTTGGTGCCCATTCCCAGGAACGTAACGCCGCTATCGGCGAAGCGCTTGCGGACAGCCTTGCGATCGGCGGCGCTCATGCCCAGCTTCACGCCGTGCTTGTGATCCACGCGAAGCTCCACGCCGAGGACCCTGGTCTTCTCGCAATTGGCGATGAGGGTGGGCAGGTCCCAGTCCTGACCCCATAGATAGGTCACGAATCCCAGTTTCATTTCCCCGTCTCCAGCCGCGGCCATCGCCGTCTTGCCAGCAATCGCCCTGCTGATCGGCCCAGCGGCGGCGGCAAGAGCTCCTGCTGCCATGGATTGTTTGAGAAAGCTCCGTCGTGTCGTGTGGGACATATATTGTGCTCCTTGTTGTTGTCGCTTTTTGGAGTTGTTTTGACAACCTGGTACTTACAACCCCAAACGTGACGCCTTGTATCGCTCAGGCGAACAGGCATCTGGACATGCTCGCCCGTCTCATGCAGCATGTTCCCTGGAACCCCGGAGCCCATAACCATTATTTCCTTCCTTTTTCCTCGGTAGCCGTATCATATGCTATTGGATTATGAGATCAACTTATCGCAGCGCCGAACGGCGCGGTTTGGATTTGGCTATGAGCATACTTCCCTATTTCACCAGCGCCCTGCCGGGCATCGGCGGACAAGTAAAGCAGCGTGCGGAGGACTTCCGCGTGGATGAGTGCCCGCCGGACAACATCCGCGGAGGCAGGGGAAGGTTCACCTGGTTCAAGCTGTCCAAGCGAGGCCTGACCACCCCGGCCGCCATCTCGCGGGTCGCCTCTCATCTGGGCATAAAGCCCAATGCGATTACCTTCGCGGGCCTCAAGGACGCCAACGCCATCACCTCCCAATGGGTAAGCCTCGCAGACGTTGACGTCCGCAGACTCGAGAGAATGCGCGACAAGAATATCCGAATATCGGACATTCATTTCCGCCCTGTCGGCCAGAAGGTGGGCAACCTGACAGGCAACCGATTTGTCGTGAAGGTACGCGGAGTCGACAGGAGACAACAGAACCAGGCCCAGGCTATTATGGACCTCATGGCCCGGCGAGGTGTGCCAAACTACTTCGGCCAGCAGAGATTCGGCTCGCGGGGCGACAACGCCGCCATGGGAGAGGCGCTCATTCGCGGCCAGCACGAGGAGTTCCTGCGGGTCTTCCTCGGTCGGAAACGCAAGAGCGACCCGCCCCGCAGCCAGGCCGCCCGAGATGCCTACGACCACCGCGCGCTGAAACGAGCGCTCGGCTACTGGGCTCCATACTGCATGGACCCGCGAAACGCCCTGTCGGCCCTGCTGGCCGGCAAGGCCCCGGCCGAGGCGATCAAGACCATCACTCCACGAATCCGGCAGATATACATCCAATCCTATCAGAGCCTGATATTCAACGACATTCTCGCCCGCCGAATCGATGGAATCGACACGGTCAAGCGAGGGGAAATCGCCGAAGACCACACAACCAGCAGGAGCTTCCACGTAAAGGACCTCGCCGATGCGACGGCCAGGGCGGCGGCTTTTAAGATAAGCCCGACCGGCCTGATTCCCGGCCAGCGCATGAGAATTGCCGAAGGCGAGCCCGGCAAGATCGAACGAGACGTCATGGCCAGGCACAAGATCGACGCCAAACTGTTCGAGCAAAGCACCACCACGATGAACGTGGGGGCGTCGCGGAGGCCTTTGCGATTCCGTCCCACCGACGTACAGGCCTCAGCCGGCAAGGATCGCAATGGCACGTTCGTCGAGATCGCCTTCACTGCCCCATCGGGCTGCTACGCGACGGTGCTGCTGGAGGAGCTATGCAAGAACCGTCAGCCATACATTCGTTAACCGGCAGACATCTCACCATCCACACTTGCTGACGCGAACATGCCCCTCATGCCATAGCACTTGGCCGTGGTCTCGGTGCGCGTCTTCCAGGTTCCACACGTATCCTTGTGCAGCACGCCATGAACCACACCTGCCGTTCGATGTGACATTCCTGGCCTGCAAGGTGGACGACTGAAGGCGGGACGAACAATTGCTGTAAACGGCAAAACCTGTTCGCAAATGGCAAGTTGTGGTATACTTTAATTGTTCTTGCGCTTTGAGCCAGGCAAATTCGTGGCGTTGGCTGCGCCAGACGGAAGGCACTTCGGCATGAAACCTGTGGATGATGGCTATCGGATGCTGGCGGGCCAGTGCCTGCGTAAACAGGCGCGGAGACTCGCCAGGCAGATCAAGCTGGTGGGTGCCCAGGACCAGATCGAGGTCATTCACCAGGCTCGCGTGGCGGCACGCAGGCTCTCAGCCGCGTTCGGTGCGTTCTCGCGACACTTGCCTCGAAAGAAGGTTAAGCGATGGCGCCGGGACATCCGCCGAATGCTGAAACAACTCGGCGCTGCCCGCGACAAGGACGTGCAGATCGAGAGCCTCCGAACAACCCTCAAGCAAGTCTCCGACCGGGCCCTGCGACCGGGCATTCGCCGGCTTATGGTCCGCACTCGTCAGCAGCGGCAAGCCCTTCAGCCGAAGGTGGTCAAGGCCGCCAGAAAACTTCGGAAGTCCGGCACGCTCAAGGCCATCAGCCGCCGTAGCGATGCGATGCTCGCGGCGCTTCCGCCCGAGGGGGCCACCATACAAACCCCAGCCGTGTTCGCCGCCAGACAACAGATACTCAAGGCCCTGGACCGCGTTATTGCCTACGAGAGTTGCCTGTTCAACCCCGCGGGCATCACTCAGCACCACGAAATGCGGATAGTCACAAAAGAACTTCGGTACACGATGGAACTGTTCCGCCCGGCGTACGAGGGCGATCTGGACGCACCGCTGGCGGCGACAAAAGACCTCCAGGACATGCTCGGCGACCTGCACGACTGCGACGTCTGGCTGGAATTGCTTGACGACTTCATCGCCGACGAAAGAAAACGTACCGAGGCCTACTACGGCAAGGCCTCGCCCGTTAAAAGACTCGAAGCCGGAATAGAATATCTCCAGGCCACACGCCGCGACGACCGCGAACGCATATTCGCCGAACTCGGTGAATACTGGCACAAGCTCTCGAGGAACGGAACGTGGCAGTCGTTGACGACAATGTTGAACGAACGCTTCGCCCGGGCCGAGGCCGAGGCAGCACGACTGGCCGAGCAGGCGGCCAGGAAAGCCGAAGAGGCCGCCCGCCAAGCCCAAGCAAAGCCCGAACCGGCGATGAAAACGCAAGATACCCGACTCGCCCCCCAAGTAAAGCCTGACCCCGCCCCGGAACCGCCGGCGGCACACGACGCACCACTTGGGGAATATCACCCCGAAGCCCCCACCTCAGAGATTCCCGCCGCCAGGTACCGGCTTGGCGACGAACCCCAAACACCAAGCGCCTAGCAAACGGATTTATACACATCACAAGTAATTCTCGTGTGGGCTTGCACTCTTGAGGCCCGTTCACGGGCCTTCTCGCCGCAGGCGTATAGACCAGGTCTTCAGGCTTGGGTGGCCAGGGCGATCTCTTCTTTTGCCGTAGCCTGCTTCAGCAGGCTTACCCCGCAAACAGGGCGATGTCCTGGGGCTGAAAGCCCGCTCAAAGCGAGCTAAGAAAGAAGGAGATGATATCGCCATTGAATACCATGGCTCAAGCCATGGCCTATACTCCCGCTGGCCAGCGGGAGCAAAGGCTCGTGAACGGGCCTGAAGAAAACACCAACCGCACGAGATCTAATTGGGATGCGTATTAGTCCTTCAGCCGCTCGGCGATGGTTTCGCAGACAGTCTCCAACACCTTCACGCGGGCGTACCATTTGCAGTTGGACTCGACGATCGTCCAAGGCGCGTGCGGAGTGGACGTGCGGAAGAGCATCTCCTCGATGGCCACCTTGTAGGAATCCCACTTCTCGCGGTTTCGCAGGTCCTCATCCGTGATCTTCCACTGCTTGTAGGGCGTCGCCTTGCGGTCCTCGAAACGCCGCAACTGCTCATCCTTGTCGATATGAAGCCAGAACTTCAGCACCACCGCGCCGAAGTTCGTCATGTGCTGCTCCATCTCGTTGATCTCGCGGTAAGCTCGCTTCCACTCGGGCTTCGTGCAGAAACCCTCGATCCGCTCGACCATCACGCGCCCGTACCAGCTCCGGTCGAAGATCGTGATGTGCCCGGCCTTGGGCATCTCCGTCCAGAATCGCCAGAGATAGTGATGAGCCTTTTCGATGTCGTTGGGAACACCTATTGGCACGACCTCGTAGCCGCGAGGATCGAGGTCCTGAACCAGCCTGCGTATATTCCCCCCCTTGCCGGCCGCGTCCCAACCCTGATAGACAATCACCACCGGCAGCCGATGAGTGTATATCTCATGCTCCAGTTCGCGAAGCCGGGACTGTGCCTTTTTCAAACGACGATCGTACTCGGGCCTTTCTATCGTCATCGAGAGATCCACCCCGTCAAGGATCGACGAGTTCAGTCCCGCAGGGAATCCCTCGGTCTCTCTCGGCGGGCTCGAAGGCTGCTGCTGACAACGCTCGACCTCGGCAATTTTGGCCTCCATGGCGCCAATGACGGCGCTGAATATCTTCATGGCCGCAAAACGCCGATCGGTGCTCTCGACAACGGTCCATGGGGCGTGGTCGGTATCCGTCTCGGCCAGCATGTCCTCGACGGCTGCGATGTATTTGTCGTACTGCTTGTGGGCCTTGAGATCGCTTTTGGTCACCCGCCAAGCCGTCGTTGCGCTGCCACGGAGTTTGTCGAACCGCCTGGACTGTTCCTTCCTGGATATGTGCAACCAAAGCTTCACAATCACATTGCCGTCATCCGCCAGCGTCCGTTCGAAGTTGCGTATATCCTTGAAAGCCTGCTTGACCTGCCGAACCTTGACTCGTCGGTTGACTCGGTCGGCCAGGACTCGCCGATACCACGACCGGTCGAAAATCACCTGTCTCCCGCGTGCGGGAGTATGTATCCAATGCCGCCACAAAAACGGGCGAAGATTCTCCTCCTCGTTCGGCGCGCCGGAATGGCAGACGCTGAAACCTCTGGGGTCCATCGGCAGGATCAGCTCGTTGATCAGCGTCCCCTTGCCGGCGGCGCTGAGGCCCTCGAAGACCACGATCACCGGGATGTTCAGTTCCGTCACCCGCCGCTGAAGCGCTGCCAGCCTGCGGCGAAGCGTATCCATCGCCTTCTTGTACTCTTCCTTGGGCACCTTACGGGACAGATCGATATTCTCAAGCATGGCGGGACCTCTTTTGTTGATTGCTCGGACGTGCCTGTATCATTGTATCGGCTTTTCTCGCGGTGTATAGACCCAAGACGCAGTCTCGCTCTGAGTCCCCCGCAGACATACTGGAAACGGTCTCACCATCAACATATACGCGCAGACACATCTTCTCCCAATCATTCCACTTGCCGCCAGACCACATATGCGTCAGGCCGCTGTGCCGACGTGGCTATAAAGCTCAACCTCGGTCTTATCGCTCTGGACGAACGGATATGCCGCCTGGTGCAACCAAACGCCTTCACGGCAGGGCGCTGGTGATCTGGTCCAGCGACACGCCCAGCAACTGCCGTGTGACGTAATCCAGCGATTGCTTCGGGCCGGTCAGGTGGAAGGTGTAGCTGACATGGGCGATGTGATCGCCTGGCTGCAATTCCGCGGCCGGGGAGGATGTTTCGAGTTCGTAAAACGGGCCGAGGGGCTTCTTGCCGGGCGCCGGCGGGCCATCGTTGTAGCTGTTGACTACATCGCCGCCAAAGGGATCCTTCTGGATTTCCCACGTGCTCTTGACATACTTGGTAGTCGGAGTCTCCGGCTGATCGTACCGGATGATGGTCAATACGTTGTTGTCCGCATCGTAGCTGCCCAGGACCGGCATTGCCCGCCTGGGATCGATGCCAATTTTCGAGCGGTACTGTCCGTCGGCCTTGTAGAACACAGCCTTCGTTTCGACCCGCAGGCGGGTATCGTCAAGCTTATTGAACGACTCGTACACGTTCACACGAGGCCCAAGGACATTCTCCTGGCCAGGTTTGATCGGCATGACGACGGTAGTGTTGGGCGAGTGTGGAAACATACCCAACAGCCAGATCGACAGCAAGCCGGTCTTCTCAGTCCAGGTATTCTGGCCGGTATTCGTGATAGAGTTTTCCGTCTTGTAGCCAACCATCGAGACTTTGTCGCGAGCCGGTAGCTTGAGCAGTTCTTTGATCTGCTCGGACTCCAGGACCTTCACGGTGCGGTCGATGCCAATATCGAAGGTAAAGCCCGCGCGGTTGGTCAACTTGGCGTCCTTGTGGAACACCGCCATATTGGGCCTGCGAGTGAACACGGTGAACGGGACCAGGTCCTGGCGGCAGTCTGAGTTGTCTCTCTTCAACTCGACCAGGGGGAACGGCTCGGTGTCAATCAGGGCGGGCACCTTCCAGTGGTCGAGGTCGAACGGGTCGCCGGGCTTGAAGAAGACCGAGAACTGGCCTCCCTCGGGGCCAAACCAGAACCGCTCTTCCCCGCCATAGGGGTTGATCGGGCCCGTGCCGATGCCGGCCTTGATGGCAGCGGGATTGATCCAGCCCAAGCTCCTGCCATCGAGTCCGCGGCAGGTGCTGGTCATAACCCGCCCCTGGTAGGCCGGCACGACGACTATACGGCCTTGGCCTACGAGGTCAACCAACTCGATTGCGTCGGTGTGCCGAGTCAGAAAAGCCAAGTCGTCCTTGAACAGGCCGGTGGGCTCGGCGCATCCCACAACACATATGGCGATCATCAGCAGAACTATCAACAAGGCGGTTGCATCCATGGATCGGCTCGCTTTCCTGAATCAAGGTGGGTTGAACGGCATTTCCCAAGCAACTCCAGCCACGACCATCATGGGTCACTGAACCGGGATTCTAGCGCTCGACCACACCTGGGACAAGAAGATTTCAGCCGGTCATGGGGCGTCTACGGACAAGCAAACGGTGGAGCAGTTCGACGGGCACTACGATCGCACCGAAGAGAATCACGCCCATCAAAATGCTGACGCCGCCGGAAGCGATCAGCCCGGCGATCACGGCCGCCAGGAAAAGCTCCCCGGCCACCAGTTGCGGCGCGGATTCGTCGCGACAGAACAACTGCCGCCCCACCTTCCACACCAGCCATGCCGCCAGTGCGATGATAAGCACTGCCGCAGTGCTGTGGGCACCGTCGATCAGGCGTTCATCCACGGCAAGGAGGCTCACCTCCGGCTTATCGCCGGGACCCTGGAAGTCCATCGCCACCCCGCCGTCAGGCAAGCTGACCGGCAGCGAGAACGTCCCGTGCGCCGTCGCCATGGCGCCGTAGCCGTAAGACCAGCCGCCGTCGACGGAGTTTTCCAAGACCTCCCACTGTGCCATACCGCCGGATTGGCTCGCCCGACCCGTGGCATCGCCCGTAGTGCCAACGCCCGTGAGGCCGGCGGCGTCTCGCTGTGGATCGGCTGGGCTTTCATTGCCAGGTACCACCGGTTGCAGACCGACTGGCCGGCCCGGCCGGTTAAGCCGCCGGTTGCTGCCACCCAGCACGCCAAAGGTACCGTTTACAACAACCGTGTCACCCGTGTACGTATTCACACCGGACTTTGTAAGCTGCCTGCCGCTTTCACGCTGGCGTATCTGCTGGCCTTGAGCCAGGGCCTGCTGGGCTCCGGCGTTGTTGAGGTTGTCGTAATACCGCTCCAGGCGGTTGTTGCCCAACTGCGACAACTGCGACTTCAACTCTTCCTGACGCTTGCCCTGGTTGCGACGCTGCTCGACCTCCAGCCTGTCCAATACCTGGGCAACCTGCTTGGCGCGTTCCTCGTCGCCATCGGCGTGCAAAAGTTGCTTGACGACAGTGCTGGCGTCAATCACGTCAGCGGAATCCTTGTCTGATTGGTTCGCCTGCTTGCCCTTGGCGTTCGGACCCAGCCGCACTGGCTTTCCGTCGATCAAGGCGATCTTCTCCCCGGGCTTCGCTTTCAGCCGGGCCTCATTGGTGGTGATTTCGTCCGTGATGTTCTTGATCTGCTGCTCGGCCGCACTGCGAACGAAACCCGGCAGGGCTATCAACGCCCCGTTGCGATCGATCTCAGAAACGCCGGGGTTCACCGTGGTGTCATTGAGATACCCGTTGACGTTGAAATCCGCCTGCCCGGCTGCCTTTTGCTCGGCCTTCCAGGCACCCAGCAACTGGAACTGCTTGTTGCTCTGATCGTCCAACTTCTGCTTCAGCCGGTTGTAGTCCTTTGTCGAGAGGTTGCCGCGGTTGGCCTCGACCTGCCGCTGGCCTTCGGAGATGTTGTCGGAGATCTTCTTGTTCAGGACATCCCAGTTGCGCTGGGCGACCTTCCTGCCACGTCTGGACTCCAGCGACACGTTCGACTTTTTGAACCCCTCGGCCTGACTCAGCAGCGTATCACCGTAAACGCTCTGGCTCTCGATTTCTCCGACCACCGGCGAGAGGTTTCCGCCGGGGTTCATGTAGCGATACCCCTTCGGCAGGCGTAGCGACCACGTCGTGCGGGCCACGTCGATGCCCTCGACGGTGATGGCTGGAGGCTTGACCTTCGTGATGAGACCAAGCTTCCTGCCCGCCGGACCCGCAAGATAAAGCTGCACGTCGTAAGGCAGGCCGCCCGGTTCGGTCTTTACCAGCGGAATGAGAATCACGCCCGCCGGCGCGTTGGGATCGGTCGCGGGCTTTACGGGCTGGCCGGCGACTATGGCG
>Ga0272444_10002471_pt1 | contig 17070 bp, 13 predicted proteins | sample SSMForm13_FD_201033 | JGI IMG/M metagenome (GOLD analysis project Ga0272444, IMG submission 201033) | Marine sediment archaeal communities from Little Sippewissett salt marsh, Falmouth, MA, United States - SSM-Form-13 | ecosystem: Environmental > Aquatic > Marine > Wetlands > Sediment ...
GCCTGGGGCGCTGCACCATGTGATCATTCGCGGAATCGAGCGCAGGAAGATATTTCTGTCGGATGACGATCGAGAGGATTTTCTAAATCGGCTTTCGGATCTGATTCCTGAAACAGAAACGGATTGTTTTGCGTGGGCCTTCATCCCGAATCACGTACACTTATTGTTGAGAAGTGGCATTGTCCCGGTTTCCGTATTGATGAGCCGCCTGCTCACCGGCTATGCGGTCCGTTTCAACCGAAAACATCGAAGGCACGGACCGCTGTTTCAAAACCGTTACAAATCGATACTTTGCCAGGAGGATCCATATCTCAAGGAACTGGTTCGGTACATCCATTTGAATCCTATGAGGGCGAAGCTGGTGGAGGATATGGATGAACTGAATCGGTATCCGTGGTGCGGACACTCCGCTTTGGCGGAGAAAAAGAGAACGAAGCCGTCATGGCAGAATACCGATTATGTTCTTGGGTTGTTTTCGGACAGGAAAGGGGAGGCTCGGAAAAGGTATCGAGCGTTTGTGTTAGATGGCGTTTCACAGGGTAGGAGGCCCGATCTCACGGGTGGCGGACTTTTGAGGAGTTCGGGGGGCTGGATTGGGCTTAAAGGATTTCGTAAGGCAGGCATCCGGGTTAAGGGGGATGAACGGATCCTGGGTGACAGCGATTTTGTGGAGAATGTTCTCAAGTCGGCTGAGGAAGCGTTTGAGGAAAAGTACGATTTGAAAGCCAGGGGATGCGATTTTGATCGCGTGGTTCTGAGGGTTGCCGAAGTGATGGGTATGCGTCCAGACCAGGTGACGGCTTTGGACAAGTCCCCGCGAACGGTGAAAGCGCGGTCTTTGCTATGTTTTTGGGCGCATCGGAAACTGGGGATGAGCACGGTTCAAATTGCGTCCCGACTCGGTATAGGGCAGCCGTCTGTGAGCCGCGCATCCATGAGAGGCGAAACAACAGCCAAGGAAAACCAACTTAAACTTTTGGGGGACAATCGCATAAAAACATAGACGTCCCCCTATTACGCATTGGGCAATATGAAACTGGGGAGTTCAGGCCGCAAAGATATCGCAGAAAAGCATGATGCCTACCTGACGTCGTTGGTGCCATAGGTCCTCAGAGATGGAGAACAGGCAGATCTTTATAGACACGGGGGCATGGTTTGCCGTAGCGGACGCGTCGGATCAATACCATCAACAGGCCATCCAGGTTTATCCCGGCCTCTTCAAAGAGAACTGGCACCTGGCCACAACAAATCTCGTCATTGCTGAAACCTACATCCTGATACGCCGCGCCATCGGTCATACACCGGCCATGACATTTTTGAAAAACATTGCTGAAAGCCCCAGAGTCGAGAAGATCTACTCTGACCCGATACTGGAACAGGATGCCGAGCATATCCTGGGGAGTTATCAAGACCAGGATCTCAGTTATGTGGACGCCGTCAGCTTTGCGGCCATGACGCGAAATGGAATCGACCGGGCGTTCTCTTTTGACCGCCATTTCATCACAGCAGGGTACGATGTAATCCCAAAGCTATCTCTGGAAGAGATCATTCCTTAGTCCACACGGCAGACAGAGGATCAGGGAACACGCGGGGACTGAAACGCAATGGATTCACGCTTCGATCTTCGACTTCGTCAAAGAACTGGCCGTTAGCACCCAGCTTGATCTCTGAACGCAACACAGTTTATCCCGATACCCATTACTTGGCACCCGTCCTTGATGCCAATTCGTTGTCTGACGATGCCATAGGATGATTCCATCCGCTTGACGAGGAGGTGGTTATGCAAGAACAAATCGTATTCGGAGACAAAATGATACCGGTGACACTGCCGGACACGGTTCAAAGTGCGCCGCCCGGGCTTACGACGACCCTTCCACCGGTGGATAATCCCGAAGAGGCTATCCGAAAGGCGCTTCAGAGTCCTCTGGGTCGCCCCCCTTTAAGGGATATGGTCAAGCCCAACTGGCGGGTCACCATTGCCTTTGACGACCCCACGGTCCCCTGCTTTGCGCCCATCTGGGAGCCGGCCATCAACCTCGTCATCAATGAACTGGAAAAAGGGGGCGTCAAGCGATCTCGAATCAGGCTCCTCTGTGCCAACGGCCTTCACCGGAAATTTACTCGGCGGGAACTGGCCAGGATCATCGGCCGAGATCTGGTCAAGGCGTTCGGGTATCGGCTCGATTGTCACGATGCCGAAGACTTCGAGAATCTCACGTATCTTGGAACCAGCGAATCCGGCTATGACGTGGAGATCAACAAGCAGGTCACGGATTCGGATCTCACCATCTATATCAACACGGTGGTGTGGCGCGGATTCAACGGCGGGTGGAAATCGATCTGTGTGGGGCTGGCTTCCTACCGGTGCATCCGATGGCATCACACCCCCGACAGCATGTCCATGTCCATGGACAAGAACCTCATGCACGAGATCCTCAACGACATGGGGGCCCGGGTGGAAGAAAAACTGGGCAAGGAGCGGATATTCAAGGTTGAAACGGTGTTGGCCAACCCCCTTCAGGTCCATCAGGTATGGTCCGGTGGGATCCATGAAACGCGTCAGGCGGCCCTGGACCTTATGAAATCCCATCTCACGCCCCGGCGTGAGATCGTGAAGGAAAAAGCCGATATTGTCCTTTACGGGATACCCAACTGGAGCCCTTATGCCGCGTTTTCGGTCATGAATCCGATCCTCACGCTTGTTTCCACCGGCCTCGGTTATTTCGGGGGGGTCATCGAGGCCATGGGGAAACCCGGGTGTTCCGTCATACTGGCCAGCCCGTGCAGGGATCAATGGAACCATACCCATCATCCGACCCATCAGGAGATCTGGGACCGCATCCTTCCCCACTACCGGGACCCCTATGAGATCATGGATCTTTTTGAAGAAGACTTTTCCCATCGGCCTGAATACATCTACCAATACCGCCACTGTTACGGGTTCCACCCCATGCATGGGATCATGACCACCTATCCGTTGAAACGACTCCTTCATGCATCCCGGGTGTTTGTGGCAGGCGGGGAACGGCCGTCCCTGATCAAGCACCTCGGGTTTGAACCGGCTGCGACGGTTGAGGACGCCATCCAAAAGGCCCAGGAGATCCACGGAAAGGATGCGTCCATCACGTTCGTCAAATACCCGATGCTCATGTTCAGGCAATGAGGGAAAAAGACATTTGAAATGGGAAACTGGAAACTTGAAACTGGGGGCCAGAAAACCGGAGAAAACCGGACACCGCAACCCAACCGCAGTTTCTGACTCAATCTGCCTGACCATCAGTCAGAGACGACGCTCGTGAGAAACTTGAAACTCGAGACCGGCTACTGGTTGCGCGTTACGCGTTCATTCGATGTGTGTCGAAGCGAAGCGTAGATCCCGCTGAAAGCGGGATTGGACGGTTCACGCTTTAGCGTGATGCGATGTTCATCTTCTAAGAAATTTCTATTTTGATCAGACTGGCCCCAGTCAGAGGCGGCGCAAATTTCGAATTTCGAATTTCTCTCCGAGCTGTAGACTCTACGAGCCGGAAGCCAGTTTCAATGGAAATATTTGTATCCCATAGTGGTTACAGTACTTCTGAGAGATAAACTCTCACATCGGTTTTGTAAGAATCTAACCGATCCTCACGCGAGACACCTCAGGTTATAGGGTACATGCCGTGACAGAAACAAACGTAATCCCAACCCTTTGCAGGATGTGTGATCATGGGTGCGGCATCCTGGTCACCGTTGAGGATGGAAAACCGGTCCATGTTCGCGGCAACCCGGCGCATCCGTTTAACAGGGGATGGATCTGTGTCAAGGGAAAATCCTGCCTTGACCTCTTTGAATCCCCCAACCGCTTGAGGACCCCCCTGCTCCGGCTGGGGGGCCGACTTTGTGAGACCACCTGGGCCGACGCCCTGGCCTATATCTCAGATAACCTGAATCGGCTGAAGGAGGAATGGGGACCGCAATCACTCGGCATCTATTATGGGGAGGGGGTCGGGCATCAGGAAATCCGGTTTTACATGAAGCGATTTGCCAATGTCTTCGGCACCCCGAACTTCATGAGTGTGGGCGCCATCTGTAACGCCTCGCGAACCCTCGGAGAGACCCTAACCTATGGTGGACTTACCAAGCCCGATATCGCCCATTCCAGGTTCGTCGTGATCTGGGGCGCCAACCCGCTGGTCTCCCATGAGCCGGTTCCGCCCACCGTCATTCGAAGGCTTCGAAAATCCAAGACCCCACTGGTTGTAATCGATCCGCGAAGAACCGAGACCGCATCCAGGGCCGATACCCACCTGGCGATCCGGCCGGGAACCGACGACACGCTGATCCTCAACATGCTCCATGTCATCCTGACCGAGCAGCACTGGGACCGTGATTTTGCCACAAAATGGGTGAAGGGATTCGAGGCCCTCTATTCTGAGGCCACAAGACCGCACTTCTCGCCGGAAAACGGGGCCGCCGCAACCGGTATCGAGCCCGAACAGTCCCGGGCCGTGGCCCGGGCCTATGCAAAGACAAAGCCCGCGTGTGTTTTCACCGGAAACGGTCTGGAACATCATCCTTCGGGTGTGAATACCACGCGACTCCTGGCTGTCTTGAAGGCCATTACAGGGAATCTGGACGTGCCGGGCGGGGACCTGTTTACGCCAAAACCCATGATTAGGGACATCACGTCTCCCCTGCCTCTCCCCCCCATGCCCGCGGTTGGCGCCGACCGGTTTCCCATATTCTGCCGGGCCCGGAAAGAAGCCCACGCCCTCTCAATACCCCGGGCGATCCTCGATGAAGACCCCTACCCCGTGAGAGGCATGATCATTACCGGAGGGAATCCCACCCTCGAGTGGCCGGACAGTCCGTGCACGCGCGAGGCGCTCAAGAAGCTGCAATTCCTTGCGGTCATTGATGTGGTGGCCTCCCCGGACAGCCGCTATGCAGACGTGGTGCTCCCGGCCTGCACATTCCTGGAGCGGGATGAACACCGGATCAACGTGTATCAGAATCTCCAGCATGTCACCTTGAGAAGGGCGGTGGTGCCGCCTCGATACGGCATCCCGGATCAAATGATATGGGTGAAACTGGCCCAGGCCATGGGTTACGGCGCGCATTTCCCTTGGCGGACCTGCAGGGAAGGGATCGACGATCTCCTGAATGACATGGGAGCCTCATATGACAGTCTGGTCAACCGGGGCGGCGTCCAGGAATATGGCCGGCGGATCTATAGAAAATACGAAACCCAAGGGTTTCATACGCCCTCGGGGAAAGTGGAGATCCTGTCCGGACGACTCAAAGCCATGGGATATGATCCCTTCCCGATCTTTGTTAAGACGACGGACACAGATGACACAAAAAGAGATGAGGACTTCCCTTTGATCCTGACCACCGGCGGGAATCTGCTTCCCTATACCCACTGGCAGTTCCGGTATATAGACCGGCTCAGGAAACGGGCGACAGCGCCGTTCATTGAGATTCATCCCGAGACCGCCAGGGCGCAGGACATTTCAGATGGTGACACCGTGGCGGTCGAGACGGAAACGGGTGAGATACGGATTCGGGCGCGACTGACGGACAATATCTGCCTCGGAACGGTACACCTGTCCCAGGGTTGGGAGTCGAGCAATGCCAATGCATTGACGAATCTGAATCACCCGGACCCCATCTCCGGCTTCCCGAATCTCAAGTCGCTGCAGTGCCGGATACGCAAAAAAGAGTAGGCTCTCGTTCACAGCGTCTCATGCTTTTGTCCGGACCTTTGCGTTTTTTCCGTATCTGTGCGAGAATGAAGTCATTGGAGAACACACTCGAGTAAATATCCGGGTCCAGAGGGCCCGGCTTTGCGTTGCCCCTGAAAGGGGCTGGTTACCTTGGAACACGTAAGTTGAAAGTGGCTAACGTAGCGGAATCGCTTCGCTCAGTCTGTTTTATACAATCGGCAGAATTTTTTAATCCCGCCTTGCGGGACGCACTTCAGACTTCAGTTCACTTCAAACTTTTGAGCGGGCTGCAAAGGCAGAGCCAGAGCACTCTGACCTGGCCCCAAGGACCAGGTTTCTTAACATGAAATGAAATGTCTGATGTTTATGCTTGAGATTTACGATTCTTCCTGGGCGGATTAAAATGCCCGGCAATCCTCAACACCAAAGGAGGCAAGAAAATGGATTTCGAACTGAAGGCTGTTCCCATCCAGAAAAGTGATGACATCAACTTCATCTTGGGCCAGTCCCACTTTATCAAGACCGTCGAGGATCTCTATGAAGCCATGGTGAACGCGGTACCCGATGCCAAATTCGGCATCGCCTTTTGCGAGGCATCGGTCAAACGGCTCATCCGGCTGGAGGGCACCGATGAAGAGCTCATTGATTTGGCAAAGCAAAACGCCCTCGCCATCGGCGCAGGGCACACCTTTATTATCATGATGAGGGGGTGTTTTCCCATCAATGTGCTCAACGCCGTCAAGTCGGTCCCGGAGGTCTGTTCCATCTTCTGCGCCACGGCCAATCCGGCCACCGTGATGGTGGCACAAATGGGGGACTCCCGTGGGATCATGGGCGTCTTGGACGGCCATGTCCCGCTCGGCGTGGAAGATGACGCAAATGCGAAAGAACGCAAGGAGCTTCTGCGGAAGTTTGGGTATAAGATGTAAAAGATGTCAAAGGTGTTTTCAATGGCAGCGTGCCATCGGATGACTGAATGAAAACCCGGGTCAGGAACGGGTCACGAGACGGAAATCCGGTGGACACGCCCTGTTTCTGATCCGTCGGGGCGTTCCCCTTATCCATCTTCCTCCCTCCCCTGTGGATCCAGATCTCTAAGCGTCTCATTCAGTACCTCCCGAAGGGCCTCGAGGGCTCCTTTGAGCCTCGGCATCAGATCCTCTGCCAGCGACAGGTCGTTGGCCTCGCCCGCCTTTTCCAGTTCAAAGGCGAGGCCCCGTGTGACCTCGGCACACATATTGGCTGCAGCCCCCTTGATGGTGTGGGCCTCTCGCCGCAGGGCCTCGGCGTCCCCGGCGTCGATACACTGACTCAGGGTCTCCATGCGACGCGGCACATCCTCCAAGAAGCCCGCAATGACCCTGCCCGCAAGGGGCACTTCCCCCATGACCCGCTCCATGAAGCATGCCCGGTCAAATACCGACGGTTCATTTTCCGCGACATCGGACTCCCGAACCGCTTGTGGTGAATGAATCGCCGCCGTCTTTTTCTCGTCTTCATGCCGGCCCTGCACCTCCTCGAGGTCAACAGGCAGCCATCGATCCAGCACCTTGGCGAGGGCCTGGGGATTGACGGGTTTTGAGATATAATCGTCCATTCCGGCCTCAAGACATCTTTCCCGATGGCCTGCCAAAGCATGGGCCGTCATGGCCACGATGGGGATGTGACCCGATCGGGATGTGACCCTGACCGATTCTGCTCTGTCTTTGCCATCCGGTTTTTCTGCTTCGGCCTCTAAGGCGCGTATGCGCCGCGTGGCCTCCAGGCCGTCCATTTCCGGCATCTCCACGTCCATAAGGATCAGGTCGTAGGGGATCGTTTCAAGGGACTTGAGGGCCTCCACACCATTGGCCGCCGCATCGGTCCTCAAACCGAGATTTTCCAGGATATCCAGGGCCACCTGCTGATTGGTGATATTATCCTCCACCAGCAGGATGCGTGCCCCGGATCTGCCTTTCAGCCGTTTGAATTCACGGGCTGAATGACGCGTGACCATGGATTTGGCCGGGGCATCCCGACCACTCATCACCTGATTCAGCACATCAAACAGATCGGAATGGCTGACAGGCTTGGTAAGGTACCCGGAAAAGCCCATATCCCGGACCCGCCGCGCCTCTCCGCGCACAGCCAGGGAGGTCAGAAGCACCAGGGGGGTATCCGACACACGATCGTCTCCCTTCACAGCCCGGCAAAAGGCCTCGCCGTCCATGCTCGGCATTTGCATGTCCACCAGCACGATCCTGAACGGATCTCCCTCCTGCCGGGCCTGCAGGAGGGCAACGAGGCCGGCAGTCCCGTTCATTGCAGCCGCCGGACGCATCTCCCAGGCCTTGAGACGGAGCGTAAGAACCTCACGGTTGGTTTCATTGTGCTCCACAATCAGGACCCGGGCCCCCCGCATGTCCACATCCGAAAACGCGGGAACGGATGATACCCCCGGCTGTCTCTCGAAAGGAAGTGAAAACCAGAATCTGGATCCCTCACCGACCTGACTCTCCGCACCGATGGTTCCGCCCATCAGCCCCACCAACTCCTTGGTAATGGCGAGACCCAGTCCGGTGCCCCCATATTGACGGGTGGTGGAGGCGTCTGCCTGGGTGAACTTTTCAAAAATCATCGAGATCCGTTCACTGGAGATCCCGATCCCCGTATCCCGCACCTCAAAACCCAGCTGTACCGATTCCGCCCCCCCTGCCTCAAGGGAGACCCGAACCGCCACCTCCCCCTGCCGTGTGAACTTGACCGCATTGCCGATGAGATTGGTCAGAATCTGTCTCAGGCGTCCCGGATCGCCGCAAAGCCGGGCCGGGACATCCGGATTGATCCCGCACACCAGTTCAAGCCCCTTCTCCTGGGCCCTCACCGCCAGGTTCGCGGTCACGTCATCCATCAGGCTGTAGAGGTCAAAATCGAGGGACTCGAGATCCAGTCTGCCGGCTTCGATTTTGGAGAAATCCAGGATCTCGCTGACAATCTGAATGAGGGCCTCGCCGCTCCTGTGAATGATCTCCGCGTAGCGCCGCTGGGTATCTGTCAAACGAGAGCCCAGCAGAAGCCCGGCCATGCCGATCACGCCGTTCAAGGGGGTCCGGATCTCATGGCTCATGGTGGCCAAAAACTCGCTCTTGGCACGGCTCGCCTCCTCAGCCGCGCCCCTTGACGCCTTCAGGTTCTCCTCAACCTCTTTGATGGCCGAGATATCCCGAAGGTTTTCGATGGCCCATTGGGGTTGCCCGTAGGCGTCTCGAAACACGCGGGCCGTCCCGGAAAGGTAGATGCCGCCTTGTAGGTCGGGATGGTAAGATTCGGACATCAGCACACCATCCTCTCGCCGATGCACGGAAAGGTATGTTTCCCGATATTTTTCATCCCATGAAAGGGCAAGATCAATGAGGATGGGCCTTCGTTCCCCGTAAAAAGGGATGGCGTATTCGTAATCGCCCTTACCTATGATCGTCTCGGCCCGGATTCCCGTCAGTTCCTCCATGGCCCGGTTCCAGGCCACCACCCGGCTCCCTGTGTTGATGACAAAAAGCGGGTCTGGAAAAAAATCTATGATTTCAGCCAGTTGTGAACGGGACGCCTCGAGATCCAGCTGGATCTTCTTGGCATCGGTGATATCCCGGATAGACTCGATAGCGCCCATCAGACGACCCTCGGCATCGTAGAGGGCCCGGGCGGTGTTGAAAAGGTAGGCACCCCCGGGCTTCAGATGGGGGATGAAGGATTCGGATTCATAGCGTTCCCTGTCCCGTTTCACATAGGCATACATATGATCCAGCGAGTGATCGTCAGAGATCACCAGATCAATCATCACCGGCCGGCGCTCGTGGTAGAAGGGGATGGCATATTCGTAATTTCCTTTGCCCAACATATCCGATGCCTGAACCCCGGTCAAATCTTCTATGGCGCGGTTCCAGGCCATCACGCGGCCTTCCCGGTCAACCACAAAGGTGGCGTCCGGTAGGAACTCGATGATCTGTCGAAATCGATGACGGGATTCCCCAAGGTCTTCCTCGGCCTGTTTGCGTTGGGCGATTTCCTGATGAAGTCTTCTGTTCGCCTCCGTCAGCTCGACGGTGCGGGCCTCGACCCATTCTTCAGGGTTCCGGCGATGCCGTCGGAGTTCCTTTTCCGAATTCAGTCTCGCAACGGTCGTGCCGACCATGCCTGCAATCGCCAGATACATATGGAGGCGTCCTTGGGTAAACGACCCGGGGCCTCTCTGGCCAATGATCATCACACAGGGGACCCGATGTTTGTCTGTGACAGGAAGGAATGCCATGGACACAGGCTCAGGACAGTTTACTTGACGTGTCGTGATGAAGCCGCTTTCCAGGGTCTCTAAGATGGCCTCCCTGATCGCCGGATCCATATCCTTCTGGAAGGATGCCGACTCAGAAACCGGGGATCCCGCAAGTGCCGAGCTCGATTCGGTCCATGATCCTGGATAGGTCCAGTGGTGCGTGACGACCGCTCCATCCTCTCGGCGCTCGCCAAAAGCGACCCGATCCACGCCGAAAAAGGTGATCAGGGCCCTGCCTATCTCATGCCACACATCCTGGGAGGCGGTCAAACCGGCCAGAAACTGTGTCAGCCGGATCAACGGGGCAGTGTCCGTATTGTCCCACGAATTTGCCTGGTCCATTGTTGGGACTCCTTATCCGCAGTTAGGGCTGTGTCGCTGCGGTGCTCAGTGGGGGTTGCCGGATACTCGATGCGGGTCAAAGCGAAGCGTAGATGCCGCTGAAAGCGGGACTGGAGACCCAACGGAATTAAATATGGATGGCATCGGCATATCTCCGGATCAGATAAAACGCTGACGCCCCCCTGCCACTGCTTTCCAGGACCGGATCATCCGCTGCCGGCTCCATACCAGCGTCTTTCAGTTGTGCGAGCAAGCCGCCGTCTCACCTCCTCCCAAGACGACGCCCTCTCTTCCTTCATCAGCGCTCCTCTGAAAAAAGGGATCGCAGCAGTTCCGGTTTCCGAACGCCATTGACTCTGTGTGGATTCGCTTCCCCTTGCTGGGCGGGCGCTATGATCGGAGGCGGCTTTCTGAAGGCTTCATGATACAAAAACGGAGGCAGCCGGTCAAGTTGCATTGGCCTCAGCCACTGCTGTCTCGAAACAGCTTCCCTCGGGATGGAAACCCTACGCACGACGTGTGCCATGGGAACAGGTGGGATGTGAAACGAAGCGTCGTCTGAGGATTCTGCAGCTGCAGGTACCCTCATCGCTTTACAGATCAGGGCGCCGGGAGGAGGCCTTCTCGAGGTGTTTTCTGAAGACGTTCACCCTTTCTCCACATGCTGGGCAGCCACAACCTTGAAACAGTGCAGCTCCATTACGGCCTCAGCGATTTTCCGGATCTTCAGTGCCATGGTGGACCCGTCCGGTTCTCAACAGCAGGTGTTCCAGGACAAGGGCGCTAAGCACACCCACCACAAAGCCGTTTCCCAGAATCGGTCTCAGGAATGGCGGCAGGGCCGCCATCACCTCGGCCGGCAGGAAGGCGACCATGGCCCCCAACAGGACGGCCAATCCGATGACCAATCCGTTGTCAAAAACAAATCCCTGTCCATCAGTATCTTGGAATGCCACCATCAGGCCCGCCCCGATCTGGGCTGTCATGACATAGGCCATAACCGCACCGATCACCACAGGGGGCACGCTGGCAATCGTTCCGACCCCGGCAGGAAAAAACGCCAGCAACAGCAACAGGCCGGCCGCCGGCAGGAGGGTAAAACGGGATGCACACCCGGTGGCAACGATCAGCCCCGGGCTCATCGCATAATTGACAGGTCCGATCACGCCAAAAACCCCGGACGCGGTGTTGGCCAGGCCGGTCACGAATAGCCCCCGAGTAATACGCCGATCCCCGTCTCGCAGCCGGAGCAGTTCATTGAGGGATTGAATGGATCCGAGATCGTTGATGGAAAGCGCAATAAAACAAAAGAAAAAAGAGATGAGCACACCCGGCTGGACACTCACCTGGAGGGTCATCTCCCGGAAAAAACCGCTGTACAAGGGAATCCCTGCAATGGATTTCGACGATGCCCCCGCCGGAAACAAGAGATAATAAAGCAGGCTGCCCACAACCATGGCCCATACAATCAGCGTGGACCGCCAGATGCCGCTGAGAAACCGATAGAAAAAGAACATAACAAGAAGAAGTAGCAAGCCGAATCCCAAATTGAAGAGGGGATCGATGCCGCTTTTGCTGTCGATCATCAGGTGCTGAATGGTGGGGGCAATGGTGAAGGCGATGAGAATAAGGACCACAGCCACCACATTGGCGGTAAAAAGAGGCTGCAGGCGGCGGAATAGACCGGTAACGGCAAGTAGTGCAATAAAGATCCCCCCGATCACTACAGAGGAGTAAATGGCCGCCATGCCAAAATCCTGACTGGCAAGCACGCCGACAAAGAGCACAGCGGAAGGGCCGGGGATAAGCGGGAGCCGGTGTCCAAGGAACACCTGAAAGAAGAGCGTGAGGGCACACAGGAACAGGATCTTTTGAAGGTAAACAATCTGGAGCAGCGGATCGCTGAAATGGATGAGTACCACCACGTTACCCAGAATGATGACAGAGGACACGAGGATGGCCGCCCACTGGAGTCCGAAAAGAAGAGACTTCAAGAGCGGGACCTTGTCGTCGAGCCCATATTCAAATGTTGGGGTCCCTTTTTGCATGCCAGGATTCCCTGAGAAGCCCTATTGAGAGGTTATACCACCGAACGCCGAAACCTCGTAAGCGGATGAAACGTTCGTTATTCTTCTTTGCGCCTTCCGGTTCTTCTGGGCTGACCGGACCTTCGCCGGGAGATATACAGGCCCACAAGAGAGGCCATAAAGAAAACGAGATAAAACTGACCGATGAGCCCTTCCAGAATCGTCAAGGACTGCGCCATGCCGGACATGGGCACCACGTCCCCATATCCGATGGTCAGCAGCGTCACGAAGCTGTAGTACATGAGGAGTGCGTATTGAAGATCCATATCTGGATTGGGGCCATGCACGGTGAAATTGAAAGAACCGGGTCTGAGAAGTTCAAGACTGATGAACAGAACCATCCAGAAGGTCCCTATGAGCACGTACACACATAGACCTCCCATGATGGTGTCGCTGCGAATCTCCTGCTGCTGATACACGTTGGCACCGATCTGAAGCGTGACAATGAAGAGAAAACAACAGGAGATGACGTTGGAGAGGATAAGGACACTGAGGCGGTCCACAAAATAGCTGATGCCTTCCACGATAATAGATCCTATGCCGAAGATCATGGCCAGTCTGAAGAAACGACTCCGATGAATGGAGAAGGCCGCGGCAGCGAGCAGAAGATAGAAAAATGCGTCGGCGATATATCCGGCCGCGATGCTCCCTTCAAAGAGCGGGGCGCTCAGCAGCTGCCCCAAAAAGAGCGCCAAAAGGGTACCGAAACGATGGGAAGCGCCCCAGCGTTGTGATTGAGCCGTTTTCATTCACCTACCCGGAATCGGAACAAATGCTGTGGAACCACCGAGGCATGGGCATTATGACCCCTGCCAGCGAAAAACTGGGCCAAACGTACACCAATTGTGGATCAAATGCAATATCAGGGAATCCTGTGCAGCCCCGGTTGATAGGGGGGGGTGTCTGATTAGAGGTTGTGACGAAGTCAGCGATGTGATAAGGAATAATTTTGCACATTCTTCATGACGCGTCGAACACCCGCCTGACATACGTAGAGGTTTGATAAGGCCCTAACAGGTACCGTCACGGGCAAAAGTTGGGACCTCATCCACCGTGTCGAAATCAGATATTGCGGGGAGGTCTAGCATCCTATCATGTAGACTGAGAGCCCATGATGTATCGCGGATAACCCAACGAATTTTCATTCGAGGAGGATTTCAACGGTGAGTGAGGAAGACAACAGGAAACGAACCCAGGAAACAGCGACAAGGCTTTTTGGCAAAGGCATCAAGATGGCCCCCCCTTATCTCATGTGGAAGGCGTTTGACAGAGATTTGGCCAATGATTTCTCTAAATTCATTACCGGGAACCTCTATTCCAGGACCGTCTTGACGCTGCCTGAGCGACAGATGGCGGCCTGCGCCATGTTGGCTGCGATTCGGGCGGGCGACGAACTGAGACTCCACGTCAATGCGGCCCTGAATGTGGGCTGCGATCCCCGAAAATTGGCGGAGGTCTTCTTCCAGGTGGCCACCTATGCCGGCATGCCAGCGGTTAACGAGGCCCTGGCCGTGTATCGGGATGTCCTCGAAGAAAGAGACGAATGGCCGATCCAAGATTAGATGCTTACAAAATCGATGTGAGCGGTTATCTCTCAGAGCTACTGCAACCGGTTCGGGATACGGATATTTCCCGTGAAACTGGCTTCCGGCTCGTAGAGTCTACAGCTCGGAGAGAAATTTGAAATTCGAAATTAGAGGCTAAGGAAGTGGTGTTTCAGATCCAATTTCCAATGTCTAATTTCAAATATCTTTGGTTAGTTTTAGGGACGGATAACCCCCTGAATCTCTCAAGCGACAGGATCCGACCGGGGACAGGGACGATGCATCAGTTTATGCTTGTGATGCAGCCGATTTCGATGTAAGTTCGGATCGCGAACCAAATCAAAAAGAAAAACGGGAGGGTGTTTAACGATGCAAATAAACGTTCTGGGTGTTGTGGGCGCCGGACAGATGGGTTCGGGCATTGCTCAGGTAGCGGCGGCCAGCGGGCTGTCTGTGGTCATGAATGATATCAAGGACGACTTTGTGGAGAGAGGCTTCTCAACCATTGAAAAAAGCCTCGGCCGAATGGTCAAAAAGGAGAAGATCTCCGGGGAGGAGCAGGAGGCGATCCTGAGCAGGATTGAGGGGTCCACCTCTTTAGAAGACATGATCAGGGCCGATTTCGTGGTGGAGGCGGCCACTGAAAACGAGGCCTTGAAACTAAAGATATTTTCGGACCTGGATGGATTCTGCAAGGAAAATGTCATCCTCTCTTCCAATACCTCGTCGATCTCCATCACCAAGATCGCAGCCGCAACCCAGCGACCGGAGCGGGTCATCGGCATGCATTTCATGAATCCGGTTCCCATGATGAAGCTGGTGGAGATCATTAACGGCCTGGCCACCTTGGAAGAAACGTTTCAGACCACGCGGGATCTGGCGCTGAAGATGGGCAAGACACCGGTGCCGGCCAACGATTTCCCGGGTTTTGTGGCCAACCGGATACTGATGCCCATGATCAATGAGGCCGTATATGCCCTCTATGAAGGCGTCGGCAAGGCAGAGGATATTGATCAAATTATGAAACTGGGCATGAACCATCCCATGGGACCGTTGACCTTAGCCGATCTGATCGGTCTGGACACCTGTCTGGCGATCATGGATGTCCTTCACCAAGGGCTGGGTGATACCAAATACCGGGCCTGTCCGCTGTTGAGGAAATACGTGGACGCGGGGTGGCTGGGCCGAAAAACAGGAAGAGGGTTTTATCAGTACTGACAAGTGCCTAAGACGCCTAACGTGCATCCCGCAAGGCGGGATGCATAAGTTTCTGAGACAGACGCTGTAGAGTTGGCGGGAACGCGGCAATATTGACAGCTGGATGAACACGGGATGATTTGCAAACTGGCGGGTCTTTTGGTATAGTGGATACATGACCCAAGGATGCGTGGGATCTTTTAAGATGTGACCCGGGCGTGGACGTTCACGCGAAACGGATCTTCTACAGGGAAGCCACTCATTGGAGAAAAGACTATGGCTAAGATATTGATTGTCGATGATGAAGAGCATATCCGCTATCTCTACTCAGAGGAACTGAGCGATGCCGGCTACGAGGTGATTACGGCGGAAAGCGGCCATCTCCTTCTGGAAAGAATTGAGGAAGAAAAGCCCGATCTGGTGGTACTGGACATCAAGATGGTGGAGTACAACGGATTGGATCTGCTTCAGGATATCCGTAACAAATTCTATGACCTCCCCGTGGTCCTCTGTACCGCGTATGACACCTTCAAGGAGGATATGAAATCCATTGCGGCCGACTACTATGTGATCAAATCTTTTGACTTGTCTGAACTTAAGAACAAGATCGCTATGGCCCTGGAGGCCAGCGCCGAAAAGGCATAGGGGGAGAATCGCGGCGACTATTTGTGGTATTTCTCCCCTTTTATGATGGTGTGGGCCCTATAAAGCTGTTCCAGCAGAACCAGTCGGCTCATTTCATGGGTCAGCGTCAGTTTTGACAGGGAGAGGATGTCGGCTGCACCGGATAGAATCTCCTCGGAAAGCCCCAAGGGTCCGCCAATGACAAAACAGAGCCGTTTTGTTTTCTGGGAAAGCGTTTCGAGCCAACCTGCCAAACCCTCAGAGTCATATTCCCTCCCTGATAGGTCCAGCGCAATGACATGGTCGTCGGGCTGATACCTCTTTTCAATGGATCGGCCCTCGACCCTCACTATTTCGTCTCTGGACCTCCCCTTCACCACCTTCAGCGGTTTTGTCTCGATCCATTCGGTGGGGGCGTACCTTTGGAGTCGCTTGAGGTAGAATATCTCTCCCTCTCGCAGAAAAGATGATTTGGTGCTGCCGACCACGATGAATCTGAGTTTGGGCACGATCCTATCTCGTTTTTAGTTCAGAGCGCATGGCATACCGGTTGGATGCAACAGGGGTAGTACAAAGCGAAAAAATAGTCAACATCAGAAAGATTTTGACATATGGGGTCAGTTTTGCAAAACTTTCGCGCATGTTCTTGATAATACGGAGATTGGGCGCTTCGACGCTCGAATTCATTCGCCGAATGGGCGTCATGGGAACCTTCCTGTTCAAGGCCGTCTTGTTCATGGTGATTCCCCCTCTGAAGTTCGGCAGATTCCTTAAACAGATCCGTTTCATCGGTCTGCAATCGGTCTTGGTCATTCTTCTTACCGGTGCATTCTCTGGAATGGTACTGGGATTTCAGGGATTTTACAGCTTGAGCCGGTTCGGGTCAGATGCCTTCCTGGGCCCCATGGTCGGGCTTGCCCTCATTAAGGAACTGGGTCCGGTGATAACCGGGCTCATGGTGACGGGTCGGGCAGGGTCGGCCATCACTGCCGAGATCGGCATGATGCGCATGAGCGAGCAAATCGACGCCCTGGAACTGATGGGCCTGAATCCCTATCGGTATCTGGTCGTCCCGAATCTCCTGGCAGCCATGATCTCCCTTCCGCTATTGACCGCCATCTTCGATGTCATCGGCATATTCGGGGGATATTTAATCGGCGGGAAACTCCTCGGGGTGGGGGGCGGCACCTACTTCGGGGAGATGGCCAATTACGTGGAAATGAAGGATATTATGGAAGGTATCTATAAATCATTAAGCTTTGGAG
>Ga0272444_10002474_pt1 | contig 17057 bp, 16 predicted proteins | sample SSMForm13_FD_201033 | JGI IMG/M metagenome (GOLD analysis project Ga0272444, IMG submission 201033) | Marine sediment archaeal communities from Little Sippewissett salt marsh, Falmouth, MA, United States - SSM-Form-13 | ecosystem: Environmental > Aquatic > Marine > Wetlands > Sediment ...
GGGATTAACCGGGGAAAAAAGGGGGGTGTTGACCGTAGGTTGAATAAGTCGGCGAGTCTCTCACCCGGAATGAGTGGAACGGGTCATGCCCGCCCGATGCTACCTGCCAGGCATAATAATGCGTGAATCCCCCTGCTGCTGACGACCCTGTTCGGCATGCATTTTTTTCGCCTCTTCAATCATCTCTTCCATGGCCTGTCGCATGGCTCCAGGAAATTTCTCCATGGCTTCTTCTAACGTGGCGGCCTGTATGCTCGCTTGAACCGGTACCGCGCCCTGGGGCGACATGAGCTGGGTATGGCCGACAAAGAGTCTCTCACGGCTTTCGTCGTCCGTTCCATCTGCTTTTATGGGGATGAGACACCTTATGGCGCCCACCTTGAGATCTGTTATCGATTCATCACGATAGAGATTATTCTTATCGATCGCAAAATCAACCTGTTCATTAGCCATTGAGTCCCTCCATTTCGTTATTGGTTGCGTGTCCTGATAGCTTAGAACCTACTTTGATCTGGTTGTCAAGCTTGACAGACTCGTAAAAAGTCCTTGAACCGAATAAGCGAGCGCATTCCCCGTAGCTTGCTGCGGGGTTAGCGAGCGTATAGTTAAAAAGACAACAATCTTACGGTGCTGCGGAGCTCTCCCGTCAGGGAGAACATTCCCCGTGGCTTGCCACGGGGAGGGTTCAATCGTCATGCCGGACTTGATCCGGCATCCAGAAGTTGTTGAAAAGACTGGATAGCGCTTAGGGTTGCGCGTGCCCGCTTGAACAGAGCCACTACGTGCCTGGCTTTCGCCGGAATGACAAAAAGAGGTGTCTTGGGACTTTTTACGAAACCATTAAGCCTGATGAAATGGTAAAAAGTCCATTTTTCTCTCTCCATCAGCATTTGCGCCTGTCGGCTTGAAAAGATATGGGCACACTTAAAATGTTGGGCTAAAAGGCAAAAACTCTCCGCCGGGGCGGATCAAACAGTTAGCATCGCTGATCTTCCGTTTCGCCAAGGTGTATTGGCAAAAATCGGCTCAATGGACCGCTCAAAGAAATTTCGGTTTGGGCAACAGCCCGATAAGTGTTGACCCATCCAACCATGGGTCTGGTATGTCATCGTTTGCACAGATCAAGCTGCATAGGTGAACGCACCACAATCCTTGTCCGAGAGCTTGCCACACGTATCCACAACATAACCTCTAGATGTTCTGTAGAAATTCACAGAAATGGGGTTTATAAGTTAAATGCACTTAAATAGAAGTTGATATCATATGAAATGAAAATAGAATGAATAATACACCTTTTATGTATGAAAGGCATATAGATGTATGATAAAAGGGCACGAAGACGGACGACAGAGGAAGACAAGGAAGAGGCGTGGGGGATGAGAAGCCAGGTGCAGGGCGTAAGGCACAAGGTCGAGGGATGAAGTGACGAGGGGCCAGGGGAGAGGAGAGAAAGACGACGGATGGCGGAGGACAGATGACCTACGAAGGGAGCCTGGCCGAGGGGAAAAACGAGAAGCGGGCTCGGGAAAGGTTGAAGAGTCATGACCAAGTAAGACTACAGGAAGAAGTTGGGGCCACGTCAGCTCTTGACTCTTGCTGAAAACGGGTAACGGCCAAAGCCCAACGTGATCCCATGACCCCCATGCGGCCCTGCTCAGAGGGAAAAGTGCTCATTTGTGAATGGGAAACTTACACAAGTGCCCATTGGTTTCTTACGATTGCTGGATGGGCACTATCTATAAAGCTAACCATTCAAAATAGCCTCATTTATCCGCAACCTTCCATACACCCATCCGCTCTGCCGCCGTCTTAGGCGCCTTTTCCATGACTACCATAGCTGCGAGGTAAGAGATTTGGCACCACGTGGGGCCAATTGCCTAGACCGGTTGTCCATAGGAAGCGACTGGCCCAAACTTTACAGTTTGACAAAAATGCTGACTCTAAATCTGTCCCATTGGGACCTGGGAGAGGACCTCCGTCGAACGAAAAGCTCATTATCACAGGGGGTTGCGAGAATCCTCTCGCACCTGTCAGTTTGGCCCAAAGGTTGCTCTTCTCAAAACGCATATGGATCGGCCTGGTGGGGCCCCGTGCCGTCGTCGTGCAGGTTGGTGGGATTTGATATTGATAGACGTACTCTTCCTTTGGTGGACCTGCCTCGTGGTGGGAGGCATGGAAAGGGAAAATCGTGGCCATCAGGCTGCTCGTACGCTGCGAAAATGAGAAGTGGTGTTGAAAAAAGATTGTCTTCAAGAAAGTGGATGGGCCTCTTCATGCTGGGCGTTGCCGTCCTTGTCGGGCTGGCCGTCTATGTTGACGTGCGACCCTATGTTCTCAAATTCTTTGCCTGGCTCGACCTTCTTGGTCCATGGGCTCCGGTCCTGTTTATCATCATGGACATGTTGGTAGTCATCTTGGTCTTGCCAGGCGTTATCCTCACCCTTGGCGCCGGATTCACGTTTGGTGTCCCGAAAGGCTCCACATATGTCATCATCGCCACGACTCTGGGAGCAACCCTGGCCTTTCTGATCGCACGCCATCTTTTTGGGCAAAGGGTTTCACGGTTTGTATGGAGCCGATCAAAACTGAATGCCCTGAACCAGGAATTCAGCCGCCAGGGGTGGAAGATCGTTTTGCTGACCCGGCTGGTGCCGTTTTTCCCTTTCAAGCTTTCCAACTATCTCTTCGGGCTTATGCAAATCTCTCTGGGAGATTTTGTCTGCGGCGTCTTATTTGGAATCATCCCCATTACCGTACACAACGTTTATATCGGCTCTCTGGCGGCGGATCTTGCCACCCTTGGTTATCGTAACCAATCGAGGTCGCCCCTGCAGTGGACCATGTATGCAATGGGCCTTGTGGCCGCCGTCTGCGCCGTCGTTTATTTGCGCCGTCTCGCCCGGAGAGCGCTCGGAAAATACATTTCAAAAGGAGAGCTGGCCTGATGAAAGTGAACCCAACGGTGCCCCACGGGCAGCGACAAGGCGTGTTGTGTCCCCCTGAAGTGGACCGAAGTCACGCCAGTGGCAGCATAGATCGGCGAGGTGAGCCGTGCCTTGGCTGAAATGGTTCCCATGGAAATTAGTCCTCAGTCGTGTGGCCCGGGCCCACGGATTCGTGGATCCCATCGCCCTGCTGGCACGACTTCATCAATTCGCGCAACCCTCCGAGGTTGCCGAGCCGATAGAGCTGCTCCGCGCCGGCGTGGTGCTCCATGCCCGGGGCCTTATCAACAGCCGGGTCATTCAACACAACCTGGATTGGGTCTGGCCTTACTGGGTGGAGTGCCAGTTCGATCCGCAAAATGAGGCCTTTGTTCCCCGGGCCTTTTCCATCACCCATATCAATCTGACCCATCGAAATTGGACCGCCATCGGCCTGCCCGACTTCCCACAACTGCCGATCGTCGATCCTCGGGGCCTTGTCACCCCTTTGTTCGACAAATGGTCTCTTGATGCCTGGATCTTCACGGAAGATGGCCGCCTTTTGCTGCCTTCACGGTGCAAATCATCTGTCCAGCGGCTCGACCTCGCCGAGTTCCCATCGGTGATCACACAAACGGACCAGGAAGGCCTTTCTCTGCTCACATCGGCCCATGTTGAAAGCGAAGGAGGGAGGACTGTTTGCCGCGTCAGGATGATCGGACTTGCCGAGAGCCAGGCTTGGGCTGTTTTCGCCCTTCGTCCCTACAATCCTGAAGGCATTAGCTTTGTCCACAGGGTCTCCCTTTCTGCCGACCGTCGGACCTGGACAATCAACAAGCGCAAGGTCGTCAGGTTTAGCGATCCGGCCGATGGTCACGCTGTTTCCCGTTACAGCGAAGGGGACGTCTGCATCCATTTAAAGGATCTTGAAAATCAAAAGAGCGTCACCTGTGACGTGGGTATGGCCACGGCGGCCGCGCTTTTCAAGCTGGCACCGGGTCAATCCCGAGAAATCATCGCCACCATCCCCCTGGAAAAAGCGGGCGCGGCCACGGGCCTTGCCGGCAAACCATGGCGGCAAAGCCTTAAAGGCTGCTGTGCCCTGCACGTTCCTGATAAGACCTTTCAGTTTCTTTATGATGCGGCTCTCCGCACCCTGATTCTTCACGCGCCCCATGAAGTCTATCCCGGCCCCTTTACGTACAAACGCTTTTGGTTCCGTGACGCTGCCTTCATCTTACACGCTCTGGTCTGTGTGGGCCTGTTCGACCGCGCTGAACGGGCACTCGATCTTTTCCCCGGTCGACAGACTGCCTTGGGCTATTTCCGTTCCCAGAACGGTGAATGGGATTCAAACGGAGAGGCCCTGTGGATCATGGGTCGATTCTGCAAGCTGAGCGGCCGTCCTCTTAAGACCCGGTGGCGAAAGGCGGTCTTTCGTGGCGCCCGCTGGATTCGCCACAAACGCCTTTCAGACGACGATGACAACGGCCATAGGGGTTTGCTCCCCCCGGGTTTCAGTGCGGAGCATCTCGGACCGAACGACTATTATTACTGGGACGATTTCTGGGGCGTGGCCGGTCTCGAGGCCGCGGCCGGACTCGCCGAATCAATCGGCGACCTTGAGGCCGGCGAGGTGTTTGAGCGTGAGGCGAAGTCATTCTGGCGAGCCATTGAAAGAAGCCTCGCCCTTGTGTCGGAGCGCCTTGGCAGGCAGGCCATTCCGGCTTCCCCTTACAGGCGGCTTGACGCGGGAGCCATCGGGTCCCTCGCTGTCGGCTATCCCCTGAAGATCTGTTCGCCCGATGACGCTCGCTTGCTCGATACGGTCCACTTCCTCCTGAGCAACTGCCTCATTAAAGGGGGCTTTTTCCAGGACATGGTGCACTCAGGCATTAACGCCTACCTGAGCCTCCATATAGCTCAGGTTTTGCTTCGAGCCGGCAATCCGCGCTATCTGGAACTCATGGACGCAGTGGCAGGGCTGGCGTCTCCGACCGGGCAGTGGCCCGAGGCGATCCATCCTCGGACCGGCGGTGGATGTATGGGGGACGGCCAACACGTCTGGGCCGCTGCCGAGTGGGTCCTCATGATTCGCAACTGCTTTGTCCGTGAAGAGGGCAACGGCTTGATCCTTGCCTCGGGCATCCCAAGAACATGGCTCGGCCAGGGCAATGGGATCTCTTTTGGCCCTGCGCCGACCTCTTTCGGCTCTATTTCTCTTTCCATTGACTGCCGGCCATCCCGGGGGCAAGACAAGGTGATCATCTCCTGGCAAGGGGCATGGCACGACAGGGCACCACAGATCGAGGTGCGCCTCCCCGGCCATGGTCCAGTCGTTGCAGAACCCGGTGCCCATACCCTTGAGCTTGGGGGAGGGCTTGGCGGATGAATATTCTCATGATGACAAACACCTTTTCTCCCCATGTAGGTGGCGTGGCCCGTTCAGTGGAGGCCTTTACATCGGAATATCGAAAACGGGGACACCGTGTCTTGGTCGTGGCCCCGATCTTTGAAAACATGCCGGAAAAGGAAGGGGACGTGGTGAGGGTCCCGGCCATCCAGCATTTCAGTGGCAGTGATTTTTCCGTTGTCCTGCCGATCCCGGGAGGCCTCCTTTCAAAAGTCGAGACCTTCAAGCCCGACATCATTCACTCCCATCACCCCTTCCTGATCGGGGCAACCGCTCTAAGGATAGCTCACGTTTACGAAATCCCGCTGGTGTTCACCCACCATACCATGTACGAACAGTACACCCATTATGTTCCCGGAGATTCAAAGGCCCTGCAGCGGTTTGTCATACGCCTTACGACCAGCTACGCGAATCTTTGCGATCAGGTCTTTGCGCCCAGCGATAGCACCGCCCTTGTGCTTCGAGAACGCCAAATCAGGTCCCCTATTGATGTGGTCCCTACGGGAGTCTCTCTCCAACAATTTTCCCTGGGCAGCGGGCCGGGCTTTAGGGCGGCCATGGATATTCCAGAGGACGCTTTTGTGGTGGGTCATCTGGGCCGTCTTGCTCCGGAAAAGAATCTTCCTTTCCTGACCGAGGCCCTGGCCGCGTTTCTTAAGAGGGAAAAGCGTGCCCATTTTCTGGTAGTCGGCACGGGCCCGCTCCATGGAGCCATCCGAGACTTCTTCGCAGGCCAGAACCTGTCCTCGCGCTTGCACGTTGCCGGGAATCTCACCCAGCCTTTACTTGCAAGCGCCTATCGCGCCATGGACGTCTTTGCCTTCGCCTCTAAGAGCGAAACCCAGGGCATGGTATTAATTGAAGCCATGGCCGTGGGCACGCCCGTGATAGCCTTGGATGCACCCGGAAGCCGAGAGGTGGTCGTTGACGGGTCAAACGGTCTGTTGCTCCATTCCGAGACCGTGGCGGAGTTCTCTTCTGCGTTACAGCGGGTGGCATCCTTTCCACGGAAACGGATCAAGGAACTCAAGGAAAATGCATACCATCGTGCGGAGCTCTTTACCATGGAACGCTCCACCGATAAGGCGTTGTCTCTTTATGGGCGGCTGCTGAAAAAGGATTTTGAACATCGCGATGAAGAATACGACGCCTGGAGCACCGTCCTTCGACTTATCAAGACCGAATGGGATCTTTTAAAGGGTGTCGTGGAGGGCGGGGCCAGGCGAAGATCTTTCTATCCTGGCCGAGGAGGCAAAGGTCCCCTTGATCTCTCGCGTTGAAAGGCTTTTCAGAAAGGGCCGCCGCTGGCTCGGACCGAGTAAGTGGGCAATCAAGCTGCTTCGCCTCGGTGAGTCCAGGGGAACGTCCGCGACCCGGGGTCTTGTCATGGTTCAGGTCGACGGCCTGTCCCGCCGACAATTGAGCCTGGCTCTCGAAAGAGGGGAAATGCCGTTCCTTTTTCGCTTATTGAAGAGTGAACGCTACCACCTCCACACCCATTACTCAGGCATGCCCTCGAGTACGCCGGCCATCCAGGGCGAGCTTTTTTACGGTATCAAGTGTTCGGTCCCCGCCTTCAGCTTTGTGGACAGGCAGTCCGAACAGATCATTCGAATGTATGACCCGTCGTCCGTTGCCCGGATAGAGGCCCAACTCCAACAACAAGGCAAACCACTCCTCAACGGAGGCAGCGCCTATTCAGACGTGTACAGCGGTGGCGCCAGCGAGCCCCATTTCTGTCCCTCGTACCTTGGGTGGGGAAATTTTCTGCGACACGCCAACGTCGTCTCACTGGGGCTTCTCATCGTGGCAAATGCGTGCAGCTTTGTGCGAACCGCAACCCTTCTCGTCATGGAATTCTTCCTGGCGATGTATGATTGCGCCTTAGGCCTTATTGATGGCCGTGATTTGCTCAAGGAACTCAAGTTCGTGCCCACGCGGGTGGCAATCTGCATCCTCCTTCGAGAGCTGGTCACGATCGGTGCAAAGGTAGACATAGCCAGGGGTCTGCCCGTGATCCACGTCAACTTTCTCGCCTATGACGAACAGGCCCATCGGCGAGGCCCGTCATCCAGGTTTGCCCACTGGGCACTGAAGGGGATCGACGACGCCATTGCGCGCATTTGGCGCGCAACCCACCGCTCGGTCCGGCGTGACTACGACCTGTGGATCTATTCCGATCACGGCCAGGAAGAGACGATTCCCTATGGAAAGGAACAAGGCCGGACCATAGAAGAAGCGGTAGCCCATGTGTTCGAGCACCTCACCGATGATAAGAGCCGTGCCGGGTTTGATGATCCTCAGGGGATTCAGTTGCAGCGTGCACGGCTTCTTGGAGGCAGGAAAATCCAAAAGCTATTTCCCCTCGGCCCTCGGGCTACGGGAAAGCTAAAAGAGTCCCGAATCACGGTGGCGGCCATGGGGCCTTTGGGCCATGTCTACTCCTCCCCCAGACTGGACGGTCCAGAGCGTGATCGCTTGGCAAGAGGCCTTGTTGAGATGGCAGGAGTGCCGCTTGTGCTGGCCACGGACGGGCAGGACCAGGTGCGGGCTTGGACCGCAGAAGGGACATTTCAACTCCCCGGAGAAAGCAGGAGGGTGCTCGGCCATGACCATCCTTTTCTAAACGAGGTCACGGGCGACCTGATAACGTTGTGCCACCATCCAAACGCTGGAGATCTTGTCATTTCCGGGTGGCGATTAAATCTCGCGCCCTACAGCTTCCCTCTTGAACACGGTTCTCACGGGGGACCGGGCCCGGAGGAGACGAACGGTTTTGCCCTACTCCCGAGGGACACCCCCCTTGCCGAAGGCCAACGCCCTTTCCTCCGCCCGGCCGATTTGCGCCACGCTGCCTTTCTAGCCCTGGCCCGGACCGGGGTTCACATGCCTACGAAACCCTCCGGCAAGGCTGCAAGAGAAAAAAAGCTGCGTCTTATGACATACAACGTCCATAGCTGCGTCGGCATGGACGGAAAGGCCGCCCCACATCGCATAGCCCGGGTGATCGCCCAATACGGGCCGGATATCGTCGCGCTTCAGGAACTCGACGTGGGCAAGGCCCGTACAGGCGGGGTGGACCAGGCTGGTGTCATCGCTGAAGACCTGCAGATGGAGTTTCATTTTCATCCGGTCATCCGCATGGAAAAGGGGTTGTATGGAAACGCCATCCTCACGCGCTTTCCCATGAAGCTTGTCAAGGCGCAGCGCTTGCCGGGTCTGCCCAACAGGCCGCACCTGGAACCTCGGGGAGCCCTGTGGGCTTCCATTGACGTGCCGGGCGGTCAGGTACAGTTGATCAACACCCACCTGGGACTGAGAGGCAAGGAAAGACGGCTCCAGGTCGAGGCACTCCTTGGCGAGGGTTGGCTGGCCCATCCTGATGGTCAGGAATCCGTCATCCTGTGTGGCGACTTTAATGCCCTGCCCTTGTGGCCCGTGCACGTGTGCATCGGCCGGCGTCTGAAAGACGCACAGATGGCGCTCGGCGATCACCGTCCCATGAGCACCTGGTTTGGCAGATATCCTGCCGTCCGCATAGACCATGTCTTCGTGGGCCGTGCCATCAAGGTGTTTGCCGTCAACGTTGCGAAAACCGCCCTGGCGCGGGTCGCCTCTGATCACCTTCCCCTCATCGTGGACCTTCGGCTCATCGAGTCCGATCATTAATCCCCACAAAATACTCGTTTGAGAGGCTGGAACGAGACTTCTGAAAGATTCAAGGGAAGACTACGGGGAGATTCGTGAAAGGTTGAAGAGTCATGACCAAGTAGTGCCTATCCACGAATCACTCTTGGATTGATAGGCACGAGCGTCAGTTTCCAATCTAGAAATGAGCAGTTCTTCGCAAGGTCAAGAAAATCAAGGCATTGCGCGGAGTCCCGACGGGTCGCGACGAGATTGCGGAAAAGGGCCATTTATGGATGGAAACTAAGTAGTGCCCATCGACGAAACTTGTTTGAACCATGGGCACTGGCGTGGGTGTCCGATTCAGAAATGAGCAGTTTTTTTGATGAGCAAGGCGGCACAAGGGTTTGCGGCGAGGCGTACATGGGGTACGTCGCAGCCGGAGACCCGCGGACAACGCCGCTCATCGAAAAAGGAGCCATTTATGGATGGACACCAAGTAAGACTACAGGAAGAGACTGGCTCCGCCTTGGGATGGAATGGTAGCCCGATTGGGTGAGGGGGACAAGAATAGGTATGCTCCCCTTTGATACCCGCAAGTTCTGCCTGACGGCAGTGGTTCTACCTGACGGCAGTGCTAACGCGGCGCGGGCTGCGGGGAGGTTCATACGCAGCTGGGGCATGGAAAAACGCGGTTCATCTTTCCACTAAAAATCTTGACCTGTATATTCTTGTCATATACATTTGAAATCAATGGGAAAAACATTTGGACAATTTTCAGACTCCCTGTGGGATAGAGGGCATATAGATAAGAACCTCATCAAGCATAATGTTAAAAACCGGGAATGCAAACAGGTGTTTTATAACAGGCCTCTTCTTGTCCTTGATGATGCAAAGAATTCTGTCTCTGAAAGGCGATGGGCTGCTTTTGGGCAGACAGATGCAGATCGTCTCCTTGTCGTCATGTTTCCCGGGAGGAATGGCTTGATAAGAATGATCTCTGCCCGGGATATGAACAGAAGAGAGAGGAAATTTTGCGATGAACAAGGATAAGAGTTATTCTAGACTCTAAGAATGAAAAGGAGGAGATTTACCTGGCAAGACAAATTTCTTTAGAGCGTGAATCGTTGCGCATGGCTGCCAAAAAGAAAGGGTGGAAAGCTAATGCCCGACATCAGCATGAACAAGGCCGCTCATAAACTCGCGCCTGTTACTCTGGGCGTTATCCCTTGAAATGAGAAAAGACAAAATGAAATATGGCAAGAATCGTGTTTGCCCGGTTGAAAGAGCAGGCAGTCTTGATAACATCTTCCGAAGATGGTTACAAAAGCCTTGGAAAATACTGAGTCCTTGCATTAAAGAGGGAATGACGATCCTGGATCTCGGTTGCGGTCCGGGTTTTTTCTATTGACATGGCACAAATGGTCGGCGAATCTGGGCGGGTTATTGCTTGTGATTTGCAGGAAGAAATGCTTCATAAACTGAGAGACAAGATTCAGGGCACGGAACTTGAAGGACGTATCACGCTGCATAAGTGCCAAAAGAACAGCATAGGCGTGTTAGAAAATGTTGATTTTGTTCTCGCCTTCTACATGGTTCACGAAGTCCCTAATCAAGAAGAGTTTTTTTGTGAGATAGCATCAATAGTCAAAGCGAAGGGGCAAGTTTTCATTGTAGAGCCACCGTTCCATGTCTCGAAGAAGGCGTTCGGAGAAACTATCAAAACAGCCAGGGCCATTGGTTTCACGCCGGATGAAAGCCCAAAAGTACTTCTTAGTAAGACAGTGATTTTGAAAAAAGGCTAATCTGGTAGCCGGGAGTATTTCGCCTCCAGCCCCAAACCATTCCTAATCAGGTGGGGGACAGCCTGCGCAACGGGCCGGATGGGTGGTCACATTTTGGTTTTGCGGTGTTGAAACAAATGAAAGCATGAACCTTGGAACAGATCTGCCAAGGAACTTGTATTGATTCCCATGGCAAGGATGAATTCGACAATTGAAAAAACAGGAGAGATTTGGAAAACTGAAGGGCGTGCAGCCGTCCATGAAGGCAATCGTCCGGTGAGGAACAAATGACGAAGTCGGTTGAACAAAACGATGTGGTAATAGAGTCTTGGGCCGATCTGTGCGAACGAGTCTACGAAGGTTCATGGCAAGAGGACATTTTGCGCTTTCGATCCAACTATGCCTTTAGGGGCCTATCGAACAAGGATTACAGGCTGGTCACAAGTTTCGAACGCAATTGCGGGGATTTGACTCAATTGGAGTATCATCTACTACGCAATTTCAGGAAATACGCACGGCTCGACGATGTGGTTATAAGTGACTCCCATTGGAGATGGATGACCCTTGCCCAGCATCATGGCCTGCCAACGAGACTCCTTGATTGGACATATTCGCCTTTTGTCGCGATGCACTACGCAACCTGCGAAACCAACAAATATGACGTGGACGGCGTCATATGGAAAGTCGATTTCGTAAAGGCCAACCATTGTCTTCCGGCACCCTTGATCAACGAGCTCACGGCAGCCAATGCAAATGTCTTCACGGTCGGTATGCTGGAAAGAGCACTGCCCGATATTCGCAGTTTTGACAAACTAAAGTCTGACACACTTGTTGGCTTTTTTGAGCCCCCGTCCATAGATGCCCGAATAGTAAACCAGTTTGCCCTCTTCTCTTTCATGTCCAGCCCAAACGCAAGGCTGGAAGATTGGCTGGACAAGCACCCAGGACTTTTTAGACGCATCATCATTCCAAAGGAACTGAAGTGGGAGATCAGGGACAAGCTGGATCAAGCAAACATCACGGAAAGAATGCTCTTCCCAGGCCTTGATGGGCTGGCTTCTTGGCTTCGAAGGCAGTATCAGCCAAGATCATGATATTTCACCGAAGGGGCTGCTTCACAGGGATTCAGGCCACTTCGCGGCCGTCACCTGTGAGCCGCGCATTAGGCTCGTTGTATTTTGGGACATTGTTTAGTTTTGCAGTTCTGCAACAAAGCAAAAGGGTCAGGGCTACCGTTGACTCTAGTGCTGCAAAACATACGAGGTCGATGTAGGAAGGCAATGTCATAATGGGTCATGAACAATATCTTGCTTGAGGGAGAGCCGGGTGCAGGGAAGACAACGCTGTTGTGTAAGATAGCGGAAAGCATTTCGCATCTGGGTATTGGAGGGTTCTATACACAGGAGATTCGGGAAAAGGGGAGAAGGGTTGGTTTCAGGATTGAGACATTCTCCGGTGAATCCGGCATTCTTTCCCACACCAGGTTCAAGACAGGCCCAAGGGTGGGGAAGTACCGCGTTGACGTGCCGGGTTTTGAGAGGATTGGCGTGGCCGGACTGGAAAGGGCCCTTTCTGCATCCAGTGTGATACTGATTGATGAAATAGGCAAGATGGAACTCTTCTCTGAGCGGTTCAAAGAAATAGTCAATCAATGCCTGGATTCGGAAAAAGTGGTGCTCTCCACGGTCATGTCCCGTTCCCAGCCTTTTGTGGATGGCTTAAAGAGGCGTTCTGATGTAGAACTCCTGGAAGTGACAATGGGAAATCGTGATCAACTGGCATCCACGCTCATTAAGAAGGTTATGTCCCAATGCGCTTCCAACGGCTTTGCCGGTCCAGAGCAGTCATGACCCGCTGCGGGAACGCCGACAGCACGGTCCTCCGGTTTCCATGACATGAGTGACCCTAATCATATCTCACATGCCTCTGATAAGCGTTATCCTACCAAGATAGACTGGTGGCTATTGATTCTACTTCTTTCCGCTTCAGTCTTTTTTCTATATGTTCCCATAACGCTCTTTTCAGAGCCTGTGCATCCCCTAGTTAAAATCTTTGGCAGCCTGTTCTTTGTCGCAATGGCTGCTGTCATTCCATGGATCCTCTTTGGAACATGCTACATATTGACGAAGGAACACCTTATTATTCGCTGCCTGTCTCGGGAAACGCGTATACCACTTGGTGATATCCTTGAGGTCTTTCCGACGCGTAATCCACTGTCTGCTCCGGCTTGTTCATTAGACCGTTTACGTATCAAATTCAAGGGCTCCAGATTTGGGGCCCTCATCTCGCCCAAAGACAAGATGGCGTTCATGCATGATCTCTTGGCCCGTTGCCCCCAACTTATGAGAGACAATGAAAGGCTGATTTTGAAATCGAGCACCTAGGAAGATCCTAAGAAAGGAAAGGAGCTGGGAATGGCGGATCTGAAAATCAGGATATACAAAGGTAAAAAGAAGGAGCCGGAAAAGACCATTACAGTCCCTGGGGGAATTTTGAAGCTTGCGTCCAGGCTCGTACCTAAAAAGGCTGCCGCTTTCTTGGAGGAAAAGGGCATTGATGTAAAGGAGATTATTGAACTGTCTCAACAGCCCGATGTCCACGGCACCTTGGTCGAGGTGGAAGAGCACAAGAAAAACGAGAGGATTGTGATTTCCGTGGAGTAGGTGGCCTTGATTAATACCTTAAGCCAGCAGCTAAGCTGATGGTCCAAGCTTTGCTGACCAAGTAGGGGCCAGAATGTTCTCTCGCCCGCTCCCCCGTCGATTGGGCCACATTCGGCCTGAGCTCATGTCGAAGGCAGGGTCGCTGGAGCCCTCAGAGAGCGCCGAGATGATTTATTGTTTTTGGTCTGATTTCTTGACCCCGGTCAAATAGACTCCGTATTTCACGGGGCAGGGACGAGACATCAGGCCAACGATCAGCCCCTCACGGGGAATCTGCTTTCGAGCCGATGGGTAGCATTGAGCAAACATCCAGGAGCCCTTTTCCTGCGTAGCAGGACGGAGGGTTGAGTTGAATTCTCCTCTCAAGGATTCAGCTCAAGAAAACTCAGTGGCTCTGCGGTCTCTGCGAGAGACACAGTAGGTCCCTTTGAGGGTCCCAATCAAGCCACCCGTTCTAGGAGTGGTGGTTTGACTGACGTGAAACCTTTTCAATGAAAAGATGGGGAGTGGAAAGCCATGGCGGTGAAGTCGAAAGCAGATGCTCAGCACAGGGCTGATCAGATCAGGTACTTCCAGGCCGAGTTGGACCGCATGGAGCATGAAAACATCTTGTCTCTTGAAGAGAGTCAGCGTTCTGCTGTCGCCACGTACCACAATAAGCTTCTTGCAGAAATGTCAGAGGCCTTTGACATTGATTCGAGCAAGCGGCAGAAGCAGCTCAGCTTGGGTATGCGCATTGCTTCTTTTCTGGGCGCCCTTGGACTGGCTGCGAGCGTGTTCTTTCTCTTCTATCAATTCTGGGGCAGGTTCTCAACGACTACGCAGGTCTGCATATTGGCCGGAGCACCGCTGGCCGGCCTGGGTGCTACCATGGTTGCCGCCCATCGTGAGGCCACGGGTTATTTCTCAAAGATATTCGGCCTGGTGAGCTTTGCCTGTTTTGTCCTTAATCTTTATATGATGGGGCGGATCTTTAATATCACACCTTCTGACAAGGCCTTTCTGGTGTGGGCCGCCTTTGCCTTTATGCTGGCCTACGCCTCTGATGCCCGTTTGCTGTTGGCCGCAGGCATCATTTGTATATCGTGCTTTCTGTCGGCACGGGCGGGAACGTGGTCGGGGTGCTACTGGATCTATTTTGGGGAGAGGCCGGAGAATTTTTTCCCGGCAGCCCTATTACTTTTCCTTGTCCCCTGTCTTGTGTCCCATAAACGGTTCTCCGGGTTTGATGTCATATACCGCGTTTTTGCCATGCTTTTAATCTTCATCCCTGTCCTGATTCTGTCCAACTGGGGCTCCATCAGCTACATCCCTCTTGACAACGACGCGGTGGAGGTCCTTTACCAGATCGCCGGTTTTGTGCTTAGCGCAGGGGCTATATGGCTGGGCATCAGGAAAAGCTGGCCTGTGGTGGTCAATACAGGCAATGTCTTTTTTGTGATCTTTCTGTATACCAAAATTTATGACTGGTGGTGGGATTGGATGCCCAAATATCTCTTTTTCCTCGTTGTGGGTCTTACGGCGATTTTAGCCTTGCTTGTATTCAAGCGGCTCCGGAAGTCCACAACGGGAAAGGCACAGGAGGCGTCGTGATGAAACTGCTTTTATCGTCTCGCGGGCTCTTTGTAGTGGGATTTGTGGTGCTCCTGGCTACCAATGTCGCCGTGTTGTTGGGCGTGGCGTCAAACCGGTCAGGAGAGCCTGAAGCGGTGGTAGTCCTCACAGAGAGGGAAGTGCAGTTGCCATACCGGGTTCACGTAGAAGACAGCGGTCTGGCTCTCCATCTGGCCTGGAGGGCTATAGGAGAGGAGAAGGAGGAAACCTATTATGTGGATTGGAGGACTCCCGAGTGGTTCAACTCAGAGAAGCTCAAGGATGTGGGATTTGATGTGGAAGATCTCACGAGGCCTGAGACCACTTCAGAAAGGTACAAGGTCCCGGTTGCAAGGGAGGTTCTTATCGTCCTTGAGTATGACGGGGAACCATACAAAGAGGCTGTAAGGAGAGCCGAGAGGGCTCTTGAAAAGGCGAAAAAGTCATTTGAGTTGGACAGGGAAAACGAGGAATTGGGCAAGAAGCTCGAAGGGGCTGAAAAACGGCTGGAGGGTGAAGAGGTGTGGGAGTCGCGCCTTTTTGCCATTGATGCCGGTCTGGATGCCGCAAGACTGAGGGAGAAGTATCCCGATCGAGAACGCTTTATCATCACACCTGGCGTGGTTGAGCCGACACGCTATTACAGTGATGATGAAAAGGAATTGCAGGGATACATCTCCTGGCTAAGTGTGGGAAATATTAATGTGTCCCTCACTCTTCGCAGAGAGCTCGCTGCATTCCTGGACATTGACAAGTCCAGGGATTCAGAATCGAGACAGCCCCGCTACACGATAGAACTGGCTTACGGCAAGCGCTTGGAACCGTGGATTCGATCCGTCAGCCAGATCAAGCCGGAACAGTAAGGGGGCGAAAGCACTCCTGGGGGCTCCATTTCTCTTTTTGCTGATCATCCTTTTCAATGTTGCACTAATACTTTTCAACAAGGCGTGTTTTGTTATAAAGAAAAGGTGGGAGCAAGGCGTCAGGAGGGTGTAGGGGCATTTTGGTTGGTCAATACACCGAAAGAGGAAGGCCATTATGACATGTTCTAAAATACTCGGCTTGTGCGCCGTGGGGGTCATGTTATCCTGTAACGTTGTCCTCGCCCAGCTTCCCACCGGGGAGTTTCAGGAATGGGACCTGGGGGCCGATTGGTGTCCCTATAACATTGCGGTGACACTGAACCAATCGATCTATGTCATTCACGATGATGCAGACCCAAGTGACGGGCTCGTTGGAAAGGTGTTCGAGATCAAACGAGATGGCACCACCTTGGAGCACGTGCCAAGTGTTCAGGCCAATTTCAATGCCATTGCCCGGGGGCCCGATAATACAGTCTGGATAACCGATAGTTATTGGGACGATACGACGGGGACTGGAAACCGGCTCTGGAAGATGCGCCCCACCGAGCCGCCTGCGCCATTTGTGAGGTTCGGCTATTTGGCGTTGCCCGATAGTTTCGGGCTGCCGGCCGACCCTTACGGGGTGAGTGTTGATTCTGACGGTATCGTGTGGTTTGCCTGCCAGAACCCGGATGATCCCGGCATAGGACGTTATGACCCTGTAACAGGACTCTGGCTTCGTTATCCCTTGCCCGCTGATTCGCGTATCGGTGTGCCCGTGGAGATCGCCTTTGACGGTGAAGGAGACGTGTGGTTCACCATCAGGGAGTGGGGGCCTGCAAATAAGGCCGGTTTTGGCAAACTGGAGGTAGGTGATTATCCACGCAAGTATTTTGTAAGGGTGTGGGTTGATGACGGTGGCGGTGGTGTTTTCCCTGTGGAATGCAGGGATGTATTCGGCTTTGCCGCAAGACCCAGAAACCCTTGGGAGATTGATGTCGTAGATGGCATGGCGTGGTACACCGACAAAACAGCCGCCTGTCTTGTACGATTTAATCCTGGCGACGGAACCTTTTCGTGCTTCTCCATGCCCACGCGGGAAGAGGGTGGCTTGGATACGCCCTGGGACGCTCACTATTTTGACGTGGCTCCTGACGGGCGGTTCTGGCTGGCTGCCTTTGGTTGGGACGCCATTGGCACTTATGATCGCG
>Ga0272444_10002475_pt1 | contig 17050 bp, 7 predicted proteins | sample SSMForm13_FD_201033 | JGI IMG/M metagenome (GOLD analysis project Ga0272444, IMG submission 201033) | Marine sediment archaeal communities from Little Sippewissett salt marsh, Falmouth, MA, United States - SSM-Form-13 | ecosystem: Environmental > Aquatic > Marine > Wetlands > Sediment ...
GTCAAGTCTTTTGGGAGCGTATGTTCCTGTCACCGAGGCAGGAACGCGGGACGCAGTGTCCCATAGGGACCCGGGAAACGTCCGCCCGACACAGCGGCTATGAGTTCGACCAGCATTGTTAACGGGCCAGTTGGTCTGCTTCTACCGATGAACGTGGGGGGCTATTGCTCTGTCGGACGGGGGGGCATCCCTTTGCGAGGAACCGACAAGCCCTTCCTTTGCTGGTGCTTGTCACTGCCGCGAGGTGGCCTGACAGGAACGTATCGGTGAGCCCAGTGTTTGCTTTGCGGCTTGGCGTCACCGACCGCCTGGGCGAACAGCGCGTCTCCCCATCTACTCCGGATTGCCTGACGCTGAGCCTTTGTGCACGTTTCGAGCAGTCCGCTCTCGTCTAGGAAGAGCTTGCGGAGGAGTCCTGGATCGCGGAAGCAGCGGCGGGCCTGACGCTCCCACGCCTCGACTTTACCTATGTACGAGTTGGTGAATGTGAGGAAGTCGCGGCCGAAGTGGTCGTATTCATTTAGAGTCGGGTCCTTCTGCTGCAGCAGCTTGAGGTCGATCCACATGAGCACCACGGGGTCATCGATATCCTTGGAGTAGCTGCGAACCGGTCCAATCTGGCGGAAGCCCAGCAGGTCATAGAACCCGGCGTGGCTGGGGCTGACAGTCGTGACCGCAAGATCGCATTTGCGGAGGAAGGACTGAGCGGACGCACACCGCATCAACTCCGTAACCACGGCTGTCTTTCGGAAGGCGGGCGAGATGGCCTCGTTGGTGGCCTCACAGAGCCTGATTCCCGGCTTGCGCATCGCGTCGAGCTCTTCACGGAACGCGACATCGGAGGGAAGACCGAGGTCCGGCGAGTCCAAGGCAAGGCTTTGGACACCCACAACCTCTTCGTCGGCCTTCGCGATGAATGTTGCAGTATCGTCGGTGGCTTCGAAGATACGAACTCGAATGCTGTGGCCGTTCGGCTCCATATACCCGTTGGCAAGGAACGTGTGATAGACCAAGCGGTAAGCTTCCAGGAGGTCGCTGAGCGTGCAAGCCCTGGTGACTTCCACAGCCAAACCTTCTGTCCGGAAGAGTCCGGCTCGTCTCAGTAATGCCAAGCGCCGCTTCCTCTTGCGGCTGTCCAAGCCCGAAAAGTCCTCGCCGGCGCCTGTTTTGCGTGGAGCGGTCATAGGATGTTTTGTTATCGGCGTCATCAGCCAATCCTCTACTGCGGATCCAAAAGGAGACAGCCCGAGGAAGCTCCGCTTTCCTTGACGACACACCATCCTTGACACGAATTGTTTCCCTGCCGGTGAACAAGGCTGGCCCTCAATCAGCCTCAGTCCACTTGGCCCCTCCGTTGTCAAACGCCTTGGCGTTTTGGGGCCTAGCTGACAACTGGCAAAAACACTACCACAGTCGGGCAGCAATGTCGAGCAAAATCCGGGGCAAATACCGGAATAATCGGAATAGTTAGCGGAGGCAATAGGAAGCGGATCGGTGTCCCTTTCATGTGTACTAACTCACAGGCGATTGCCGATAAAGACGTTATGCTTTGGTTTCCGTTTGGTTTCAATGCTACAACGGCCTTGATGTGGCTGGCTGGAGATAGGCGTTGTTCTTGGCAACTCCTGCGAGCCAGCAGGTCTGGCGGATCACCCGACTGTAGAGACCGGTTTCTCGGGCAAGGAGAAGTCCAGGTGGCCCCTGCCTGAAAGACCGTCGTAATCGACACGCGTCGAGAGATGACCGCTCCATCGCGTTACCAAAGGGAAGCAGGAGAGAAGATGATTGCCAAGAAAACAAGCGTCCTTTTCATTGTGCCACCCTATTATTGCTTCCGTGACCTTACCCTTCAGCCCCCACTAGCCACGCTCGGGGTGCTCTATTTGGCAGCATTTGCGCGGCAACATGGTCACGATGCTCAAGTACTTATTCCTGATATAGATCCGTCGATCAAGCCGGCGCTTTTCCTTTCCATGGAGCAGTACACAAGGCGTTGGGATGATTACCGGCGCTGCATACGAGGCGAGAAGAGGCACCCGGTCTGGGCCCGGATTGAAGAGTCGGTCAAGCGGACGAATCCCGATGTTGTTGCCATAACCGCCAATACGCCAACGATTGACTCTGCGCTGCGCGTCAGTCAATTGGTGAAGTCGCTATTTCCTGAAAAACCCATCATCCTTGGGGGCTTCCATGGGACGTTCCTGCCCGACCAAGCCCTTCACGACAGCATCGACTATGTGATCCGGGGAGAGGGGGAATTGCCTTTACTCGATCTGCTCAATCACCTTGCCGACGGGAAGGGGGCCCTCCCGGATGTGCCGTCGCTCTCCTACAGGGACGGCCAAGGAGGACTCGTTCACAACCCGGCCGGGGCCTTCGTGGAGGATCTCGACGCGCTGCCGTATCCGGCCAGGGATTGCGTGATCCTGCCGGAAGGTCTGGAGCTTACCTGTCAGGCAATACTTACCTCGCGTGGCTGCCCCCACCGCTGTGCGTTCTGCTCAGATCGAGCCTTCTGGCGCAAGGTTCGGCGGAGGTCGATCGAGAACGTCCTGGACGAAATGGAGCTGCTCGTCCGGCAGTTTCCCTCCACGAGAGAGCTCTATTTTCACGACGGTACGTTAACGTATAATAAACAATACCTTATGAAGCTATGCGACGGGATCGTGAATCGCGGGTTCAGCATGGACCTGTTGGGCACGGCCCGGTTTGACGAGTTGGACGAGCAGTTGCTGGCCTCTATGAAACGCGCGGGTTTCCAATCACTGTATCTTGGGGCAGAATCCGGGGACCCGAAGGTATTGGCGAGCATGAACAAGCGGATTACTCCAGAGATGATCGAACAGGGGCTGAAGATGGTTGAGGATGCCGGCTTGCAGTCGATGGTTTCCATTCTGGTTGGGACGCCGCATGAAACGGAAGAGAGCCTGAAGCGGACAATAGAGCTCATGGGGCGGATCCGGCCGACTTCCTTCGATATCAACAGCTACCTTCCACTGCCCGGAGGCGACTTCTACAACCAGTTGCCGGAAGATGTCCTGGACAAAGTCAATTACCTGGACTTCGCCTACAAGAGTCCGGCCCCGTTTCTGTTGGCGACAAGAGGGCAGGAGCAGCTCCTGAAGTACGTCGAAGAGATATATGCGATCGCCGACGCCAGGTTGTCGGCTTCCTTGGATTAGGAAAACTGGCGCGTCCAGGTACTGCGAAGTGGCGCGTTTTGGCGTAAGAGGCAACACCAACGGGGGGTCTGAACAAGGGCTTGACGGCGCGTTCACTACAAATATGGCGTTTGCAGGCCGAAGGTGTCTCCGGACGAACTAAAGTCGGGCCTCCACTGTGACGAAACGACAGCCAAGGGTAAGGACTATGAGTATGTGCGTTCTGAGAGGAAGAGGCCAAGGGTATGTTGCTCCCATTTAACACCTTCACTGTTCACAATCTCATCGGTTTTATGGTTACCGCCTCACTGGGTTCGATGTTTTACATCGTTTATCTGAAGGCGGGCAGGCGTAAGCTGGATTTGCTCTCGGCGAATTTCATCATTTTCATAGCCGGTACATGCCTGTATTACTTCCTGGTTGACAACCTCGTACCGGCGGGCCAAAGCTCCCTTGGCTGGTCTGGGGGTCCCACAGCCGACGAACTGAAATCCGCCACCTTGAGCCTGTATCGCGTGGGATGGTTGCTTGCGATCATGGTGCTGCCGGTGCAGTTGCACTTTGTGCTCCACTATTGCCAAAAGCGGAATTTCCTTCGGCGACACATTTGGTGTGCTTACGTTCTGGCTGCCGTGGCGGCATCTGCGAACGTTTTCACCGATCTGTTCGCCTTCGCGCCCGACGCTCCCCTGACAGAGACGAGCAGTTGGGTATCAACGATTCCCTGGTTACCTGGGCCGGGCCCGGTTGCCTACTTCTACCCGCCCGTGCTGCTTGCCTTGCAGGTATATGGGCTGGTATTGCTGTGGAGAACGCGGCGGGCCTCAGTAATGGAATTCGCTGAGTCTCTTGGCGGAAGAGTGGTTGTATTCGCGGCGTTCGCGGTACAGATAGGTGTCAGTTTGGTGGACACGGTGAACGGCGCTCTGATGCTTCCTGTTCCCGCCGCCACGCCAATTGGCTCCGGAGTGATGGGAGTCCTCCTTGCCGTAGCGCTGATACGCTCGCGCGTGGAGTCCGACCGACGAAAGGCCCAGCTTGAGCGTGAGAAGTCCGGGTTGCTGGAATGCGTGCCTCAGCCACTGCTGTACCTTGATAATGATCTGGAAATCCAGTGGACCAACGAGGACGCTGCTGGCTTCACGGGAAGAAGCATGGAGCAGCTGGTCGGCGCACGGGCCGATGAGATCTGGCCCACTGACGGTGAGCAGTTGCAGCCGGTGCGTCAGGCTCTGGCAACTGCGGAACCGGCCACCAACGAGATCTCCGGCGACGACGGCGCCACCTGGGTGGTGCATGCTTCGCCCGTCATCGGAACTAAGGGTGAATCTTTGGGGGTCATCCTCCTGGCAATGGACATCACCGACATTCGTCAGGCACAGGAAGCCCTTCGCCAGGCTAATGTCCAGATATTGACAGCTCGCGAGGAAGAGCGCAGGCGTGTTGCACAGGACCTGCACGATTCAATCGCCCAAGGGCTTACCGCGCTTCAGATGACCTTGCACGCCAAGGCTGAGGGTGTCGGAACTGAGACTGCGGAAGGAGAGCAGTTCGAGAAGGCATCCCAGAAGGCGGGACAGCTCGGTACGGAGGTCCGCCAGATATCCCACCAGTTGTATCCGCCCGCATTGGACTTGCTTGGGCTTGGCTCTGCACTGGAGGAAATATTCGATCCCTACATGGCCACAGGGATCGACTGCTCACTCGACTGCGATGATGACGTGGCAATGGCTCGGTTCTCCCAAGAGGTGGAGGTCGCCCTCTACAGAACTGTACAAGAGGCCATCAGCAACGCGGTGCGCCACGGCAAGGCAAGCAAAGTCACTGTCCGAATGGACCAGACCGAGGAAGAAATCCGCGTGACGGTGATCGACAACGGCTGCGGATTCGATGTAAAGGCAAACAGCAAGGGCTTGGGAATGACGAGCATGAACGGTCGGATCGACGGCGTCGGAGGGCAGCTTGAGATCACCTCCGGACCCGGCCATACATCTGTCGGCGCCAGCGTTCCACTGGAACGCGCGCGCAAGTCTGAGACCGACGCGACGGTCGCCGTCAGTTAGACCGGACGCGCAAGATCCGCAGGCGGGAAATTCACTCCCATCCCGACGGATTTGGGGCGAGGTTCTGCGAGAAACGTAGGGATCGCAACCATAGTGGCGGAGTTGTCTCACACGACGTTTCTGGCTGGCTGAATCGGTCGATCCATACGCCGGAACGAATGGATGGCGTGGGCTTTGATCCTCACAAAGTCATTGCCTCAACTGGATTTGTTTTCGCGTGCAGAAGTTAACTTGGTCCCTTCTGGGGCCGATAAGACGGTATCACCGGATGCTGATCTTCAAGCCCCATGCGCGGGGGGCTGACCGGCTAAACGAGCAGGCATGGGAGGATAGCGGACGACCGACTTAACTCGTGTCTTTCGATACGCAAAATCGGAGCGTTTAAGTGAAAACACGGTCAAAGCTGAATTTGTGCTTTATGGGCATTGCCGCGGTTATTGTGGCACAAGCAGCCGTGTTCATGTGGCAGAGTCATGCCCTCTGGCATGAGTTCGCACAGTTGTCGGACACTGCTGGCGCTGAGGCGAGCCGTCTGTCCACCGTTCGGGCAATGGCCATCGGACTGGCTGCGTTTGTGCTCGCGCTGATGGTGACTGGCGTTCTCAGAATGAAGATTGCCGGGCAAATCGGTCGTCTTACGGAGACGGCCAGAGCGTTGGCGAAAGGGGACTTGAACCAAAACCTTGAGGTACGCGGCAAGGATGAGCTCGGTCTGCTTGCCGAGGCACTAAACAAGATTGCCGAAGACCTGAGGCAGACCAAGGGCGCATTGGGCCAGGCGAAGACAACGATGAATGAGCGAGTGGCCGAAAGAGCGAGCGAGCTTGAGGAGGCCCATGAACGTTTGCGCAAGACTCAGTTTGAGCTCGTTCAGCGCGAGAAGATGAGCATGCTGGGCCAACTTGCTGCCGGAATGGCTCACGAAGTAAACACTCCGACTGCGGCCATCCTTAACGCATCGGCCGACGCGAACGACCATCTGCGAGATTTGCTGGCTTTTACGATGCGCCCCCAAGAGTTCCCCGGAGAGACCCGCCAGTGGCTTGCTGGAATGTTCGATGCCCTCTTCGGTAAGGGCAGAACCCGAAATGATACAGACGTCCGCGGCGAAAGGCGGCGATTGGAAAGGCGTTTGAGAGGCGAAGGCTGCAGCGACCCACGCAGGATGGCCGAAGTGATCGTCGCATGCGGAATGACGGAGATGGCTGATGATGAGGGCTTCAGGCAGCGCTTTGCCCAGGCAGACATACTCTCCGTGCTTGAGCACGCCTTGTCGCTGAAGGCGTCGGCGGATATCTCGGAGGCCAGTGCACGGAAGATCGCTCGAATAGTGCGCTCGTTGCGTTTCTATGCCCATGACAGCCACGGAGAGTTGTCCGACATCGACGTCAACGAGACCATCGACAACACGCTTGCGATCATGCAGAACAGGATCAAGCATACTGCCCGAGTCGAGACTCATTTCCAAGAGGATCTGCCTTCCGTCGAGTGCGGGGCCGATCTTCTGCAGGTATGGACCAACATACTCAGCAACGCCTGCGACGCGATAGAGGAGTCCAGAAATGAAGGTATGGGCCTGATCGAGATCACCACGGCATTGAGGGAAGACAGGGTGGTGGTCGCAATCTCAAACGAAGGCAAACCAATTCCAGATGAGGTGATCGCGAAGATATTCGATCCATTCTTCACGACCAAGCGAGTAGGGAAGGGAACAGGCCTGGGCCTGAGCATATGCCTGGGCATTCTTGAGCGTTACGAGGGGCAAATGCGCGCGGTTAACGGAGATGGTCGGGTCACCTTTGAGGTTGCATTGCCGACAACAGCAAGCCGACACAGTGGGACAAAAGCCCCAGAGGCGGTCCTTATGGGTCGCACAATAAGTTCTGAGAAATGAGTGGAACGAGGGCCATGAATACGAGCGAGGCAATTCGTGTTGCCGCAACTGGACTTGGCAACGGTTGCCGTGACGATCTGGTTCAAGCCATCGCCGAGAAAGGCTGGAAGACGGAATTGACGCCCGACGTTCGCCAACTGGCGTCGGTGGCTGTATCGGGCGCCTATCACCTTGCCGTAATCGTCTGTCAAGACCCGTACGCGCTTCCCAAGGAGACGGTGCGAGCCTTGATGAGCCTTCAGGCGGACATGTCAGTACTGTTTCTGGTCCCCGGGGGATGCAGGATTGCCGAATGCGCTCCCCTGATGGGTGCTACGTCCGACCAGATCCGCAGATTGGACTGTCCCACGACTGAATTGATACAGGTGTTGGAGCACGAACTGCAATCGGTTCTTGCCAATCAGCCTGACTACACAGTCGTATGTGTTGACGATGACGAGGAGTTCCTGGCCTCGCTGGAGTCGTTCCTTTCCGTACGACTCAAGAAGGCGCTGCCGAGGTTCGGCGTTAACCTGGAGTCCTTCGTCAATCCGCGAGAAGCCTTGGAGGAGATATCAGACTTCGCCTCCGAGTGCCCCGCAGTGATCATCTCCGACCAGATCATGCCGGAAATGGCAGGGATTGAACTGCTCAAGAAAGCTAAAGGTCTCCGCCCTGAAACACGCTGCGTGCTGCTCACAGGACACGCGGCTCTCGACTCGGCCGTGACGGCTATAAATGAGCAGATCCTCGACAAGTATTATCTTAAGCCCGTTGAAGACCCGGTTGACTTCGCCAACAACATTCGGCATCTACTTCTTGAGCATCACCTACGCGACAAAGCGGACAAGCAGCGAAACTACTTGATGGCGCAGTTCGAGTTCATCCGGACCATCAGCGCGACCAAGGATATTGATCGGGCTCTTGCCGTCGCGGTGGATTTTCTCCGCGCGCAAATTCGCCCGGAACAGATTGTTATCGCCCTTGTTCAGGACGACATTTGCACCGTTCGCGCGGGCGCTGGCTTGCCTGCAGAACTCGCCGTCGGAACCGATGTGGGTGATCACAAGGTGCTTCGCCAGGCGCTTGATCGAAGATGGCCCGTAGTCGTCGATGCCTCCGCTGCCCTGACTTCCACCGACGATGTCAACTCAGCGGAGAGTTGCTCCATGATGGCGCTGCCCTTGGTCTGGGCGGACGCGGCGCCTGGCGTAATCCTGATGGTCGGCAGAGGCGGAAAGTGCGTATTCACTCGACATGAAAGAATGCTGGCAAGCTTCACTGCGGACGTGACGGCCATGACCGTCTGCGGTTTTGAGGACCGACGAGCCTTGGAAGATGTTTACCTTGGCACCATGGCCACGCTTATGGAAACCGTCGAGGCCAAGGATGTATATACTCGAGGCCACACTGATCGAGTTACCGAATTGTCCGTTGCTCTGGCGAAGGGTTTGGGTATCGGTGGTGAGCAGCTGGAAGACATCAGGCGTGCAGCAGCACTGCACGATATTGGAAAGATCGCTCTTCCGGACCGGATCATCCTCAAGCCAGGACCGCTGGACGATGAAGAGCGATTCACCGTTCAGGAGCATTGCGCCAGAGCCGAGAGAATACTCCAACACCTCAGGTTCCTGGATTCGGTCCGGATCATCGCACGGGCCCACCATGAGAGGTACGATGGAACCGGATACCCCGACGGACTTAAGGGCGAGGAGATACCTTTCGGCGCGAGGATTCTTGCAGTCGCCGATTCATACGACGCGATGACATCGGTCAGACCCTATCGCGAGGCCATGAGCCAGTGGGACGCTCTTGCCGAGATCGAAGCGAACGCGGGAAAGCAATTTGACCCGCACCTGGCGGCTGCTTTTGTGGAAATGATGAGGTCTGGTGCGTTCCCCAGACCTGCCGCCGCCGGCAAGCTTCAAGCCGCTGCACACAAAATAGGTGGAGAGAATGAAGAAGTACCGGGTAGTCTGCATTGACGATGACGACCAGTTTCTTCAGTCACTTGAAAGCGTTCTTCCCGAAAAGGTGGAGGCGCTCTGTCCAGATTTCAGGTGTGACTTCCAGTTCGCCTCTTCCTCGGAGGAACTGTTCGAGGTCATAGGCCCGGATGCTGCCGACGACTCGTCGCTGGCTATGGTCATATCAGACCAGATGATGACCGGAATAAGCGGAATCGAGTTGATAGAGAAACTCAAGGGTGAGTATCCGAACATAGTCACTGTTCTGCTGACCGGTCACGGCGGACTGGACTCAGCGAAGTACGCCATTAACCGCCAGTTGCTCGATCAGTACATCTCCAAGCCCATCGAAGACATCAGCGTGTTCGTGTCTCTCATCTCCAACCTTCTGAAGCGGCACCACCTTGACCTCGAAGAGCGGGAGCGAACGGAGCAATTAGTCAAGACGGTCATGCAGCTGCGCAGCTCAAATGAGGAAATCAGCACAATGCAGGCCGCCGCCGAAGAGATTGTAATGCTCTCCAAGTGCTTCAAGGGGCTTGACTTCGACGAGGTGGTCTCAGTGGCCTCAAGGGAAGTGCCGAGACTCTTCAAAGCCGAGAGAGCGTTTCTCTGCGTCGCACCCGAAAGCTGCCCCTTGGAGGTGGGCTCAAGGCATGGCAGTCCTGGTGCGCAGGAGCAGCTTCTGACGAGAGATGACATGGAGCAGGCGCGGAAAGAAGAAGGTTCCGTCAGTGGTGCTATGCTGCCAGCGTGCGCCAAGCTGGGAGGCATGTCGCGTGATCTTGTGATTCCATTGTCCATAGGTGCGTTTCGGACGTCCACAATGGAGTGTGACAAAAAGCGCGCCTATCTCTGCATGTGCAATATGGACCATTCGATCATGAGGTGCCCTGGACTCATCAAGTACAAGGCCGGCTTGGTCAGCGAAGTCCTCAATGCGAGCTTGGCCAACGCCGAGCTCTACCAGCAAGTTAAACACGACAGTGAAACCGACTACCTGACCGGCGCCAAGACTCGCAGAGTCCTGGAGGAAAAGCTCGAGGCAGAACACGAACGAGCACTTCGCTACAAACATCCATTCTGCGTCATCCTCGTGGACGTTGACGGTTTCAAAAGAATCAACGATAGTTCAGGGCATATCTGCGGCGATAACGCGCTGAGGCAACTGGGGGGGGTACTCGCTCAACAGATGCGGCAAACGGATATCCTTGCAAGGTATGGAGGGGATGAGTTCGTGATTCTCATGCCGGAAACCGATCTGGCTGATGCGGTGCGGGCGGCGGAAAGAATGAGAAAGGGAACCGAAGCTGCCGTGATGGACTGTGGGCAGAATCTCACCATCAGTTGTGGTGTTGCCGCTTGGTCGGGAGATGAGGGCCAGAGCGGTACGGATGTGCTGCGCCGAGCGGATGAAGCTCTGCACCGGGCCAAACGTTCGGGAAGGAACAACGTCCAGGCCGTTCAGGCTGCTTGAGTTCCGCACCGATATCACCCACCGGAATCCCCCAAGGTGTAAAGTTCTCACCAGAGACAGCGCAGGCCGGTTGGCCCACACTCACTCCTGACGACAATGCCCATATTCAGTGAATAACAAGGCCCCAAATCCAAGCCGGCTCAGCCGTCTTGGGTTCGGGGCCTCGGACTTCTACGACAGCGTGTCTTCTTAGAAGGTTAGGCTCAGCGACAAGTTCAGCAGGTGAGACCGGCCGAACTCCTCAACTAACTCGGGAAACATGTTGTACTGGTATCCGACGTCAAAGCTCAGCCACTTGGTCGGGTAGAAACCGACTCCGCACGTCCACGCACACGTTGTCTCAACCGTCGGGTCCAGGCACGTGCCGACTCGAGCGTAGATCCAATCGTTAATGCCATGTTCGACGCCCGCATAAACGCGATGCACGTTCAGCGTTCCGGTATTGTTCCAGAACGTGCCGAACTGGTAGTCGAAGTAAACCGTCGAGTTCTTCTTGTATTCGTAGGTCACGCCGGGACGGACGAGAACCTGGCGCGTGTCGTCATAGACGTGACGTTCCGGTGCAGCGAAGGCCGGTATCGCGTAGTAGTTCGTCCGGTCGCGCGACCAGCCGTAGTCCACCACCAGCCCGCCTTTCCACTTCTCCGTCAGCTTATGCAGCGTCCCTACGCGGATGTTGTAGGAATCGCTGTTGGACTTATACAGCGGGATCGGACCCCATTCCCCTCGACTAGAACACTTGGTGTAGCCGAAGTTGAACCCGACCGCCCATTCTTCTGTCAGCTTCTTCGCCCACTGGCCTTGGACTATGTCCATTGACACGTCGAAGTCAAAACCCGCGCTCTTGTCGGGTCGGCGGTTGCTCTTGACTTGCGCTGCCGCAGCGAGGAAGGTTCCGTAATCGTCGGCGTCCCAGGTGAGCGACTCGGCGAACACGTCGAACGTCGTGCCGTTTTCGAACCATATCCTGCTCCACTGCGGGGCCGCATAGACCTGCAGGGGGCCCTCGATGTCAAGCCAGGCTATCGAAGCGGGGTTGGCCGACGAGGTCCATTGGCTCCCAGCCGAAGCTCCACCATAGCCCGCCACGTCACCGTAGGTCGAGAAGCGACTTAGAGCGGCCGGAAAACGAAGACTGAAGTCCTTGTCCTCATAGTGGCCAGCCAAAGATGTGCTGCAAGTGCAAACCAATGCCGCAACTGCGAGCACTGCCGATATCACACTGATGCTGTAACGATTTCGTTCCATTTCAAGGGTTCCTTGCGTCCAGATGACGTCCTAAGAGTTGAATATGATGTCACTAACATTTCCAGATATCATTTTCATCGGCAACCGAAAGAGGGGCGCTTAACAGCAATTCAGTTCAGTTCGAGCCCGTCATGATGCATTTTGTCAGGACCGAGCTTTCTATGCCAGTCAAGCAGTCGATGGTGCGGCTGCGGGCGAGAGCGAAGGTTTGCTTGATGGTCCGTCCGATGCGGGATAGACTGCTTTGGTTGTGGGGCATTCGTTAGGTACGGAAGAAAGGGCGCGTCAGATGCGAAAAAGCAGCAAACGCCGACCCGCGACCGCCTGGCGACAAGTTGAGGCCGTTTGCCGCCCACACCGGGGCAAATCCTACAAAGTGCGGCTGCACCTGGACAAAGAGGGATATGTCCGCAAGGTAGCGTGCAGCAGGATCGTCGAGGTAAGGCTCTGTTCGATGCTGGGTAACCAGTGCAAATACCACGCGATGTACGGTCGTGGGCAGAAGCCTTACCCCGAGGCGGCGGCCGGCGGGAACTGACACACGTTGGGACAGGCGGAAGAATAAGGCGTTTTTGGTTTGACATCGCACAAAGCGGCGAGGAAGATCGCGATTGTCTAGCCGCAAGTATAGGGGACGGGGTCGTTGATTTCCGGCGAAGCGTGCCAGATATCTCGCGTGTCCTTGGGGTAATTGTGTCCTCAGCGAAGCGCTGGGAAACCCGGCCACGCTCAACGCACATCACTGCAGTTGACGCGACAACCGGCGCGACATGGGCCGTTGTATTTCCATTAGCGCCTCAGAGGAACGCAGAGGAGAAGAGCATGTCCAGAACCACACTTATGGCGACATCTGCTGCAGCAGTCTTCGTGATCGTCACTTCCGCTTGGGCTACAGAAGAGACTGTTCACTTCCGGGAAGGGGGAGGGACCGGCTTCGTCGATGTGGACTTCGACGACACGTACATCAACGTGGACCCGGCTGATGATACGACACATGGCGATCTGGCATACAACGGCTTGTGGATGGAAAAGCGCGCAACGCAGACCGAGAAGGTTGTCTTGTTGGCGGTGGCCGATCTGCTTACGGAGCTGCCGAAGACGACCGGAACCAAGCAGATCAGCATTGTCTCGGCGACGCTTTACGCCTATCGGTACCACGGCGACAGCAATGTCGAGATCAGCGCCTATCGTATGACAACGGACTGGCTTGGCGATTCGGCGGGGACAAACGAGAACGATGTCTCCGGAGAGCACAGCGAGGTGAGTAGTTCCACGATCTGGTACAACGGAGACTTCTCCAGTGGAGATTACGACGATACTGTGATCGGTACGGGGCAGTGGTCCAACGACTACAACGGCGAGTGCGCCATAGACGTTACGGAACTCGTTGCCGACATCTATGACGCGGAAGTCAACTACGGATTCATGCTGGAATGCGAAGACGGATACCACGCAATTGGGCGCACTTCGGAGAACAGCAGCTACAGGCCGTCGCTCGAGATCACGTACGAATATCAGGATGTCTTGTTCCAATTGACCGTCAACAGCGGCAGCGGGGACGGTAACTACGCCGACGGCACCGTTGTTGACATTAACGCGGACGCGGCGCCTTCGGGTCAGGAGTTCGATGAATGGACCGGTGACACTGGCGGAGTCGCGAGCCCGACAAGCGCGAGTACGACGTTGACCATGCCGGCCGCGACGACCGAAGTCACCGCCACCTATACCAACAAGCTGTGGACTTTGACGGTCAACTCCGGCACGGGAGACGGCAGCTACGTTGTGGCGACGGTGGTTGACATAGACGCTGATTCAGCCGCCACGGGCAAGCAGTTCGACGAGTGGGTTGGCGATACGGAAAATATCGCGAGTGTGGCCAGCGCTTCAACGACAATCACTATGCCATATGCCAATGCGGAGGTGACGGCTACATACACGGACATTCCGACTGAAAGCATACATTTCCGCGAAGGCGGGGGAACCGGATACACGGATGTGGTATTTGACGACACTTACCTGCAGGATACGGGTAACGACGACACGTTCGGCACCGAGTCTAACGTGACGTTAAGGAATAGCGTCGCTCCGAATTACCACGTCGGTGTGATGGCCATTAAGGGCCTTTTCACCGAGTTACCGAAGACGACTGGTAACTACGAGATTGTTATCAGTTCAGCCGCCCTTCACTTGTTCAGGTACAACTCGGGCACGAGCAGTCATATGGTTTCTGTTTTCCGGTGCACTACAGACTGGCTGACAGATGCGGCGGGTTCCAACGAGGACGACGTTTCATTTGAGCATGCCGAGGTGAGCCAATCGACCGCGTGGGCCGGTGGAGACTTCTCTTCGAGCGACTATGACAGCTCCAACGGGGTATCGGGCAGTTGGGTCGATGACTACAACGAGGAGTGCGAAATAGACATCACTGATGTCATTTCGGACATTTACGACAACGGGGTGAACCGCGGAATTGTCCTTACAACCGATGCGACCGGCGGAGTCAATTTCCGTAGTTCGGAGAATTCACAGTCGCTACGACCGTCGCTGGAGATCGACTACTACTATCAGAGCACAGGCGCTCCCACTTACACGCTGACGGTCAATAGCGGCACGGGCGGGGGAGACTACCTGGAAGGGGCAATAGTGGACATTACGGCCGATGCTGCGCCCTCCGGGAAGACATTCGACGAATGGGCTGGAGATACAGCCAACATCGCGGACGTCTCTGACCCCAGTACAACCGTAACGATGCCCGCGTCAAACGTCACCGTTACAGCCACTTACACGGAGGTCAGTTACAGCCTTACTGTCAACAGTGGTTCAGGAGACGGCAGTTACGCGGCGGGGGTGATAGTTGACATCTCCGCAGATGCGGCTCCTTCCGGACAGGAGTTCGATGAATGGACCGGTGACACAGCCACTATCGCTGACGTTTCTGACCCGACCACGAAAATCTCCATGCCGGCATCAAATGCTGAAGTCACAGCAACCTATACGAATATGAAGTGGACGCTGACAGTTAACAGCGGAACGGGAGACGGTGAGTACGTAGTTGCGACTGAAGTACCAATTGCCGCCGACGCTGCGCCCTCCGGCCAGGACTTCGACAAGTGGGTGGGGGACACTTCCGGCCTGGCAAACCAGAATTCATCGAGCACCACACTGACCATGCCTTACGCGGACGCGACGGTAACCGCCACTTACGCGGACAAGGTCTGGACCTTGACTGTCAACAGTGGAAGCGGGGACGGCAGTTACGTGGTGGATGCGGTTGTGGACGTCACGGCAGACGCGGCTCCGTCCGGACAGAAATTCGACGAATGGACCGGAGACACAAGCGGTCTGGCAAGTGTTACCGCATATACCACAACCTACACGATGCCATATGGAGACGCCGAGATCACGGCTACTTATGAGAATATCAAGTGGACTTTGATAGTGAACAGCGGAACAGGCGACGGTCAATATGTGGTGGCGACGGTAGTTGACATCACTGCGGACTCGGCCGCCTCTGGAACCCAGTTCGACGAGTGGGTCGGGGACACTTCCGGTGTGGCCGACATGTCCGACGCGAGCACGACACTGACGATGCCTTACGCCGATCAGGAGATTACGGCCACTTACGTGAACATATATACTTTGACGGTCAACAGTGGAACCGGTGACGGGACATTCGAGGCCGGGACCATCGTGGACATAGCGGCCGCTTCTGCAGCATCCGGGAAGCAGTTCGACGAATGGGTCGGCGATACGGATAGCGTCGCAAACATGGCAAGCGCTTCGACGACAATCACTATGCCATATTCCGACACGGAAGTGACAGCCACATACACGGATATCGCGACGGAAAGCATCCATTTCCGAGAGGGTGGGGGAACCGGATACACGGATGTGGTATTTGACGACACTTACCTGCAGGATACGGGTAACGACGACACGTTCGGCACCGAGTCTAACGTGACGTTAAGGAATAGCGTCGCTCCGAATTACCACGTCGGTGTGATGGCCATTAAGGGCCTTTTCACCGAGTTACCGAAGACGACTGGTAACTACGAGATTGTTATCAGTTCAGCCGCCCTTCACTTGTTCAGGTACAACTCGGGCACGAGCAGTCATATGGTTTCTGTTTTCCGGTGCACTACAGACTGGCTGACAGATGCGGCGGGTTCCAACGAGGACGACGTTTCATTTGAGCATGCCGAGGTGAGCCAATCGACCGCGTGGGCCGGTGGAGACTTCTCTTCGAGCGACTATGACAGCTCCAACGGGGTATCGGGCAGTTGGGTCGATGACTACAACGAGGAGTGCGAAATAGACATTACCAGCGTTATGGCTGATATCTACGATAGCGAGACGAACTACGGTATTGTGCTCCAGACCGACAATACCTACCCGGTGAGCTTCCGCAGTTCGGAGAATTCACAATCCCTGCATCCTTCGCTGGAGATCAGCTATTACTATCAGGCGGGAGCGACCACTTACACATTGACCGTCAACAGCGGGTCAGGTGACGGCAGCTACGGCGAGAGCACTGTCGTGGATATCGCCGCCGACGCGCCCCCTTCAGGCCAAGAGTTTGATGAATGGGCAGGTGATACGGCCTCAGTAACGGACGTATCGGACCAGACGACGTCGGTCACGATGCCCGCCGAGGCAGTAGAGGTCACGGCTACCTACACGGATACGAATCTGTATTCCCTGACAGTCAACAGCGGCAGCGGCGACGGAAGCTACCAAGAGGATTGGGTCGTGGACATAACGGCCGACGCAGCGCCTTCAGGCAAAGTGTTTGACGCGTGGACAGGCGACACCTCAGGATGCGGCGACGTGAGTTCCTCAAGTACCACATACACAATGCCCGCATCCAATGCGGAGGTCACGGCTACCTACGTGAATGGCCCCTACTACACGCTCACGGTCAACAGCGGAACCGGCGACGGAGATTACCTGTCCGGCCATGTGGTGGATATTTCTGCAGATTCCGCTCCATCCGGCAAGGAGTTCGATGAGTGGGTAGGTGATACCTCCGGTATTGCTGACGCGAGCGACGCCAGTACAACGCTGACGATGCCTGCAAGCAACGCGGAGGTGACCGCTACCTATACTGATCTGCCCACATACACCCTTACAGTCAATAGCGGAAGTGGAGACGGCAGCTACTATGAAGACGATGTGGCGAACATCTCTGCCGACGCTCCCCCCTCCGGAAAGGCCTTTGACGGTTGGACCGGCGACACTTCCGGTATTGCCGATGTCGATGC
>Ga0272444_10002478_pt1 | contig 17046 bp, 10 predicted proteins | sample SSMForm13_FD_201033 | JGI IMG/M metagenome (GOLD analysis project Ga0272444, IMG submission 201033) | Marine sediment archaeal communities from Little Sippewissett salt marsh, Falmouth, MA, United States - SSM-Form-13 | ecosystem: Environmental > Aquatic > Marine > Wetlands > Sediment ...
AGGTAGAACTTGACCATCTCCAGAACGCTGGAGCCGAAGAGGGAATTGAACGCCTCATCATCGATGTAGGCATCCGCCAGGTACATGAAGTCCTTGGCCACATAGTTGGTGTTGTAGATTTCACGGAAGCCGCTCAGCGCCCGGGCAACCGGGGTATTGCGCTCGAAACCGACGGCGTTGACGACGATATCCGCCGGGATCTGGCGCCGTCCGTCGACGGTGACGCCGTTTTCAGTCATGCCGCTGATTTCACCGGTAACCGTTTCGATCTTTTTGAGGTAATGCCCCACAAACCAGATGTCCGAAACGCTGATGGTGTGCCCGGGGTGCTTGATTTTGGCCATCCAGCACTCGGGCTGCGTGGCGCCGCTCAGTTCATAGGTTTTCTTCCAGTACATCATGTTCAAAAAATTGCTTTTTTTGTCGTGCTGGAAGGCCTCGTCGTAAGGGGTGATGAAATTGAGGTAATCGACAATTTTCGGGCAAACGGTGCCATGCCGGCGGCTCACCACGGTCACATGGCGCGCACCGCCCTCCAGCGCCGTGCGGGTGTTTTCAACCGCAAAGGCGCCCATCCCGATGATAACGACGTTCTTGTCGCGCCAATCGATCCCCGCCGCCTGATCGGAAATCCCGGCAACCAGTTTCCCCCGAAACGCCGCCTGATTTGGCCAGGTCACCTCCCGGGGCGTCCCCACCCGGTCGTTGATCGCCAGAATGACGCCCTTGCTCTCCAGGACAGCGCCATCCCCCCCCCTGTTCAGCCGGATGCGATAGCGATCGCCCGCCGCTTCAATTCCGGTCACCTCGGTCTCGGTGTAGAGTTCACGCGACACCTGCCGCGCCAGCCGGGCGACATCTGTCAGGATCTCCCAAGTGGCCGAGTGATCGCGGTTTGACCTGGCTCTTTTCTCCAGCAGGCGGTAGGCGCATTCCGAGGAGTTGACCCTGGAGGTGTGGTTGGCATAGCAGTTCCAGATCCCCCCCACCGCATCGCTTTTTTCCAAAATGCAGACGGAAAGACCGGCTTTGCGCAACCTGTCGGCGGCGTAAAGGCCGGTTATGCCGGCGCCCACAATGGCCACATCCACCTGGCTGGGCAGGGGGCTGGGATTGCGCAGCCGGAGCTGGTCGGGGTCAAAACTGAACCTGGCCGCGGCGTAGCGGTCGATGCGCTCGCGGACCGTTTGCGGATCATCGCTGCCGACGGGGACGATGTCCACCTCCGGGTCGCCCAAGTCCAGGTCAGCGCCGTCCGTCAGAAACACGGCATAGGGGTAGCAGGTGGAGCGAATTGCCCTCAAGGCCGACAGCAATTCGGCGATGGTGCCACTGTTTTCCTTTCCTGCGACAAACACGTAGGGCAGGTCAGCGTATCTTCTGAGTGCGCCCACGATGGTCGCGACGTCCTGGGAGTCGAAATTCAACCGGTGCGCACCCGGCAGGGCCATTTTGGAGAAGTTGGCCACGCGAACGCCGGGCCTGTGACCTGATGTCTGGTTCATACGGGTGTCCTCTTTTGTCTGCTGTTGATCTTCAGGCCGGATTGCCGGCCGGCCACTCGAAATTTTTTAAGATTGCCCTTGCTGACGGGTGCGCGGGCCGGCCTGGGGCATGCCGGCGCGCCCGCCCCACCTGGGCCCCTTTAGCACAGTTTCGCGCTTGCCCGCCTGGCCCCCTCCACCAGGGAGGCGAGTTTCAACCAGGCCACCTCGCCGGAAACGCTGGAGGCGGCTGCGGTCGTGGCGACCACCCGCTGCGGGCCGAGAATGCGCGCGAAATTGACGATGCGTTCGGCCACCAGATCGGGGTGCTCCACCGTGTTGGAACTGGTATCGATGACCCCCGGCATCAGCACCTTGTCTTCGGGGAAGGGCAATTCGGCGAACACGGTCCACTCGTGGGCATGCCGAGGGTTGCTGGCCTCAAGCGAAATGTAGCGGGCCTTCAGGGCCGTGATGGGCTTGAAAATAGACCTCAGGTCGATGTCGCAATGATGCGTCCCGGGATAGTTGCCCCAGCAGATGTGCACCCGGCAGAGGGCCGGGTCGACTGCGACCAGGGCCTGGTTCAAGACGCGGATGTTCGTGTCGACGGTTGCCAGGAATTCGGCTTCGCTGAGGTTTTTAAACCGCGTGTGGCGCCCCATGGCGAGGTCCGGGCAGTCCACCTGGAGGTGAAAACCGTAGCTGCGGATGATCTCATACTCCTTCTTCAGCACCGCCCCCAGGGCTTCCAAATACGCTTCGTAATTCGGGTAGTACCTGTTTTCCAGAAAAAGGGCCACGGTCCCGGGGGACGGCGCGGTGAAAAAAAGCGCTGCGGGCGCCCCCGGGTACGACGGCTTGACCTCATCGTAAACCGCGGCCAGCATGTCCAGTTCCTCCCGCAGGGAGGCCTCCCCGGTGTAGGCAAGCGGCCCGGAGCAGGCCGGCAGCGTTACCGGCGCCTTGGGATTGAGGGTGATCAGCCCGTTGCGGCCGCCGAAGCGGGCGGACAATTCGGGCAGCTCCTCCAGATCCCGCGGCATGGGCGCCGATGCCTGGCCGCCGAAACCCGAAATACGGGTGACGGTGGCGTTGACGTAGTCCAGCCGGGGCATCTCGCCGTTGTTGATGTAGGAGATTCCCAGCCGCAGCTGTTTTTCCACGACACCCTTCACATAGCGCCTCAAGTCCTCCTTGGCGAAGGTCTGCTTTCGCAGGATCTTGGCGATCATCTCCTGGGGGGGCGGCAAAGAGCCCACATGCGTTGTTTTAATTGATTCCATGGGCTTCACCCTTTGCAGCAGTCTTCGGGTTGATGTCAGGGGCGTCGGCGGCCAAGGTGCAAAGCTGATCGACAAACTGGTCTTTCAACGGATACTCGAAAAGGATTTCCGGCCCGATCTCGACGTGCAACGCTGCTTCCAGCATGGTGATCAGTTCCGTGCCGCTCAGGGAGCTCAGGCCCTGATCGGTCAGCGCGATGTCCGGGTGGATCTCATCGATATTGGTCAATTGGGAAAAAAGGTCCCGCACCAGGGCGTCGATGTCTTCGCGGGTAAGGGCTTTTTCCGCGGCCCCGCCTTTGTTTTCCCCCCCAGTGGCGCCCAGGGCGGGGTCCGGCGTGTGAAGCTGGAGGTAATCGTTCAGAGGGGCGGCGCTTTCCCGGTCAAAGGGGATTTCCAGGGGTCGGATCTCCTTGCGCAGCGCTGCGTCAACTCCCTTGACGATGAGATGCGCGTTGCTGCCGCCAAAACCGAAACTGCTGACGCCGACGAGGGCCTGATGGTCGATCCGGGTTGGCTCGGAAACCACGCGGACCTTGCGGGATTCAAAGTCGATGTACGGGTTGGGTTGGTGAAAATGCAGATTGGGGGGGATGACGACGTGGTAGAGGCTGGCCAGCGCTTTGATCAGCCCGGCGATACCCGCGGCGGATTCCAGATGACCGATATTGGTCTTGACCGAGCCGACGTAGCACACATCCCCTCTGTCCTTGGCGATGGTGTTGTGAATGGCCGAAATCTCGATGGGTCGCCGAGCTTGGTGCCGGTCCCGTGACATTCGACGTAGGAGATGTCCCGGGGGCTCACCCCGGCGTCATGGCAGGCGGCCGCGATCAGCTCCTCCTGGGCCTCCGGGTGGGGGGCGGTGATCACCTGGGAGCGGCGGCCGTTCTGGTTAATGGCGGACCCGAGGATTTCGGCGTAGTAGGTGTCGGCCAGCTCTTTGTTGGCCAACAGCACCAGGCCGCCGCCCTCGGCGCGCACATACCCGTTGGCGGCGTCGTCAAAGGCCTTGCAGCGGTTGTCCCGGGAGAGGAACCCGGAGTTTCGCATGCTGCCGGTGAACGCCTCGCTCAGCAGCATGTTGACGACGCCGGCGATGGCGTAGTCCACCCGGCCGGCCTCGATATCCTTTAAGGCATAGTGGACCGCCACCAGGGAGGAGGCGCAGGCGGTGTTGGAAACCCAGCTCGGCCCCCGCAGATCGCAGTGGTAGCTGATTCTGGCGGCGATAATGCTCGGATTAACCCCGGTCGGGTAGAAAACGGAGCTTCTATCCCCCCCGTACTCCTGGTTCCAGACCCCGAGATAGACCCCGACCCGGTTCTTGTCCAGGGTTTCGGGATCGATGCCGGCATCCTTCCAGAGCATTTCGGTCAACTCCAGGGCCAGGATCTGCTGGGGATCCAGGGTGCGCGCTTCGGCCGAAGGGATGTTGAAGTAGCGATGATCGAAGCGGGTGACGGCATCCGCCAGATAGCCCCCTTCCGAGCCCCCCCTGGCGGCCACATGCCGCACCTGGTCTTCCCGGCTGACCAGCATGTCCCAGAATTGGGTCAGGGTTTCCACGCTGGACGGGAAACGGCAGCTCATCCCGGAAATGACGACTTCGTTTTTGCGAAAGCCTTCCCTGCCCACCGGCTCGACCGAGCGCTCCAGGCCAAATTGAGCGATCAACTGGTCGATGGTCTTGTAGCGATAAAAATCTTGCGGGGCAAGCGAGGGAAAATAGGGCTGCAAAAGCACCGACAGCTCGGCGAATTCCAGGGACCCCAACCCCTGGTAGGCCAGCGGCGTAAAAAAATCCAACTTCGGCTTGAATGCGGCGATGGCCTTTTCCAGCTCCGCCAAAAAAACGCCCTGATCCAGTTTTTTTCTTTGAAACAGGATCCAACCGAAGTCCTCCTCGCCCCGGAACATGGAGGAAGCGTAGATGTAGTCCGGAAATATCTCACAGCATTTTTCCAAAACCGGGTGAAACCCGATTTCAATGAAATCGATGGGACAATCCCCGAAATGGTCTTTGATGGTCTGCATGGCGCCGATGAAATCGATGGGCTTGACCAGCCACTCCCGCCAGTAGTCATCCTTGAGACGGGTTTCAAAGCGCGTGGTGACCCCCGATACAAAGGTATTCGCCGGAACCGCGCCCGATGGGATCCCGCTCAGTTGATCGGAAAACCGCCGGTAATCCGGGTGGTGCCAGGGGTGGGGCAATTTCATTCTCACAAAATCGGGATGCTCCAGGAGGAATTCTGCCGTATCCCCGGCGAACCCGGAGAGTGTGACATGCTTTCCGTTTTCCACATGGAAGTTGAACGAGGACAGATTGACCGGCAGATCCGCAAGCCGGGTCTCGGACAACCGCCCATGGATCATCACCCCCTCCAGGTTGGAGGCCGCATTTCCGATGCGCTGCGCCAGCATAAGGACCTCTTCCAGGGAAAAGAACCCCGCCTGGTGAGCCGCTGCCAACTCCCCCGTGATGTGGCCGATCACCACGTCCGGGTGATAGCCCCACCGGCGCCATAGATCCCCCAGGCAGATTTGCGACACCACGGTCAGCAGGGGGCTGTAAGGGCAACGATGCCTGCCGATTTCTCGATCCCAGAGGGCCTCCAGTTCCAGGTTCATTTTCTCCCTCAGAATCGTCTCTATCTCAACCCAGTAGCGCGAGTGCTGCAGGAGTTTGAAGCCGGTTTCTGCGCTATGGGTTCCTTCTCCCGAATATAAAAAGACCGTCTTTTTCATTTGGTGAATCTCCTATCTCGTGGCCCGCCGCCGGGCATCACAACACAAGGCGCAGGCGGTAGCATGCCTCGCTGCAGCGGGAACGCTCGCCGCCCAGAGTGCTTGATTCAGGCCCTTGTGCATCGGCCTTGGCGCCGACTGCTGTAACTTGCTAAGGAAATCGGGACCGTTCCCGCTATTGGACCAGGTCGAATACGACACAGCCCGGGATACCGCGAGGTAAAGGGTGGGTCATGGTGATGTGAGAATTTCTCTCACCGCAGAGGTGGGGCTTTCTTTAGTAATCAAGACCACATGTTCCCCTTTTTGGGCTGGATTTGGCACCTTCAGGAAAAGAGGTTGCCGGGCGATCCCTGGGCCAGTTCCCTAACGCCGCTCACCATGTTACAGTAAAAGGTAGAGATATTAAGGCGTCATCCCAACATGTCAACCACGGCCAACCGAATGTCGGGGATCGTCTTTGACTGCTGCGTGGCTGCCCCAGATTGACCGTTAGCGCCGGCCCGCGCGCAGCGGAGGGATTGACAATTTCTTGTTGCATCATAAGTTTATTAGGTGTTTGATGAAATGCAGCACCACTAGCAAAATGACCCAAAGTGGGTTTCAAGTTGTGAAATCGGAATTCAACGTTATCCGACACGGGTTACCGGTGAGGAGATTACGATGGGGCGCTGGAAGAAATGGCTGATAGCGTTTGTGGCCCTGATTGCGGCATTGGTCATTGCGTATGTGGTGTTGAACTTTGTTTTTGTTAATTTTTTCGTAGATCTTTACTGGTACGGCGCTCTCGGGTACACCGGGGTGCTGCTCCTCAAATTGACTTACAAGTACTTGATATTCGTGGGGGCGACGCTGTTTTTTTTTCTGGTCATCTTTCTCAATTTTTGGGTGGCCTCAAGATACTTGGGCTGCACCCTCGCGGGCGAGTGCAAACCTGAGGCAACAAAAACAGGAAAATTGATTCAGGCCTTTCGCTCCGGTTCATTGAAGGTGTACGCCCCGCTTTCGGTGATCCTTGCAATCCCTCTGGCCATCCCGCTTCATAAACAGTGGGAGTCCACACTACTATACGTATTCGGGCCCAACGCCGGAATCAGAGACCCGATTTACGGCATCGATGTCAGTTATTACTTGTTTTCCCTCCCGATCTACAACCTTCTTCAGAATCGCCTGATTATAACGTTATTGCTTCTTTTTGTGTGCTTGGCTATTCTCTACTACATAGAACGCCGCATGCTGGCTGTGGAACACAAGCCGTTGTACAAGGCTGCAAAAATTCATCTTTCGGTTGTGATATTCCTGGCATTTCTGGTTCAGGCTTGGGGGTACATCCTCGAAAGACACATGTTGGTTTACAACACCAACAATCAACCCCTATTTTATGGTCCCGGCTATACCGAAATGACCGTCTTGCTGCCGCTGATATGGCTTTCGGCGATATTTTTCCTGGCCATGGCGGTCTCGCTGATCGTTTTTGTCCATACTGACAAGGGGATTTATTCGCTTGCCATTTTTGCGGTATTGTTTGCCCTCAGCCATGCGGCCAGAACGTGGGATTTTTTACCGGACACGGTTGAAAAGTATCTTGTCAAGCCCAATGAGATTGCCCGCCAAGCCCCGTACATTCGAAACGCGGTGATATCAACACTGGGTGCCTATAATCTGACCCATGTTGAAAGTCGCGATTACGGCAGAATGGAAAACCTTCGAAGCCTCACCGATCCAGAACTCAGAACGGACCTGGAAAACATTCCTCTCTGGGACAGGGAACTGCTCATGGATGTTTTCCAGGAGGTGCAGGTAATTCGCCCTTACTATCAATTCACCGATATCGATGTGGCGCGTTATACCGTTAACGACCTTACGTATCAAGTTTACCTGGCCGCACGTGAAATCAACTTGAACAAGCTTCCCCAACCGGCTCAAAACTGGATCAACATGCACCTCAAGTACACCCATGGATTCGCACCGGTTATGGTTCCTGCGGCGCAAGCGGGCGAAGAAAGAATGCAATGGTTTATCCATCAAATGCCGCCGGTATCCTCTTACGGCTTTTCGATCAAAGAACCCAGCATTTATTTCGGCGCAGGTGATTACGAGTATGCCATCGCTCCCAACGACAGCCGAGAATTTCACTATCCCGGTGACTTGGAAGAGGTTTTAGTCGACTACAAAGGCACCGGCGGGGTGCCCGTCAACTCTTTGTTTAAAAAGGCATTATTTGCCGTCTACTTCAAGGACAGGAATATTTTCTTTACCACCAAAACCAATTCAGGCAGTCGCATTCTATTCAGAAGAAATATTCAGGAGCGTGTCAGAACCCTGACGCCGTTCATTCGGCTCGATGAAGATCCGTACCTGGTGGTTACTGATGATGTTATGTACTGGATTCAGGACGCCTATACGCTGAGTAAGTGGTACCCCCAGGGGGCGCCCTACGACCAGGAATTGAATTATATCCGAAATTCGATCAAGATCACCGTGGACGCCTATAACGGTTCCGTAAAATACTATCTCGTGGACGCCAAGGACCCGATCGCGCGCGCCTATCAGCGGATGTATCCCGGCCTCATCAAACCAATGGAGGAAATGCCCGAAAAATTACGCAAACAGATACGGTATCCCCAAAAGCTGTTTGAAATCCAAATGAAAATGTATTCAAAATATCACCAGACCAACCCGGAAACATTTTACAAGGATGAGGACCGATGGCAATTCGCGGAGCTTGTCCACGAAGACCGTTTAATCCGCATGCAGCCCTATTACCTGACCCTGGATCTCATCGAGCACAACAAGCCGGAATTTATTCTGGTTACCCCCATGCTTCCCAATAACCGCGAAAACCTGCGGGCACTGGCCCTTGCCGGATGCGACGGGGACAACTACGGGCGGATTATCGTCTATTTGTTTCCGCGGGGATCTCAGGTGTATGGCCCCTCCCAGATGAATGCCCTCATCGATCAAAATACCACCATTGCCGAAATTATCACTTTATGGGATCAGCTGGGATCGGAGGTCAAGCGGGGCAAAATGATTATTTTCCCCCTTGGCAAACATATCCTCTACATTCAGCCCCTATATCTCGAGGCAAGCGGGCCCCTTAAAATTCCTCAACTGAAACGGGTGATTGTCAGTGCAGAAGAAAGCGTGGTGGTTGACACCTCGTTGGAAAGAGCCTTTGATCGTCTCAACAAACTCATAGAGGAACAAAAACCCCGGGAGGTCATTGTCCCGTTGCCGGAGGATTCACCAGATCAAAGCGATGAGGTGCTGCCGTTACCACCCGAACCCGCCCAAAAAACGGATCTCGATTCCGAACCGGCTGAATCCACCGAGAAAGCCCCCGATCATCCAGATCACCAGCTGACAAACAACGGATAGGGGTTTGTATCCGGATGGTCGCTTGTGGAGAGACCCCGTTGATCCCCCTCCGGTGATCCCCTTTTTTACGTCTCGGCGGGGCTATTCCGGCGGATCGAACGCCCGGCAAGGTCCCAGGAGGGTCATGAGGATGATGCCGCGGCGCGCATGGTGCGGGTTTTCCAAAAGCGTTTTCTTGATAAAATGACACTCCCCAAGCGGGGGGCGAGTACTTTGCATCCGCGATTCGCGCACGCGGCCGCCCGACGAGCGCGGTGTCGACTGCGGCCCGGGATGTGCTTGGGTCAGAGGGCGAAGCGGCACCGCGGACGCCTCCGGCACCATTTGATCCGGCTCTCGACTCTCCGGTCGCCGCCGGGCTCGCTGGCGCAAAAACCTGATCAGCAGCAGCACGATGAAGCCGACCATAAAAACGATCTGACCGAAGTTCAATTCTCCCACAGCGTCCTCCCTTATTTTTTCGGGGTCCTATCGGGCTTTTCATCCGGGCCGGCGATGGCATCGCGCATGGCCGTATCGGCCTGCACATTTTTCATCTTGTAGTAGTCCATGATGCCGAGATTTCCCTGGCGAAAAGCCTCCGCCATGGCGCGCGGCACTTCGGCCTCCGCCTCAACCACCCGGGCCCGCATTTCCTGCTCCAAAGCAACGGCCATGGCGCGCCGCTCCTCGGCTTTGGCCTGCGCGATTTGCTTGTCGGCATTGGCTTGGTCGATTTGCAGCTTGGCGCCGATGTTCTCGCCGACGTCCACGTCCGCAATGTCAATCGAGAGGATCTCGTAGGCGGTCCCCGAATCCAGCCCTTTTGCCAAAATGTGTTTGGAGATGTGATCCGGATTTTCCAGCACGTCCTTGTGCGTCGCCGCGGAACCGATGGTGCTGACCATACCCTCCCCGACGCGCGCAATGATGGTTTCTTCCCCGGCGCCACCCACCAGGCGGTCAAGGTTGGTGCGGACGGTCACACGCGAGACCGCGATGAGCTGGATCCCGTCCTTGGCCACGGCGGCTATTTTGGGCGTCTCGATGACCTTGGGGGTGACCGACATCTTGACCGCCTCGACGATGTCCCGCCCGGCCAAGTCGATCGCGGCGGCCCGATTGAAAGGCAGGGGGATGTTGGCCTTGTCCGCTGAAATGAGGGCCGTGACGACCCGGACCACGTCTCCACCAGCCAGATAGTGCGCTTCCAGATCGTTGATCGGCAGGGGCAGCCCGGCCTTGGCCGCACTGATGCGCGCCGTGACGATTATACTGGGCGGTACCCTCCTGAACCGCATCCCGACGAGAGTCAAAAGTCCCACGTAGGCGCCCGATGCCCAGGCGGCGATCCAAAGCGGGACGGGAACCAGGTAAAGAACAATGCCCAAGACCGCCAGAATCGCCACCAGCACGATGACAACGCCGGCGATACCCATCTCCAATCCAATCATCCTTGACTCCCTTCCGTTGGTGTGCGCCGGCGCCGCACGACAATGCGATTGCCATCCACACGGGTCACGACAATCGGTGCCCCGGGCTCGACCAGCTCCCCGTCGGACACCACATCCAAGCGTTCACCTTCGATCTCGGCGATACCCGCCGGCCGCAGCGGCGAGACCGCTGTCCCGACCTTCCCCAGCCAACTCTTGTCCGCCGCGGGCGCAGAGGAGTAGCCTTGCTCCGAGGGAAGCGCGGTCTCCAGAATCAGGCGTCGACCGAAGGGCAGGCGCGGCAGAAAGCGCAGCGCAACCAGAGTTGCCACCACGGCTAAAAGCAGGGAAAAAACGACGCGCCCCACTGCCCTGAGGGCGAAATCCCACGTGACCCCATCTCCCATCAGGCTCAGGCTCAGGCTCGCCAGGAGGGCCATACTCCCCAGCACCCCGGCGATACCAAAGCCCGGAATGAAAAATACCTCCAAGACCACCAGCACGAAACCGGCACCCAGCAGCAGCAATTCTTCCCAGCCCGCCAGTTGAACCAGCCAGTGACCCCAAAAGAAAAGGGCCAGACTTGCGATGCCCAGGAATCCGGGCACGCCCAAGCCCGGGGTGCGGATTTCCAGGATAATCCCAAGCATGCCGATCGTGATGAGCAGCGAACTGATAACGGGGCCTGTCAGGAATCGGACCAAATCCTCCGCCCAGTTGGGCGACACCCGCCGCACTTCAGCCCCCGCAAGATTCAACTGATCCAGCAAGCGCTCCAGGGTCGGGGCGCGGAAATCCGCAACTTTAAGTTTGATGGCTTCGTCGGTGGTCAGGGTCAGGAGTTTGCCTTTCTCGGAGACGCCGGGGATCTCAACGTCCGCATCCACCATCGCCTCGGCGATAAGTGGGGGCCGCTTGCGGGCCTCGGCTGTGGCGCTGAATTCCTTTCGTACATAGGAAACGGTCTTCTCCTCCACCGGTTGAGGGGAGGCGCCGGGCTCTCCCATCTTTACCGGGGTGGCGGCCCCGATCGTGGCGCCGTCGGTCATGACGATCGTCTCGGCCGCCAGACCGATGAGGGCGCCGGCGGAGATGGCGCGCTTGTTCACAAAGGCAACGGTCCGAACCCGGGCATTGAGCAGCGCGTCGCGGATAAGGACCGCCGCATCCACCCTCCCACCAAAGGTGTTGATCTCAAAAATCACGGCCGCAGCGCCGGCATCGGTGGCCTCCTGGAGCGTGCGCGCGACAAAAGGTGCGAGACCCAAGTCGATGGTTCCCTGAATCGGCGCAACGTAAACCGCAGGCGCCCCCTGCGCGGAGGAAAACCGGACGAATCCCAGGCCGAATTCCAGGGTGGCGAGCAGGCCGAGACCGACAATCAGCAATCGCTGCATCCAACTGCTCATGGCATTATGCATGGCACTGACTTCGCATCCAAGGCCTCGAAAAAACAAGTCCTCATCTTGTAAAATTCTCGATTACCGCAACCCTCAGAAGTAAGCGATGATGACGCTTTTTTGCGGTGTGGCGGGTAAGGGCGGATGGCGAGGGCCTCAAGTGCTCTCGGATTTGCCTTTGCGCAACTCTTCCCGCAGTTTTTTTTCGATCGCGGAAACACGCCCCTCCTTCATTTTCTGCTGCTCGGCCTTGAGGGCGTCCAAAGACCGGTCGGTTGCCAGGCGGGTGCGGCGGAAATCCTCGAGGGCGTCCTCCAAAGACGGGCCCGCCGCTTCACGGGGAAGGTCCTCCAGCTTCAGGTGATCCCGGATAAACAGCCTGACACCGTAGCCGCCCTCCACCAGGCGCAGAATCCCCATTTCATGCAGTTTAAGGCAGATGCGGTTGCCTTTTTCGAGAGGGTAAGACAGACTCCCGCAGACAGCCTCGAGAGTCGGCGGGGCCTGGTGCTGATGTTCGAGAACGCGAATGGCAGCGACCACGAGATGGGCATCATGGTAAAGGGTCTGGTGGGCGGTCATTCTTTTTTTCCTGAATGGGCGGCGGTTCGGCGAACCGTGCGGTTGAATCCGGTATATTTTTAGTAGCGCGCCAGGCGTGCTGCTTGACATGCAAGGCGAAGCAGAGTAACATTTTTGCGCAAATTGTCAAGCTCGGAGATGGGCGATCGTCACAGCTTTCGACACCCCAACCAATTGATTTCAATCAACTTTATTGGACAGTCAGCCAGGGGGCGGCCCGCCGGCGCTCCCGCACGGGCAGGTGTTTGGGTTTGCGTCGAGGGGTTCCGGCAAACCTCCGTTCTGTCGCATCCTGTCCCTTGGTGCAGCCCTGAGGGGTGGGCGGCCCGGGACCGGACCCAGCGCTTTTGGGTAGTTTCAGAGTGTATTCCGGCTCGAATCGCAAAACTCGGGGTTACTTAAAGGGCTAGCAACTTTTGGATGCTGGAGGAATCAAATGACTGAAATCATCGAGGTGAGTGCGCGGGAGATCCTGGATTCGCGGGGAAATCCGACCGTCGAGGTGGATATCGACCTGGCCTGCGGCGCCACCGGCCGGGCCGCCGTGCCCTCGGGGGCCTCCACCGGCACCCGGGAGGCCCTGGAATTGCGCGACATCGACGCCCCGCGCTACGGCGGCAAGGGCGTCGCCCAGGCCGTGGACAACGTCATGGAGACCATTGCACCCGCCATCCGGGGGCTTGACGCCGCCGACCAGGCGGCCCTCGACCGGGCGATGATCGACCTCGACGGCACCCCCAACAAGGCCAAGCTGGGCGCCAACGCCATCCTGGGCGTTTCCATGGCGGCCGCCCGGGCGGCCGCCGCCGCCTACGGCCTGCCTCTTTTCCGGTACCTGGGGGGCATCAACGGCCGCGAACTGCCGATGCCGATGATGAACATCATCAACGGCGGGGCCCACGCCGCCAACAACCTCGACATCCAGGAGTTCATGATCGTGCCGGTGGGCGCCAAGTCCATCACCGAGGCGGTGCGCATGGGCGCCGAGACCTTTCATGCCCTCAAAAAACTGCTCAAGGCCAAGGGCCTGGCGACATCCGTGGGCGACGAGGGCGGGTTTGCGCCGGATCTGGCATCCAACGAGGCCGCCTTGAAGTTCATCTTGGAGGCCGTCGATGCGGCCGGCTACGTGCCCGGCAGCGATATCGGAATCGCCCTGGACGCGGCCGCCAGCGAGTTTTTCAAAGACGACCGCTACCGTCTGGCATCCGAGGACAAGGCCCTGACCGCCGCTGAGATGATCGACTACTACGAGGACCTCATCGACCGCTATCCGATCCTCTCCGTGGAAGACGGGCTGGCCGAGCAAGATTGGGAGAATTGGGCCGTGATGACCGAACGCCTGGGGGCCGGCGTGCAGATCGTGGGCGACGACATTTTTGTCACCAACCCCCAGATCCTGGCGCGGGGCATCGAAGAGGGGGTCGGCAACGCCATCCTGATAAAACTCAACCAGATCGGGACCGTCACCGAAACCCTGGATGCCATCGCCATGGCCGCCCATGCCGGCTACACCACCGTGATCTCTCACCGCTCGGGGGAAACCGAGGACACCTTCATCTCGGATCTGGTGGTGGCGGTCAACGGCGGGCAGATCAAAACCGGCTCCCTGTCGCGCACCGACCGGGTAGCCAAATACAACCAACTCATCCGCATTGAAGAGGCCCTGGGGCCCGCCGCCCGCTTTGCCGACGGTATTTTCGTGACGGAATAGCGGCGATCGCGGGCCGTTCTTCACCCGGTTCAAGCGGGACATCCCCTGACATGAAGCGACTGCTACCCCTCGGTTGGGTTCTCTTCACCGCGCTGTGCCTGCTGCCGAACGTTCCCGGGCCTGCCGGGGCCTTTGTCCTGGAAGGCCCCCAGGTCCTGGAACTGATGGCTCGGCAGCAGGAAAAACTCAAAGGCCTGCGGGTCGCCCAGACCCTGGTGGTCCATGGCGGCAGCCCGGAGGGCCCCAGCGCCGAATTCGCCGAAACCATCATCTACCGGTTTCCCGACCGGTTCCGTTCGGAGCTTGCAGGACAGGGCCGCCAGCGACTGCACGTGGTCAACCGCGACGCATCACTGACGGTGACCGACGGGGTACTCACGGCTGAGGCCGAAACGGCCGAGGACCGCTACAAAGATCTGCTTCTCCACCGGGACCGGGTGCGCCTCCAAAACCACCTGGTCCGTCTGGGCGTGGACCTTTCGGTCACCAGCTTCGGCCGCCTGGAAATGGAAACCGCCTTCGTGATCGGGGCCCGCTACCCGGACCTCTCCGCCCCGCAGGTATGGATCGAACAGCGCAGTTTTCGCCCCATGCGCCTCATCCTGCCCGCGGCGCCCGATTCCTGGGAAGATCCTGCATTGGACATCCGCTTCCAAAACTGGCGTGAAACCAACGCCGTCTGGTACCCGTGGCATATCCTCTTCTACCGCGGGGACCGGCTGGAGCGGGAGCTGAAAATCAGCCGGGTGGAAAAAGACCCATCCCTGCCGGCGGATTTTTTCGACCTCGGGCAGCTCAAGCGCCGCTATCAGGCAGCAACGCCCGCCGCTCCGGTTTCGGAGCAGCCCCCAAGCGGGGGGGATGTGCAAAAAACCCTCGATGATTTCAAGAAGATTTTTGACTGATGTCGTCTGGACATGCGTCGAGAACGTCCACCAACCGGCGGCCTATCCAGCGTCGGCACGGGGAGCTGCCGGCCACGGCGGCGGGCGCACGATTCCTCGCCGAAGCGCTCCCTGAGGCTGGCATGCCGCACCTATGCAGGGCCCCGGGGCAACCCTCCAGCGGGGGCGGCCACGGCGGCTTGAGGAAGATCAATGGCCTTTAACACCAAATTTATTTTTGTGACCGGCGGGGTGCTCTCGTCCCTGGGCAAGGGCCTGGCCTCCGCCTCCATCGGTGCGCTTCTGGAAAGCCGGGGGTTGAGCGTCACCCTTCAGAAGCTGGACCCCTACATCAACGTCGATCCCGGCACCATGAACCCGTTTCAGCACGGGGAGGTCTTCGTCACCGACGACGGCTCCGAAACCGATCTCGACTTGGGTCACTACGAGCGCTTCACCAATGCCAAGCTGGGGGCCGACAACAACTTCACCACCGGAAAAATCTACTATTCCGTCATCACCAAGGAGCGCCGCGGGGATTATCTCGGCGGCACCGTACAGGTGATCCCCCACATCACCGACGAAATCAAACGCAGCATCCAGCTGGCGGCCGACGGCGTCGACGTGGTGATCGTCGAAATCGGGGGCACCATCGGGGACATCGAGAGCCTGCCGTTTCTTGAAGCCATCCGCCAGTTCAAGACCGATGTCGGCAAGGAAAACGTGCTCTACATCCACCTCACCCTGGTGCCCTACATCGCCACCGCCGGCGAGGTGAAGACCAAACCGACCCAGCACAGCGTAAAGGAACTGCGCAGCATCGGCATCCAGCCGGATATCCTGCTGTGCCGCACCGACCGGTTTCTGTCCAAGGAGATCAAAGCCAAGATCGCGCTTTTCTGCAATGTGGGCATCGACGCCGTCATCACCGCCAAGGACGTCAAATGCATCTACGAGTGCCCCCTGCTCTTCCACAAGGAGGGGCTCGACGACAAGATCGTGGAGCTGCTGCACATCTGGACCCGCGCCCCCCGGCTGGAGGCCTGGGAGGAGGTGGTTCAGAAGTTCATGGCGCCCAAACACACCGTGACCATCGCGATTGTCGGCAAATACGTGAATTTGACCGAGTCCTACAAGAGTCTCAACGAGGCCCTTTATCACGGGGGCATCGCCAATGACTGCCGGGTGAACCTGATCTTTTTGGATTCGGAAAAAATCAGCCCCGATGCCTGCGGCCCCCAGCTGGAAACGGCCGACGGCATCCTGGTGCCCGGCGGTTTCGGCTCCCGCGGGATCGAGGGCAAAATCTGCGCCGCGGCTTATGCACGCGAGCGCAAGGTGCCCTTCTTCGGCATCTGCCTGGGCATGCAGATCGCCGTGATCGACTTCGCCCGCAGCGTGGCCGGTCTCGAAAACGCCAACAGCTCGGAGTTCGATGAAGATACCCCCTACCCGGTGATCTATCTGATGACCGAGTGGTACGACGAGAAGACCGGCACGCTGCAGCGCCGCGATGCGTCCTCCGAAAAAGGCGCCAGCATGCGCCTGGGGGCCTACCCCTGCCGGCTGAAGAAAGACAGCCTGGCCTTTGCGGCCTACGGCCAGACCGACATCTCGGAGCGCCATCGCCACCGCTACGAGTTCAACAACGCCTTTCAGGCCCAGTTGGAGGCGCACGGCCTGGTGGTCAGCGGCGTTTCGCCGCGCGGGGATCTGGTGGAAATCGTCGAACTCAAAGACCACCCCTGGTTTCTCGGCTGCCAGTTCCACCCCGAGTTCAAGTCGCGCCCCATGGCGCCCCATCCGCTCTTCAGGGACTTCATTCGGGCGACGCTGGCCTACGCCGGCCGTTTTTTTGGGGCGGGGTGGCAAAGGCTCCCCCCACCGGAGGCGCCGCTAAAATTGCAAACGGACACCCGGTGCGTAACGGCCCGAGACCCCGCCTGGACCGGTTATCAGGCGCCCTGCCGGCGGCCCATCTTCTGCAGGCACTGTTCCGCGGCGATGGTCAGGGGCTCCAGGCTTGGCTCCGAGGAGATGTCCGGATTGCCCGCCGTGACGAAAACGGTGATGTCTTCGACCGTCTTGCGCCCCAGAATCAGCGCACTGACGGCGTCGATCTCCTTGACCGGCGCTATTTCCCGGCTCAGGA
>Ga0272444_10002479_pt1 | contig 17044 bp, 12 predicted proteins | sample SSMForm13_FD_201033 | JGI IMG/M metagenome (GOLD analysis project Ga0272444, IMG submission 201033) | Marine sediment archaeal communities from Little Sippewissett salt marsh, Falmouth, MA, United States - SSM-Form-13 | ecosystem: Environmental > Aquatic > Marine > Wetlands > Sediment ...
CTCATCGGCGACCTGAAAGCGAATCCGCCAATCCCACCGATCGTGCCGGTGAAAAAGAGCTGTTGGTGGTCTGGCTGTCAGTCAGGAAGGTTCCCCCAGCCTGTCAAAATCGGAAATGGTCGTGGGACGTTTTGGCGAGTGGAAGATATTCGCCGCCTGATCGAATCGGTCTGAGTCGATGACCGCGCAAAGAATAAGGCCGTATGGGGACCAACGCTGCGTCCTCACACAAAACACCAGACGTCCCAAGTTTATCGCATCCCGCAGCAAGTCGCTGATTGTGGACCTTGCGATGTGGGGCTTGATCCCAGCGGGCCTTGCCATGTGGCTGATTCGTCGACTTCGACTGGAGGGTGTTTGATGCCTTCTGATATTGAGCGTATCCGTGAGGCCCTAGACTTCATCTCACCCGATGACCGCGACACCTGGGTCCGCATGGGCATGGCAATCAAGTCCGAACTCGGTGATTCGGGGTTCGACGTGTGGGACGCCTGGAGCAAACAGGCAGAATCCTACAAAGCTGCAGACGCGTTTTCAGTCTGGAAGAGCATCGACGCCGGATCAGTAACGGCGGGGACGCTGTTTCATGAAGCTAAGGCAAACGGCTGGCTTGATGATGGCGGTTACTACAAGCCGACTGGTGAAGAGATTGCCGAGCACAAGCGTAAGGCCGAGGAGCGGGCCAAGCTCGAAGCGAGTGCGATAGCCAGCGACCGCGCGAAAACAGCGGACAAGGCGGCGGCGATATGGAAGGCATCAGCCGCGGTAGCCGGTAATCCCTACCTGGACCGAAAGGGAGTCGCCCCCAGCACCACGCTAAGAGAGATAGAAGTCGATGACCTGAAGTGCCTTCTTGGCTACGCCCCTAAGTCGTCGGATGTTCCACTGACGGGAAAGCTGCTGGTTGTCCCGATCAAGCGGGGACAGGAGCTTGCCAGCCTGGAGTTTATCGACGGGGCAGGGCACAAGACCGCCCTGCGGGGGAGAGGCACCAAGACGGGTGGTTACTGGGCTGCTCAGCGGCTCCCTGTTGGTCTGGTGACGCTGCTGATTGGTGAGGGTGTGGCCACTATGCTTTCAGCCCGCGAGGCCACTGGGGAGGCCGTGGCGGCTGCCCTGTCGTCTGGCAACCTGAAGGCCGTTGCTCGGGCCATGCGGGAGCGACTTCCCAAGGCCCGGCTGGTGATCCTGGCCGACCTGGTGAAGGCGACGGGCGAACCCGATCCCCATGCAATCGAGGCGGCGCGGTCCGTCGGGGGATTGTTGGCTGTTCCAGACTTCGGCACCGACCGGCCGGTCGGCGCTACCGATTTCAATGACATGGCTGAGCAATGCGGCGCCAATGCGGTGAAGTTGGCCATTGAAAGCGCGAAAACTGTTTCTGATTCAGGATTGATTGTTTCAGGGGTATCAGAGGTATCAGGGGTGCAAGCTCCGCCCCATAAGGGTTTGCCTGATACCCCGGATGATTATTCAGGGGTATCAGAGGAATCAGAATCGGTGCCTGACCCTGATTCCCGGCCGTGTTTCCGTATTTTCGACGACTGGCTGGAATCTGGCGGTGCGAAGTTCCGCCCCGGCGTCTGGTACTTCGGTATCAAGTCCGGGAGAGGCGATGCTCCCCCGTCTCTAACTCAAAGCTGGGTTTGCTCACCATTGCATGTCGAGGCCATTACCTTTGATGGGCAGGACAACAACTTCGGCCGATTGCTGCGATTCCGCAACACGATGGGCCGATGGCGTGACTGGGCGATGCCCATGGAACTGCTCAAGGCTGGCGGTGATGATCTGCGCGGAGAACTGCTGTCCATGGGCGTGGAAATCGATCCATCGGCAAAGACGCTGCTAACAAACTACCTGCAAGCCGAGCCGCCAAAGCGCCGGATGCGTTGTGCGCTGCAAGTAGGCTGGTGCGACAAGTCTTTCGTGCTGCCGGACGTGGTGATTGGGCCGGAGGCGTCTGGGGTGATATTCCAGAGTGGTGAATGTGGACACGACGAGCACACCACGGGAGGAACGCTGGAAGGCTGGCAGTCTGAAATTGCCGCACTGGCTGTCGGCAATCCGCTGCTTGTCCTGGCATTGTCGGCATCCTTCGCGGGGCCGCTGCTGGCGCGATGCAACGCTGAAAGCGGCGGAATTCACTACGTGGGCGACTCATCGACGGGCAAGACCACGGCCATCGAGGCAGCTTGTGCGACCTGGGGCGGGCCGAACTTCCGGCGATCTTGGCGGGCAACAGCCAATGGCATGGAAGGCGCGGCGGCGCTCTTCAATGATTGCCTACTTGCCCTGGACGAGATCAGCGAATGCGCCCCCAAGGAAGTAGGGTCCATCGTCTACTCACTGGGCAATGGGCGCGGCAAGCAGCGGGCTAGTCGCACTGGGCGGGCGCGTAGCGTGGTGCGATGGCGCTGTGTGGTGCTGTCCAGTGGAGAGCGCACCATTTCCACCACGATGCAGGAAGGTGGACATCGGGTGAAGGCCGGGCAGGCTGTGCGGTTGCTGGATATTCCATCGGTCCGGACCTTTGGTGCTTGGGATGATCTGCACGGGATGGCGAGCGGCACGGCGTTTTCGGATGCGATCAAACAATCGGCAGTCACCCACCACGGGCACGCTGGACGCGCTTTCCTGGAACGTCTTACCCGAGACGCACGCGACTTCTGCGATTACCTGGAGCGCATTAAGGCATTGCCGGGATTCGGAGGGGGTGAGGGACAAGACAAGCGCGCGGCATCTCGCTTCGCTTTGTACGCCCTAGCTGGTGAGCTGGCGACAGAATACGGGTTAACCGGCTGGTCCGAGGGTGCGGCTACCGAGGCTGCGGAGGACGGCTTCAGGGCCTGGCGCAGCCTACGGGGCACGGGCAATGACGAGCGCCGGCAGATACTGGAGCGGGTGTCTGACTTTATCGAGCGCCATGGAGACGGGCGTTTCTCTGATGCGGATAGCGACCATGACTTTCAGGTGCGTGACCGGGCCGGATGGTGGCGTGATTCAGCAAGTGAGCGAACCTATTTATTCACGGCGGAGGCGATGCGTGAGGCACTGAAGGGTCATGACTTCAATCGAGCGCTGGACGAATTACAGAAGGTGAGCGCGTTACCGGCACCAGGGGCGGACGGAAAGCGGGCCAAGTTTTCCCGGATCGGCGGGCGCGGGATGAAGCTCTACCAAATCAGCCCGGACAAGTTGGGGGATTACCATGGGGCTTGATGCGCTGCTGTCGAAGCTGAGGGGTGATACCCCTGACACCCTCCGCAATCTGGCCAGGGTATCAGCGAAACCCATACTCTATAAGGCTTGCACCCCTGATACCTCAGATACCTCTAAAAATATCAACGGCGAAGAAGAAACGGGGAAAGCTGGGGGTGATACCCCTGATACCCCTGATACCCCGCCAATCGGCTGCAGCACAAGTTGGGAAGCCAAGGACCTAGCCACCCAACAGCCAGCTGCCCCCATGCACGCCGGAGAGGAAAAGGCGATCCGGGCATGGCTGGAACATATCGAGGAAACCGACGCCGAAATCATTGCCGAGGTAGTGGAGAAGTGCCAGCGGGGCGAGGAAGCGCGGGATTACTTCATCAAGCGAGTCGAGGAAGTGCCGAAGCCCGACCCATGGCCGCCTGTTATCCGCTGCGGCGTCTGCATTAACTTTAAGCGCATCGACCATTCGCACCTTGGGTATTGCGCCAAAGGCGAGCCGCAAGCCATAGCGGGCCTGTGGGACACCGGCAGGCGCTATTGCCAGCAGTATCAAGGGGTGAATTGATGGCTCGTAAATCGAAGCAACCGTCGAAGCCTGTAGTCGAGCAATATCCGCGAAAGGCTGTCCCTGTTAAGTCCGATAGTGCCGAGACCGAAGAAGAGACCTACCGTAACCTTGCGGTGGTAACGACTTCGCCAGAGCTTGCGGCATACCGGGTGATCCAGCATGCGGAACAAGACACAGTAATTGGGAAGGAAATCGACGTACCGATCCTTTTGGAAACCCTACGGGATCAAGCGGCGGCGGTGAATCGCGGCGACATGACGCAAGCCGAGGCCATGCTGATGAACCAGGCAACGGCGCTGCAGAGCCTGTTTGCCCGGCTGGCTGAGCGAGCAATGGGAAGCGACACCATCACGCCATTCGAGGCGAACATGCGGATGGCGCTACGGGCGCAATCGCAATGCCGGGCAACGCTGGAAACCCTGGCGACAATAAGGAATCCGCCAGTTATTTACGCCAAGCAAGCCAACATTTCCCACGGCCACCAGCAAGTGAACAACTGTGCTTCGGCGCCTTCGCCGGCGCGGAAAAATGAAAATGAGCAAACCCAACTATCAGGGGAAAATGATGAGCTACTGCCGGACGCCCGAGCACCGGGCAAAGCAAGCCGAGTTGATCCGGCGTTGGAAGCCGTGGGAGAAATCTACCGGGCCAAAGTCCGAAGAGGGTAAGCGGCGGTCTGCCATGCGTGGATATAAGGGCGGACAACGGGAAGAGCTACGAGAGTTGGCTAGGTTGCTGCGTGAACAGAGCGAGACTTTGGATGGCATTGAGTAGCTGCCCGACCTTGAGTTGTCACATAAGTGGGGGGCTGTCTGTACGTCAGCTTGAATCGCCACCCTGCCAGCTAGAGATCTCAGCCTGGGCTCCAGGCAACAAGGCCCTGGCGAGCCCCGACAATCCGTCTTAATGATAGTGGGTGGCTGTGCGAAGGGAGGGTCCAGCGATGCCGGGACGGCGCCAGATAGCAAAGCATGAACATACGTTTGTGGCTATCAGCATTGAACGTCACATAGCCCGTTGTAATGCTGGTGTGGACTTGAATCTACTTGGGGGTAGCCTCTACGACGTCGATCCCAAGGCGCTGGTTTACCGCTTTGACACCACTTTGGAAGTGTCCGGAATATGCACGTATCCGGTCGATCGGGCAGGTGAGCGATACGACATCACTGTCTACAGCGCCAACCCGTACTCCCGGGAATTGACCCTCCGTATCAGTGACTTGCAGGCACGCGACAAAGAGGACGCCCCGCGTTTCAAGAAACTCAAGCACGGGTTGGTACCGGTCTACCAGGAAGCGCCATCACTTGGGTATATCGAGAAAGTGCGAGGAGCGAGGCTTTACTCTGTAGTGGTTTGGGTGGCCCCAGTTTTCGTCACCGATGCCCTGACCCTGCTTTCCCATGATCGGCAACTATACGCGGCAATACAGGAACGACGGCTTAATCGAAGACGCGAGGTGCGATCGTTTTCGATCCAAACCGCCGATCCGTCAGAGGAATAACGGCTCGCTGCGTGCTAGCCAATGACGGCGCCTTATGCTCGCCGACAGCCGGCGCATTCAGCCTATAGCCTTTCCTTGCTTTCTGGAGCTCCAAAACAAGGATTTCTTAGGCTTGTCTATCATGGGCAACACTGGCTCTACAACATCCAGCAAATCGACACTGAAGTGATCGCCCTGCTTATTAAAAGTGGTTGTAAGCCCATATCGACCATTATCACGAGCAACGTTAGTCCTGACCTCTAACTGAGCCAACGCATCACTTACCGATAAATGCGCCACTCTAGCAGCCAGTCTATTTTTCTTGGGCATTATCATCCCTCCCATGTTTATCGTCTTCGCCAGCAGCCTTTAAATCGACCTTCCATTGATCTCCATACTGCACCAACCACTCCCTGAGAAAGTCTGCGAGCAAGTAAAGGAATGGTGTCATTATAGGCAAGAATAGCTCCGCCTGCAGTTCATCGTCTAGAAGACCCTGAGCATCCCTATGGATATTCAGCACCCCAATAGGACATGGGATAGTCTCTTGTATTTCCCTTGGATCAAATCGTAATGCCATAGAAAAAAAGCTTCCGACGGCACGCCCAGCATCCCCACTAAAATACTTTCTTATTTGACTAATCAAACCAGGAGAAAAATCCCCTTCTTCCTCGCACCACTTGAATAAATTCTCGGTGTTAGAGAAGGCAGACATCCGCTTATTTATAAATGCTGCAAACGGGGCTCCTGGGATGACTCTAAAGCGGCCATCTATACTAGGCGAATAGAAGTCATTAGGGACTGGCAGTGCAATCTCAGAAACATTCTTATCCGGATCACTTCCACCCCCCAAAGAAGATGCTGAAAATCTCTTGTAAAGCAGCAAAGCGCCACGCAACTTTCTTTTATCGAAATCCGGTTCTACGAATATTAACCGGGAACAGACATCATTAATTTCAGCCGCATTCAGATCATCGAATGGCAAATACAGCATTATATTAGCCCCATAAACAGGGCCGTCTGGATTGCCATCAAAGTACTTTGCTAGATTGACGATGTTATTGAGGACAATTCTAATGGCGTTCTCAAAATCGTCTTGTATCACATCGCCGGCTTCTATGACTTCAATAAATGCTGAGCGGGAAACCTCATAGGCTAGTGTCGCTTCGGCCAAAAACCCTTTCGGGGGCAATGTACGTACTAGATCCCGTAACTCCTGCGCCTTATCGACCAGCTCATTTTGAGAATTTTCGAGCGCTTTGTCTGTTACAAATTGCCTTTTGAAAAACAGCAGAGCAAAGACAGCGAGGCCAAGCCAAAAAAACGCCGCCTCTGCAACAATTGGTCCTTCACCCCAATAAAAAGGGAAGGCACTCCTTATTTCACTACTAAAAAGCGAGCCTAGACCGCCGACGAAAACACCTACGATCATCACTATCGTCCCGTAAAGCGGACTAAGCAAAAAGCCGGAAGGGGAATCCTCTTTCTCGTCATCGGCCGCTTTCTTCGACATCTCGGTAATCAAGCCTCCCTAATACGCGCTCAAGCAAACCTCTTTGAAACTCTAACCGAAAACCATAAGAATCAGCACTATTAAGTTGGTCGGCACAAATGGCGCGGCGAGAGGAGTTGGTTGTGGCCGAAGTCGCCGACCAAGTGCTGTTGAGCGGATGTCACGGCCAAGGGCGTCAAGGCTGAGCCGCTGAGGGTTGGGGACAGTCCGGTTGGTATACGCGAAGCCAGGAATGCTGGAGGGGCTGCCAACAGTCCTACGGGCGGTAGAACTAGCGGTCCAGGTGCGGCATGCTCTTGGGGCCCAAGTGCCTCCGATAGGGTTAAACAGTGACCAGGAGACGATGATGGATCCACTGTTGAGCCGATGGGCGGAGTGGTGGGTTTGGTTCTGTCAGACCTCCTCAGAGGGATAATTGCCGCTTCCGACCCTGAGCTGCCAGTTGCGGTTTACTCATGGGATGTCCGCTCAAATACTGAAGGCGGACCTTCAAGCGATTATGCTGACTAGGGTGGTCAACTCTTAAGCGGATGCCCAGGAACTTTTGAATTATGGGCGGTTTTAGCGCGCGTCCTGCATAAGTGATTGGTTAGAACGCGTATTCAATGAAGCGTGCCGTACTACCCGCATCGCGGGACATGGCCTTGTCCCATAGACCCGGGCGTAACTTCTCGAGCCCACTGTCACGGATTCGTGATCGCATACACCATGTCGCCGACAAAGCGCTTGAACGACTTGTTTTCCACGAACTGCTTGTACACCTGAGTGTCGTCTGTCAGCAGGTGCTGCATCACCTTGGCCAGCGCCTGATCGTGCGCCATGCGCGCAGTGTGTGGGGTGTTATCCTTCGCATTCTGGTAGGCCGCGTCAGCGGCGACCTTCGGCGCGATGTCTTCGCGGATGCGTTTGGCGACCCGATCGGTGTCGGTGAACAAGGTGCCGAACTGCTCGTTGAACGACTTCAGGATGTTGCTCAGCTGATCCAGCTCGGGCTCGCTCTTGCGCCCGCCCGCATCGGTCGGCACCGGCTCGATCTCCGCGTCGTCGTCCGCCAGCGCGATCTTCATTGCGGCCTTCTTCTCGACGCGGTAGCTGTCCATGTCGATGGCTTCGAGGATGCCCTTGGCGAGGTCCTCCTCCTTCGGCGCCGGCAGCTTGGGCGTGAGCAGGTCAAGGAAGATCGAGAGCTTCTCCCACTCAGCGTTGCTGTACGGGATCACCGACGAGAGGAAGGCGTAGGTGCGGCAGAACACCTTGGCCTTGCCCTTGAAGTCCACCTGGCCGTCCTCGTCGAGCCGGTCCACGTAGACCGCCACGCAGGCATCGAGGATCGGGTCGAGCTGGTCGCGATCCGCGCCGCCGAGGAACAGCTCCACGAGCTGCCGCACCTGCTCAGGCGAGTACACCTGCGCCGCATCGAGCGCCGCCTTCAGGTCGTGCAGCTTGTTGGGGTCGGTCTCCTCGGCGAGCAGCGTGGTCCGGTAGTAGTCCTGGAAAGCGAAGGTGATCGCCTCGCTGTTGTTCTGGAAGTCGAGCACGAAGCAGTCGTGCTTCTGCGGGTGCGCGCGGTTGAGGCGTGACAGCGTCTGCACGGCCTTGATGCCTGAGAGCGGCTTGTCCACGTACATCGTGTGCAAGAGCGGCTCGTCGTAACCGGTCTGGAACTTGTCAGCGCAGATCAGGAAGCGGTACGGGTCGGTCTGGATCTTCCCCGCGATGTCGCCGCTCGAGAAGCCGTTGAGCGACGCCTCGCTCACCTTGGCGCCGCCGTACTCGTGCTCACCCGAGAAAGCGACGATCGCCTGGTACGGGCTCTTGCGATCTACCAGATACGCCTTGAAGTCGTGGAAGTACTGGATCGCCCGCTCAATACCGCTGGTGATCACCATCGCACGCGCCTGGCCGCCGATCTTCCCGGCCGCCATCACCTGCTCGTGGAAGTGGTCCACCATGATTTCGGCCTTGAGCCGGATAGCGTGTTCGTGGCCCTCCACATAGCGGCGAAACTTCTTCTTCGCCTTCTTGGTGTCGAACTCCGGGTCGTCATCGGTCTTCTTGACCAGCTTGTAGTAGCTGTCCACCGGGGTGTATGCCTTGAGCACATCGAGGATGAATCCCTCTTCGACCGCCTGCTTCATGGTGTAGCTGTGGAAGGGCCGGTGCTTCACCTTGCCCTCTGCGTCCGGCGGCAACGGCTCGCCGAACATCTCGAGCGTCTTGTTCTTGGGTGTGGCGGTGAAGGCGAAGTAGCTAGCGTTGGTCAGCATCTTTCGCGCCGCCATGCGCTTTTCGAGGGCGACGTTCACCGTGTCCTCGGGGTCAGGCCCGGCATCTTCATCTTCCGCCGGTGCGCCAAGTGCCTCACTCATGGCTGCCGATGTCTTTCCACCCTGGCTCGAGTGGGCCTCGTCTATGACGATGGCGAAACGCTTTCCGCCCTCAGTGGCGATCTCGTCGAGGATGAAAGGGAACTTCTGCACCGTCGAGACGATAATCTTCTTACCCTGCTCAATGAAACGGCGCAGGTCGCCGGACCGCTGCGCGTGGCCAACGGTCGCCCCCACCTGCATGAACTGTTTGATGGTGGCCTGAATTTGGCTGTCTAGGATGCGTCGGTCGGTCACCACGATGACCGAGTCAAAGATCTCTTTCTCGTCGCGCTTGAGGCCGATGAGTTGGTGCGCGAGCCAGGCGATGGAGTTGGACTTGCCGCTGCCAGCCGAGTGCTGAATCAGGTAGCGCTTGCCGGCACCAACGGCGCGCACGTCGGCAAGTGCCTGCCGCACCACGCCGAGCTGATGGTAGCGCGGCCAGACCTGCTTGCGCTTCTTCCTGCCCGTGCGCGGGTCCTTCTCCTCGACGATCTGGGCGTAGTTCTCGAGGATGTCGGTCAGGCCCGCCGGGGTCAGCACCTCCTTCCAGAGGTAGTCGGTCTTGATCCCGTGCGGATTCGGCGGATTCCCCGCTCCGTCATTGTGGCCCTTGTTGAAGGGCAGGAACCACGAACCCTTGCCTTTGAGATGGGTGCACATCCGCACCTCGCTGTCGTCCACCGCAAAGTGCACTGCACAGCGACCGAACTCGAACAGCCGCTCGCGCGGGTCGCGGTCGCGCTTGTACTGCTGAACCGCGTCCGCGACGGTCTGCTTGGTGAGGCTGTTCTTCAGCTCGAAGGTGGCGATGGGCAGGCCGTTAATGAACAGCCCCAGGTCGAGCGCGCGACGCGTCTCGTCCATGCTGTAGGCAAGCTGGCGCGTGATCGAGAAGCGGTTCTGCGCGTGCAGCGCCGCGGCCTTGGCATTTCCGGGCGACGGCGTACCGTAGAAGAGGTCAAAGTGGCCGGCGGGGTGGTGCTCAACCCCCTTGCGCAGCACGTCAATCACGCCGCGTTTGCCGATTTCGCCTGAAAGACGCTTGAGGAACTTGAGGCGGTTGATGTCTTTGGCGTCGTTCACATCCACCATTGCCAGCTTCTCGAACGCCTCGGGCTGCGTGTCACGCAGGAAGGCGAAGAGCTGGGGCACGTCGAGCGCGTGGGCGCGGTCGAAGTCCTGCGCGCTGCCGGCGGTGTAGCCGGTGCCGCCGTAGGGCGGCGGCCGCTCGGTGACCCTGTTCGGCACGATGGCTAGACCGTCCGTGCCGGTCATGTGCCGCATGATGAGCGTCTCGAGGCCCTTCTCGCTGGTGTCGGTGGTCATACGGCGGTTTCCTCGTCAGCGGGCTCGGTCTCGTCGTCCAACTCGGCGCCGTCCTCAACGGTGTCGAGCTGCCCTTCGTCGGGCAGCCGAACCGCCGCCTCGCGCACATCGAGCTTGCCGGTCACCACGTCGGCGACCATGCGGGTGCGGTACTCGCGAAGGAGTTCGATCTCGCGTTCGAGGCGCGTAGTCGCAACCACGAATGCCTCAAGATCTACCTCTAGTTGGCTGCAAATCAGACCCTGCTCAAGAACGGGTGGCAGTGGAAGCAAGACGTCCTTGATTGCCGAATGACCAAGGCCATATCGAGTGACTCCCTTGGCGCGCACATGCATTTGCGTCGCCACGAATCGATCCTCTAGAACCCGGTGAAGGAAAGTGCCCGTAATGAGCTTTGGGCGGTGGCGGAGGATGGCGAGGTGATACCCGCACACTAGATCGTCCGCCTCGTAGGTAACTAGACTGGGAACCCCAATGTCATCCCATTTCTCGGAGTCCTTCGTGATGATCACGTCACCTACCCGGATCCGAAACCGTTCAATCTCGTCGATCGTTGCGGTTGCCTGCATGAAGGCCAATCGCTCATTGATTGTGTCGTTCTTGTAGACATCCACGTAGTTGCAGAGGCGAACGCCCGTTTCATTCGCTTTTGAGTGCTTGTCCACGTTGCTGACTATCAGCTCGGCAACAGTGCGCACCTTTCGCACCTCCCAATGCTGCGGAATGTCGCCGAGCCAGGCGATGCCAGAGGGCTTGAGGGAGACGGAGGGATCGAGGCCACGGGTGACGGCGCGGTGGATGACAGCCTGCTTCTGCTCGTCGAGCAGCGCGATCGTCTTCCGCTTCGCCCGGATCGTCCGCTCCAGTCGCCCATTGGCCCAATCCAGAAACCGCACGATAGCCGCCTGCTCGTCGGGCGGAGGCACAACAACGCCAACGCGCTTGAGGTGGGGCCAATACAAGTTTCGTTGGATAGTACCAACACCCTTCGAGCAAACCAGATACTGCGAGACCATGCTCTGGTCTCGAAGCAGCAGATTTGCGTAACGTGATGAGTAGCGGCCAGATAATGCAAGTACAAGATACGCCGGGCTAACGATTCCAGAATGGCTGGAGACTCCAACCGAACCACGCCACGCCTGTTGGTTATTCAGAACAAAGTCGCCTGGATCTACTGCTTGGTAGTTGCTTAGATCTTCGCTGGTTGCATTTGTTCTCTTCTCGCCTACATCCGAAAACCTCACGACGCCGCGCTGCAAATACACAGAGAGCAACTGACGCTCAGATTGGTTTTTAACAGATTTCAAGCGCGCAAGTCCGGCTAGCGGCAATACATCCCAATGCTGAGGCACGCACCCCAGCCAGGAAGAACCCGACTCCTTGTATTCTGAATACGGTTTCATGTCGGCGATCCGCACACCACTGTCTTTCACACCGGGATTCGTTTGTAGAGGGACCTCCGCTGCTACCGGCTCATCGAACAGCGAATGCTGAGCCACCGCGGGGTCATCGATGTGCCCAAGAGGCACCTGCACGTCGGCCAGCGTCTGCTCCCGAGCTATCTCGGCAACCCGCGTGGCAACAACACCTATAGGCTCGCCGCCGAGCAGGAAATCCGGGATAGCAAGTGGTTCCACGAAACAGAGCGTTTCGCGAGTTTCGGTCTTGACCGCTTCCCGCAGTTCCATCAGTAATCGCCCGAGAACGTTCATACCGACCAGAGTGTCCTCATCAACCGGCTTTGCGCCCCAGAAGTCATCCTTGCGGGACTGCTCAACGATAGGCCGATCGCCCGTCTCGAGTAGAAGCTCGCTGAACTTTCGCCAATTTTGCGCGAGCTTCACGCGCAAGCACCAGCGCATGATCTTGACGCGAACCTGAAACCAGTCCCCACGCGAGTTCGTGCGATGCGGCTTGGTCTTCATCTTCGCGGTCATCGGGCTTCGCTCCTCGATGATCAAGCGTTGCACGTCCGGAAGATGGGGAAAGCGGCAAGCCTGGTAGAGTGCCTCGGACGTGAGCATGCGCACTCCGTTTACGCGCAGCGGATACCCTCCGGCCATGTTGGAGAGACCGCCGAATGCCTCTTTTGTCTTGAGGAAAACGACGCTGTTTGCACGTTTGTAGGACCGCGTCTGGCCTGCGCTGCGACTATTTGAAGACGACATCGAAATCGTCCGCTTGAGCGTAGGTCTTTCGTGGTAGCAAAGGATGCCAATTTCTAAACGGATGCCCTGGGGCCGCGTCAGCGTCGCCCCACCAAAGCGCAAGCGGAGCATTGTTTGGGCAATTTCGGTAGGTCGCAATCATTGAACCGAATCCGAGGCCGAATGGGCTAAACCCAAGTGGTCGAAGAATCGGTTTGGGGTTTTGACTAAACGAGCGAATCCGCATGCCTGCCAATAGGAACTCCTTCTCAAGGAGCTGACGACCTGCCTCCGAAGAGAAAATACCATGCTCGAGCTTTGCACCCGGCTGGCGTAGCTGGAAGGGAAATTTCTTCTCTTCGCCAACATAGCTAAGCAACTCTTCATCTTGAGGAAGTACCGCCGGCCAAAGTACTTCAGAGGTATTGCGTTTCGCTAATCGATTCTCAAGGCGAACTGCGGCCCAGCAGTAAAATTGTATCTTCTTCCCTGCGCCGGTGGCCGCTTTCTTGAGGCGCTCAATACACTGCCACTCACCCAGCTGGTGGGCCGCAATCACCAGGATGTGAACTGTCGATTCTGCTGGGGAAGCTTCTGCAATCCACTTCGATAGATCGGCCCCAATCCGCCCACCAGTAAACAGAACATCGTCGAGGTAAAGGTAAGGCCCTCCTTCCTTACCGCAATCGTCCAATTCGAGATTGCATTGCTCCTTGAGCGCCGAGCCAAACAACTGTCGAATCTCGCTTTGACTGTGGCCGCGCTGCTGGATGTCGAGAACATACGCCGCTTTCCAGAAATCGCACGGAGATTCGCCCGCCAGTCCCGTGTGCTTGATTTGTTTGGCAAAGAATTGGTGGACGGTATCTCTCGCGAAGTAAGTCTTGTCCAACACATAGTCCAGCTCATTCAATAGCGGGACCTGTACATCGGCGCCGAACTGCCTAATCCAGCGGTCGACATGGTCCGGCGTGGGCGTGGGAAGATCACCGGCCCGGTAATCCTGGATCGTATTCGCTATTGAGTTCAATAGATCTTCCCGCTCGCTCATGGCTCGCTTCCTCCAAGTATATCGTCCAGCAACCCCTCGGCTTCCTTCTCAATGGCGAGGATGTCGGCGCGGATCTCCTCAAGTGTCCGCAGCGGCTGTGGCTTGTAGAAGTGGCGCGTAAAGCTCACCTCATAGCCAATCTTGGTGGCGTCTTCCTTGATCCAGGCGTCGGGCGTGTACGGCAGCACTTCGCGCCGGATGAAGGCCTCGATCCCGCCTTCTTCCAGTAGCGGCACCTGCTCGGTATCGCGCAGCTCGGAATCCGGCTCGTATGCAACGATCACCGGCTTGTCGCTCACCGTGGCCTCGAACAGACCGTGCAACGGGTCGGCTTGTGCCTTGCCCGGCTTGTGAAGCTTGGCGATGACGGGTGGCGCGTTTTCAACCCGCCAGCTCACAGCCTTGAGGATCAGCTTGAGCTCAGCGGCCGGCAGCTTGAGTCCCAACTTTTTGAGTGCAGCGCTCACGCGCTCGCGGAAGGTGTTGTGATCCTCGATGAGCGCATCACCCAGCTCGCCACGCAGCTTCGTGGCAACCTCAACTAGGCGGCCATCGCGCGTCCAGGTCTTGGGGTCAAGCAGCTTCTTACGCTTCTTCTCGGGCAGTCCCTTCTTTGTACTGCCGCCATCTTCTTCGTCGCCATCGACCCCGTCACTGCCCCAGTCCGCCAAGCGTTTCTCCAGCGCGTTCGCGATTCTAGAAAAATTGGCAACCAGGTCTTCGCCAAATTCTTCGTAGAGCATGGCGCGTAGCTCTTCGTCACCGGAGGCGAAGCGCAGCGTTTCGATGGCCTTGCGAGATAGCTGGCTGTGCAGACGCAGTGGGCGCTCGACCGTCACCTTCCAGTAGCCGAAGGCGGCGTTTGGAAAGATCTTGGACTCGGGCGTTTCCTTGAAGTTGAGGAAGGTGCTGCTGATGCGCTCGATGTCCTCGGGCGAGAGTTCACAGTTCTTCTTGCCGAGATTCTTGCGCAGTGGCTTGTACCACTGGCTCGCGTCGATGAGCTGTACCTGCCCCTTGCGGTGTGCGGGCTTCTTATTAGACAACACCCAGACGTAGGTGGCGATGCCGGTGTTGTAGAAGAGGTTGAGAGGCAGGGCGACGATGGCCTCAAGCCAGTCGTTCTCGATCAGCCAGCGTCGGATGTTGCTTTCGCCCTGGCCCGCGTCGCCGGTAAAGAGCGATGAGCCGTTGTGAACCTCGGCGATGCGGCTGCCGAGGGCCGACTTATCGTTCATCTTAGACGCCATGTTGGCAAGGAACAGCATTTGGCCGTCGCTGGAACGAGTGACGAGTGAAAGCTCCTCACCGTTGTGCATGACCTTGAAGCGCGGGTCCCGCATCCCGTCCTTGCCACCCATCGCCTCCAGGTCCTTCTTCCAGCTCTTCCCGTAGGGCGGGTTGGCGAGCATGAAGTCGAACTCTTGCGCCGGGTAGGCGTCGTGGGACAGGGTTGACCACTCTGCGCCACCGACGATGTGATCAGCACTCTCGCCTTCACCCTTCAGCAGCATGTCGGCCTTGCAGACGGCATAGGTCTCGGGGTTGATCTCCTGGCCGTAGAGTAGGCTCGTGACCTGCTGGCCACGCTTCGCCGCGATGGCGGCGAGCGTCTCCTCCGCCACCGTAAGCATCCCCCCGGTGCCGCAAGCGCAGTCATATAGCAGGTAAGTGCCGGACTTGATCTCGGCCTCGATCGGCAGGAACACAAGGTTCGCCATCAGCCGCACCGCGTCTCGGGGAGTCCAGTGCTCACCCGCCTCCTCGTTGTTCTCCTCGTTGAACTTGCGTACCAGCTCCTCGAAGACCGTGCCCATCGAATGGTTGTCGATGCCCGCCGGAGAGAGGTCGATGTCCGGGTCTAGAAACTTGTTGATCAGCGTACCGAGCGAGTCGGAGCGCGAGAGCGTCGGGAGCTGATTGTGAAACTTGAAGTTCTCGAGAATGTCCTGGACGTTGGGGGAGAACCCATTCAAGTAGTCCTCGAAGTCGGCCAAGAGCTGCTGCTGGCTGCCGCGCGACGTGAGATCGCGCAGGGTAAACTTTGAGGTGTTGTAGAAGGCTTGGCCTGCCGCGTCGCAAAGTGCCGCCCGCTGCTCGGTGATCTGCGCCTCGTCGAGCATCTTTTTGGTGTCGAGCACCTTATGCTTGGTCGGCTCGAGCACGGCGTCCATGCGCCGGATAACGCACATCGGCAGGATCACGTCGGGATACTTGCCGCGCTTGAAGAGGTCGCGAAGGACATCGTCGGCGATGCCCCAGATGAAGGAGACGATCTTGTTGTGGGTGGCTTGATCCATGCTCAGGAGACTCCGAGTCGGCCAGGGGTCCGCGGGCGGGAGGTTCCGATTCCCGCGTCGTGATGAACTCTGGGTAGCGTCCAGGCGACGTTGGCGTCAGCATCCCACGGCACGCCTATCGCCGGCGTTGCATCTTCGTTGGTCGCCAGTTTGGAGTTTGCGCGAGATTGATCGGTGTCATCCCAGAGTCGAGACACGATCTGTTCGGTGTTTTGGATTGCATGCCCTGTCATTTGTTGTTCTCGGTTATATCTCTACTTGCCCTTGCCCGTGCGTCCAGGATTGGATTCAGGAATGGCGAGACCATGCGATCTGGCGTAGTCCAGTACCAGCACCTCGATCATCGACGCTGCGGAGCGGCGCTCGCGCTCGGCGGCCAGCTTTAGCAGAGCCTTGACCTCGGCGGTGGTGCGGATGGTGAGGACTTCGTTCTTGGTGCGCGCCATGGAGCTGCCCCCGTTCAAGCGGTAATGCCAATGTACTGCCACACGCGCCGATCCACAATGTAGAATCTGCCAAGATGAGTATTGTCAGTATTGGAAGAATAAAGGCCCTTTTCCGCCCTCTTCTCAAGTTCATCGGGCATTTCACGGCTACCAGACAGGGACAAATCTCTCGACCAACACAGTATCAACTCGGAACCAAGCCGCTGTAATCTGTGAAGCGCTCATGCCCCGTGCGCCGTTTCGCTCATTTCCAACGGTCAAGCCGGCCGCGATCGTGGCGTAGTCGTTGCGTGCTGTGACGGCGCGGATGTGCAAATTGGCAGGGTGAGCGGTGCGGGGTGATGGTTTATAGCTAGACCATTATGGGGGACAATAGCGGCTTTCGTGCATTCGGCTCCATGCCGTATTCGCGGGGTATCATTCGAATTAGCGGGTATCTAAGCGGGTATCAAGCTCGATCATCTGGAACAGCGGTCATGCAAAACAATAGGATAGCTGCGAAATGCTGCTGATGATCGACAACTACGACTCCTTCACCTTCAACCTGGTGCAGTACTTCGGCGAGCTGGGCGCGGACGTGCGGGTGCACCGCAACGACGAGATTTCCATTGAGGAAATTGAGGCCATG
>Ga0272444_10002480_pt1 | contig 17040 bp, 13 predicted proteins | sample SSMForm13_FD_201033 | JGI IMG/M metagenome (GOLD analysis project Ga0272444, IMG submission 201033) | Marine sediment archaeal communities from Little Sippewissett salt marsh, Falmouth, MA, United States - SSM-Form-13 | ecosystem: Environmental > Aquatic > Marine > Wetlands > Sediment ...
AAAGAGATTGATCCCCCTTTTCCACTACAGCCTGAAGCCTGAAGGGGTTCTGATTCTTGGTCCCTCCGAGGGTATAGGATATTACGGCGAGCTTTTCAACGTGGTGAACAAAAAATACAGCATCTACAAGAAACAAGAGATCCACCAAGGTATGCGGCTGGAGTTTGAGTTTCCTACGGGAGAAAAAACACTGGAAGTGTCCCATAAATATTCTCAAACCGAGGATTACACCAAACAGGAAAAAGCTTCAAGTATCGCCCAGGCCACGGAGCGGTTGCTGCTGCGAATGCACACCCCGTGTTGTGTGATCGTCAGCCAAAGCGGCCATATCCTCCATGTCCACGGGAAGACCGGAAAGTATCTGGAGATTCCCGTGGGAAAGCCGAACCTGGAAGTTACGAACCTGGCACGGGAAGGTCTTCGGTTTGCGCTCTCATCGGCTCTGCGCCAAGCCGTTTCTTCAAACCGGGAGATCCGGCAGGAACGGATCCGGGTCAGGACCAACAGCGAGTTTCAGGAGATCAATCTTACGGTAACACCGTTGAACCTACCGTCTCAGATGAAGGATACTCTCATGGTTGTTTTCGAGGAGGCACCGGCCCTCCCCGAAAAAGGCGGCGAAAAGGGGGTGTCAGATGATGCAAACGACGATGTCGCCCAGAGGATCGTTCAACTTGAACGCGAATTGATCTCGCTTCGCGAAGATTACAACAGTGCCCTGGAAGAGCTTGAGGCCTCGAACCAAGAGCTCAAATCAGTCAACGAAGAGATGTACTCTCAAAACGAGGAGCTTCAGAGCTCAAACGAGGAGCTTGAATCTTCGAGAGAAGAGCTGCAGTCGTTGAACGAAGAACTCAACACGATAAACAACCAACTCCAGAACAAAATGGAGGAACTCAACGACGCTTACGGCGCCATGAACGATGTGCTCAACAGCACCGACGTCGCCATCCTTTTTTTGGACAACGAGCTTTGCGTCAAGCGGTTCACCAAAAAGATCACCTCCCTGATCAACCTGATCGATACGGATATCGGCCGTCCAATAGATCATATTTCCCACAATATGCAATTAGATGATTTGCCTGAAAAGGTGCGGAAGGTATCCAAAACACTCACCACTTTCCGAGACGATGTTCAAACCCGGGACGGGCACTGGTACTCGATGAATATCTTAGTAAACCTGACCGGAGAAAACATCATCGATGGAACGGTGATGACCTTTATCAACATTGATATTCAGAAAGAAGCCCTGGCAAAAGTGAAGAACTTGATGGAGCAAGAAGTTCAAGCGGTGAAAAGGCTTCGCGATAGCATTGTGGATACGGTTCGGGAGTCTTTCCTGGTGCTCGACAGGAGTTTTAAAGTGCTTACGGCAAACCGCCGCTTTTATGAAACCTTTCAAGAAAATCCCAAGCAAACGGAGGGTAAGAGTTTGTTTGAAATGGGAGAAAGTCAGTGGGATATTCCCGAACTGAGGACGCTATTTAACAAAATCACCAGTGCAGGCACGGCATTTGAGGACTGCAACATCGAGCAACAGTTCCTGAAAATCGGGCTCAGGCATATGCGTTTAAACGCTCGCCTTCTGGTTGAAGATGGAAAAGAAAGCGACAAGATACTGCTTGCCATTGAGGACATTACTGACAGAGTGCCTTGGCACAAGGAAAATCCATGACCGAAAGCAGCGGCACAAACCCCTCTTACGATGTACTGCGACAGCGTGCTGAAGAGATTATAAAAGAGGGAACAGCCAGAGAAATGGAAACGAAGGACCGTGAGTTCGTACAAATCCTCCATGAGCTCGAGGTCCATCAAATTGAGCTTGACCTACAAAACGAGGAACTGCGGCGGACCGCCAAGGATCTTGAGACCGCCCGGGACGAATATTTTCAGCTTTACGACTCGGCCCCGGTGGGATTTGTAATTTTAGATAAGAAAAGAAAGATTGAGCGGGTCAACCGAGCCGCCGCCGACATGCTTGGAAGCCACCTGGTGGGTCAACCATTTCAAAGTATGGTATATCCGGACGATCTACCCGACTATTTTGATTTAACGAGAAAGATCAGCAAATCCAGTGTCAAAGGAACCAAAGACAATCTTGAGTTGAGACTTTGGGGAAAAGACGGCTCCATGCTGTTTGTCCACTTTGCGGTCGCAGCCAGGTTCAATGAAAAGAGCCGTTTCAACCAGTGGCGACTTGCCTTTTTCGATATCACCAGAGCCAAGGAGGCCGAAGCAGCCCTTCGCAGTGTCAATGAAAGGCTTGAAGAGCGGATTTTAGAACGGACAGCCGAGTTGCAGGCAAGAAACCTGGAGCTGGAAATTAAGACACGTTCTCTCGTGGAAACCAATACCGCACTCGCAATCCTGTTCGACCAGGTGGAAAAAAACAGGCAAGACCTCCAGTGGGATGTTCTTAGCAATGTCAAACAGTTAATTCTCCCCTATATTGAGAAGTTGAAGGTATGTCGGACTGACCACGATCATGATATCTGCCTGCAGGTACTCGAAACAAACCTGAACAACATTATCTCTCCCTTTTTACGCCAAATGACCTTGACCCATTTTAACCTGACACCGAAAGAACTCCACGTTGCCACTCTCGTAAAGGAAGGAAAAACAAATAAAGATATAGCCGACTTGCTGCATCTGTCCGTTCGATCGGTCGAATTCCACCGGGACAACATTCGTAATAAACTTGGATTAAAAAACAAAAAGGCGAATCTACAATCATTCCTGTTATCTCTCGAGTAAAGGGGACAGGCTACTTTTTAGAGAGCTGGAGGTAGTTAAAGAATGCCCAGAATTGCAAGAGGCTTAGCAGGCGGTTTTCCTTACCACATCATTAATCGTGGGAATGGCGGACAGGAAGTTTTCTACAAGAATGAAGATTATAAAGCTTTTGTGGGCTTAATGGTCGAGGCAAAGACGAGATATTCCATAAAGGTGCTTGCGTATTGTTTAATGCCGAACCATTTTCATATGGTTTTAATGCCCTTACATGCTGAAGACCTAAGCAGGTACATGCAATGGCTGATGACGAGTCATGTCCGTCGTTATCACAGGCATTATGGAACCAGTGGCCATGTATGGCAGGGGCGATATAAGAGTTTTATTATACAAAGAGACCGTCATTTGCTGACGGTGCTCAGGTACGTTGAGGGGAATCCGGTGAGGGCCGGATTGGTTGGATCGGCAAAGGAGTGGTTATGGTCGTCACATAGGGAGACTTCAGGTATAAAATCCTGTTTATTGATCGACGAAATTCCTGTAGAATTACCTGAAGGCTGGGAGAGATATGTGGACCGCCCGTTAACAGAAAAGGAATTGGGACGACTGCGTCAAGGCGTTAATCGTCAGGCTCCCTATGGATCTCCTGACTGGCAGCTAAGGATAAGCAGAAAACACGGGCTGGAATCTACTCTTAGGCCACGGGGCAGACCGAAAAAAAGACAGTGAATGGATAGAAGAAGAAAAAGTAGCCTGTCCCCTTTACTGACAGGAGAAAAACCATGGGAATTGGAAAGGTACCAAAGATAACCCGGAGATCTTTTCTTCAGGTGTCTGCCGGGCTCACGGCGGCTGGAATCGGTATTCCCAGAGTTGTCCATGCACGACAGCCCCGGGGATTGGCTTCGATCATCGATCTTACCCTCTGCGACGGATGCCCGGACAAAGAAATTCCCGCCTGTGTCGCCGCCTGCAGAAACCTGTATCAGGAGACAGTGCCCGACCCGGTCGATCCGATTCCTAAACTGTTTCCCCGGGGAAAGATCGAAGACTGGTCGAAGAAAAAACATGTCTACGATCGTTTGACCCCCTACAATTTCATCTTCGTTGAGAAGGCCGAGGTCGAATATGAGGGAAAGAAATTCACCCTTTCTATTCCGCGACGATGCATGCACTGTGACAACCCCGCCTGTGCCACCACCTGTCCCTTTGCGGCAAATCACAAGATGAAGAACGGAGCGGTTGTCATCAACGAACATATCTGCGTCGGCGGCGCCAAATGCCGCACCGTCTGTCCCTGGGCCATACCGCAGCGCCAGTCCGGCGTCGGGCCCTACCTGAATTTCGCGCCGACCCTCGTCGGCAACGGCGTCATGTATAAATGTAACCTCTGCTACGATCTCCTGCTTGAAGATAAGGCACCGGCCTGTATGGAGGCATGCCCGACGGGGGCTATGATTATCGGCGAGCGGGACGAAATACTCGCCGATGCACGGGCCAGGGCGGCATGCATTAACGGTTTTATCTACGGGAAAGATGAAAACGGCGGCACATCGACCTTCTATGTGTCACCGGTCCCCTTCGATATCATCGACAAGGCCATCCCCCATGGGGGGGGTCTCCCCCACTTCAAACCGGCAAAACGGGACATGGCGAAACTGTCGACATGGGAAACGTGGGTAATGGCGTCACCCTTCGTGGGTATTGCCGCCGGTGTGGTCGGAACCTTTTCGATCCTTTCAAAAAGCAAGGGCGGGGAAGGAGGGGAGGAGTAACATGACCGAACGCATACTGGAAGACAAAGGATTGGTCGTCAGGCACTCCATACTCGAACTCTTCGAACACTGGGCCATCGCGATCTCGGGGATTATCCTGATTTTCACCGGTATTTTCCAGATGCCCCTGGCGAAGCGATACTATATCAACGAACTGCCGGGGTTCGCCTGGTCCGCGGATTTCATCTTCTCTCTGAAGATTCACTATATTGCATCTGTCGTATTTGTGGCGGTAGGACTTTTTCATATCATCTATCACGGCATGCTCGGCGACCGGGGTATGATACCCCGGAAGGGAGACGTCAGGCAGTCAATCGAGGTAATCAAGACATTCTTCGGTAAGGGCGAGGAACCGCCCTTCCATAAGTATCTTCCCGAGCAGCGGCTTGCCTACGTCGGCATGGCCGTTATTATGGGGGTACTGATTGTGTCGGGATTGATGAAAACCTATAAAAATCTTATCGATCCCCAGATGTCGGAAGGTCTGACCCTCATCGCTACATGGGCCCACAATATCTTCTTTGTCCTCTTCGTCTTTGCCTTCATCGGCCATATGGTGGCGATCATCCTCAAGCCGAATTGGCCCATGGTACGGGGAATCTTTACCGGCCGGGTACGGCTCGACTACGCGAAGCACCGGCACCCTCTGTGGATAGCCGAAATCATGGAACGCCCGGCGGCAGCAGGGGAAGCAATAAAAGAAGAAGCGGCCGCCGAGGAGGTGACACAAGAGGATGCTGAAATCACAGAAAACATTGAACCACATGAAGACCCGGAAGAAGAGGAATCGCAGTGAACACAGCAATCTGATCGTCCTTGAGATCACGACACGCTCCATTGCCTTTTTTATCACTGTCCACTGATCACTCACCACTTATCACTAAAAGTCTGCCCCCTACCCCCTTTCTTTCAGTCCGATACACGAACGACGAGACACGCCATTGCATTCCCATAAGACAAACACCGATGAATCCGTGCCGATCTCTCCTAGCAAACCTGCGTTGCACTCCTACGACCGGTTGACTTAATTGCCGAGGAATCATTTGTCCGCATTCCGAAGGTACTTTCAGACACCTGCCGATTGTGCAGTTTGATCTGCTGTCGTATTATGCACACGATGAAATAAGGTATCAAACAATATGAATGGAGGAGGAATGACAATGAATAAGCCAAAGGACGTAAAAGGCAAAGCCAAGAGAAATGTCGACACAAATGAATTCTGGTATGACCCGATGAACTATCCCGCATTCTTAAAAAAGCGTGATGACAAGACTCCCTTAATCTAATTTTACTGATGTGCAAAGCCGTTAAACGGTCAGAACTCCCATTGGGTCGGGCCTTGACTATTGATTGAGATGTGCCACATGCCATGCAACGAGACAATCTATTTGCAGTGACTACTCAATAGTCAAGGTCTGACCCTCTCCTTTTCTTCCCGATCCCCAATTGATGACGAATCACGAACCAGGAAAGAAGGAATAAGCCGTGGCATGATTTACGACACAACCCCGTTTTCAGAGAGAACACGGGGTTTTTTATTTTGGGGAATCGGCACGCTGTAAAGACGGGGGGAAGCAGGACCTGACCCCGAATTTACCCGATGCGATTAATCCACTATCTAATTTTAGAATTTGGTTCCTCCTTGACATTTTTCGTCAATAAAATTAATAAAAGAGAAATTCCTTTTTTTACTAAAAGAGACTCGGCGCATTATGAAAATCTGCACATATCTTCGGACGGAACATATTTTTTTGCACACTACATTACTGGATAAGGAAGCGGTGCTTCGATTTGTTGCTGACACATGTGTGAGGAGCGGTATTGTGAAAGATGCCGACACCCTCTATGAAGGCATGCAAAAACGGGAACAAACCATGAGCACGGGCATAGGTGGCGGTATTGGATTTCCACACACAACCAGCCGCGATGCACAGGATGCATTTGTTATTTTGATCCATCTGGCAGAACCCATTGATTTTGAAGCCCTGGACACACTACCGGTGGACATTATTATGGCATTGGTAATTCCGGAAAATCAGGCGGGTTTGCATCTTAGAATACTTGCCGGTGCTTCAAGAATTTGCAGGAAGCCCGAATTTTTAGAAGCAGTGAGAAAGGCCGAGAATCCCGAAACACTCTGTGAGGTAATTACATCGATTGAAGAAGCAATGCCCTTTCATTGATTGGCAATGAACGACTTACATTAAAAAAGAGAATCCTCCGTGTATCTTTTAATTACCGTGCTCAATAATGAAGAACTCCTGGATGAAATCATTACGGGTTGGCTGGACATAGGGATCACCGGGGCCACGGTAATCGAGAGCACCGATTCATTACAGTTAATCAGCCATCATATTCCCATCTTTGCAGGATTCCGGGCTCTTACGAGCGGCGGAATGCCCCACAACAAAACAGTGTTCACGATCATCAGGGATAAGGAGGTTGTCGATCAGGCAATTGCCTGTCTTGAAGCGCTCTGCATCGACACGGGAAAACCATTCCAGGGTATTTACGTTGTTGCACCCGCTCTACGTTTCGGGCGTCTGGGCCGCCGGGAAGGTCCTGAAGAACGCCATCGACACATGGAAAAGAAGATAGGAAGGCCCCTGAAAGAAAACCCTGACCAAGACTGAACCTTCAGCGGATCTTTGCCTCTCCCACGAGATTCAGAACTGCCTTGAATGTAACAGGCCCCACCACCTGATTGACAAAAATCAACGCCAAGACAACAGTGGTCAGATACACACCGATTCCAGGAAATTCGCGTTCGGCCATTTGGGCCAGGCCTATGGCAACCCCGGCCTGGGTAAGGTATGCCATCCATGCACAGCGGTTGTAACGTGGTGGCTCCCTGGCAATCGTTCCGGCAAGCCAGGTGGCACAAAAAATCCCTGTCACGCGAACGACAGCAAGGCACAATGCCAACAACCAGCACACATTGAGCGCCTCAAAGTTCAGGGATGCACCGGCCAGTGAAAAAAAGAGCACATAAACGGGCAGGCTGATGCGGTCCAGACTATCCATAAAATAGGAACCTGTTTTACTGAAATTCTGAACGGTAAACCCCGCACTCATACAAATCAGCAAAGGTTCTAAATGAAGATGAACATCGAAATAGATTCCCATGGCGTTGTTTAACCACAGCGAAAGCTTGCTCACTCCAAAAGCCAGAAAAAGGAGAAAGAGAGGAAGGTCATGTCGAATGCGATTAATATAAAACGCAATTCCTTTCCCCAGCAACGCACCAAGGAAAAATGAAATTGTCACTTCCGTGGTTACGGCCACAAAAACCTGTGTGTCCATCATTTCACTGCCACCCAGAATGATCCTTGCAGTTGTCAATGCAACGGTAAAGATCATGATTATAAGAACATCCATGACAACGGTGACCCCGAGCACCGTTTCCGTAAAGGGGCCGGAAGCACGACTTTCACTGATAATCGCAATGGCGGATGAGGGGGAGCGTGCCACGGCAATGACACCCACCAGGATGGCAAATGCAATGATCTGAATTGATGATAGGTTCCGGGTAAGACTGAAATGGCTCCCCATCAATACAAAAAAGATAAACACAAATCCGAAAACCACCAGAGTGAGAAACAAAATATTGAGGACAATTATTTTGCGGCGTTCTTTGAGAGATTGTAACTGCAAGGCGCCACCGGCAGTCAGTGCAATGAAGCTCAAGGCAATGTCATTGATAAACCCGAATCCCGCAATCATATCATCCGTAAGAAAACCGCTCACATACGGACCCGCAATAATTCCGACCATGATATAGCCGCTGATAAGGGGAAGTCGGGCTTTTTTCAGAACCTGCGCGCTCATGTAGGCCGCCAGCATCACAAAACCAAGTGAAAAATTTATCATACCCGCTCGCTGCCAGCTCGATTCGATATCCAGGTTTCTGAGCCAGAATGCAAAAAGGGTAACGATAAAAAGTGTCAGGACATACGTTATCAAGTTTTTTTTGCTTTGATGAAGGTCAGCCATTATTTCGCTTCTTTCAACAACCGCACCAGCAGATACGGACCCAGGAATTCATTGTAAATGACCGCCAGCAGTACCAGACTGATTACACCGGCAGCAATATCACAGGAAACGCCTTGCTGGAAATCAAACAGGATGGCCAGGGGAAGCCCCCCCTGGTCAAGGAGACCAAAACCTAAATGGGGCGGATAACCACTTAGTTCCGGATTTAAGCGAGTAATCATAAAGCCGCCAAACAATTTCCCTAGAAATCGGCACAAACAGTACAGTGCTGCCAGAACAAGTAACCACGTAGAATTTAACGTCCAGGAGGCACCCAGGAAAACCAGGAGTAGCAGATAGACGGGTTTTTCAATACCCACAAAGATTTTGAAAAGTCGCTCTTTTCGACGACACATATTCACGAGGCAGAAACCGACGAAAAAATTGGCTACAAGTGGTGAAAAGTGCAGCAGCGAAGCAATGCCACTCGTGAGCACGGCCATAGCGATAACTACCAGGGCCAGCTCATTCTCTTCACGATGGCTCGCTATGAAAACAATATACAGTAAAACAAGCCCCATGCTTATGATAAGACTGAACACTGTCCCCAGGGCCAGATCCCCGACCCAGTAAAACCCTTCAAATGATGGTCGACGGAAAAAAAATACCACGCTGAAAATCAACAGGGCACTCAACCCGTCTATACTGGAAACATATCTCAAAATACTTATTGTTTTCCCATGCCGGGCAGTAAAATCCGGTGTCAGGAGGGCCAGTCCTGTCTGTGCTGTACAAGCAGCGGCCGCTGAAAGGGTAAGGGATAACACGATATGCATGGCTTCCGGTATTTCGGAAATCAGCGGCAGTACCAGATAAACACTCCAAAAAACCACCACAAATGTTAGAAAACTTTCAATGATGGCTGCTTTAAAAAAATCGAGCGGGAATCGCCTCAGCCGTGCAATTTCGAACTGGAAGCCGAAAAGAAGGCCGATCCAACCGAGCAAAAGTGCTCCCACCGGTTCCAGGCCTCTAAGTGTTTCCGTGTCCAGTAGATTCAAGAAGTGGGGTCCCAGCAGAAGCCCGAGAAAAAGGAATTCCGTCCCCCTGAGGTAAAATTCACGAGCAAAAAGTGGTAGTTTGAAGCCTCGAAAGGTTAGATGGTAACCGCTGAAGGCAAGGAAAACAATGATGAGCAATGCAGAAATGATCTTCATAAGTCCTGTCTAATGTGTTACCGGCCGAAAAGCCGCTTAAAAGTGCCGTGGGAATACCGAGGATAGTATCCTTAATCTTCAGGGGCGCAGCGCGTGCTCAAATCTTTATTCAAAAGAAAAGAAAAAGGGGTCAAGTCGCCGTTTGACTCTATTCTTTTCCCGAAACCATACATCCACGAGGGTTTAAAAAAGACCAGCCATTGCATATAGTGCATCTCCATAAGACAAACACCGATGAATCCGTGCCGATCTATCCTAGCAAACCTGTGTTGCACTCCTACGACCGGTTGTCTTAAATGCCGAGGAATCATTTGTCCGCATTCCGAAGGTACTTTCAGACACCTGCCGATTGTGCAGTCTGATCTGCTGCCGTATTATACACACGATGAAATAAGGTATCAAACAATATGAACGGAGGAGGAATGAAAATGAATAAGCCAAAAGACGTAAAAGGCAAAGCCAAGAAAAATGTCGACACAAATGAATTCTGGTATGACCCGATGAACTATCCCGCATTCTTAAAAAAGCGTGATGACAAGACTCCCTTAATCTAAGTTCGCCGATGTGTGTAACCATCACAATGTCGGAACTCCCAGGGGTCGGGCCTTGATTATTGATTGAGATGTGCCACATGCCATGCAACGAGATAATCTATTCGAAGTAACTACTCAATAGTCAAGGCCTGACCCCCTCCTTTTTTCTGTCCACCGATCACTTACCCATGTCTTGACCTATTCACACTAAAACACTATCCCCAACCTCCTACCCCCCACACCCTGCTTTTTCCCTTGACATTTTTGTCTCAGACTGTATTTTTCAAACAGTTGAATGCTGAAAAATCAACTAAAAAGGAGATCGCGAGATGAAATTGCGTGTAACACTGATCCTTATGTTCCTGACAGCTTTCCTCATCACGGTGCCGGCCTTCGCCGACATCAAGACCTTTACCCACACGGTCAAGCAGCCCTTCGGGGGGAGCCAGTCCCCCGATGACGCCCGGGTCGCTGCCATGACCAAAGCGAAACGGGAAGTTTTGGAGATGGCGGGGGTCTATTTGGAGAGTCTGACCATTGTGAAAGAGTCCGTTCTGGAAAAAGACGAGATTCTTGCCCTCTCGGCGGGGATTCTCAAAGCGGAGATTATGTCTCAGAAGAACTATGCCACGGAGGATGCCTTCGGTATCGTGGTAACGGCCAAAGTGAACGTGGACACGGGTATCATGGGGAAACGGGTCGCAAAGATGCTTCAGGACCGCAGCCTCCTTGACAAGTATCAGGAACTCCAGAAACGGGAGCGGGAGCTTCTGGCCCGGATTGACCATCTGGAGGGGAAAAACCGTGCACTGCAGCACTCATCACCACCGGATCGTGATCAACAGGAAGGAAAACTGAAAAACCAGTTTCGGAAAGCTACGAAGGAATTGACCGCAATTGGATGGAACAAAAAGGCTTTGTCATTATTTGAAAACGGAAGATATACTGACCCTGACAGGGCATTAAAATATTTGAACAAGGCGATCAGCCTCGATCCAACGTCTGTGTTTTCCTACGTTAACCGTGGCATTGCCTGGAATGATAAGGGCGATGTAGATCTGGCACTCAAAGATTTCAACAAAGCGATAGCGTTAAAGCCGAGCCTGGTTCAAGCATACAACAACCGGGGAATCATCTGGTCCAAAAAAAAAGATTATCACCGTGCCCTGAAGGATTTTAACAAAGGCATAGAATTTGATCCGAAATTCTATGGGCCATTTCTCAACCGTGGGCTTGTCTGGACTTTGAAGGGTGACTTTGGCCGAGCCATTGATGATTTCAACAAAGCTATTCAATTACATCCGAAGAGTAGTCTGGCATATCTCCATCGGGGGCATGTCCGGAGAGAAATGGGGGACTTAAGCCGGGCCATTGATGATTTAACCATGGCGATTCAATTAAACCCGGAGCTTGCTTCGGCCTACCTCGAACGAGGAGCTGCCTACTATAGAAAAACAGACTATGACCGGGCCATCAAGGATTATACCAAGGGAATAGAAATAAACCCGCAGATGTTTCAGTTTTATCTCAACCGCGGGGTTGTCTGGGTTATAAAGAAAAACTTTGACCGGGCCATTGATGATTACAACAAAGCTATTCAATTAAATCCGCAAATTGCTCAGGCATACATCAATCGAGGGGTTGCATTCTTTAAAAAAGCAGACGCCGACCGGGCCATCAAGGATTATACCAAGGCAATAGAATTAAGCCCGAAGCGTGCCATAGCATACTTTAAACGAGGGGAAGCCCGGGCCATCAGCGGCGACTATGATGGAGCGATCAAGGATCATTTGAAATGCATGGAAATCAACCCCGACGATCGATATTCTCCGGTCATGATTGCGTTAATCTATTCGAAAAAGAACAATCCGTCGGAAGCCTGCCGATGGCTGCAAACGGCGGCCCAAAAAGGATATGATAACTGGGGATGGTTACAGAGAAACAAGAACTTCAATAATATACGCGACACAAAATGTTTCCGTGAAATTGTCGGACCAAAATAAGGTTTAGGGGGTCAGTTCGGCTCCAACATTCAATGAAAGGAGACGGGACCTGTGAAGAGCGATACGTTGGCATATAAGAAATCACAAGCACTGATTCTCTTACTGATCTGCGTTTTATATCTTTCGGGTTGCGTTGCCGGACCGGCAACCAGAGTCCACAAAGGCGAAAGATGGAAAGGTACGGTAACGGGGATGGTTACCGGCGAGGTGGAACTTGTCTTCTCAAGAGGAGATAAGTCGGGAGATGGCCACGAAAGTGCAGTATACGGAACGATGAGCGGTGAGATTGAAAAAATCGAAGGCGGTCACGGACCATGTTCCCTCGACTGCAAGATAGAAGGTACCATCGAGAATGGCATCGTGAACACAAATCTGGGAGGAACAGCGAGTTGTGCTGAATACGTGGCAGGTCTGCGGGGTACGATGACCGGTACGATCTCGGGCTTGCACGGACATGGCGACTGGACATTAATTGAACCGGCACTGAACCTCTCGTTCAGCGGTAAGTGGTCTGCAGAGAAAACAGACCGGCAATAGAGACTGGGCAAAAATGGTCCAAAAACGGGAAGCAATGGAGTCAGTAGCAGACCGTTGGAATTCTTAATTATTGGTCAGAATGGGTCAAACGTAAATTTGACCCAATGATTTGTGACCCGAGGATTCTTTCAACACATTGTGACTAACAAGCTGACAGCTATCCCCGATTACAAAAAAGGGTGTGCATGGGCATATGGGATACCGGGAACTATCATGCAAGCTGCCCCCTGACTATCAGGAAGGGGATCTGCGAAGGGCGATCGCAAAGGAACTGGGGATAGGACTGTTCTCCTGGCAGATAGGCCATAAAAGTCTTGATGCCCGCAAAAAAGGCGACATCAACTGGCAGATACGGGTCTCAGTCCTGTCTGATGAGCTCACAGGGGGCGAACCCGTCGTTCCCCCGATGCTCGCGGTTCCCTCACGCACACGGGATGAACGGGTCGTTGTTGTCGGGAGCGGTCCCGCGGGATTCTTTGCGGCCTTTGTCCTTCAAAAGGCGGGTTTTCAGACGACCCTGATCGAACGGGGCACCGAGGTAAATAAACGAGCCAGGGGGATCAGGTCCTTTGAAACGACCGGCCTCTTCGACCCGGTGAGCAATTATGCCTTCGGCGAAGGGGGTGCCGGGACTTTTTCCGATGGAAAACTCACGTCGCGATCCAAACACATATCGAAAGAAAAACGCTTTATCATCGAGAGCTACATTCGGGCGGGTGCCCCCGAAGAGATACGATACCTGGCGCACCCCCACCTGGGAAGCGACAACCTGAAGACGATCGTGGTGAATCTGAGAAAAGAATTCCTTGATCTCGGCGGAAGAATCCTCTTTGAGACACTGCTGGAAGACCTGAAGATCGAAGGGGGAAGAGTTGTAGAAGCGGTAACCGCTTCCGGCGGGATTGAAGCCGATTACTTTATTATAGCCCCCGGTCATTCCGCCTTTGAAACCTATCGGATGCTGATCATGAGAGGCGTTGAATTCCGCACCAAGAATTTCGCTCTCGGCTCCCGGGTGGAGCACCCCCAAGAGCTTATCAACCTCGCCCAATGGGGGCGGGAACAGCTGCCGGGAGTCAAGGCCGCCGAATACCGTCTGACCTCACGGGGGAATGGAGACCTCCCGGTGTATACCTTCTGCATGTGTCCCGGCGGCGTGGTCGTCCCCGCCTCCGCCTACGCACATATCAACATCGTCAACGGGATGAGCCGGTACAGGCGGGACGGGACCTTTGCCAATGCGGCCTGCGTGGCGGCGGTGAACCCGGAGGGCTTGATAGGCAAAGAGACGAGTGCCCCGGAGACCCTCGACTGGATGGAAGCCCTGGAAGAACGGTTCTTCCGGTACGCTGAGGGGTTCGCGGCACCGTTCTGTACGATAGGGCATTTCATCGAGGGAAGGGGATCTTCTCCAATCTCAGCATCGAGTTATCCGCTGGGGTTGAAACCGTCGCCCCTGTGGGAATTGCTCCCCCCGCGTGTGAGCAATGCCCTTCGCCAGGGACTCAAGGACTTCGGCCGTAAAATAAAGGGTTTTGAAACCGGCACGATCATGGGGCTTGAGAGTAAGACCTCGTCACCGATTCAGGTCCTGCGCGACAAGAACGGCCTCTGCAGAAACTTTGAAAACCTCTATGTCGTGGGAGAGGGAAGCGGCTGGGCCGGGGGAATCATATCGAGCGGCGCGGACGGCATACACGCCGCCATGCATATAGCAGCGATGGAACCCTGAAGGTCAAAGGGAGAAAAAGCCGTGGAGTGATTGAATATACAACCCCGTTTCTCAAAAAAACGGGGTTTTTTGTTTTGGGAATCGGTAAACCGGGCAGAAGGCAAAAAGCAAGACCTGACCCCGCTCTGTTTAGTAAAGCTACTTGACTGATCACATAGACTCAGGTATTAATTACGTTAATATATTTGAAATCAAACGATAAGGATGCTATGTTCAGTAAATCTCAAGTGCAACGCTTCGTTGACGGACTGCAACTGGGTGAGTGTGGTAGGGAAAAATATAAAATCGCTATCATGACAGTACTGCTGGTGAGTGTTGTCGTCATCCTCTCATATTTCCATATCTACCTCAAAAAAGGTATTATCTTTACTCACTTCTTTTATATCCCTGTCATTCTGGCCACGTTCTGGTGGAGGAGAAAGGGTTTGCTGCTCGTTGCAGGTCTCGGGGTACTTCTCATTGCCAGCAGTCTTTTTTTTCTCAGGGCGGATCTTATCAACAATGTTATACGTTCTTTTATGTTCCTTGCCGTGGGTTCCGTCGTAACATTCCTGAGCGAGTGGATAACCATCAAAGAAGAAACTATGAAGCAGAGCGAAGAACGATTTCGAACTTTATTTGAAAATATCGGTGACGGTGTTGCCATCTTCAAAGCTGAAAATGACGGCAATGACTTTACCTTTCTGGATTTTAATAAAGCTGGTGAGTCCATCGAAAAGATTACAAGACACGACGTCATCGGCAGGAACATCGTTGATGTATTCCCCGGCATTAAGAAATTCGGCCTCTTCGACGTATTGCAAACCGTATGGAAATCGGGAGTATCCCAGCATTACCCGGTGTCTTTCTATAAAGACGAGAGAATAACCGGATGGAGAGACAATTTCGTCTATAAACTTCCCTCCGGGGAGATCGTAACGGTATACAGAGACGAGACTGAGCGCAAACAGATGGAAGAAGCGTTGCGGGACAGCGAACAAAGGCTGAAAACGGTACTTGAGGGGTCTCCCATACCCACCTTCGTTATAGACAGGGATCACAGGGTGCAATACTGGAACAAGGCACTGGAAGAATTGAGTGGTACCGGGGCACAAACCGTAACAGGTACGAAAAAACCCTGGAAAGCCCTGTACAATGAAGAACGGGCAACACTGGCCGATCTTCTGGTTGACGAACGCTTTTCGGAACTTTCGAAATGGTATTCCGGAAAATTTCATGAATCTCAAATAATAACAGGGGCATATGAAGCAATCGATTTCTTTCCCAACCTGGGCGATGAGGGCAAATGGCTGCGATCTACCGCATCCATTCTGAAAAGTTCGAAAGGTCATATCATTGGAGCAATAGAAACGTTTGAAGATATCACCGACCGAAAAAATGCCGAGGATTCCCTGCATGAACGTTCAGAGGCGTTGGAGCGAAGCAACCAGGAATTAGAGAAGTTTGCCTATGTGGCATCTCATGATCTGCAGGAACCCTTAAGGATGGTGTCCAGTTATATGCAGTTACTGTCCCGCCGGTATGAGGGCAAAATTGATGCAGATGCAGATGAATTCATAAGTTTTGCCGTGGATGGTGCAAAGCGAATGCAGATTTTGATCAACGACCTCCTGGCCTATTCAAGGATCGGTACGAGGGGACGTGAATTTGAACCGGTCCCCTGTGAAGAGGTTCTGGGCCTCGCCCTGGTCAACCTTCTGACGGTTATAGAGGAGACCGAGTCTGTTGTAACGCACGATGAATTGCCGACCGTAATGGCTGACAAAACACAACTGGTTCAGCTTTTCCAGAACCTCATCAGTAATGCCATTAAATTCAGAAGTGATAAGCAGCCTCGTGTCCATGTCAGTGCGAAGCACAAAGAAAATGAGTGGATCTTTTCGATAAAGGATAACGGCATCGGTATCGATCCCCGCTACGAAGATCGTATTTTCGAAGTTTTTCAACGCCTTCATGGAAGAGGACAGTATTCCGGCACAGGAATAGGACTTGCCATCTGCAAAAAGATAGTTGAGCGTCATGGCGGCTTGATCCGGTTACAGTCTGAAGAGGGTGAGGGAGCAACATTTTACTTTTCCCTACCCGGGATACAGCTTATACAATTATAAGAATGATAAGGGGGGATGAATGAGTAACGAAACAACACTGTCGAAGCATTCAAGTCCGAGAATAGGTCGTGTTATTGAGATCCTCTTGGTGGAAGACAACCCCGGTGATGTGCGCCTCACCATGGAAGCCCTGAGAGAAGGCAAGGTTCTGAATAATTTGAATGTGGTAACTGACGGTCAGGAAGCGGTGGAGTTCCTCCAAAGGGAAGGTGAATATGGAGATGCACCGCGACCGGACCTTATATTGCTTGACTTAAATCTTCCGAAGAAAGACGGTCGTGAAGTTCTTGCCGAGATCAAAACCGATGAATTCCTGAGAAGAATACCAATCGTGATTCTGACAACTTCCCAGGCAGAGATAGATGTTATTCAATCCTACAACCTCGGTGTCAATTGCTACATTACAAAACCCGTCGATCTCGATCAATTTATT
>Ga0272444_10002482_pt1 | contig 17035 bp, 10 predicted proteins | sample SSMForm13_FD_201033 | JGI IMG/M metagenome (GOLD analysis project Ga0272444, IMG submission 201033) | Marine sediment archaeal communities from Little Sippewissett salt marsh, Falmouth, MA, United States - SSM-Form-13 | ecosystem: Environmental > Aquatic > Marine > Wetlands > Sediment ...
TTGAAAAACGGTGCTGGGGGGATACCACGAGACAGAATTCCTCCCTTGTATAAGGAATGACATTCAGCTTGCTCTTATAGGGGAGCCGGCCGATCGTGCCCACGTCATACGTAAAATCAAGGACCCCGTTCGCGATCTCCTGACTGCTCCCTACCTTGAGGATGACCTTCACCTTGGGGAACCGTTTCTGAAATCGGGAGAGCAGCCGCGGCATGAGGTGTCGGGCGAAACTTCGGGTGGTCCCGATGGTGAGAGAGCCATGGGTCAGGTCCGCATGACCCTTCAGGACGTATTCCATTTCCTCCACTATCTCAAATATCTTTTCTGCATAGCCGAAGAGGACATCACCTGCTTCGGTCAGTTCGAGACGCTTGCCGTATTTCCTGAAGAGTTTGACCTCCAGATCCTGCTCCAGGGATTTAATCTGCATCGTGACGGCAGGCTGGGTCACATAGAGCGATGCAGCCGCCTTGGTGATGCTCTTTTCTCTGGCCGCCAAGAAGAAGGCCCGCAGCTGGTTCAGATTGATGCGCATGGATGAGTATAAGCAAAAGTTTGGGTCTATAAGAAAAGCTTATGGCACTATAAAAATAAATGGTTTGACAAGTCAACAGGAAAACCGAATTAATTGAAGTGGATCGAGGAATTGTGAATTGAGCGGTCCGTGCATGGAGGATTGAATCGAGATGAATTCGATGATGGCCGGGCGGATGACGTTTTGGCAGATTGAGCATGTGGGGGTGTTCTATCTTCTGGCAGGCCTTGCCACGGCGCTTTTCGCGGTCGGATTGATTTCGTACGTGGGTGTATGGAAGAAGAGCGATGGCGGCGCCTCAAGCCTATCCTTTTCGGGCGAGGCCCTGAAGAAGGTGATCCTGGATGTGTTTTTTGAACGGCGTCTCCTTCAAGGGGATCTGTCTGCCGGACTGATGCACCTCTTCATTTTCTGGGGATTTCTGGTCCTCTTCATCGGAACGATTATTCTGTCGATTCATCATTATCTTGTTTCCTTTATGCACGGGACGTTTCATCTGGTATTTTCCCTGATCATGGAGGTGGCGGGACTCTTCCTTTTTGCGGGGATACTCTGGGCCCTTATTCGACGATATCTTCAGCGTGTCCCCCGGCTCGAGCGGAGGCTGGAAGATGCGGTGCTTCCCCTTTGGTTTCTTCTCATTGTGCTTTCCGGCTTTGTCCTGGAAGGGGCAAGGCTTTCCGTCCACCAACCGTCATGGGCGGCTTGGTCTTTTGTGGGCGCGTGGTTCAGTAATCTTTTTTCCGCCGCTTCAGGCGAAACCCTCTATCCGTCGCTCTGGTGGACCCATACCCTCCTCTGTCTCGGCCTTATTGCCGTGATCCCCTATACCAAGCTTTTTCATATCCTGGGTGCGCCCGCAGCCATTTATTCCCAGACTGCTGCCCCACCCAAACTCTTGAGCGTGGAGGAAGGCGCGGAAGCGTTTGACCTGGCGGATGCCATCTTCTTTGACGGCTGCATGCGGTGTGGCCGATGCGTGGCGGCCTGTCCGTCTGCCGGAGCCGGTGAGCCCTTTGCACCCAGGGACTTTGTTCAGGCCATGCGGCAGAAGTTGTGGCAGACGCATTCTCCCTTTGGCGATATCCGGTTTATGAATCGGAAAGAGGAAACCCTGGCCGACGAAAGCCTCTGGTTCTGCACGACCTGCCGGGCCTGTCTGGAGGTCTGTCCGGTCTATGGTGCCGCCTACGAAGCCGTGACCAAGCAGAGGGTTCTGGCCGTGGAAGAAGGGACCGAAGTCCCCACTCTTCTGAGTCAGACCCTGGAAAAACTCTTCAAGTATAGCAACCCATGGGAATCCTCCAAGCGGAAGCGAGGGGCCTGGGCCGACGGGCTGGAAATAACAGACCTGACGAAAAAGGGGGCCGAAGCGGATCTCTGTTACTTCGTGGGCTGCACCACCTCTTTTGACGACACAGCCCAGGTCATCGCCCGGTCTTTCTCTGAGATCCTGAAGATTGCCGGTGTAAATTTCGGGATTCTGGGAAAGAAGGAACCCTGCTGTGGCGACATTGCGCGAAGGGTCGGCGAACTGGGCCTGTTTGAAGAACAGCGGGAAGGGTGTGAAGCCCTTTTCGACAAGTTCGGCATCACCGAGGTGGTTACCTCTTCACCCCACTGCTTCCATACCTTCAAAAATGAGTACCCGGATGCCCTGTTCAGGCCCCGGCATTATACCCTGCTCCTGCAGGAACTTCTGGCCCAAAAGAAACTCCACTTCAAGAATGCCATCAACGCGACCGTCACGTATCATGATCCCTGTTACCTGGGCCGGCACAATCGTATCTTCGATGAGCCCCGAGAGATCATTCAAGCCATCCCGGGCCTTCGGCTGGTGGAGATGGCTCATCACCGGGCCGACAGCCTCTGCTGTGGGGGAGGCGGGGGAAGGATGTGGCAGGACCTTCAGGGAGAGGTGAAGATGAGTGCCGTACGAATCCGGGAGGCCGAGGCAACGGGTGCGGAGATCCTAATCACCGCATGCCCGCTGTGCCTGATTATGCTGGAAGACGCGCGCAAGGCAGCGGGGCTGAAAGAACCTTTCCGGGTGATGGACCTGAGCGAACTGGTCCTTCAGGCGACGGGCGGGGAAGGAAAGAAAGGGGTTCATTGAGTTCGTTGGGTTTGTTCGGTTGCGTTTTGTCATGCACCTTCATGAAATGGTCATGATGGGGTCATGAGGTCGCGTGATACGCGTCGCGGACGTCACGCATCACGTTTCACGATTCAATCCAGTATCCAGCAAAAATAGTGCCTAAAGTTTGAAGTGCCTAACATGCCTGAAGTTAAGGAATACTCAATATTCAATATTCAATCTTCAATTTGTCAGTTCCGGTCAGGAGGTAAGGGATGAATGATGTGCTCATATTAGCTGAAGTCAAAGAGGGATCTCTGGATTTGAGGACCCTGGAACTTTTTGGGGCCGGGAAAAGGCTGGCTGGGAACTCGGGTGGCTTTTCCGTGGTCCTGCTGGGAGACGTGGTCTCAGGGGCAGCGGACGAGGCGGCTTCCTATGGCCCGGATACGGTCTATAAAGTGGAACATCCGCTGCTGAAGGGGTTTCAACCGGATCTCTGGCTGGCCGCGCTGGAACAGGCCTGCCGGGAAATCGAGCCGAAGGTCCTACTCATGAGTCACGCATTCGTGGGAAGGGAACTGGGTCCGAGGCTGGCCTGCCGGTTGAATACGCGGCTGACCACGGACTGTATCGATCTTTCCATGGATCCTGAAGACGGACGCCTGTTGCGAACCAAGCCGGTTTCAGGGGGCAATGCCATCTCAGTATTCAAATGCCCGGGCGAACCCCAGATGGCAACGGTAAGGGCAAAGGTATTCTCTCCTCATGAACCGGGCACGGGAAGTGGGGCTACGGTAGAGATCCAGCCGAAGATCGATGAATCCATGATACGGGCCGAATCCCTCGAAGTCGTCAAAGAGGATGTGGTCGCACTGGATAAGGCGGATGTGGTGGTGGCCGGTGGCGCAGGACTGGGGGAGGAAGACGGGTTCGAACTCCTTGAAGAACTGGCCGAGGCGTTACGGAAGCCTTTTGGCAATGTGATGATCGGGTGCAGCCGGGTGGCTGTGGACAAGGGATGGATTTCTTCGGATCATCAGGTGGGGCTCACAGGCACCATGATTTCTCCGGACATCTATGTGGCTGTCGGCATATCCGGCGCCATCCAGCACCTGGTGGGGATGGTTCATTCCAAGAAGATCGTCGCCATCAACACCGATCCTGCCTGCAATATGTTCAAGGTGTCGGACTATGGCGTGGTTGAGGATTATGAAGAGATCGTTCCCGCACTCGTTGAAAAACTAAAGGAGGTGTCATGACAGCGTTGAAAATCATTGTCTGCGCCAAACAGATCCCTGATCCGGAAGCACCCCTTTCCGATGTTAGCGTGGATGCGGAAAACCTGGAGGTCATCGTGGATGCACCCCAGGTCATCAGTCCCTTTGATGAGAATGCCCTGGAGGCCGCGGTTCGAATCAAGGAGGCATCTGATGCCCATATATCCGTCCTCAGTCTGGGGGGTAAGGTCTCAGATACGGTGTTGCGAAAGACCCTGGCGGCCGGGGCCGATGAACTGATCCTGCTGGAGGACGACGCCTTTGAGAAATTGGACAGCCATTCCACGGCTGCGGCCCTCATGGCGGCCGTTCGAAAGATCGGGGCATACGATCTGATCCTGACCGGGCGACAGGCCGGGGATTGGGATTCAGGACAGGTGGGCCTTATTTTGGGTGAATTGCTGGATATCCCCTGCATCCATCTGGCCAGGGAAATTGCTGTGGAAGATGGGAGTGTGATGGTCAAGAAGAGCCTGCCGGACGGGTATGAACGGGTGAAGGCGCCGTTGCCCGCTCTGGTGACTGTCAGCAACGAAGTGGGTGAGCTGAGATATATTTCCAGGACCAAGATGCTCAAGATGATCCGTGGGGCACGGTCTATCCCCTCCTGGAGCATGGGAGATGTGGGGGTGGAGGAGGATGCCCTTCAAAAGATGGGGATTTCATCCCTCTCTTCGCCGCCCGACATGGGGAGGGATTGCCGGCTTCTGGAGGGTTCCCCCGAGGAACAGGCGGAAAAGCTGGTCGAGGTCTTCATGTCTCTCAGATAGCACGGTGATACGATGTCGTCCTTTTGGCACGGATGACGCAGATGTTAGGGAGGGTTGTTGTCTGAGGAATCCAGGCACCTGAATTCTTCTTGCATGCCATCCTTTGGAAGGAAGAACTCTGGAACGTGGAGAGCAATTGCGCAGTTTCGAACGCGGGTCGCCTCTCCCAAGTTTCCAGTTTCCCGGCTCAAGACGGGATCTTCGACAAGTTTCCAGTTTCAAATTTCAATTGAGGAGGAGAATCGAATGGCGGACAAATCATATGATGCAGTAATCATTGGGGGGGGTCATCACGGGACCATTATCGCCCCTTATCTGGCCAAGGCAGGTCTGAGTGTAGGCGTATTCGAGCGGCTGGATCATTTGGGTGGCGGGGCGGTATCCTTTGATGACTCGCCGTCCCCCGGTTTTCGGGGGAATTTTTGCGCCCATTTTACCCGGTTCTATGGGCATCCAGCCTACAAGGAGTTCAACCTGCGGGACGAAGGACTGGCGTATGCGTTTCCGGATACCAATGAAGCGGCTGTTTTTGATGACGGCACGTCCTATGTGGCCTATGCCGGCTATCCGGTGATTGATCCCCAGACCGGAAAGACCGAGTACAGCGAGGCAAACGTAAAGAAGACCTATGACCAGATCGCCCGCTTCTCAAAGGCCGATGCAGAGGCCTATCTCTACTGGACCGAAAAATACAATGACTACATACGACCGGCATTTCATGAATACCGGTATTCCGTACCCACGCCCTATGGCGTGCCGGATCCCCTGGAGAAACTGGCCACCGATCCGAGAACCGGTTTTGATCCCTCCATGCACTTTATGACCGCCAAGGAATGGGCCCATTTCGTCTTTGAAAGCCCTGAGCTGAGGATTCTGACCATGAGGGGCTTCCTCACCTCATGCGGCATCTACCCCGATGATGTCCCTGGGATCATGTATGCCTTTGCCACCCTTCATCTGGTACTGGGTTGGGAGACCGCGGCCATTGCCAGGGGGGGCACCCAGTCCATTACCGATTCCCTGGTTTCGGCCGGCAAAAAGCTGGGGGTGGACTACTTCATTAATTCGGAGGTGGACAAGGTCCTCATTGAAAATAACAAGGCCAGAGGCATCCAGCTGCTGGACGGAACCGAGATCGAGGCCAAACAGATGGTGGTCTCGGATAATGCCACGCCCCAGTTGTTTCTCCGCATGATCGGTGAGGCGTATCTCACCACCCAGATGAAGCGGAAGGTGGACACCTATTTCTTTGATCGTGCGCAGCTCTTCTGGGGGCCCATCGCCGTACACGAACTTCCGGATTACAAGGCGGCCAAGGATAACCCGGATATCAACTGCACCCCCCGGACCTATTATCTCCCAAATGATCTATCATTCACAGAAGACAAGTACATGCATGAGATTTTCCTGCTTGGCATGCCGTCCAAGTTCCACCTCCTGTCGGCGCCGGACAGCATCTGGGATCCGACACGGGCCCCGGAAGGAAAGCATAGCATCCATGTGGAGGAGTTCACCGCCCCGGCCCGGATCTTCTCCAGGAAGGAATGGCGCCAGCTGCATGATGAATTCATTGATTCCATGATGGATCAATGGAAGAAATACGCCCCCAACATGACCAAAGACAACCTCATCGGGGAGCGGGTGGCCACCCCCATCGATATCCAGGACACCCATCTGGATATGCGGGAAGGCGGTTGGTCCGAGGGCAACTGCGGTGGATCCCAGAGCGGACGCTTCCGGGGTCTTCCGGGCGGCCTCAAGACCTTCATTGACGGACTCTACATGTGTTCCTCGGGCGTGGCCGGAGGCCCGGCCATCGGACGGGGCTCCAGCTACAACTGCTACCAGTTGATCGCCGAGGACTATGGGCTGAGAAAACCGGAATACTAATAGGGCACAGGGCATGGCGCATGGCGCATAGCCTCAGGGGCCTGATACGCTTTCGCCATATGCTCTGCTCTTTGCGCTTTGCGCGTTAGACAGGTAAGGAGTCCAGAATGCGTTTGGGAGAAAGGGTCGCCATTGTGACCGGCGGGGCCCGCGGGCTCGGGCGGGCCTTTGCCCTCCGGCTGGCAGGGGAGGGGGCCCGGGTCATGATCATGAATATCGTGCTTCAGGAGAGAGACCTGGAGGATATGAAGGCCACCGTCAAGATGATTCAGGAGGCGGGCGGCGAGGCGGCGTATGTCAAAGGGGATGTGACCAGCGAGGCAGATTGCCTAACCATGGCCGACGCAACAATAGACGCATTTGGCCGGATCGATGCCCTCATTAACAATGCAGCCATTTATGACGGTCTGGTTCGGAAATCCTTTTGTGAAATTTCCTTGGATGAATGGGACCGGGTTATGGGCGTGAATTTGAAGGGCGCATTCCTGGCCATCCGTGCGGTGTTCCCTCACATGAAGGAGCAGCAATATGGAAAGATCGTCAATCTTTGTTCCGAAACCGCGTTTACCGGCTCCCACGGGTTTGTACACTATGTGGCGTCCAAGGGCGGGATCCTGGCCCTGACCCGAGCACTGGCTGTCGAACTGGGTCCTTACAATATCTGCATTAATGCGGTGGCACCCGGGTTTACGGATACCGAGGCCAGCCGTTCCCTGGCTGATGTCCGCAAGTACGACACGTCTAAGACGCCGCTCGGTCGGGTGGGCACCCCGGACGACATTACCGGTGCAGCCCTGTTTTTGGCCTCGCCCGAGAGCGATTTCATCACCGGACAGACGCTGGTGGTGGATGGGGGGCGGTATATGCATTGAGGGCAGGGCAGGGAGCATGGTGCAGGGTGAAGGACGATTGACGCAAAGGATGAAGGACCTACGGAAGGACAAATTTGAACCCCATTGATTAGCAAACATCCAACGTCGAACGTCCAACATCTTTCCGAGCCGGAGGCCGGCATCGAATGATGTGAATAAACTGTATTAAGTAGTCAATAGTTGATATTCAATACCAGACGGTGAATTGTGGAAGCGGTTGCGCCCATAAAAGAGGTGTCGGATCTGATTCGGGATGCCGGAGGAGATGCGTTCCGACTCTGTTTTCAGTGCGGGCTCTGTACGGTCAGCTGTCCATGGAATAGTGTTCGACCCTTTTCGCCGCATCAGATGATCTGTCAGGCCAAGTTCGGTCTGGCGGATATCGAGGATGAGGCGTGGTGGCTCTGTTCCACCTGCAATATGTGCATCAACCGGTGTCCGCGGGGCGTGGCGATCACGGATATCATGCGGTCTGTTCGCTCCATTTTGCTGGAGTATCAGTACGGCATGGCAGAGTCAAGTCTGAGAAGCGCCATGGGGAGCCTGGGGGGAAACGGGAACCCTTGGGGCGAAGAGAGGGATAACCGGTCCGATTGGGCACAAGATCTGAATGTCAGACCTTTCAGCCAGGATATGGAACTTCTCTATTTTCCCTGCTGCGTTCCGGCGTATGATGCCAAACTCAGGCGTATTGCTCGGGCCACTGCACGTATTTTGCAGGCGGCGGATGTGCCATTCGGGATCCTGGGACCCAAAGAAAACTGCTGTGGGGAGAGTGTTCGAAAGGCGGGGAATAGCGAGCTTTTTGAGAACCTGATGCGGGGCAACATCACGGCCTTTGAGGAGGCGGGCGTAACAGATGTGCTGGTCTCGTCTCCCCACTGCTATACTACATTCAAGGAGGACTATACCGGGGCTGGCGCCCATCTCCGTGTCTTTCATGTGACCCAGTATCTGGCACGGCTCATCGAGGACGGGCGTCTCACCTTTACAAAGGAACTCAACAAAAAGGTGGTCTACCACGATCCCTGTTATCTGGGCCGGCACAATGGGATCTATGATGAACCGAGGAAAATACTGGAAAGCATTCCGTGCCTTGAAGTCATGGATGAGGTGGACTCCAGGGAAAACAGCCTCTGCTGCGGTGGGGGTGGGGGAAGGATATGGATGGAGACAAAGAAAGGGGAACGGTTCTCGGATATCCTGGTGGAACAGGCCCTATCTTTGGGGGCGGATATGCTGGTGACGGCATGCCCCTATTGTCTGCTCAATTTCAGGGATAGTGTGGTGACTTCAGAAAAGGAAAATCTCCTTGAGGTCAGGGATATTTCGGAACTTGTTTATGCGGTGCTGTAAGTTAGTTTCCATCCATAAATGGCCTTTTTCTCTCCGAGCCGTAGGCTCTACGAGCCGGAGGCCGCAATCCCCCGCCTTTGTCGGGGCAGGTCGGCGTCAACCCGCCGGAGGCGGATAAATCTGCGGGATTCTTTGTGCGACGTACCGCAGTGCGTCTCCGCATAATCCCTTGATTTTCTTGATCTCGCGAAAAAATTCCAATTGCTGAATTGGAAACTCAGTCGCGCCCAGGATTCATTTGTGGATGGGCACAAGTTAAGTGCAAACCTGAGCACTGAATCCCGCCCAAGCGGGAAAACCCCAAGGAAGCGAACGCTTACACCATGTCTGAGTTTCAGGATACGATTCAAGCCTCGCAAAAAGGGGCCACAAAGGTCGGGGCGGTACTGGTGGTGGGGGCCGGGGTCAGCGGGATCCAGGCGGCACTGGATGCAGCCGATTCAGGGTTTCGGGTTTACCTTGCGGACAAGGGGCCGGCCATTGGCGGGCGGATGTCCCAGCTGGATAAAACGTTTCCCACCAATGACTGCTCTATGTGTATCCTGTCACCCAAATTTATTGAGTGCGCCACAAACCCGAACATATCCATCCTGACAGACGTGGCGGTGGACGGTATCCAGGGCGAAGCCGGAGACTTTCGGGTCACCCTCACCCGCCAACCGAGGTACGTGGACCCTGAGAAATGTACCGGCTGCGGGACCTGTTCCGAGTACTGCCCGGTGAATGTTCTGGATCCTTACAACGAGAACCTGAGCACCCTGAAATCGATCCATGTCCCGTTTCCCCAGGCCGTGCCTGCGGTATCCGTTGTCGATCCAGCCCACTGTCTTTTCTTGCTCAGGCGGGAATGCCAGATCTGTGTGCCGGTCTGCCGAAACCAGGCCATCGATTTTCATCTTCATGAAGAGAGGCTTAAACTCCGGGTGGGAAGTGTCATCCTGGCCCCGGGATATGCACCGTTTGAGCCGGATGTGCAAGGCCAGTATGGATACCGGAGATTCCAAAATGTCGTCACCAGCCTGGAGTTGGAGCGGCTGCTAAGTGCGTCAGGACCCAACCGGGGGGTCCTGCGCAGGCCGTCGGACGGAAAGCGTCCCCATAAGATTGCCTGGATCCAATGTGTGGGTAGCCGGGATACAACGGCCGGTCGAACCTACTGCTCGGCGGTCTGCTGTATGTACGCTATGAAGCAGGTGATCCTGTCCAAGGAACATATCCCGGATCTCGATGCCGTGGTTTTCCACAATGATATTCGGGCCTATGGAAAAGGATTCGAGCGCTATTATGATCGGGCCAGGAATACCCCCGGGGTCCGGTTTGTCTGGAGTAAAACGTCCATTCTGAAGGAGACGCCTGTGACCGGGAGTGTGGTCCTCCGATACCGCATCAACGGGTCAGGGGTCCGGGATGAGCCGTTCGATCTGGTGGTCCTGTCCGTTGGCCTCTCTTCGCCTGAGAGCAATCGGGACCTGGCCGACACCCTGGGCATCGCCGCCAACGAGCACGGATTCTGCGACACCGACGGATTCTCCCCTGTGGAGACGTCCCGCCCCGGGATCTATGCATGCGGCGCATTCCGGGCCCCCATGGATATCCCCGATTCCGTCACCATGGCCAGTGGCGCGGCCGCATGTGCGTCCGAGCTTCTCACAGACCAACGCGGGACCCTCACTACCGAGACAACGTACCCTCCTGAGCGGGATGTCACCGGAGACCCCCCCCGGATCGGGGTATTTGTCTGCGACTGCGGCACCAATATTGTCAAGGTGGTGAATGTGGCCCGGGTGGTGGACCATGCCAAGGGGCTGGATGGTGTGGTCTATGCGGAGGAAGACACGTTTGCCTGCGCCATCGATTCCGTTACCCGTATGGTTGCGGCGATTCAGGAAAACGACCTCAACCGGGTGGTAGTGGCGGCGTGTACGCCGAGGACCCACGAACCGGTCTTTCAGGATGTTCTGAGGCAGGCCGGACTCAATCCGTTTCTCTTGGAGATGACCAACATTCGGGAGCATTGCTCCTGGGTCCATATGGGAGATCGGCAGATCGCAACCCAGAAGGCAGAGGAACTGGTGAGCATGGCGGTTTCCAAGGTACGACTCTTAAGCCCCCTCGGCCGTTTCGCCTACCCGGTGACCCAGGCGGCCCTGGTGATCGGCGGGGGCATTGCGGGCATGGTCAGCGCACTGGCCCTGGCCCGTCAGGGTATCCCGGTCCACCTGGTGGAAAAGGATGCATGTCTGGGGGGAATGGGGCGGCGGGTCCGATTCTTAACGAAAGGAGGTGATGTAAGGTCCTATGTCCGGGACCTGGAGCGAAAGGTCTATGCCAACCTCCAGATTCAGGTACATCGAGAGGCGGAGCTGTTGGATGTTGCCGGCTATGTGGGGAATTTTTTGAGTCGGGTCCGCGTGGGAAAGCGGGGGGTGGTCCGTGAGATCTCCCATGGGGTCATCCTTGTTGCCACCGGGGCCGGGGAATGGCGGCCGGATGTCTACATTTACGGCGAAGATCCCCGAGTTACGACACTTCTGGAATTAGAGGAGGCGCTGGATGACGCGCCGGAATCATTCGAGGATTGCGATACCCTTGTTATGATTCAGTGTGTGGGGTCAAGAAATGCGAAAAGGCCGTACTGCAGCCGCGTTTGCTGTGCCCAGGCCGTGAAGAACGCCCTGAAATTGAAGGCGATACATCCGGATATGGAGATTTATGTCCTCTACCGTGACATGCGGACCTATGGGTTCAGGGAAGAGGCCTACCGGGAGGCGGCCGATCAGGGGGTGATTTTCATCCGTTACCATGAAGATGAGCCGCCCCGGCTCGAGACGGTGGCGGAGGGAGGCCGATCCCTGCTGCGCGTGACCGTCAACGAACCGGTATTGGGACATCCACTGATGATCGATGCGGACCGGGTGGTCCTGAGTGCGGCCATCGTTCCCGCCCAGGGGAACAAGACCCTGTCCCAACTCCTCAAGGTTCCCCTGAATGAGGATGGCTTTTTTATGGAGGCCCACATGAAGCTTCGGCCGGTGGATTTTGCCACGGACGGCATCTTCATGGCCGGTTTGGCCCACGGTCCCAAATTCGTGGACGAGAGTATTGCCCAGGCCCGGGCCGCTGCCTCCCGGGCCATGACGATTCTGGCAAAGAATGAGATAACGGCTGGGGGCATGACCTGCGCGGTCAATGAACTGCGGTGCACCCGATGCGGCGTCTGTCAGGCGGTCTGTGCATTTCATGCTATTGAAGTGTCTCCTGAAACAAAGTCGGCTGTCATCAATGAGGCCCTGTGCAAAGGATGCGGACTCTGCGTGGCTTCCTGCCGGAGCGGGGCCCTGGATATCCGGGGGTTCAGTGAGGAGCAGACGCTGGGGCTGATCAACGCGATTTGAAACTGGATGCTGGTCCGCGTGAGGCGAAGATCCCGCCAGTTTCCAAGGCGGGGATACTGGATGTCGGATATTTGATGCTGGATGAGAAACGTGAAACGTGAAAGTGGAAACTGGCCATAATGCCCATAGCCGAATGATTCCGAAATCCAGACATCAGGCTTTAGACTCTGGACGTTGGACTTCGGACTAAGGACGAATGAACCCCGTCATGTCAACTCGTAACACCACACCCCACACTTTAGCTCACTTTATCTCACTTTAGTAACTTTAGTAACTTTAGTTCACTTTAGACACTTTAGACACGTTAGTCACTTTAGCTCACTTCATCAGAGGTACCGATCATGTTTGGCTGGAAGGGGAAGCTGCTGCGGGTGGATCTATCGCAGGGGAATTGTGCGGTGGAGGACATCCCGTTCAGGCTATTGAAGGAGTATATCGGCGGACGGGGACTGGGGCTGCGGATCCTCTTTGATGAGATGGACCCGGGGATCGATCCATTAGGCCCCGATAACAAGCTGATTTTTGCCACCGGACCGTTGGTGGGAACCGGTGTGCCTGCCGGAGGTCGTTACATCGTGGTCTCCAAGTCGCCTTTGAGCGGCGCCATCGCCAACCCCTGCTGCGGCGGATACTTTGGTCCGAATCTCAAGTTCGCGGGGTATGATCTGTTGGTCATCGAGGGGCAATCCCCAGAGCCTGTTTATATCTATGTTCGGGACGATACGGTGGAGATCCGGCCGGCGGGCCATCTGTGGGGGAAGTGGGCCACGGAGACGGAGCGGATGATCCGCTCGGACCTGAGCAGTGAATTCGATGATTGGGAACTCAACAATATGAGTATCGTGAGCATCGGTCCTGCCGGGGAAAACCAGGTCAAGTTCGCCTGTATCATGTCTGACGGGGGGCGGGCAGCAGGCCGATCGGGGCTGGGCGCGGTCATGGGTTCCAAGAACCTGAAGGGACTGGTTGTGAGCGGAACGGGTGATGTGACCGTTGCGGACGTGGAGGGCTTCAAGCAGGCGGTTATGGATTTCTTCCAGGAGGGCCGGGATAACCAGGCCCTGGAGAAACGCCGGCGGTGGGGGACCTGGAGTCTTCCGGGACGGGCCAACAAGACCGGGACCCAGGCCGCCCTCAACTTCCAGTCCGGCTATTTTGAACCTTTCAGCAAGTTTGAAGATCCGGATGTGATCCGCAACAGTCTCCGGGTCCGGGATGAGGGGTGTTTCGGGTGTCCATTTGCCTGTGGAAAGCGGAGCCGTATCCAGGATCTGGCGTATCCCGGGACCACCAAGGGTCCGGAGCATGAGTCCATGGCTTTGTTGGGCTCCAATTGCGGAATCGGTGACCTGGATGATATCTTCCGGGCCAATTACCTCTGTAACGAACTCGGTATGGATACCATTTCCGCCGGTGCCATTGTTTCCTGTGCCATGGAACTCTTTGAGCGGGGGTATCTCCCGGAAGAGGATATCGGGTTCCCTTTAGGGTTTGGCAACACCGACGGCTTGTTTCAGCTCATGCGGATGACGGCCGTCCGGGAAGGGTTTGGGGACCTGCTGGCTGAGGGCGGCAATGCCCTGGCTCATAAATACGGACATCCTGAGCTGTTCATGGGGATCAAGGGGATGGGCATGCCGGCCTGGCATCCTCAGGGGATTGAGGTCATCGGGCTTCAGTACGCCACCAACAATGTCGGTGGATGTCATACCAAGGCCACGCTCCCCTTTTATGAGGGGAGAAAGGACCCGAACCGACATGTGGAGCAGACCAAGCACGACCAGGACTACGTGGCGGTGGTAGACTCCAGCGTAATGTGCTGGATCATTTACCACGGGCCTTTGTGGGGGGAAAAGGTCCTGTTATGGCTACGGATCATTACCGGCATCGACTATACGGAAGCCGATCTGGCCCGGATCGGTGAGCGGATATGGAACCTGGAAAAGTTGTTCAATTTGAAGGCCGGGATCAGCAGCAAGGAAGACCGTCTTCCCAAACGGATGACGGATGAGCCCCGGGTCAAGAACCAGGTGGTGCACCTGGATCGAATGCTCCCCGAGTACTATCGGCTGAGGGGATGGAACGACGCGGGTGTGCCGACAATGGAAAAGCTGAAACAGTTAGGACTGGAAAAGGAAGGGGCCGGGCTGTGAGGATAAAGATCGATCATACCAAGTGCACCGGGTGCAAGCTCTGTGAGGTGGTCTGTTCCCTTCAGCATACGGGTGCTGTCAATCCCCGGCGCTCCCGGATCCGGGTGTTTGTGGGCGAAGACTTCTGCCTTCCGGTGATCGCAGGCCCCTACACAGAGGCCATGTGCAATTCAAAGGACGTGGTGTTGATGGAGGGAAAGGAGATCGACGGCTGTATTGTCTGCAGGGCCTCGTGCCCGGTGAAATCCGTGTTCAAGGAACCGGCCACCGAGATACCGCTTAAGTGTGACTTCTGCGGGGAGCCCCCCGACCCCCAGTGTGTCATGTGGTGTGATGCGGACGCGCTGTCGGTGGTGGAATAGGGGAAGCTGGATACTGGATTCTGGATACGGGTAGCAGCGAAGCGAAGATCCCGCTGAAAGCGGGATTGGATGTTGGATGAAAAACGTGAAACGTGATGCGTGAACTTTTTCTATTTTTGTCCCTTTTGTTTCTTTGGTCACTTTAGTCACTCTATACACTTTAGCTCACTTTAGTCAGATTAGATCACTTTAGTCACTTTTTTGTAGGACAGGGCACCGTATGGGGACCCCTGGTTGTTGGCAAAGATCCATTTCAAAGGCAAGGAGGGCTCAAAAATGAAAATGTATGATGTCGTTCCGGGGTTTGAGTTTGATGAGAAGGTAGACCTGGAAAAATCACCCGCTTGGTTTCTGGATGCCACCCACTCCGTTCCACCCTGGACCCCCATGTTCGGATGGTTCTGGATCAACTTCTGCCGGCACGGGATGCAGTACGGGGCCGAAAAGCTGAGCCTACCCACTGTCAAAGGCTGGGACTGGCGGTTCAAGGATGGAGGCGGGTATCTCACCCTCAACCTGGTCATGGACGAAGCGGAGCGGAAGGAACGTGAGGTGAAGTTCAGGGAAGCCATCCGTCCGTTCATCGAAGACTATGACAAGCTGTGGGGCGATTATGTCAATGAGATGTTGGGACACTATGCCAGGTTGAAATCGTGCGATGTGGATACGGCCACCAATGCCGAACTGCTTGCCAACTTCGAAGATACCATCAACGTCTGCCGGCGCATGTGGGAGATTCATATGCACATGATGTACGGGGTGGATACGGCATTTATTCTTTTTGAAAACGTATGCAAGGAGAACCTGGGAATTGACGACACCCACCCCACCTTTCACGACCTGCTGCGGGGATATGACAACAAGGTGTTTCAGGTGGACAGGGAGCTGTGGAAGCTGTCCAAGCAGGCCGAGGAAGCCGGCCTCGCCGATCTGATCCTCAACCGCAGTTCGAAAGAGGCCCTTGAAGGGCTTGGAGAGAGCGAGGCGGGAAAGAAATGGCTCGAATCCCTGAATGCCCTGCTCGACGAAGACGGTTGGCGCATGCAGCGTATGGCCGAGATCAATCTCCCTGCCTGGGTGGAGGACCCGACACCGGCTATTTCCAGCGTCCGGTTCTTTATTAAACAGGGCGGCGACTTCAATCTGGATACGGAGAGGCAGGCCCTGGCCAAACGGCGCGAAGAGGCCACGGCAGAGGTCCTGGAGAAGATCCCGGCGGACCAGCAGGGATGGTTCAAGATGCTTTTGGGGCTTGCCCAGAAGACGGGTGCTTTCAGTGAGGAACACAATCATTATCTGGATCTCTATACCCATTCACTGATGCGAAGATCCTGTCTGGCCATCGGAAAGCGCTTGGTGGCGGCGAATGTAGTTGATGACCCGGAGGATACCTTTTTTCTGATGCCGGATGAGATGCGGGCCGTGACACTTGTCCCTGATGGCTTCAACTACCGGCCTATCGTGGAGAGACGGCGCAGCGAATGGAAGGAGTGGTGCAGCAGGGAGAACCCGCCCGCGATCCTGAAGGAAGGCTTTACCATGGACGATGCCATGGGGGTTCTGGTGCAGTCCAATGATCCCATCGCACTCAAGGTGGTGGTCGGTTCCATGCCCGTACCCAAGCCGGAACTGAACGCAGATCTCTACGGCATCTGCGGCTCGGGCGGCGTTGCCGAAGGTACGGCCAGGGTCATCATGGAAGAGTCCCAGCTGGACGAGGTGCAGAAGGGCGACATCCTCGTGTCTGCATCCACGGCACCGAGCTGGACGCCGGTCTTCGGCCTGCTGAACGGGGTGGTCGTGGACAGGGGGGCAAGCCTGTCCCATTCGGCCATTGTGAGCCGGGAGTACGGCATCCCATGCGTGATCAATGTATTTGAGGGGACCAGCAAGATCAAGACAGGCCAGCGGATCAAGGTGGATGGCGACAACGGGGTGGTGTACATCCTGGACAAATAGACGCGATGCGTGAGGCGTGAAAGGTAAGGATTGGATAGGATAGCGTTATCATCCAATTCGGGTTTCATGCTGATTCGCGATGATGCAATCGGCATACAAAAAAGTGACGTTCCTTCCGAAGATGGTGATGATCGGTTTTGGCTCCCTCCGGCTGGTCCATCATCAACGGAAGTAACGTCGACCCAGAACTGATCCGGTGTGGGCAGGAGGCATATCATGGCGTCTCAATTTCAGTATATTCTCTGGTTCGAAGAGTGCAGCCGAAGCGCACTTTTGCAGGTGGGTGGGAAAAACGCCAATCTGGGGGAAATGGTCAATGCGGGCATTCGTGTCCCCCCCGGCTTTGCTGTGACGAGCGGGGCGTTTCAGCTGTACATGGACGAGGC
>Ga0272444_10002484_pt1 | contig 17034 bp, 25 predicted proteins | sample SSMForm13_FD_201033 | JGI IMG/M metagenome (GOLD analysis project Ga0272444, IMG submission 201033) | Marine sediment archaeal communities from Little Sippewissett salt marsh, Falmouth, MA, United States - SSM-Form-13 | ecosystem: Environmental > Aquatic > Marine > Wetlands > Sediment ...
GTTCATATCCAATACCTTATATCTGATTTATTATCTTTTCTTTTTTTACGCAAATGTTCTAATAATTTAATTATAAATTTAAAAGAAGAATCATATTCTTTATATAATAATGATGTCTTTTTTTCTCCACCTTTTCTAAGAATATATGCTGGGTGATATATTGCTGTTACCGCGACGCCGTCATACATTTTATATTTACCAACGAATTTTGTAACAGTTGATGTATTTGTAAAATATTCTAGCGCAACACCACCAACACAAACAATAAGAAGAGGCCTAACCATCTTTATCTCATCATCAAGAAAATGATGGCAGGCCTCAATCTCCGAAGCATTGGGTTTCTCATTGTTCTTTTTTTGACACCTGACAACATTTGTTAAAAAGGAGTTTCCAAAATGTAAGTGATTATTTGCCATATGCTCAAGTAAAAAATCACCTGAACGATTGCCGCAAAACACCATTCCATTAAGTTGGCGGGTTTGATATCCAGGTGATTCGCCAACAAACATAATATCAGCGTTAAGATTGCCTAATCCAAAAAAAGGAGCATCAATTTGACGAGTTGGTCGTCTAGTACATTCGTTACATTTGAACATATCTCTGTGGAGCTGAGACCAGTTCATACATCAATCTCCCAAACATCGTCTTTAATAGAAGTAGTATCTCCGATACTACCTCTATTAACTTTTTTCTTCAAAACCCATAAAATATTACGCGATTGAGACGGATAGAGTGGTGCGAAGAGCACAGAAAACATATTTGAATCGTAATATTCTTTAAGTTTTTCCCATAACTCTCGCTCACTCTGTGATAATATGACTTCAATATCCTTTTGAGATGCAAAGGTGCCGTACTTCTTTGTTATACTAAAGTATTGCCTCAGGTGATTTGATAATTCATCTTCAGTATATTCTTTTAAATGATTGGCAGCTTGATGCTTACCATCATAATTTGGGGTTGATAGAAGCACGACACCATTACTCTTAACACATCGATTGATATCTTTTAACATAAAATCCAAATCTTCCGGTGGTATGTGTTCTGCTACTTCAAAGCAAGTAACTATATCAGCCCAACCATCATCAACTGGCATTTTATCTTTAGTAATATCCATTTGTATAAGTCTTGGTTCTTTTTTAAGTTTTCTCTTGTCAGCAATATCTAACATTGTCTTACGGATTTCAACACCAGTATAATTACAGTTCCCACGTTTGTTGACATACAGAACTTGCGCTAACATCGCGTTGCCGCAGCCAACATCTAAAATGTTCATGTCATCTTTCTTAACATGCTTTAAAACATGTGTCCACCTTAAACTATGAGCTAAATAATCTCTGTGCGCAAGACCACGTTCGTTTGCTTTTTCAATGTCCAAGTGAGTTTTGTTGCACTTGGGATTTTTCGGATTTCCTATTACTTCAATCGACATCTGTATATCCTTGTCCTTCTAAATCTTTTCTTATTATTGACATAATGAAACGTTGATAAGGCGTTGGTGACTGTGGTTTATCAGACATCGCTATTTTGTTATTTTCTTCTTGAACTAATTTAGTAAAGCTTTTATAACCACCTTCGTAATCAACTTTAATCCAACTTTTAAGACCGTTTAAAACATTTTCTAAATCTCTTACCGTTCCCCATGCTGACTGTTTTTCACAGCAAAACATAAAATCAACTGTTTTTTCAAATATTTCTTTTGCAAACGCATAACTTTCTTTACTTACTTTCATTTTCCTCTTTCCTCCTTTATTTCTTTTAATGCTATTTTATTATTTTTATACATTAAGTAAAATACTACTAAAAATCCGACAACTGGTAATATGACTGGAAACTTTGCAACATATGCAAATGCACTTAATCCTCCAAACAACATTATGAAGAACCATAATATTATGTCCCATTCTTGTCTTTTTTTTAGTGATATTTCTTTCATTCAATTCTCCTTAGGGGTGGGTGTTCTGGTATTCTGGCTAAATCGGGTAATAAAGCAGAAACCCATCACAGCAACCAGAATACCGCCCAACACCAAGGCTACGAGAAATGCTGTGACCATCATTCTTTTGGCATACCTCTGTCAGAGTTCCATTCAAATTTATCAATCCAATAAACTGTTATTCCCTTTGACATCAAATCCTTGACTTCTTCTTCCAACGCCATCTTTACATAACCATAAACTATTGGTTGTGTTGATTTTGTTGGAACAAGTATTAATTCACTATCTCTAGTATAATATGCTTCATATTTTTTTCCTTCTATGTGGTTCTTTATCCACGAATCAGCGGCCTTCTTATTTCCAAATTCAATTCTTGGCATTCTTTATCACCATCTAAATATCTCTAAGGCATTACTGTACCAACAATCAAGCCGGCAACAGTAAGCTCTGTAGTGTAATCTTGCTCAGAAAAATCTCTAGTATAAACATAAATTATCTGATTATTTTTCCATTTTTTCCAAAACGGCGACAGATTCTCAGAGATTTCTTGAGCTCTTTTCAAATCTTTTTCAATAAATATAAGTTTAGACATTCTATTCATTATTAATTCATAATCACTTGCCAAATTATCAATCACAACAGGTTTCTCTTTATTCAAATGATTTATTATGTTTTCAGCAAATTCAACATCATCATCGTAAATATGAGAATTCAAAACTATATGTCTGTAAGAACCCATTGGTATCCCAAGTCTCTTAGCGGTAATCTGCTGGATAATTGGATAAGCAAAAGTATCTAAAAAGAAACCTCTACAAGCATCTTGGGACCTCATAGTTGATACCATATTCAATTTACCATCAGAAATAAAGAAATTCCATTGAGTTGTACAAGGAACAAAACTTTTATTCAAATCTCTTTCCACTTTCCAGAGGTTCACTACGCACTGTCTGGTTGTTGGATTCTCCTTTAGTTTTTTAACAACGTCCCAGAGGTACTTGCCGCCGCGTTTACCATAAGTGTAGTGATATTTTTGGTTTTTATCAAGCCATCTTTTATAAAAAGACCACGGCGACAAATGTACATATCCGGGATTTAGGCCCAAAAAATAGTCCTCTGTTTCAACTTCGGCACCTAAACAATGTTGTGATGATATACAATTTCTGGGGTCAGTCAATTCAAAGGTGACAGCATGAGTTTCCCTAATTTTTTCTGTTTTTGGTTTTTTCATGCACCAACCGCCAACTTGACGCTTTTCAACAATTCCGTTAGAAAGAATGTTCTCTAAATTCTTTTTTGCCAGAGCAGCGGTATTGTCAGCTTTGAAATAATTTTCTACCATCAAATCCCTAATCCCAAATTAGTTTATAAACCTTTCCAAAAATTTAATACTTTTTAACCATAAACTACTTTGTCAATTTCTTCTTCTACTTTCTTGTTTTCTTGTTTATTATCAGTTTTACCCATAATATCTTCTATATCAGTCAAACTTTTGTAGTTCGATACAATCATTTTTTCATGGGCACTAGTCTGTTTTTTTAAAGATTTTATTTCATTTGCAAGAGCATCAATCCTATCATCTCTCAATTTATCAATTTCTTCTTTCAATTTCTCTATTTTTTCTACATAGTATTTTTTTGTCCTTAACACCTCAACCACCTCCAAATTTACAATACAGTTTATAACCACAGTTCCTACATCCACTGTCCAATCTTGGTTTCTTTTCAAAGTTTTCGTTTCTCAATGATGACAAAACTTTTTCCTTAAGCTCCTCAACCTGTTTTCCAACTTCTATTTGTTTTCTATCATCATATGATATTTCTTTTATTCTATCAGGATATAGGAAATAGAAATAAAAATGTTTCAGTTTTTCTCCATACTTTCCTTCAAACAATGTTTTATAGACATAAGCTTGCATTCTATAAGAATATGATATTGTCGGATACTTGTTAGTCTTCCAATCAACAACGATACAGCGCTCTCGGTCAACATAATCGAGGATTCCATGATATCCACCGTAGCGCACATCAAGCTCAGATATAGGATTCATACCAACTCCCATAGAAATGTTCTTAGACTCCCATCCTGAATGATTCTGGAGGCTCGTAAATGCTTTCTTATAATCATCTATTGAATATGTTGGTTCCCACCTTTTTTTGAATATATCATAAGTTCTCGAAAATACATCTTCAGGACTACCTTTTAACAAATGATAATGTTTATAGTAATCGTCAATTGTATCATGGACAATCCCACCAACATCTAAAGCATCAGGGTTCCAAAATACTGCTTCCTCTTTATCAAGGTAATGTATTTTATAAGCATATGGACAATTATAATATATAGATAATGCCGACTGACTTAAATCCCATCCCATGTAGTCAATTCCTTCCTTTTTAATTTCTTATATTTTTTTGCATACATCTTTAATTTATTCTGTACAGACATATTTTTTGGACCATAAATTCTTGGACCTTTTTCTAAGAATTCTTTTTTTCTGAATAACATGTAGCAATCTGTGCAACAAAAGTGATTTTTTGATTTTTTAACAACACCAACTGACCTAGAAAAAACTTTTCCGCAATTATCACATATTACTCTCATTCTACTCCTCCTTGCCTTCAGTTGGATAACTCATTCCATGTAATATCAAACTGCCAAGTCCAGCAATCCAAATACATAAATAATCCATATAGAGTCCAAAAGCAAGTAATCCAATTGATAATGGTATTAGAACAACATATGGTGCAATTGCTATTTTCTTTCTATCCTTTTGCCATTTTCCGGCTTGATGGTGTTCTATTGTAAATCCCATTCTAATCTTTGTTCTGTACCATTTTGGTTTGTAACCAAGTTTCACTGCCGTTCTATAATGAAGTGCTTCATGCAAGAAACCAATCATTAAAACTACAGCGACCGCAAGAATAGCATTAACTAAAACAGGATAACTGAGATACTTTTCAACAAGATATGCTATACCAAACAAAATTATAGCTGAAACAATGACTCTACCAATCCAATGTTTGAAGGTAAGTGATTCATCAGTATCTTCATTCTCAATCTTTTTCTGGTCTTTTTGTTTTCTTTTCTTTGCCATCAGTATCTCTCCTCTCTAAATATTCTTTTTCCTAATGGATAAATTGCAAGTATCAATACATAAACAACAACTATTACAACAAAAAGAGAACTTCGCATAAAAATAAATACTTCAGTAACAAGTGATAATATTATGACAGTAAAAATAGTCCATATAATGAAAGCTGCACCCATTACAAGACCAAAAAGCGTCACAATTAATACCTCCAGAAAATACTTACAATTCTCCAACCTTTGTTATTATCAGTATCAACTTTTCTCAGCGTATAACCTCCTGAATGTCTTCTATGACTTTAATTTCATCTCTTCCAACCTCTATAAGTGGAACACCAGAAAATTTTGCATTAGATACCAATTCATCCTGTATTTTTCTAACTTCTTTAAAATCTTCTTTCGATATCTCTCTTTTAGTGTGCGTTCCACCATTTATCATTTTAAAATGTCTCGCTTCATTTCTAACATACAAAATTATAGAATGTGTAACATTAGTGTTGTTTAAAATCCATGGTATCATATGTGTCCCCTCAACTACAAGTGAAGTACCTTCTCTTACTGCTCTATCTATACACGAATTTATTGCTCTTGATATAGCATTGGTTTGCCAAACAAGATTTTCATAAGAAGTTTTCGAAAACGCAGGTTGATATGTATTATAGTTCAAATATGGATTATTAGTTTCAGCTTTTACAACCTCTCTTATAAAACCAGTGCCTATTCTTTGTGATATGTCATAAATGTAGCAAATTTTGTGCGCGATTGTAGTTTTACCTGTACCAGCAGCCCCTCCTATTGATATTATTCTTTCCATCATATTTTCACCATGCATTTCATAAACAATCTCATTCCAAAGCCTTCCTCACATGTTCACAAACATATTTTATTTGTCCGTTTGTTAATTTTAAAGAAGACGGTAACCAAAGACCTTTTTTTGATATTTCACTCGAAATATGAAATCTTGTATCAGAACAATAGAAAGGTTTTTGACTGTGAATTGCCGGATAAAAATTTCTTGTTCCTATTCCCTTCTCATTCAAATACTTTGATAAATATTCTCTTTCCCTTTCGTTTCTTAAAATTATATCATGCATCCAAGGAGCAGTATATTTTAAGTCTGTATCAACAAACTTAACAATATCTTTTAAGCTATCTCTATACATCTTGTAAATTTCTTTTTTTCTATTAACTCTCCAATCAATTCTTTTTAAAGCTTCTATACCAATAACTGCTTGAAGGTCATTATATTTCAAATCAATTCCAGGATATATGTTTACGTCTCTTCCTCCTTTAATCCTTCCAAAGTCTTTCATCAATTCTATTTCATTATATAAATCTTCATCGTCTGTTATAACAGCACCACCAGCACCCATTGTAACAATCTTAGACATTGAAAAACTAAAACTTCCAGCTGTACCAAGTCTTCCAAGATGAATCTTTGATTCTTCAATATTATAATAAGAACCTAATGTCTGTGCTGCATCTTCCAACACTGGAATATCCTTCTCCTGTGCAAAATCTAAAATTTCAACCCAATCACGTGGTGGTCTTCCATTGATACTTACTAAAACTATTGCCTTAGTTGATTTTGTAATTCTTTGTTTTAAATGTTTAAAATCAATAGCAAATGTTTTTGGTTCAATATCAACAAATAGTGGTTTAGCTCCAATAAAAGAAGCCGCTGTCGCTGTTGCTATGATAGTATAGTCTGGAACAGCAACTCTGTCTCCAGGTTTTACTCCCATTGCTTTTAGTGCTGCACATAAACTTAATGTTCCGTTAGGAACCATTGAGCAGAATTTTGCTCCCGTTATATCACACATTATTTTTTCTAATTCTTCAGTTTTATTATGTTCCATTAGCCAAGCTTCAGAATTCAAATATTCTGAAACAGCTCTTTTCTCAGCCTCACCATATAGAGGCTCCATTTGTGGTAAATCCATTTTCTTTCCTCCTAAATAAAAGAAAAATAGAGAGAATAAATCTCCCTATTAAGTTTTTATGTCTATGGGTCGACTTCAATGAATATCTTCTGCCATGGGTTCAGTACGAATACTGCGCACCATTCGCCGCTTTGTGGTTTGAAACCTTCTCCGTTGTTCAATGCGTCTTCTACCATTGCTATTGCTTCTGCGTCTGTTGGATAAATTCCGCCATCAATGAAATACCATATTGCTGCTTGTATATCTCCTTTTGTTGCATCTGGATGTTTATGATTGATAAGATAGTTTACCAAATCCCAATCTGGGTCTGGGTATACTGTATCTATTGTTGGGTCGTATGAACAGATAAGGTCAACACTTACAGGAGTATATTGCATGTTAGTACTTTGGTCAACACACCATCCTAAGTATGTTCCGTCTGTTACGTCATATCCTGCTGGCACATCACTTAGAGTTATGTCAAAGTAACTTCCTCCTTGAACTCCTGGATATGCTGCTTGCATAGTGACTTTTCCTGCTGGCAATGATAGTACTTTCATACAGAATTCGTCCCATTGTATTACGTCTAATTGTCCGTGGAACCATGCTGTCTTTCCTTGTAGATTGTCGTCTTGCGGTAGTTTAACAATGACTTCGACATAGAGATACATACAATAATGTAACTGGTAGCCTTCATCTACCTGCGGTCCAATTATAAACTCATCTCCTTCCTTAGTGCATGAGTAGAAGTTGTATGAAATATAATCTTCTAACCAAAGACTACTTTCAAATGACATACCTGTTATATGAACTGGTATGGAGCCAATGTAATGAGCTATAAAGTCGCAAATCATATAGTTACATGGATATAAGTTATTATAAGTCATCTTAACATCCCATTGCCCCTCACCTTCTTCTGCCCAGCATTCGGATACCTCAAGATATTCGTCTCCTTGTAAAGGAGTTCTGCTTAGAATCTTATCTCCAGTCTCTAAATTTTTGTAAACCCAAGTTCCACTGTACTCGACGATTTCAAAACCTACATCTGCTGTGCTAACACTTCCTGTAAATTTGATTGTTCCTGTAAACCCTGCAAAAGCTGTACTAATTAGACAAACCAATAGACCTACTGCTATTATAGTTTTTGTTCTTTTCATTTTTTCTTTTCACCTCCTGCTCCTATGGAGCCTTTTTAGTAATGATATATTACCTCTCAATTTCTATCACTCTCAATATTTTTCCACCACATACTGGGCATTTCAAATGCCATGGTGGTTCTGTTTTTCTGAATTTGATGTAAAATTCCGTTCGGCAATCTCCACACTTGCATTCTACTTCCTTCATCTACATCTCCACTATCCAAATATAAATGCATATATGAATGCTGATATACCAACACAATATATCAATATCAATAAACCATATTCATCCAAATATCTATAAATTTTACATTTCAACAATAGTAGTCCTCCCTAACAAAAACTGAGCAAGCCTTCCAACCCCCATCCCAAAACCTGCTCGGTCATGTGGCTCTTTATCAAATAATTTAAAGTATGGTTCAAATGCAGTTTTGATTACATCATCAACGCCTTCTTGGACATCTGGTTCTTCCCATTCTGGATTATCTTGCCTAATTTTTTCTTCCAACCGCGCTCTCAACTGTTGATACATTGTTCCTTCGTAAAATCTCTTGCGAATTCTTTTACCTTCATTCTCTCTACGCGAAGAGCCCCAAGTTTCTCCAGCAAATGGAAGTAAAAGGTCCGCGCATTCAACAACCTCTCTATCAGTTCCTTTAGTATCACGCTTTAAGTACATATTAAAATACTTCAGTTTCTCAGGATAATCTTTAACAACAACCGGTATTGGAATATCAGCGTGCATACCACATATGAATTCTTCGTCTCTACTTTTCAAATCATCGCCCCAGTTAATTGATACCCCTTTCTCATTTAATTTAGCAATCATATCTGTATATGTTACTTTCTCAACACCGTATTCTAATGTATACTTTAATCGTGCAATGTTATCTTTCGTTACTAATCTTGGATGTTCTTTAAAATAATCTAAAGATTTACTTATCATATACATAAGCATATCAATTTCAAATTCTATAAGTTCGTCTTGGCTCATATCCTTATGTTCCATCTCACACAAAAGAAATTGATTGCAGTGGCGACCATCACCTGCTCTAGGTTCATCTCTATAAGAAGTTTGCATCATATATACTGCTTTAAAGCCATGCCTAATCAAATCATCTTCAGCCATTATTTGTCTTGTTTGTGGTAACATCAAAAATTCACCTTTCTTGTCAATCCAATATGTTGTTGGTGCATTCTCACAAGAACCAGCAAAAGAAAACTGATTATATCTTATTTCCGGTATCTCCTTTATTTTAAAAAAGTTTCTTATCTCTTCTAACACAAATCCTTTGAACAACAATAGTTCTTTTCTATCTATATCATATCTCAATTTTTTCTGCCTCCAAATTAAGTGACATTAACAAACCTTTTTCTTTGTCCATATGTGGTATGTAAGCCTGTGAATAATCATCATATTGACTGTGTTCTGTTTTACGCCAGTCCCACCTTCTTACACCTCTAAATCCAGTGCTCTCCAACATCTTTTTCAATGACTTATAATCATATGCTGTCTTATGGTACATCACTTTACCATTTAACAATGTTTCTATTTTTCCAAATAGCGGCCCAAGGATACCTCTATGGTCGATATCCTTATACTTTTCATATACTAGAACAATTGATTGAAAGTCTGGAACTGCTAATCTTAGTATGCCGCCGTCATTAAGAACTCTGAACCATTCAAAAAGAGCTTCTCTACCACTTTTTCTATCAAGATATTCGAATGCATGACAGCAATAAATTAAATCAACACTGTTGTCTTTGAACATTAATAAATCTGTTATGTCGTGTTGATAATCTAAATGCGGGTAGAATGCAGAATCTATATGAATAAATCCTGGTATGTAAACGTCACCACAGCCTAAATGCAATTTAATTTTTTTCATTTATTTCCTCCACTATTTTTCTTGTTCCAGGATGCTTCTCCAATTTCTCTTCTTTTGTAGCACCCCATTCCATTACAATAGAATCTTTTAAAGCAATAAAATAATGTGATGTTCTTTTTGGAATCCTGACTCTATCACCAGAGCCCAAAACAGTTGGATAAGGTTTATTTCCAATATAATATCTTATACAACCTTCAATAACAACACAATACTCATCATTCTTGTTATGGATACAACCTCCTCGTGCAAAACCTTTTTTACATGTGAATATTACAACTTCTTCAAATTCTTTTAAATCTTCGGTGATATTATAAATATCTCCTCTTTTATCTGAATGTATCTTATGCAGTTGTAATTTTGTCATTTTTTTCTTCCTCCATTGCTGATTCAATCATCATATCAACAAGTTTATCAAAATTTATTTTTGGTTTCCAACCCAAAACATCTCTTGCTTTTGTAGCGTCACCACGAAGTTCTGGGACTTCGTTAGGACGCGTATAACGTTCTGATGTCTCTACATGTTCGTTGATATCTAAATCTAAATAATCAAAAACTCTAACAAGAAAATCTTGGACAGAATAAAATTCATTTGTAGCAACAACAAAATCATCAGGTTCTGAGTGATGCATTATCTTATAAATTGCTTCCATATAATCTTTAGAATGCCCCCAATCACGTCTTGCATCCAGATTACCTAGAATAAGTTTATCTTGTTTGCCAAGTTTTATTCTACAAGCAGCACGCACAATTTTCTTAGTAACAAATGTTTCTCCGCGTCTTTCGGATTCGTGGTTGAATAAAATCCCATTGCAAGCAAACATTCCATAACCAAATCTATATGCTCGTGTCATGTGATATCCATATAATTTGGCACAGCCATAAGGAGAAACAGGCAAAAATGGAGTACTCTCACTTTGAGGTGCTGGGCTTAAACCATACATCTCAGAAGATGAAGCCTGATAATATTTAACATCTTTTGATAAAATACCTTTTTTTCTAAGATTTTTTATTGCTTCAAGAAGTCTGCAAACTCCTAAACCTGTAATATCACCTGTGTACTCTGGGATATCAAAAGAAACCCGTACATGACTCATGCTTCCAATATTATAGATTTCGTCTGGTTTTATTTCCATCAGTAACTTATAAATTGAGTTTGTGTCTCCAAGGTCGCCATAATGCAACCGCAATTTTTCTGTAGGAACAACTAAATGGTCAATTCTTTTTGTATTAATAGTCGAACCTCTTCTTACAATACCGTGAACATCGTATCCTTTTCTTAAAAGCAACTCAGACAAATAACTTCCATCCTGTCCTGTCACTCCAGTTAATAGTGCTGTTATCATTCTATCTTCTCCAATACTTTCATAAATTTATTCGTAAACTCAACAGAGGTAAACCTTTTTGATTCATCTGTTGTAATAAACTTCCTTATTCTTTTTAAATAACCAATATATTCACTGTGCGGCATATATTTTATATACTCAGCCAACTCTTTGACATTGAATTTATCAGCATCAATAAAAGTTCCTTTAGGCAAATATTCATAAATATCTGGAGCTCCAAAATATATAGGAATACTACCCATACACATTGGTTGGATTGGTTTTTCAGTTACATAACCATCGAATCTTGAATTTTCGGGACAAAAAATAAACTTATATTTAGAAAGAACTTCCCATTTGTTATCAATTTCCCCATGAAAACATTCTTTACACCATGGTCCTCCATAAGAGTGATATTTATTCTTTCCAAGAATTCTACATAATGCTCTGTCCATATTCTTTCTATATTTTAATAGACTATTTCTATTATAGTTCCTGTTCTTGTAATCAAGACTATTGACTCTATAAGACCAAGGTTTATTTCTCAACATCATACATAACAACTCAGTTTTTGGCTTTTCAAAATACTTTTTTATAAGTGGAAATTCGTATCTTGGAATGTTATAATAAGCATCACCATTATTTAACTTGTGACTAGCCATCACAGAAGCATATACTTTTGTAAATCTTTCATCTGATAAATTTCTTCCAAAGAAAACATTATAAATAGGTGGTTCGTTTTTCATCAATATACATTTTGGAATACTTACGGATTGTACGGGTGCTCCATGCCAAGATACTCCAATATCTGCTTCTTCTGTTCCACGGACAAATGTGATGTCTTCACCAACCTCATCAATTCCTTTTCTTCCTTTTGCATCTTCATAATTAAACCATCTCCAAAGTTGGTCTTGATGATTTTTTGTACTTTCTTTTATTCTAATCATAACTGACCTCCCAAACTTCGAACGTATCAACAAAAACATTATTAACTTCTAAAACATTTTTAATATTTGAAAAGCTAAGTTTACTTGTATTATAATCACTGATATTCCAAGTAATATTATAACTCACAAAAACATCTAAGTTTGGTCCAAACCAATGAAGTCTGTAATTATCATTATATTCATCGTTCGTCCAGTTATAAAATTCAGGATAACCTGTATAGTTCATCAATGTAAAACTAACATTATCACATCTTGTTAAAAATATAATTTCTTGAACATTTATCTCACTGCTACTTAAACTAAAATTCAAATGACAATATCTTTCATCTGTAGCATTAGATTGATTAACAAAATATGACATTGTGCAATTAGTATCCAACAATTCTATAATATTTTCCTGAGAAGTACTAAAAATTTCAACCCAAAGGAGGCTCACATTTTCTTTTACATCATCTAAATCTGAACCCAAAGTGATAACTGAATTAGCAATTGAGTTTAAACTGGAAATATCTTCTTCTAAATCAGATATCTTTGAGAAAGCTGAACCAATGTCTCCTTCAATACTCTCTAGGTCATCATTCAAATCACTAATCATCGTACTTGTTGTGTTATTAATATCAAAAATACTTTCCTCCATGTCACTGATTAAATAGTTTAGTCTTACATTTGTTTCATCAACTCTGCTGTTTACGGATGAGATAACTATCATCATAAGAACAACAAATAACAGCAGTACTATCAAAAATTTGTTATCAACTAATACATTAAAGAAATTGTTATCAGAACCTCTAAGAGGAACATTCTTTATTTTTTTATAACCACAGTGTTCGCAATATGTTATAATCTTGTCGTCTCTCTTTGTAGTAACTAACGTTCTATTCATACACTCAGGACACATTTTCATTTAATTCTTAACCTCCTTTATACTTCCTATTAATTCCATTTTACACCTTTGTTAGTGATATTAAATATCTCTTTTGGTTTTGCGTAATCATCTCCAATCCTACTACATTCAAGAAATAATAAATTTTCAGCAACACTTTTCATTGCACTATAAGAAGCTCTTAGAAGTTGATTTGCGTAAATTACAACACTAACTTTATTAGCAACCATTTCTCTCTCTTTAAAAGTATCATACGTTGTAGGAACAATAAATAGAGGAACTTTTTTCTCAAACTTACTATATTCTTTTGAAAATTCAACTACTTGCCAACCGCTAGACTCTTTACTATGTATTAAAATACCATCTGCGCCCGCTTCGATATATGCCCGTGCTCTATCTATTGCGTCATCTAATTTTTTTCCAAGAATAAAAGATTCGATTCTTGCTATTATCATAAAATCATCTGTAACTTGAGAAAATTTACCAGTTTTTATTTTGTTAGAAAAAACATTTTTTGACTCTTGAATATGCTTCGCTCCTTCCATTAAAGAATTCCTTTTCGGAAACTTCTTATCTTCAATAACAACAGCAGAAACGCCAAGTCTTTCTAAAGTTTTTACCATAAAACAAAAATGTTCTGTTTGTCCACCAGTGTCTAAATCAACAATTATAGGTTTTGATGTAACTTCCAAAATTTGATTTATTGTTTCAAGTCTTGATGTAAAATCAACTAATTCAATATCTGGTTTTCCTTTTGAAGAACTATCAGTAAAAGATGATTCCCATATACCATCAAACTTTTTATTATCTATTTTAGTATTTTCAACAATAAGTGCCGAAAGGCCACTATGTGCTTCCAAAATTCTAACAAGAGGTTTGACTTGTATTAACCTCCTAAGTGATGCTCTTCTTTGTTCTGGAGTAATTCCTCTTTTTTTAAGAGCATTTATTTTATCAGTTGAAGATAATTTTTTACCTCCCGCTCCCATTAAAATGGGTATCTCAACTAATTGACCATTCCATTCTTTTAGCACATCAATGACCTTTTGGCGTGTTTCTTTTTGAACACCAACTCTCCAATCTTCTCCATTGGTAACAATATCAGGTTTGTATTTTCTTAAGTTATCAGTATAATCCAAAGTATGCTGCGGAACAACTTTCCAAACACCTTTGATATTTTCAACAACCTCTTTTCTTTGTTCGTAAGAATAAATTGGAACTCTTTTGTATTCTGATATTGCCTTATCAGTAAGCAAGCCGACTATAACATTACCTAATTTTGATGATTCTTCTAAAACTTTCATATGTCCTGCATGAACACCATCAGCACAAATAACAGTATAAACAATTTTCTTTTTCAAAAAATCGCCTCCATGAATCTTTTTGTTATTTCAGAATGTGGTATATTTATTCTTGGAACACTGCTACCTTCTCCAGAACAACGAACAACAGTGCAGTCAGTAATATTTCCAAAAACAACACATTTTGATACTGTTTTTTGACCCCCAGTTGTCTGATAACTGTTATTGTCTAAGATAAAGAGGTCTAATTTTAACTTCTTTTCTCTTCTTAATTTTTCCAAAAGAACAAGTGTACTCAATGACATTAAAATTTCACCATCACCAGCAATTACCATAACTTTTTTACCAGTACTTAATGCTAAACCAATGCCTATTGGCAATGCAGCTCCCATACTTCCTTGAACATAAAAATTTTTTGGTCTATCTCTTATATGAAAAAGTTCTCTTGATATCATCCCGCAACTTGAAACGACAATCTCATCAGTAACCGAGTCCATTATGTAAACAATAGCTTCAATTCTTCTCATTGTCTAACAATCTCCAATTTATCTTTAGGATAATCTAACATTACTAACAATTTATCAGTGATTTCTCCAATAAACTTGTGATGATAAGGTTTATTTCTTACTGACAATATTAATTTTGGAAAAGGGATGTCATAAGGTTTGTAAAGACTTGTAATAATATCCATCATTCTACACAAACCACTATTTTGACCGTAAACTATTGGTTCTTTTCCAGCGAGAATACAACCAGCAGCTATTCCCATGGCTTGTTCTTCTGACGTGCAATTAATCTCAACATCCTCTATCTTATCTTTAATTTTACTACATGGAACTCCAAATTTTAAATTCATGGTAGGTACCTCTTTTCATATTCTTTGCTTAGTTTTTTAAATACAACATCATCAGTTTCAGCTTTTTTTACTTCATTCCACCTACTAATTGGAAACTTAGTGTACATGGCGAATGTTCTATACAAACCATACAACTCTTTTTGTGATATACTTGGTTGTTCTAAAATGTAATCTTGTCTATAGTCCTTACCATGTTGTCCTTCTTTGATATATCCTTTTTTAAGACAATAATTATATAATTCTGTACCAAAATAAGGATTGAAAGGATGTATCATAATACTATCCGGGTCAGCTTCTCTATTTAACAGTATTGTTTCAAAAATATTTTCTCGTGTTTCATCAGGAAATCCTATGATATTATTTGTTCCAATTCTTACTCCATATTTTTTAACAATTTGAACAGCATTCACTATCTGCTGATTTGTCATCTTCCTATTTAACATCTTATATCTATACTCTTCATTTCCACTCTCAATTCCTATATTCATTGATTCTAAACCAACACCTTTAAGAAGTTTTATCTTCTCGTCAGTTACCGACTCAGGACGAGTCTCCATCCAAAAAGGAATCTTAATCTTACCATATAACCTTATGAATTTTAAAAACCTTTCCTTTTTTGTCACTAAAAAAGATTCTGCTGCTATATACAAGTATTTAATATTATGCTTATTTTTAAGATATTTTACTTCTTCAATAAATTTTTCAATTTTTCTTTCTCTATAATTCGTTCTTTTATAGAGCTTATGAAAAAACTCATTTGTGCAATACGTACAAGAAAAAGGACACCCTCTATTTAACTCAACACATGCTGTTATGTTTATTTCATTTCCCATCGGCTTCCATTTTCTCTTTTTATCAAATAATTCCCAATCTTGAAATGGAAGTATGTTAATGTCAATTGGTGGTCTAGGAGGATTCTTGATTATCTTACCATCTTTTTTAACCCATAAATTTCTAATATCTGAATAATCATCTTCCTTATCCATTCTCTGACAAAGTTCAAGTAATGCCTGTTCTCCTTCTCCAATACAAACAATATCAACACATTTTTCTTTTACAACCTCATCAGGACAAACTGTAGCATGAACACCGCCAATAATAGTTGGTATATGAAAATCAAAAGATGCACTAATAAGACTTAAACCCATTTTATATGTTAAAGAAACTGCAGATAAGCCTATTAAATTAGGTTTATATTCTTCAACCATCTTTAAATAATCATCAGTCATATCTGTTTTTTTAAAATCAATACCTAAATCTTTAAAAGTTACTTTCTTTTTTCTAACCTGTAAAGTCGTTTCTCTCATATCGTCGCCAGTCAGATTTCTCCACTTATAAAAAGTTGTATCAAATAGTTTAACATCAATACCATGTTGTTTTAAATATGCTGACATAACTGACAAATTTGGAGGTATCATAGTATCCATCGGTGAATTTGCTTGAATCAAAAGAACTTTAAACACTACTAAACAACCTCCTCTGGACTGTGCCCTTTATGAATATGTTATCTTTGAATACATTTCCACAAGAGCATTTTGTCTTAGTTTTAATAAAAATTTTATTTTCATTACCGCTCAATTTATGTGGTAATCGTATGATACGCATTTTCTTACATTTTGGACAAACAACAACAGAACTGTTCCAACGTCCTTTAAATTTCTCAAAATTATTTCTTTCTACAAACTTAGGAAAATCCTCTTCTGTTAACGTTAAAATCCATGTCGTTCCATAAAAATATTCGAGATACTTTTCCGT
>Ga0272444_10002486_pt1 | contig 17018 bp, 14 predicted proteins | sample SSMForm13_FD_201033 | JGI IMG/M metagenome (GOLD analysis project Ga0272444, IMG submission 201033) | Marine sediment archaeal communities from Little Sippewissett salt marsh, Falmouth, MA, United States - SSM-Form-13 | ecosystem: Environmental > Aquatic > Marine > Wetlands > Sediment ...
GGCCCGTCCGACTCGCGCTCGCGGAATGGCAGCGTGTCTTTGCCGCTGTCACCGAGAAAGGCGAAGTTTTCCGGCAGCACCGCCAGCGCCGCCCCCTGTCTGGCGGCCTGCTCCAGCAGCTTTTCGGTGGTCAACAGGTTGGCGTTGATATTGGTGCCGGAGGCCATCTGGATGGCGGCGGCCCTGAGAGGTGCTTGGCTCATGATTCAGTCGATTTGCAGCATCTGACGGTGGAAGTGTAGCTAGCTACATGGTACCGAATGCACGCTGCAGTTGTCCGGTTTTGCCGTTCAGGGCCCTTCAGTGCAACTCGGGCAGTAGCTCATCGTCATCGCCGCTCGGCCTGGGCAGCGCGTCGAGCAGGCGGCCGAACACGCCTTTCTTGCGTGGCGCGGCTTCCGGGACGAGTTGTTCCTGCGCCTCGGTCTTGGCCCCGGTCTTCTTGCCGGTCACCTTGTTGACGATGCGCGAGAGCGCGCCGCCACTCTCCAGCGGCGTCAGTACCGGCTCGTCCCAGCTGCCGGTGACGCTGTATTCGAAGCGGTTGATCTCGTCCACTTCCTCGGACATCAGCTGTTGCGCCAGCAGCGTGGCGAGCCCCGCCACCGGTCCGCCGGCGAGGGTGCTGGCCAGCGGCAGGGTGGCGTCCAGGTCCGGGGTGACGTTGACCAGCTGGTCGAAGTCGCGATCCACCAGGCCGATGCGCCCGCCGATCTCGATGCGCCCGGACGGGCCGTTCACCAGCAGGTCGTTGGTATAGGCCTGGCCCTCTTCGATACGGAAGCTGCCCTCGATGCGGTCGAAGCTGTAGCCCTTCTTCAGCAGGTCGCCGAAGTCCAGCTTGATGCGGCGGGTCAGCGCATCCAGGCTGAGCAGGCCGAGTACCCGGGCAACCCCCGGGTCCACCTGCGCCAGGCGCCCCGCGCCGATCTCCACCAGGACATTGCCGGCAAGGCTGGCGCGGTGCAGCTGCCCCGGGTGGCCCGGCCAGTCGAGCGCCAGCTCGGCGTGCAGCGGGGCATCGTGCATGTGCCGGGCAAAGCCCAGGCCGGCCAGCACCTCGCCGAAGTCGGGTGACTGTATCGAGGCCTGCAGGTCGGTGTGCGGCTGCTCGCCGCGCATCAGCCAGTTGCCTGCCGCCTGTATCCTGCCGGAGGGGCCGTCCAGGCTCAGCTCCTGGAACACCAGGCCGTGCTCTGCGGGTACTGCGAGCAGACGCAGCTTGCCGAAGTCGGCACCGTTGATCCACAGGTCGTTACATTCCAGCTGCAGTGGCGGCAGGGTGCGCGGGTCCGTGCCGGCCGGCTGCGGTGCCTGCAGGCCGGACTCGCTGTCGCTGTCGCTGTCGAATTCCAGGTGGGCCTTGGCCAGGTGCACGGTGATCGGCTCGCCGGCCGCCCGCGGATAGCGGAAACGCCCGGTGAATTTCTGGCTGAGCACACCGCCCTCGATCGCTTCGGCATTGCCCTGCACCGCGAGGGCGATGCGCGGCACCTGCAACTCGCCGATGCGCAGCAGGTCGCTGCTGATATCGGCGTGCCAGTTGCGCTCTCCACCCTCGGCGCCTAGGGCGGCCGCGGCGGCCTGCCAGGCCGCCACGTCGAATTCGGCGAAGCTGGCATTGAGGCGGAAACCCGCCGCGTCCGGCACCTGCGCATCGCCTCGGTTAAAGCGCACCTCGCCGCGCGTCCAGTCCGGGCTGAAGGCGGCCGACAGCTTGTCGTCATAGCTGATGCGCGTCGGCTGCGGCTCGCCGGCCACCGGCAGTTCGACCTTCAGCGCACGGGTCTGCCCGCTGGACTTGCCGAGCGGTGCCGGCAGGTCCACCTGCATGCCTTTCAGGTCGCTGCTGACGCTTAGCAGGGTCGGCGTACCCCGCGGCTGGCTGAGGCCGGGGATGTCCAGCTCGACCACGAAATCGGCGCTACCGCTGACCGCCTGCAGCGGCAGCTGCGGCACCTGCTTGGCGATCGCCTCGCGCGACAGGTGGCCGCGCGCGCTGATGCGGGTGCTGCCATCGCCCAGCGGGGTGACATCCACGCTGAGCGGCGCGCCCAGGCCGAAGCCCTGGATGTTGCGCGCCTGCAGCGCGTCCAGGCTGATGCCCAGTTCGCCGTTGATCCGGTCGATGCTCAGGTCCCATTCCGGCAGGGCCATGCGTGCGTCGATGAAACGCAGGGTGCCGTCGAGCTGATAGTCGCCGCGTCCCTGCACCAGCGGCACCTCGAAGTCCAGTGCCAGTGCGGCATCGCCGTGGACCTTGAGTGCCTGCGCGATGTGGCCGAAGTCGTCGCTCAGTGCCGGCTCGCCGAGCAGCGCGATCTCGTCTTTCAGCGGGCCACGCAGCTCGCCTTTCATCAGCAGCGAGCTGGTCGGGTCCAGGCTGCGGATCTGCGCATGCGCCTGGGTGATCTGGCTGTCGTAGATGCGGCCCTCGAGCAGGTGGATATCCAGGCTGTTCTGGTGAAACTCCAGGCGCGCGCTGACATCCTTGAGCGGCGGCCAGCCGACCTGGTAGTCGAGCGGGGTGTCGCGGGTGGTGAGCACCACCTCGAAGGCGCCGCTGCGCCGCTTGTCGAACGGGAAGTCATCCAGCGGTCCGCTGAGCAGCACCTGCGCCTGTTCGATATGGCCGGCCGTCAGTGAGCGGTCGAGCCATTGCACCAGTTCCTCGCCCATGATGCTGGCCGGCAGGTACTGCGAGGTGGCGGCCACCTCGCCGTCGCGCAGCTCGGTGATCAGGTCCATGTGCAGCGGCTGGCCAGCGTCCTGGCGGACCTGCAGGCGCGAGCGGGTGCGGAAGTGCGGGGTGTACAGCTGCAGCTGGTCGCCGAGCAGCCGCCAGTCATCGCCTTCGCTGAGCCAGTGCAGGGTGCCCTGCAGACGGCTCAGCTGCAGCGGGGCACGCAACAGCCCGGTCGCATCCAGCGGCAGGTCGCGGCCGTCCAGGGTGATGCTGGCATGCTGCGCCTCGGCGGCGATATGGCCGGCCAGGCCCTGCACGCCGGGAACGCCCTGCCACGGCTGCAGCTGCAGCTGGGCAAAGTCGGCGCTGAAGGCCCAGTCGGCATAGTCGTCGATGGGCAGACGCAGGCGCAGCCTATGCAGCTCGGCATCGGGTTGCAGGCCGGCCAGCGCGTCCGCCAGCTCGGGCGAGGGCGCGCGGATCTGCAGCAGGTCGGCCAGCGGGCCGATGTGGATCAGCTCGGCCGCGGCATCCACCCAGGGGCGCTGCCCGGCATCCAGGTGGCGGTGCAGCACCACGCGGCTCGCCGGCCAGGGCGCGTGGCCTATCGCCTGCAGCTGCAGCCCATCGAGCTGCAGGGTCCATTCGTCGGGCGTGCGGCGGGCGAACTGGAAGTCGCTGCGCAACTGCTCCAGCTCGGTGGTGTGCGGCCTGGCGTCGGTATTGCCCAGCTGCAGGGCATTCAGGGTCAGCTGTCCGCGCGCATCGAGCGGCCGTGCATCGCGCCAGTTCTGCCACAGCTGCAGTTCGAGCTGGCCGCTGTCGATGCGGTAGTGCGGCGGCAGGTAGCTGCGCAGCAGCGGCGCCAGCGCCAGGTCGTCGACCCGCAGATAGCTGCTGCCGGACCAGTCGGTGCCGCGCAGCAGGCCGTCGATGTCGGCGGCGAAGCGGGCGCTGCCGTGCGGCGAGCGCAGCGAGGCGCGCAGGCGCAGCCGCTCACCATCGCGACGCAGGTCCAGGTACAGCGGGTCGAGCACCAGGGGTTCGCCACCGGCGCGTTTGTCCTGCCAGTGCAGGCGCGTGTTGTGCAGGCGCAGCCGGCTGGGCAGGCGCAGCGCGCCGCCCGACTCGCCGGTTTGCGTCCCCAGCGCCAGGCCGCGCACATGGATCTGGCCGTTGGCCTCGCGCACCAGGTGCAGGTCCAGGCCGTCCAGGGTCAGGCGCAGCGCGTCCAGCGGCTCATCGCCGAGCAGCCCGGTCGGGGCGATGTCGATGGCAGCCTGCTGCAGTTCGATGGCCTGCTCGCCGCTACCGATGCGCAGCTGCTGCAGGCGCACGCGCGGGCCGATGCCGTACCAGCTGGCCTGCAGCCGGCCGATGCTCACCGGCGCACCGATCTGCTCGCCCAGCCAGTCGGCCAGCGGCTGGCGCTGGGTCTCCAGCAAGGGGGTGGCGAGGCGTGCGAGCAGGGCCAGTGCGCCCCAGATCAGGATCAGGACGATGAGGATTTGTTTCAGCCGGTGCCAAAGGCCGGTCATAGGCGGGACCCGAAAGACAGATCAGACCAGCACAACGTCGTACTGTTCCTGCGTATACAGAGCTTCTGCCTGGAGTTTGATGGGTTTGCCGATGAATTGTTCCAGCTCGGCGAGGTTTTGCGATTCCTCGTCGAGCAGGCGCTCGATCACCTCCTGGGAGGCCAGTACCAGCAGCTGTTCCACGTCGAACTGGCGTGACTCGCGCAGGATCTCGCGGAACACCTCGTAACAGGTGGTCTCGGCGGTCTTCAGGGTGCCACGCCCGCTGCAGGTGGGGCAGGGCTCGCACAGCACGTGACCGAGCGATTCGCGGGTGCGCTTGCGGGTCATCTCCACCAGGCCGAGCGAGGACACCTCGGAGACATGCGTCTTGGCGTGGTCCCTGGCCAGGCAGCGCTCCAGGGCGCGGATCACCTGGCGCTTGTGCTCGGCATCGGTCATGTCGATGAAATCGATGATGATGATGCCGCCGAGGTTGCGCAGGCGCAGCTGGCGGCAGATCGCCTGCGCCGCCTCGAGGTTGGTCTTGAAGATGGTCTCTTCGAGGGTGCGGTGGCCGACGAAGGCGCCGGTGTTGACGTCGATGGTGGTCATCGCCTCGGTCTGGTCGATCACCAGGTGGCCGCCGGATTTCAGATCGACGGTGCGCTTGAGCGCCTTCTGGATCTCGTCCTCGACCGCGTACAGGTCGAAGATCGGGCGCTCGCCCGGGTAGTACTCGATCAGGGTGTCGCTGTCGGGGATGAACTTGTGCGCGAACTGGCGCGCCTTGTCGAAGGTGGAGCGCGAGTCGATGCGGATCTTCTCCACCTCCGGGCCGATCAGGTCGCGCAGCGCGCGCAGCGCCAGCGGCAGGTCGGCGTGGATCTCCTCGGTCGGCTTGGCGGTCTTGGCGCGTTCCTGGATGGAGCGCCACAGGCGCTCGAGAAAACCCATGTCCTTCCACAGCGCCTCCTCGCTGACCCCTTCGGCGGCGGTGCGCGCGATGAAGCCGGCGGGCAGGTCGGACTCGCTGCTGTAGCGGCCCAGCAGGTCGCGCAGGCGGTTGCGCTCGTTTTCGTCCTCGATCTTCTGCGACACCCCGACCGTGTCCATGTTCGGCATGAACACCATGTAGCGCGAGGGGATCGAGATATTGGTGGTCAGGCGCGCGCCCTTGGTGCCCAGCGGGTCCTTCACCACCTGCACGATCACCTCGCCGCCCTCGCGCACCAGTTCGGTGATCTGGTCGCTCTTGGCCTCGGCGCTGTAGATGTCGGAGGCGTGCAGGAAGGCGGCGCGTTCCAGGCCGATATTGACGAAGGCGGCCTGCATGCCCGGCAGCACCCGGCACACCCGACCCTTGTAGATATTACCGACCAGGCCGCGCTTGGCGGTACGCTCGATGATGATCTCCTGCACCACCCCGTTTTCGATCACGGCGACACGGGTTTCCGGCGGGGTGACGTTGATCAGGATTTCTTCGCTCATGGTGGCAGAGTCTACCCGATAACGCCCGCCGGTCCGGGACCGAATTCGTCATTTCGGCAAAGTTTTGACGGTTGCGCAGGGCTGCCTGTCAGATGGCCAGACCGGCCCCGGTCAGCAGCTGCGCGGTCTCGAAGATCGGCAGCCCCATGATCCCGGAGTAACTGCCCTCGATGCGCTCGACGAACACCGCGCCATGTCCCTGGATCGCATAGCCGCCGGCCTTGTCGGCCGGCTCGCCCGAGTCCCAGTAGCGCTCGGCCTCCGCGCGCGAAATGGCGCGGAACGTGACCAGGCTGTCGGACAGGGCATAGTCCGTGCGGGCATGCACCAGGGCGACAGCGGTGAGCACGCGGTGGCTGCGCCCGGCCAGTGCCAGCAGCATGGCGATGGCGTCTTCTCGGTCGGCCGGTTTGCCCATGATGCGATCGTCCAGCACCACCGCGGTGTCGGAGCCGAGCACGATGTCGTCAGGGAACAGGGCGTGAATGGCACGGGCCTTTTCTGTTGCCATGCGGCGCACGAAGTCCTCAGGGGATTCGCCGGGCAGCGGGGTCTCGTCGATGTCCGCCGGGCTGGTGACGAAGGGCACGCCTATCTGCCGCAGCAGCTCGGCGCGCCGCGGGGATTGCGAGGCCAGTCGGATCAACGGGTTTTCCGGGCGTAGCGCGTGGAGCGCAGGCGCAACAGCCAAAGCACCACCAGCAGGCCGGTGGTCCACAAGGCGGTTTGCAGCAGCAGTCCAGTCATGAAGCGTCCAGGTGGTTTCCTCAGGCGCGATGATAAGGGTGATTGCGCAGAATACTCCAGCCCCGATACAGCTGTTCGGCCAACAGGACGCGTACCAGCGGGTGCGGCAGGGTCAGCGGCGACAGCGACCACTGCTGCCGGGCCGCGGCGCGGGCCTGGTCGGACAGGCCTTCCGGGCCGCCGACCAGCAGCGCCACGTCCTGGCCGCTGTGCATCCAGTCCTCGATCTGCGAGGCCAGTTGCTCGGTCGACCAGTTGCGGCCGTGCACCTCCAGCGCGATCACGTGCGCACCCTTGGGGATGGCGGCGAGCATGCGCTGGCCCTCGTCGCGCATGGCACGCGCGATGTCGGCATTCTTGCCGCGCTTGCCGGGGGTGATCTCGACCAGCTTCAGCGCGCATTCGTGCGGCAGGCGCTTGGCGTATTCGTCATAGCCCTGCTGCACCCAGGCGGGCATCTTGTCGCCGACGGCGATCAGGTGGATATTCATGCGTGCACTATACCTGCAGCTCAGACGCCCGGCGCATCGCTGCGCAAGCGGGCGGTTCGAACAGCGCTGCAGGCACTGGCCGACTGCCCGGCCCTAGGGGATTCACGCATTGTTGTTGTCACATGCGGCCGTTAGGGTGGGGCGGTTTAGCCCTTCAGCCAAGGAGTCCCTGATGGCCGATGCCAGCGTGCTGAGCCTCGCAGACGCGCAAGCAGCGCCGGATGCGCGCACAGCACTGAAAGCAGAATACCGGCGGGTGCGCCGGGTGACCGAACAGCTGTGTGACCCGCTGCACATCGACGACTACCAGTTGCAGTCGATCGTGCAGACCAGTCCGCCGAAATGGCATATCGCCCACGTCAGCTGGTTTTTCGAGGCCTTCGTGCTGCCGCACTTCCAGCCGCAATACCGGCCGTTCGACCAGCGCTTCGACTTCATCTTCAACAGCTATTACTACACCCACGGGCAGATGCATCCACGTGGCAGGCGTGGCCTGCTGTCGCGCCCGGATGTCGAGCAGGTGTACCGCTACCGCGCGCATGTCGATGCGCATATGCTGGCGCTGATCGAGCGCGTGGACGAAGCGCAGTGGGCGCAGCTGGCGTTCCGCGTGACCCTCGGCCTGCACCACGAGCAGCAGCACCAGGAGCTGCTGTTGATGGATACCAAGCACAACTTCTCGATCAACCCGCTCAAGCCCGCCTACCGCGAGGACCTGGACGTGCCGCGCGGCGAGCTGCGGCCGATGCGCTGGATCGAACGCCCCGGCGGGCTGGTGGAGATCGGCCATGCCGGCGAGGGCTTCGCCTTCGACAACGAGACCCCGCGTCACCAGCAGTTGCTGCGCCCGCACCGGCTGGCCGACCGCCTGGTCAGCAATGCCGAGTACCTGCAGTTCATCGAGGACGGTGGCTATCAGGACCCCGCGCTGTGGCTGGCCGACGGCTGGGCGTTGCTGGCCAGCGAGGGCTGGCGCGCGCCGCTTTACTGGGAGCGGCATGACGGGCGCTGGATGGAATTCACCCTCGGCGGCCTGCGCGAGCTGGTGCCCGAGCAGCCGGTGTGTCACCTCAGCCACTACGAGGCGGATGCCTATGCGCGCTGGGCCGGCAAGCGCCTGCCGCTGGAGGCCGAGCTGGAGAGCATGCTGGCCGAGCAGCCGCTGCAGGGCAATTTCACCGACAGCGGCTATCTGCACCCGGCGCCCGCGGGCGAGCAGGGCCAGTGGTTCGGTGATCTGTGGGCCTGGACCGCCTCGCCCTACAGCGCCTACCCGGGCTTCCGGCCGCTGGACGGCTCGATGGGCGAGTACAACGGCAAGTTCATGGCCAACCAGATGGTGCTGCGCGGCGGTGCCTGCGTGACCCCACCGGGCCATACCCGTGCCAGCTACCGCAACTTCTTCTATCCGAACGAGCGCTGGGCCTTCACCGGCCTGCGCCTGGCGGAGGACCTGTATTGATGCACAAGGTCACCTTCCACGACCACAAGCCGAAGACGCTGAGCCTGCACGACGCGGTGCTGGACGGCCTGTCGCGCGAGGACAAGCGGATCCCGCCGAAGTTCTTCTACGACGCGCGTGGCTCGAAGTTGTTCGAGCGCATCTGTGAGCAGCCCGAGTATTACCCGCCGAGCGTCGAGTGCGACATGCTCGGCGGCCTGGCCGACGAGATCGCGCAACTCGCCGGGCGCGGGCGCCTGTTGATCGAACCGGGCGCCGGCAGCGCCGCCAAGGTGCGCTTGCTGCTGGATGCGCTGCGCCCGGCGGCCTTCGTGCCGATGGACATTTCCTTCGACTTCCTGAAGTCCGCGGCGACCCAGCTGGCCGGCGAGTATCCGTGGCTGCCGGTGCATGCCACCTGCGTCGATTTCAGCCACTCGCTGCCGGTGCCGGAGGCGGCACCCGATGCGCCGCGCCTGTTGTTCTTTCCCGGTTCCAGTCTCGGCAACTTCGATCGCGCCGAGGCGGGCGCGTTCCTCAGCCGTGTCCGCGATACCATCGGCAGCGACGGCATGCTGCTGATCGGGGTCGACACCAAGAAGGACGAGGCCGTGCTCAACGCGGCCTACAACGATGCGGCCGGTATCACCGCCGAGTTCAACCGCAACCTGATCCATCGCATGCGGCGTGAGCTCGACCTGCAGGTCGACCCCGACACCTTCGAGCACAAGGCCTTCTACAATGCCGAGGCCGGGCGTATCGAGATGCACCTGGTCAGCCGCGAACCGCAGCACATCGAGCTCGATGGCAAGCGCTTCCGTCTCGCCGAGGGCGAATCGCTGCATACCGAGAATTCGTACAAGTATGCGCCGGAGGAATTTCTCAGCATGGCCGCCGGGTGTGGCTTGCAGCCGCTGCGTTACTGGCTGGATGAGCAGCGGTTGTTCGCCATCTACCTGTTGCGGGTGGCCGACATCTGACGGTCAGGCACGCTGAAAACGCCCGCTGAGCAGCCTATGCGGCGGGCGTCTGGCGTTTTCGTGTTGGTGTTGCTGGCGCGTACAGGCGAGCAAGCTGCCCGCCGCCAGTGATTCGATGGGTGGTTGTGATCGGGTGGTGCATCGCCACGAAGGCGATCAGCCGCGCTCCTGGCTGAGTTTTTCGGCGGCGGCCGGGTCGAGCTCCCACAGCTTCTCGATCTGGTAGTAATCGCGCACCCGCGCCTGCATCACGTGCACCACCACGCCGTTGAGGTCGATCAAAGCCCATTCACCATCCTGCACGCCTTCCTGGCCGATCGGCGCCTCGCCGGCCTGCTTGGCCTTGAATGCGACGGCCTCGGCGGTGGACTTGACGTGGCGCTCGGAGGTGCCCGAGGCGATCACGAAAAAGTCGGTGATGGCGGTACGGCCGCGCACGTCGAGCACCTTGATGTCGATGGCCTTCATGTCTTCAAGGGCGGCGACGACCAGGTCGCACAGTTCTTCTACCTGCATGCGTATTCCTGCTGAATGCGTTGAATGCTGGGAATTTTAAACCATCCGGCGGCGAACTGCCGGGAACCGGACAATCTCAACGGTAAAGCCCCTGCTCGCGGATGAGGCCCAGCACGCGCTCGGGCAGCAGGAAGGACGGGTCGCGGCCGCCGGCGATGCGCGCGCGGATGTCGCTGGCCGAGATCTCCAGCTGGGTGACCGTGTGCAACAGGATGCCGCCGGCGCTGCGCTGTTGCAGTGCCGCGGCAGAAGCGCAGCCGTGTCGCTCGACCAGCTGCTGCAGCTGCGGGTCGTTCGGCAATACATAGCCGGGTCGCTGCATCACCAGGATATGCGCAAGGTCCAGGATGCGCTGCGGCTCGCGCCAGCTGAGAAAGCCGTTGAAGGCGTCGCCGCCGAGCAGCAGGCACAGTGCCTGGCCCGGCAGCTCCTCGCGCAACGACTGCAATGTGTCGACCATGAAGGAGGCGCCGCCGCGCTCGATCTCGCGGGTATCGACCGCCAGCCGCGGGTGCCCCGCGACGGCCAGCTGCAGCATCGCCAGGCGCTGCTCGGCCGAGGCATGCGGCTGCTCGCGGTGCACCGCCTGGGCGAGCGGGATCAGCCTTACCTGCTCCAGGCCCAGCGCCTCGGCTACGTCGAGCGCGATGCGCAGGTGGCCGAAATGGACCGGGTCGAAGGTGCCGCCGAGGATGCCGATCATGGGTTTGGCCACCCGCCTGGGCGGCTCAGGTGCGGATATGCCCGTCGCCGAGCACGATGTATTTCACCGAGGTCAGGCCCTCCAGGCCGACCGGGCCGCGCGCGTGGAACTTGTCGGTGGAGATACCGATCTCCGCGCCCAGGCCGTACTCGAAACCGTCGGCAAAGCGCGTCGAGGCGTTGACCATCACCGAGCTGGAATCCACCTCGCGCAAGAAGCGGCGCGCCTTGGTGATGTTCTCGCTGATGATGCTGTCGGTGTGCTGCGAGCTGTGGGTGTTGATGTGCTCGATTGCCGCGTCCAGGTCCTCGACCACGCGGATCGCCAGGATCGGCGCCAGGTACTCGGTGTCCCAGTCGGCGTCGCTGGCGGCGATGCAGCGATCGCCGAGGATCGCGCAGGTGGTGGCGCAGCCGCGCAGCTCCACGCCCTTTTCGGCATAGGCGTCGGCCAGCGCGGGCAGGATGTCCTCGGCCACGGTGGCGTTCACCAGCAGGGTCTCCATGGTGTTGCAGGTGCCGTAGCGCTGGGTCTTGGCATTCAGCGCCACGTCGAAGGCCTTCTGCGGGTCGGCCTCGTCGTCGATGTAGACGTGGCAGATGCCGTCCAGGTGCTTGATCACCGGCACGCGGGCCTCGTTGCTGATGCGCTCGATCAGGCCCTTGCCGCCGCGCGGGATGATCACGTCGATAAATTCCGGCATGGCGATCATGCTGCCGACCGCGGCCCGGTCGGTGGTGGCGACCACCTGCACCCCGTCGGTGGGCAGGCCGGCGCCCTGCAGGCCGCGCGCGATGCTCGCGGCGATCGCCTGGTTGGAATGGAAGGCCTCGGAGCCGCCGCGCAGCACCGTGGCGTTGCCGGACTTGAGGCACAGTGCCGCGGCATCGGCGGTGACGTTGGGGCGCGATTCGTAGATGATGCCGACCACGCCCAGCGGCACGCGCATGCGCCCCACCTGGATGCCGGTCGGGCGGTATTTCATGTCGAAGATCTCGCCGATCGGGTCAGGCAATGCCGCGATCTGCCGCAGGCCCTCGATCATGCCGTCGATGCGCGCATCATTCAGCTCCAGGCGATCGAGCAGCGCCGCGTCCAGGCCCTTGGCGGCACCGGCCTCCAGGTCCTTTTGGTTCTCGGCGATCAGCGTGGCACGGCTGGTCTCGAGGTCGTCGGCGATGGCGTTGAGAGCGCTGTTCTTGGCGTTGGTGTCGGCCGCGGCGAGGGCGCGCGAGGCGGCGCGGGCGCGCTGGCCCAGTTCGGCCATGTAGGCGGCGACATCGGTGATCGGATCTTGGCTCATTGCGGCAGTTTCCAAAACGGGAAAGCGGCCAAGTTTATCCGATTGGCCAGGCCGGTGGCAGGGGCCGGCGGCGTGTCTGTTCAGTCCGGGCGTGGGCCGGGACGCAGCTCGGGGTAGGTCCGTCCGCGCTTGTCGCGCCAGGCCTTTCTGCCGAGCAGGCGCATCACCCGGTGCGCCGGCAGGGTGAACAGATTGCGTCCGACCAGCTCGATCCCCAGTTCGTGGAACAGGCGGTCCCAGTAGGCACGCCCGGCGCCCTCGCGGTGCTTGAGGTAACCGCCGTTGCCGTCATGGGTCCACAGGTAGTCGTAGCGGTAGGCGAAGTCGTGGATCAGGCTGGGCGCCAGTAGTGGCCCGGCCGGCGGCATCAAGGGCCAGAACAGGCGTGGTGCCGAGGCGCCGTCACTGACGAAGCCGCGCGGAATCACGATCGGTGTGCCGTCGGGCAGCATGCAGTGCCAGTCCTCTGTCAGCTGCCATTGGCGCTTGTGCCTCATCCACGCCACGGTGGCTTTCCAGAAACCGCAGCTGCTGGCGATCGGCATGCAGCTGGGCTGCAGCTGCGGCATGCACCATGGCAGGTCGTCATGGAGCATCGACGGAGAGCGCCTGGAACACCCGGGCACGCGCTGTCTGGTTGCTCTTTGCGCAGCGATCGTCGCCATCGAGGAACCTGCCGATGTCGATCTGCGCCTGGCTGGACAACGCCCATCCGAGCGGCGGTTCGTCGGCCTCTTCGCTGGCGCACATGTGGTAGTAGGCGAAGGTCACGCGGCCTTCGCTGGCGCGCGTTTCCGCCCAGCGGCGCAGACGGCTGGCCTCCTCGGTACCGCGACCGACGCGCGTCGTGGTGTAGGTGTGCAGGGTGCTGCGTACCTCGTAGGCGAAGGCGACCGGCCGGTTCCAGTCGAAGCTGGCGATATCGTCCGGCAGCGAGGGGTCGCTGCTGATCAGGATCACCAGCGGCTGGAAATGCTCGCCGATGATGCTCTGTGCGACTTCCAGTATCTCCACCGCGGTCTCGGCCCCGTAATTCTCGAACAGGCCGCCGTCCTGCAGGCGTTGCCAGGCGACATCCTGGATGCGGTCCGGCAGGTCCTGCGGCTTCCAGCCGCCGGCGGGGCTGACGATGGGGAAGCGCGCACTGTTGTGCGCAGCGGTGGACAGACGCATGTCCTTGCCGAGGGTGCCGAGCAGGTCCTTGAACAGCAGTGGCGGCACCGCGTCGCCACGATCGGGGGCGTCCGGTGACAGCGCGCGCGTATCCAGGGTGGCTGCGACGATACGCCGGCCGTTGTCCGACCAGGTGGAGTTGAGGAACAAGGCCGGCCAGGGGCGGCCGCGGAAGCTGGCTGCCTCGACGAAGGAACTGTCCAGCTGGGTGGTGCCCGCGGCCTGATGGTCGAGGAAGCCCTCCTCGAGCCCTTGCTCGAACACCGCGGCGCGATCGCTCAGCACCGGCCAGGGGATGAAGCGTTGCAGCATGTCGGGGTAGAGCAGGCCGGCCGATACGGGTCCCAGATAGTCCTCGCCGAGGATCTGCTGCACGGTGTCGCGGATCGGGGCATCGGCCGCCTGGTTCGCGGCGACGCTACGGTACACGGTGGCCCCCACCGAGCCGCCGGACACGCCGCTGATGGCGAACAGGTAATCCTCGAACAGCGCGTCGGTCTGGCCCTTGGTCCTGGCCTCGGCAAAGCGGTCATGCAGATCCCCAAGTACCGTGCCGGTCCAGTAGGCGGCGCGGATGCCGCCGCCGGCAGTGGCCACCACGGTGAACGGGGCGCAGCCTTCCGCCGTACAGTGCGCGTCCTTCCAGGCGCGGATGGCATCTGTCAGTTGTGGGCGCTGATCGATATCGACACCCTCGTCGAGGGTGCGGATCGCGTGGTTGTCATTGAAGAAGCTGCTGCCCAGCACCAGCAACAGCAGGGCCAGCATCACCGGCACCCCGCGGGTGTTGCCCCAGTAGGTGATGACGCTGCCGATCGGCAGCAGGGTGGCGCCCCACAGCATCAGCAGCAACAGGGTGTCGAGGGTCTGGCCCAGCGACAAAGGCGCCAGCAAGCCCCAGGCTCCAAGCAGCACGCCGAGCGCCAAGGTGGCCAGGGCGAAGCGTCCGCGCACTTCCCCGAGTGCGCTGATCAGGTCCGGATGCAGCGGGCGATGTTTTTCACCGTCGATCTCATCGGCCCAGAACAGGCTGGTCTCGGGTGCGTCCTTTTTCAGTTGCCTCGCCAGCCAGCGGCCGATGGCGCGCCGCCTCCACACGCAGACCATGAAGGCGGCACCTTCCAGGGCCAGCAATACCACCAGTGCATTGACCCCGCCGATCGCCAGTCCCAGGTTGACGGTGACGCTGACAAAGGCGAGCAGGCCAAGGATGCGCGGCAGCCATTTGCGCCAGAAACGCAGCTGCTGCGGCGTCACCGGGGCGTCGGGAAACTCGATATCCAGCAGCACGCGCGCCCACAGCCAGATGCTGGTGGCCCACAGCAGGGTGCTGCCGAGCAGGCTCAGGTAATCGCGGAACCCGGCGTCCTGGGCCATGGTCAGCAGCAGGTCTCGGCCCTGCGGCACGCTCACCAGCACGGTGGTGGCGATCAGCAGCAGGATGTTGAGTCGGGTCAGGTTGATCGCCCAGCCAAGGGCGCGGACGCGGATGATCAGGCTTGGCTTGTCAGGCATGTGGTCTCCTGCCTCGTTGGTGTATGCGGTTCAGTCGCGGTCGGGGTTCACGCCCTCGGGATAGACCTCGGGCATTTTCTTCTTGCGGTTGTTGCGCCAGGCCCACCAGCCGAAAAGCGAAAGCATCAGCCACGCCGACATGTCGATCACTGCCATGCCGTTCACGTCGGTGCCGACGCGGCGGAACATGGCATCCCAACGTTTCTGTCCTCCGCCTTGCTGATATCGGTAGGTCTCACCGGTCGTGCCGTCGACCACCCACAGGTAGTCGTAGCGGTAGGCAAAATCGTGCAGCAGGCCGGGAATCAGCAACAGCCCGACCGGTGACAGCAGGCCCCACAGGGGGCGGGGGATGGAGGCGCCGTCGAAGCGGAAGCCGGCCGGCACGATCACGCGACGACGCTCGCCGTTCTCGTCGAGCATGTCGTAGTGCCAGTCCTCGATCACGTGCCAGCGGCGTACCCAGGATATCCAGCGCCAGATGCGCACCGGCAAGGACTGGTGCTTGGTGGGTATCGGCACCGGGCTGAGTTTGGGCATTTGAAAGTCCATCTTCCTGACCTTGTTGTTCTTGGGTCTCGTTCAGGAATTATGTTCGCTAATCGAGCAAAAGCGAAGCAGTGTCTTCAGATGCCGGCAGCAGCAACCAGCGATCGTGCGGACGGGTACCTTGTGGCAGCGTTGGCCCTATACCCAGGCTAGGGTGCGATCCGGCAGCACCGGCCGCCCAAGTCGAAAGACTTATGTTGGAAATTCGGGCAAGGGTGAAGGGAGGAGAATTGAATACGCGCGCTCGTAGATGCGGTTTGATCACTGCTTGGCGTCGTATTCGGCAAGTTTCCGTGTCAGAAAGCGTAACGGGTATTCGTTTTCGCGCGCTTTTTGCTCGTATACCCGCGCTTGTTCGATATTGCCGGATTTGAAGTATGCAAGGCCGAGGAAATACTGGAGTTCGCCCAATGAGTCGCCGGTGGCACGATTTCCTTCCTCCAGCACTGCGACGGCCTTGTCATATTCCTCATTGTCAAAATACAGTGCCGTGTAAGCGGTGTAGATCGGGCCATATTTCGGGTGTAGAGGCTTGATTTCGTCGAGCACTTCGATCGCTTGGTCGTTCTTGTCAGCAAGGCGCAACGCGCGTGCATAGGTCACCGCCATTTCTGCGGCCCAGGGTTCGGTTTTTGCAATGCGCTTAAAGGAATAGAGGATATCGCCGAGAGCTTGGCGCAGGAGGTCTTTCCTGTTGAGGGTGACGGTCATCAACTCAAGACGCTGCACCTTCAGGTAGCCCATGCAATAGTGCCAACCGCCGACCTTCCAGATAAGCGCTCTTTCCTGTTTGCTGATCGTGGGCCGAGAGCGCCCGAGCGGTGGCTCAACATTCGTGTGCCCGGCGGCTTTACAGAGTCTGGGCCAGCTGTCCCATTCGATAGCAGTCGGCTGGATACGGGAGAGCGCGAGGGCGGAATTACTTAAAAGTGCCAGCCAAACGATGAAGACCACCTTCAGGCTTGTTGGAAACAAAGGCGATTTCTTGTCCATGGTAAGCGCGTCTTCAGGCCGACAGGAAAATTGCTTGGCTTGAGCCTGCCATCTCACATTGCCATCTGCAAGTTGCCTCAGGCTTGGCACAGCTGCACGCTGATCTGCTCCAGCAGCAGCCAGGGGTCGCGCGGGTCGGCGCCCTTGGCGGCGGCGTCGGCCTGTTGGCAGTCACCGAGCAGTGCCAGCCAGCGTGGTGTCTTGAGGCGTTGCACGGCATTGCGCACCAAGGGTTTGCGCTTGTCCCACACCTTGGCGCGGGTCATGGCGTGGTCGACGCTCAGGCCCTTGGCGGCGTCCGCCGAGATGCCCGCCAGGGTGGCGATCTCGCGGTGCAGGGCCCACAGCACCACCGGCGGGGCGACGCCTTCACCGCGCAGCCCGCCGAGGATGCGCAGGCAGCGCTCCAGCTCGCCGCGCAGTGCCGAGTCGACCAGTTCGAACACGTCGTAACGGGCACTGTCGGCCACCGCGGCCGCCAGCTGCTCGGCATCGATGCTGCCGCTACCGTGCAGCAGCAACAGTTTTTCGATTTCCTGGTGGGCGGCCAGCAGGTTGCCCTCGACCCGGTCGGCGAGCATCTGCACCGCCTCGCGGTCCGGCTGCAATCCCGCCTTGCGCATGCGCTGCTCGATCCACTGCGGCAGCTGGCGCAGGTCGATCGGCCAGATCTGTACGATCACGCCGAGCTGTTCCAGGCTCTTGAACCACTTGCTGTTCTGCTGCGACCGGTCGAGCTTGGGCAGGGTGATCAGCAGGATGGTGTCTTCGGGCGGGCGCTCGCAGTACTCGGCCAGTGCCTTGCCGCCCTCGCGGCCGGGTTTGCCGCCCGGGATGCGCAGGTCGATGATCTTTTTCTCGGCGAACAGCGAGAAGGCATTGGCCTCGGCGGCCAGCGCGTTCCAGTCGAAGC
>Ga0272444_10002487_pt1 | contig 17008 bp, 20 predicted proteins | sample SSMForm13_FD_201033 | JGI IMG/M metagenome (GOLD analysis project Ga0272444, IMG submission 201033) | Marine sediment archaeal communities from Little Sippewissett salt marsh, Falmouth, MA, United States - SSM-Form-13 | ecosystem: Environmental > Aquatic > Marine > Wetlands > Sediment ...
CTTGGAGGGAGAACTAAAATGATCTCGCATGCAGAAATAATTCAACTCGTAATAGCCTATAGCTTGACGGGTGCATTCTTATTTACTTTTGTGATCACATGTTTATCCCTGTTAGGTTGGCTCAAATTTGCCGATCTGAAACAGCAAAAAAAGCTCTTCTACATTCTTGTTGTAGAGTTGGTCACAATTTGCATGGGATCGTTTTCTGGTTTTTTAAATCTACATCCGGGGGAGACTCAAAAAGTTATTGTATCACACACTACTGAGAAGGTGGCGAAGATAGCTACAATTGTCGATCAGATGGCTGAGCCTCAGTTCGCTCTTGTTAAAGAACTGGCAACAAAGCAAAGAAAAGTACTGGAGGAAAACTATGACCAAATTTACCACAGCGTAGAACGACGATATATGGAGAAGGAAGAGAAGGATTTGTCTGATCTCTCAACGGAGAATGACAGGTTGAATATCGCTGCAATCGTTATCGGTGTATGGCAAAAGCTCAACAAGGAGATAGATAATAAAGAAGCAGAATTGAATAATCAGATTAAAGAAAACTCAAACAGAATTATGGATTTACTTGTTTCAGAGGTATCAGGTGAGACAAGAGTCAATTCTGCTAAGATTGAAGCACTAAAATTGAGTAAAAAGGATATTAGCTCTCAGATTGAACCGATTTCCGGTGCGTTAACAAAGATATTAGAGAGCCTCTAATCGGGTAGCCGGGGGCAATTAACCCCCAGCCCCCACACCACCCCGCACGCAGGTCCGCACGGGGCGGTTCACAGAGATTACCGTACCGTGGTTGGGTAATGAATATTCACCCACAGCTCTTTGACAGGCTAGTATTTCTATCATGTCCCACGACATTACAGGGTTCACATACAGGGGACTTACGCCCCCATAAGTTCACGCCCTGCCGGGCGTACACAATGGCATTCAGTCGGACCCTCGTACCTCGGGCCGCTGATGCCAAGCGTTAATCCCGACACTTTCACTATACGCCATAGAGGTTGATTGTGCCCACTCTAAAGATCTTGCCCGATTATCTTTGAGTTCTGACGAACGGTTTTCGGCGTGGTCTTGGCAGGAGATCAACAGTGGGTTGATTGGGGTGACAGCTTCTGATATGGTCAGAATATGCAACCTTGACTGTGAAGGTAGCCCCGGCTAGGTAATGGCAAGAGATCTGTGTTTCGCCGGAATGAAAGATCTTGGTAAGGAATTGCTAATCAACCCTAACGTTGCAAAAGTCGAGGATGCCGTAGGTCCAAGGCGTCGAGGGTGAGGCTGTAGTATGCTACGCCGAACCCTTGACAACGCGGGAGATGCGGTATCACCGGCCTTCTCCAAGAGTAAACAACATGGCAGTTTTTTCGGTTTTCGTGGATGTCACTGGTGGTCCATTCGACAAAATTGCCAAAAAAAACCGCAACGTATTACTATCAATGCTTTTTAGGACCTTTTGCCATGTTGTTTATGCAACGTTAGGGTCAACTTTACTAGAATGCCATTATCATCCCGGTTCTATGAGTCTCATACCGTGTTCTAGTTGTTGACCTGAGAAAATGCCCTTAATTGGAATCGCCTTGCGCTAGATTCCTAAACTGGACATCATTTTCTCAAAGATTGTCCACATAGTTTCGCGATTCCTGTTATCTAATATTGTTTGCGCGATAACCGGACGAGAAAACATTTCCAATAGAAAGATCAAGATTTTGATCAAGAAATGTCACTGCTAATATTCTATCTCCTTATCGCCCTATTCTTCTCGTTTCTATGTTCACTTCTGGAATCCATGCTACTCTCCGTCACCCATTCTTATGCAATAGCTCTAAAAAACAAATCTCCCAGAACGGGACGGAGGCTTAATCGGTTGAAACGAGATATTGATAGACCCCTTGCTGCAATTCTCAGCCTGAATACCATTGCGCACACAGTAGGTGCTGTCGGGGTGGGTGCCCAGGCAGAAAAGTTGTTTGGCAGTGCGTCCGTCGGTATCGCTTCAGCAATATTGACACTGCTTATCCTGGTTTTCTCTGAGATTATCCCCAAAACTCTGGGCGCATTGTACTGCCGACAGCTGGCTCCGGTTGGAACCTTTATGATCCATTGGCTTACTTGGGGTCTTTATCCCTTGGTTCTACTTTCTGAAAAAACAACCCAATTTTTATTTGGCCGTAGGAAGTGTGCTCTTGTTAGTCGGGATGAGTTCCGCGCCCTAGCAGATCTGGGAGTTGAGGAAGGCGCAGTCCTGGAATCCGAGTCTCGAATCCTCAAAAACGTCATGCGGTTTAGTTCACTCAGAGCCAGAGATATTATGACTCCGTGGTCCGTTCTTTTTACCCTCCCGGAAGACATGTGCATTGGAGACATTCTGGCAAAAGAAGTCAAATTACGCTTTTCCCGGATACCTATCCATCCACGGGAGGGAGAAGGTATTGGCTATTACGTTCTGAAAAATGAGGTTCTTCTAGCAGCTGGGCACGAAGAGAGAGAAAAGACATTACTCCAACTGGGAAGAAAACTTTTGGTAGTCCCCGAAACGGTTTTCTTGCCCCGCTTGTTCGAGAAGTTTCTATATCAGAGGGAACTCATTGCTCTGACGGTGAATGAACATGGCAGCGTTTCTGGCGTCGTAACGATGGAAGATATTATAGAAACGATCATCGGCATTGAAATTGTTGATGAAACAGACGAAACAGTTGATTTGCAAGGTCTGGCCCGACAGCGATGGGAAAAACGTGCCAGAGCGCGGGGGCTAATTCAAGATTCAAAAGATGCTTCGTCCTGACATCAGGCTACACGGTCGCTGGCTCATCTAGATTTCGCCCAAAGATTTGAAGGAAAAGCTCAGGCTGCTTTGGGGACGGGGTACTTTGGGGACATCGAGTTTTGCAGTTTTGTAGCAGACGAAGGCATGAAGGTTGACACAGGTGGGGCAAGGAACTTGTATTGCTGTCCCTGGGATGAATGAGGCGAGCATGATTGGGGAGGGGAGTTGGAATATAAGTTACTTTTGCCGATCAAGCTGTTCTTGGGGTGACCAGTTTAACAATACTGGCCGTTGAGTTGGGCCTTACCCAGCCTGCAGCGCGTATTTGGGTAAGACGAGGGGAAAGAAGCCCCCAAGATGTGAAAGTGAAACTAATCGAAGAAAATGATTTGTGATTTAGCCTACCTCCCCTACTTGTCTGGTACTTGCGGAAATCCGATAAGGCACAGATAATCATCTAATATCCCAAGGTTTTTATCGCCCAGTTTTGTTGTGATATTGGCAAGCTATGGAATCTGCATTAGGGCCGTTTTCGAACTGTCACTTTGGCAGTGCACAGGATAATACTGAGCAGTGCAAATGAACTATGTATTTTGTGTGTTTTCCTGTAAAGGATAGAGGCCAAGAAGTGCATTCAGTAACGGTGGGTCATTGCGTTAATAAGAAGAGGTAACGGCAGCAGGGGTAGCATGACAGCGAATTCCGAAATCAGTTGTCGACCACGCCAAAGCTCCATTCTAGAACGCCAAATCAATTTCGTGAGAATTGCCAGCAGTTTTCTGGTGTTGTGGATAATTCTGGTTCTCCCCTTACGTGCTCACGCTCATGCTGTACTTCATGTCCATTTTGAAAAGGACGGATTACCGTACGACAAACCGGTAGAATGCACAATCAAGTTCTACGGGTTTGCTTCGCCTGAAGGCCCTGAAGCCAGGGAGCTATTCGCCTTTGAGTCAGTCAGTTGTCATGGATGTAATTCGCCGTGGACGTGTAGAACGAGTCTTGGGGTCAAGTCTACGGTTGACTCTTGCTGTCGGTTTAAGGGGGGGAACGCTCTTTAGTTTTGCAGTTTCTCAAGAAACAAGAATACGAATCCGGTAATACTGGCTGAAAGGAGCTTGTATTGATACCCTGGCATGGCCCGAGCGCAGAATTTAGTGGCCTGGCAAATGTGTAAAACTAAAGGGCCCTAAACTGTTCCGGGGTGCTGAAAGGAGGAATATCATGAAATTCCTATGTGCCTTTGTGTCCTTACTGGTTGTTGCATCCACTGGCTTTGCAGGCGGAAAATCGGTTTCCTACGACATAAAGGGAGAACCCTTTGAGGGGTATTTTGTCAGCCCCTCTGCCAAGGCCCCGCTGATATTGCTCGTCCATGACTGGGACGGCCTGACGGATTATGAGGTAAAACGTGCCAACATGCTGGCCGATGTGGGGTACGCGGTCTTTGCGGCCGACTTGTTCGGGGCCGGGGTCAGGCCCACGGAGCTGAAGGACAAGCGGCAGCACACCGGTGAATTGTACAAGGACCGGGAAAGGATGCGCACCCTGTTACAAGGGGCCCTGGAGACTGCCAAGGCCAAAGGCGCCGATGTCCAAAATGCCGTGGCAATGGGATACTGCTTTGGCGGGGCTGCTGTGCTGGAGTTTGCCAGGTCGGGGGCGGACCTTAAAGGTTTTGTCACCTTTCATGGTGGATTGAGCACGCCAGCAGGGCAAGACTACTCCAGAACAAAGGGCAAGCTCCTTATCCTCCATGGCACAGCAGACGCAAACATTACGATGGACCACTTTGCCAAGCTTGCCGATCAGTTGGAGGAAAAAGGTGTTTCCCACGAAATGACGACGTACGGTGGTGCACCCCATGCTTTTACGGTGTTCGGTTCAGACCGATACAGAGAAGATGCGGACAAGAAATCGTGGAAACGTTTTTTGGGGTTCCTTGCCGAGACGCTTCACTGACCCGACTATTTCGACAGGCTCAGGGCCATTTGGTTTTTAAGCTTGAAAGGAGACAAGAGGTTGATGCCTGTCAATGGGTGCTGCAAGGTGCTCCAATGATGGCCCCTGGGCAAGGGTGAAATGGCAATTGAGGAACAGAAAAAAGTGTCGAACCAAATTCACAGAGAGCCTCCAGAAAAGGTGTGAACCGTCACTCCGAAAGCTCTGAAGCTTTTCCGCGATGGCTGCGGCTCAATTAGGCTAGTGCCCATCCACGAACCCCGAAGAAGGAGGTGGGCACTGGCCTCAGTTTCCAATTCAGTCCGCCTGAGGCGGATTTGATGAGCAAGGCCACACAGGGCGTGCGGCGAGGTCCGCCTGAGGCGGATCGCAGGCGGTGCTTTTCAAGCCGCAGGCGCAATACCTGCGGAGAACGCTGCTCATGGGGAAAAGGGCCATTTATGGATGGGAACCAGGCTAGAAGGTGGATTGAAACATGGAGATCGTTCTTCTAAACGACATTGTCATCATCTTTGGGCTGTCCATCGGCATCCTCTTTATATGCCATCGCCTTCGCGTGCCTGCGATTGTGGGTTTTCTCCTTGCCGGGATATTGACCGGGCCTTACGGACTTGGACTGGTAAAGGCAGTTCATGAAGTTGAAATTTTAGCTGAAGTCGGCATTGTGTTATTGCTTTTTACCATCGGGATCGAATTCTCATTTCAAAGGCTGCTGCAAATCAAGAAATCAGTTCTGATGGGCGGCTCAATTCAGGTCTTGTTAACACTTTTTGTCACTTTCATTATAGCAAGGCACTTGGGGCAACCTGTTGGTGAATCGATCTTTATGGGGTTTCTTATAGCCCTCAGCAGCACAGCCATCGTGCTTAAACTAATGCAAGAAAGAGCTGAAGTTGATAGCCCGCATGGACGTACAACTCTTGGCATCTTGATTTTCCAAGACCTCATTATTGTTCCGATGATATTGGTTACACCTTTACTGGCCGGAGCAACAGGGGGGGCGAGTGAAGCTGTCCTCGTTCTTCTTGCTAAGGCAATCGGAATCATCGGGTTGGTGATTGTAAGCGCTAAGTGGATTGTACCACAGATATTGTATCAAATTGCTAAAACGCGAAGCCAGGAGCTTTTTTTGTTAAGCATAGTTGTAATATGCCTTGCAGCCGCGTGGATAACTTCCAGGGCCGGCCTTTCCCTTTCCCTGGGCGCTTTTTTGGCAGGATTGATCATTTCCGAATCTGAATACAGTCATCACGCACTCGGGAACATCCTACCCTTTCGGGATGTCTTTACAAGCTTCTTTTTTGTTTCCATTGGAATGCTGCTGGATATAGGTTTCCTTGTTCGGCATCCGGGAACCATTGCACTGATCGCTTTAGGCGTTTTGGTTCTAAAACCCATCATCGCCGGCTTTGCAACGGTTCTATTAGGATTTCCGCTTCGTGTCGCAACTTTGGTTGGCCTTGCACTCGGTCAGGTTGGTGAATTTTCGTTCATTTTATCCAAGAGCGGTGTTGAATATGGTTTACTTGACCAAAATATTTATCAGATGTTTCTGGCTTTTTCTGTGCTTAGCATGGCGCTCACCCCGTTCATTATAATCCTGGCACCTCGCCTAGCAGATATTATCCCACGGGTTCCTCTGCCGGAAAGGCTAATATCGGGCTTCTATGCTGCCTCAGAGACAAGGGGTGAAGACAAAAAGGATCACCTGATTATCGTTGGGTTTGGGGTGAGCGGCAGAAATGTGGCACGAGCCGCCAAAAGAGCGGGTATTCCCTACACGATCATTGAAATGAATCCGGAGACAGTAAGGAGCGAACAGGCAGGTGGTGAGCCGATCTATTACGGCGATTCAACCCAAGAGGCGGTGCTTCAGCACGCAAACCTGAAAGATGCCAGGGTTGTTGTCGTTGCGATTAATGATCCCGCGGCCACCCGAAGGATTACCGCAGTGATTCGAAGGCTCAACCCAAGAATTCATCTGATCGTACGAACCCGCTATCTCCAAGAGGTCAAGCCCATTTTCGAGTTAGGGGCTGACGACGTTATTCCAGAGGAATTTGAGACATCAGTGGAAATATTTACCCGAGTCTTGGTAAAATACTTCATCCCCAGAGATGACATCGAGAGGCTGGTCAGTGAAGTGAGATCGGATGGTTATGAAATGTTTCGAAGACTCTCTAAGGCGTCGGCAGATTTCTCTGACCTGAAAGTTGAAATTCCCGATGTCGATATCAGCACATTTAGAATCTCGCAACGATCACCACTGATTGGGAAAACCCTCGCCCAGATAGGGTTGAGAAGGCATTGCGGGGTCACTGTGGTGGCAATCCGACGGGACGGACAGATACTGGCCAACCCCGGGGCGGATACACCGCTTCACTTCAACGATGAGCTTTTTGTTCTTGGACCACATGGAAGGCTCGGAGAGGCCATGTGTTTGTTAAATGGTCCGGAAGAAAGGGGGGGGCGCGATGAATCCATTCATGGCGGTGATTAGTGCCATCTTGCGGCTCAGGCGGACATGTCCTGTCTGCAAGAGACAACAGGTCGTTCCTGCAGACAAAACAAACCAGACTGTGTCCTGCAAATTCTGCGGGGCAGACATGACTCGACGCAAGGACTCATGATCTCAAGTTTCAAATCCCTCGTCTCGACCAATGGTGAGTGTGTGAAGACTTCTGCAAGGGACATTGAGGTAGGAGTAACAGTTTAGTCCCCATTGGGATCCCCAGAATACTGGGGGCTCCCAACCGGGGGGCGCAGGCGACTCGCAGTCGCTCGTGTGTGATCGCGACTTTAGGAGGAAGAATTCTATGAAATCCGAAGCGATCTTTTTCGCATTGCTGACATTAATGATTCCAGTTTATTTGACGGCTGGGGACACACCAAACGAGGAAGAGTCATTCTTACTTTCATTCGTCCCGGGAGACTATGCTGTCGTTGGAAAAAGCCCGGATAAGGGATCTTGCTACTCAGGTGTGGCGCGAATTGAAAGGAAAGGAAGTAGGCTAGTTCTATTGCGACAAATCGGATCAAAGTTGATCATCGCTGAAGGAGGTGTGGAAGTGCCACACCCGCCTGGTGAAGGGGAAGTACTTAGGTTTCGATGGCACGAAAAGGAACCGATGGTGATGACGTGCCTTGTCGGCGGCGACTTAGATAACTATGCAAGGCTAACGTGCTACTGGGTATCTGAGAACGGTAAACACATGGAACCTGGTTTGGAGGCCCTATTTCCAACAGAAACATGGCCGGACGCCGCTCCTAGCAAAGGCATACAGCCGCCTCGCTGATGCCCGCGGCTAAATGTTGGCCGGAGTGAAACATGAAAAGGATGACCGAAGTTCAATTGACAATCGATCAGTCAAAAGAAAGGAAAGTTATATGTCCGAGAAGATACTAGATGCGGTCTCGCCGGGAGTCGTTACGGGCAAGGGTGTCCAAGACGTTTTCGCGATCGCTAAAGCTGAGGGCTTCGCCCTGCCTGCTGTGAACATCCTGGGATCGAACTCCGCCAACGCGGTGATGGAAGCAGCGAGGGCCGTGAATTCGCCTGTGATCATTCAGTTCTCAAACGGGGGCGCTGCATTCAATGCAGGCAAGGGTTTGAGCCTTGAAGGCCAAAGAGCGGCGGTCTTGGGCGCCGTTGCCGGCGCGGAACACGTTCATCGATTGGCAGAAGCATACGGCGTGGCCGTCATTTTGCACACCGACCATGCTGCCAAAAAGCTGCTGCCATGGGTTGATGGCATGATCAAAGTCGGCGAGGAGCATTTTGCTCGAACCGGAAAGCCGCTATTCAGTTCTCACATGCTTGATCTTTCCGAGGAGCCCTTGGAAGAAAATGTCGCCACCTGTGAGCGGTATTTGGAGCGCATGAGTAGAATCGGGATGACCTTGGAGATCGAATTGGGGTGCACCGGTGGTGAAGAGGACGGCATCGACAACACCGGCATCGACAGTGCTATGCTCTATACCCAACCCGAAGACGTAGCCTTGGCGTACGACCGCCTGAGAAAGATCAGCGAATGCTTCACCATCGCCGCGTCATTTGGAAACGTGCACGGCGTATACAAGCCGGGCAACGTCAAGCTGACGCCGAAGATACTGCGAAATTCCCAGAGGCATATCCAGGAGACCCTTGGCACTTCCGCCAATCCTGTGAACTTTGTCTTTCACGGCGGATCCGGTTCCAGCCGCGACGAAATTCGCGAAGCCATCTCATACGGCGTCATCAAAATGAATATCGACACCGATACCCAGTGGGCCACCTGGAAGGGAGTGATGGACAACTACAAGAAAAACGAAGCGTACCTACAAAGGCAAATCGGTAATCCCGAAGGAGAGGACAGGCCAAACAAGAGTTACTACGACCCGAGGAAATGGCTGCGCGAGGGGGAGATCTCCATGGTGAAGCGGCTGAAGATGGCTTTTGAGGACTTGGATGCTTTGGATCGGAACTAGGAGCTTGAAGGGCCAAAAAGTACACCTGTTTGGGAAGTCCGAGGGGGGCTATGGGGATGTCCGCGACTAAATAGGTAAGGAAAACTGGTGAGCGGTGAGTCAGTTGCTTTCTTACGGACGACCCGATTGAGCCCCCTAGCCGTCAATATACCGTGCATTTTAACAATATGTTAACAAAAAACAACGGGAATCTGGGAGGGCGTTGCTGCGCTTCTTTCGGGTCGGGCCGCTGAGATTGCGGAAAAGGGCCATTTGTGGATGGGCACTAGGCTCAGTGACGGCGCTTTGGATTCCTTTGCGCTTGAAGGAGAACCAGTTGAAAAACGCAACAACGTGGCTGCGAATCAGTTACTGGGTAGGAGCGACTGCTGACGGCTCGGTCGCTACGGTGATGTTCGCTCAAGCCATACTCGCACAACCGAGCCCCCTGACCCACTATGTGCCGGAGACCCCATATCGCTACGCCATGGGCCTGGCAGGTTCGCTCATGCTTGGATGGACCATCCTGCTTCTTTGGGCTGATCGCAAGCCCGTGGAACGGCGCGGCATTCTTATGATCACGAACGTCGTCATCGTCGGCTTGATGGGGAGCAGCCTGTTTGCAGTGTCGGCTGGTTTCATGCCCCCTGTGGCCGTGGTAGCGCTTTTCGTCTTGCAGGCTGTGCTGATCGTGCTCTTCACATCGGCCTATGTCGCATCCACACGACAGGGGTCAGCAAGAAAGCGGGAAGGGGCCCGACAAATCGCTGCTGCGGAGCCGCTGAACTCAGGTGGCCGTATAGAAATGAGTGATGACTAGAAAAAGATCGCCGGGTGGCCTGCGCGAGATGGGTGAGAAGGATATTGAAGATGCTTGTCGTCTGATAGCTGAATCTATGAACCCAGATGAGGCAAAATGGGCTGAAAAAACAATGCACTTTCATTTTGGGTGTAAAAAGCATGGGCTTTATGATGGTCGATATTATTTTGTCCATTCAGTAGAAAAGCGCGTAAAGGCATTGATTGGGTTACACCATTACGAATGGGGACCTGAGGAGAATGTATGGCTTGCTTGGTTTGCGGTAAAACCCAGTTGCCAGGAAAAAGGCATGGGGAGGGCGTTGCTTAAATCTGTGCAAGAGTTGGCAGTGCGCATGGGCTTCTCAAAGCTATTTGTCGAAACATACAGCCAACCAGAATTTCGAAAAGCCCGGAAATTCTACAAGGCATGCGGTTTTGAAAAGGCGGGAGAAATCAAAAATTATCTGCCAGGCTCTCATGACATGATAGTGTTTAAGAAGGATTTGGTTTGATATACCAAAGGCCGGGTCATGAGCTATTCGTCGCACGGGATGAAAATCTTATGAACTTATGTCCCTGATGACCTGTTTTGAAAAAAATTGTTCTCAACCATGGGATACATATTACGAACGTTTAAACAAGGTGCTGGACAAACTGCGCCACTATCCTTTGAGGAATCTCGTTTCAAGTGATCAAGATTGCTCGCTGGACGGTTACCGTTGATTCCCTCTCCCCGTGGCGGGAGAGGGTTAGGGTGAGGGGGATAAGAACAGATATCCTTCCCTTTGATACCCCGAAGCTTGCTGCGGGGAGGTTCATTTGCCAAAAAGGGCTTTCAAAGAAGCTTGGGCCTCGCCCACAGATAGACCCCCCGCAGGGGCCACAGAGAATGTGGCCTAGCCGCCCCATTGGTTGATCCTACGTTTTTTTCCTGCAGTGGCCATGAGTGTGTAAATCTGTCTGGAAAAGTGGAAATGAGTTACACACATTGTTGGTATTTCTTTTCGCTTTCCGGTTTTCAGATAGATAGGGGGTTGTACAATGTTCCTGCCTGTGAATCATTATTGTCGAACGTGTTAGGGCAGATCCACTAGGGAGGTTGCCAAGACTTCGCCAACCTCTCATCTCGATCATGCTACGGCAAGCACATCCTGGCCGAACCTCCCCATTGGTTTTCCGGTCTTTCATAGGCTTGGGCGTAGATTCTACCCTAGTGCCCATCCACGAACCTCTGTTAGCCAAGACAACACTACCCTATGATTTCTGAAGGATCTCAAGCCTGGAGGTGAGGCAATTTGGCATGTTTGTTGCTAGTATAGATTTTAATTTCTCTCCAATTCGGACAGAATCGAGGACAACAAGCGCTCAGTTGAGCGCTTTGCCTAAGCAATGATAAGGAGTAGGGAGGAGGTAGGATGAAAACAGGGCCGATCGGGTGGATGGTGCTTCTTACAATATTGGGTGTTGTTTCACTCTTTTTTACCACTGGGACAGTAGCCCAGGCAGCCATCAGCAAGACAGGCAGCGAAAATCACTGCACCATTTGTCACGAGCCCGGCGCACCCCACAATCACCATAATTTGAGGCCAGAGTATCAGGGTCCTCAAGGTTGCGTGAACTGTCATTCTTCCAGCCTTTCCTCTACCACCTATGAGCTTCTAGGCGCCGGGGGCGAATCAGTGACAGTCCCTGTGGTCAATTACACAGGCCTTAACTTGAATGACAACGACCCTATCTTGGCGGGTGGCAATTTTTTCTGGGTACAAACGGAAGATTCAAAGGGACATAATATATTTGCCACTAATCCCGAAAATGATCTGGTCAATGGCGCTCCCTTTGATACCGGACCGGCTGCGGGATGTGGCTGGGACGGTTCATGCCACCGGAATTTCCATCTCACCAATGATCTGGGTATGCCCGGTTTGCAGGGCAGGCAGGGCTGCACCAAGTGCCACATGCTCACAGATGATATGGACGATGATGATCCTAAAGGTTTTCATCATGCAGATGACTCAAATCTTGTGGTGGGAAGCGAAACAGCTGACGATGACGGATATTTTCGCTTCCTGAAAGGCCATCAGGCAGGGGCCGGCCACGGTGTCTGTGGCATTGAGGACAATGACTGGGAGGCCAGCCCAAGTTCAAGTGACCACAACGAGTATCTCGGGTTTTCTGGAAGCAAGACTTCTGCGGGAAGCCTTTCTGTTTTGGGCCACACCATGACCGGCTTTTGCTGCGGGTGTCACGGGAACAAACACATCTCTCAAGACGCAGGAAGCAAATGGATCCGGCACCCTTCAGGTGCTGTGCTTTGCCCTGATGGTCTTGGCGATTGTGAATTGGCTGCTAAGATCACATATACTCCCCAAGCTCCGGTGTCCCGACCCGACCTGAGCGGTTACGTGGAAGACCCTCCAACGAATGACACAGGCGCAGTAGCACCAGACACAGACATGGTCATGTGCCTGTCCTGCCATCGCGCCCACGGGAGCCCCTATCCCAAAATGCTACGGTGGGAACCCGTCAGCGGTTGTGATGATTGCCACATAACGGCTACCCAGTGTCCGTAATAAGGCTTCTTGGTAAGTCGCGCCGGTAGATATAGGGCACCTTTGTGAAGAGTATCCCTGGTGTCGTGCCCCCTAGATTTCTTGGCTTTTGACAGAGACAGGCTCATAGTGGAGTCCCATCTCGAAAAATATACAAATAATGGAAAGCTGAAGTGTCGCCAACTGACCGGAACGATTAGAAGGCCGATGAAATAAGGAGGGTGCTTTTAACACATGCTATGAAGATAACTTTTTGAAAGAGCAGTATTTTTCTGGTATTCAACTGGAATCTTATCTCTGCCTGGCGTTCTCCTGAACCTCGTTTCTTCCTATTGACATCCTGTGTGTAAATGCTATCTGAGAAGCTGAACCCGGCCGACGCCTGTCTGAATCCTTGTGTGTGGGGACTTGGTTTGTTCGGTTTCCGGGTTTCTAGTGGGCCTCTGGGTTTGTGCACATTAGCCTCTCACCGGAGGCCCACGTTTTCTTCGTGCAGAGTTCCTGTCGCCAGTGGAAATCTATCAGAAAATCAGACGGTTGTTTAAGTGTAGCCTGTGGCAAGAGAGTTATACTCCCATCTGATTCAGCTCCCCCCCACATCTTGTGTCCAAACTGCTCAGCAGTGGCGGACCGTAAGACCAAGGCCCTCACAATCTTCTCCTCCCATACCAGTTTAGGTTCGATAACCTGTTTGGATACGTAGTTCTTCACCAGAAGCAACGAATATTTTGAACCGAAAACTCCTAATTCCCGATATTGCCTCTTGGTGTAGCATGGCCTAACTCTGGGAGTCCCCCGGCAAAGCTCGGGGTTTACCCGTCATTATTGGACACATCCTCTCTTTGTCCACCCCTTGATACGAAAAAACCCCATTGAAAAATGGGAGTTTCCTACCCTCAAATCGGCATTAGCCTGTATTGACTAGCCCCAGCTATACTCCTAAACTGGGGCAGGTCTCGGAATAGTATAGGAAATAGATGGAAACGAAACAGGCGTTGAAATCAAGTTGACTTTTTATGGCCTTTGCTATGAAAGGCCTCGAATCAGCGATTCCTGGCCATTCTTTGACTCTAATCAAGGACAAGATACATTGAAGGACAAGATCTTAAACATTGAGCACCGTTTTAACCCCCTCCACGTGTATTGCCGCTTGATAGAAAGGGGGATGAACAAGAGATTTTCTCTTTCAATATGTAGATATTACGAAATTCTCATCTACAGTTGGCTTGGCTGGTTTACGATAGTTGCGGTGCGGACTTGCAGGCCTCCAAATGGAAGAATCATAGTGAAAATGCTTTTGGTGTTCTCATGTGCAGTGACATTGTTTTTGGGTGTGGCTGCGATTGCGAAGGCTATTCCGATTGAGTCCACCCTAACGTTGCAAAAGTCGACGATGCCGCAGGTTCAAGGCGTCCCATTCGACAGGCTCAGGGTGAGGCTGTCCGCCTCAGGCGGACGCCGAACCCTTGACAACGCAGGAGATGCGGTATCCTCGGCTTTCTCCAAGAGTGAACAACATGGCAGGTTTTTCGCTTTTCGTGGATGCCACTGGTAGTCCATTCGACAAAATTGCCCAAAAAGGGCGCAACGTAACACTATCAATGCTTTTTAGGACCCTTTGGCATGTTGTTTATGCAACATTAGGGTTAAATGTTCAAATTGTCGAAGAGCATCTCAGGGTCATATGCCATAGGACGGACTTAACTTAACACCTTGACATTTAAGTTAACACCCGAATCAAGCCCGGCCACATTCCTTTTACAGGAGGGTACGGGGAGCTTGCGCTTCGGGTCGGCGGGGGAAGTCTCGGGTCAGTGGCGAAAACTTTTCTCTTCGTACAAGAAATAGAAATTTAGAGAGAGAACAACGACCCCGACTTGGGATTTCCCCTATAACCGCGAAAGAACATTAGGGGGGCCTGAAAGATGCCTACTACGGGTCACAAACGGGAAACGATCGGCAAGACGCCAAGAACCAGACGGGTCGAAGAACTCTATGTAGCGGCTTTTAAAGTGCCGGTAGGCGATGGCGTCTTTGCAGAAGTCATCATGAGCGGTATTTACGGTGACGGCGAAATGATGTTTGCACGAAGCACTGTGGAGCATGAGCAGAATGCGGTTCCGTCTTTGGTACGTCTTTGTAAGGAGATAGAGCATGAGCGAGGCCTTTCGTGGAGATTGCTGAAGTTCGACAGTGAAGGAGTCCGTGAACTCGAGAAGCATCTTTACGAAGAGTATCTGAATTGGGTGTCATGTGAGGGTTTTGCTGCCTGAAGAGGGAAAAAAATCCTCATCTATCTGGCGGACAACGCTGGTGAGACCGTGTTTGACAAGATCCTTATCGAAGTGACGGCCAAACCTGCAATATATGCAGTCAGGGATAGGCCCGTAATCAATGATGCCACGGTCGAAGATGCCATGAAAAGTGGACTTGATGAGGTGGCAAAGGTTATCTCTTCAGGATGTGACGCTCCGGGAGTCATCCTGAACAGATGCTCAGAAGCGTTTCTTGATGGTTTTAAAGGAGCAGATCTGATCATTAACAAAGGACAGGGAAACTACGAAACATTTTCCAGTGAGCAACGGCCCCTATTCTATCTCCTCAAGGCCAAGTGTCCTATGATAGCCAGGGGCCTTGGTGTCAAACAGGGAGATAGGATCATCGAATACCCCCTGTGTGGAAACTAGGAAGGGCAAAAGGGATCTCTTCTTTCTGACGTGTGGTATCAAAAAGCGTGCTTTTTCCAGGACTATCCCCAACGGTTCAAGCCCCAATTTTTCGGCCTCACCCCTGAGAAATCCCATCCAGCCTGTCAGTTGACCCGAATCCTGGTCCAGAGGTGGACAAGTTTTTTGATAGGCTATACAAATCTTTGATAAAATTGTCTGGTGAACGAGTGTATCTGTTGGCAAGCGAGCTTCAGTGGCTTGCTCGGCGATACGAGTTGCGATAAGGGGACAGAAATGCAACCTTAACAGTGAAGTCCTCTCCGGCCAGGTAAATCGCAAAGACCTGAATTCGGGACTCCAAGAACCGACACACAATATACTGAGTTCCCCTACTGGGCCCTGGCAGGTAGCAACAAGGTCTTTGCACACGACGGGTCACCCCAAACCACAAGATCTGGACAAGCTTTCCCCCTTGACGCACAAGGCAAGTTATGCCATATTTCAACCGTTTAAGAACGAGTGCTTGTCACCCAGCCCATTCAACCAAAGATACCTTATGTCTTCCAATCCCAATAGTCCTCCATTTCCTCCAACAAGCCCAGCAGCAACAGTGAGTCTCTGCCCTTTGCAAGGGCAATCAAATTGCATTAGACTGAGGTTTTAGTTCGTCGGTCAAACGATTTCACATAAATTTCGAACGAGGATGATAACAACAGCAAAGAAAGGATAAGAGCGGTGTCACTCAGATCGAAAATCTTGCTGATCGTAGTGATCGTTGTCACGTCCTACGCTGCCTTGGATTATGGCATTCAACACTTTATTATTTTTCCGAGTTTCGTTGACCTCGAGCACAAGGAGGCAAAGAAGGATCTGGAACGCTCCTTTGAAGCGATTGGCAGGGAAATCTACCACCTCGACACATTCAATCATGATTGGGCGGCGTGGGATGACACATATCAGTTCGTTCAGGACGAAAATACGGATTACGTTGCATCGAACTTTGTAGCCCAGACATTTGTAGACAATGGGATCAATCTTATCTACGTATGCAATGAGAAGGGAAAGGTGGTATGGGGCGAAATTCGTCAAATCGAGACATGGAAGAAAATACACTTAGAGGAATTCCCAGCTTTCTCCTTGCCGTCGGCGCACCCCCTCCTCTCGCATGACAACGTCGACAGTGCTGTTCGAGGAATTTTCATTACACAATTAGGAACCATGGTCGTTTCATCAAGGCCTATTGTGACGTCTATAAACACCGGGCCGATACGCGGCACGCTTATTATGGGAAGGTTTTTGAATGAAGATGCCGTCCAAACACTTGCTCGGCAAACGCGAGTTGATTTTCATCTCTGGCCAATTGGTGGGACTGCAATGCCTAAGCGGGAAAAGGAACTGTTGAAGGATGTCACCGATGATGAGCCGCTAATAGTAGACTGCGTTGACAACGGCCTCATATATGTTTATGCCACCTATCCAGACGTGAAGGGAAAACCAGCGCTACTCGTTCGTGCGGACATATCCAAAGAGATTTCGGCCCAAGGCAGCGTTGCTTTGCGCTTTGCCCTCCTTTCTATTCTCGTCGCTGGAATGATTGTGCTACTCTTTTTGTTCGTGTTGCTCCAACGAACCGTTGTGACCCCCGTGGAAGGGTTGACCTCCCACGTTGTGGCTATTGGGAAGAGTGATGACCTATCTGCTCGTTTGTCGTTTGATCGGGGAGATGAACTCGGGACACTTGCACGAGAATTTGACGGGATGGTGGAACAGTTGAGGGAAGCCCGCAACAGACTCCTGGAGCAGTCATACCA
>Ga0272444_10002488_pt1 | contig 17004 bp, 11 predicted proteins | sample SSMForm13_FD_201033 | JGI IMG/M metagenome (GOLD analysis project Ga0272444, IMG submission 201033) | Marine sediment archaeal communities from Little Sippewissett salt marsh, Falmouth, MA, United States - SSM-Form-13 | ecosystem: Environmental > Aquatic > Marine > Wetlands > Sediment ...
CACGTACTAACGGTCAACAGCGGCTCGGGCAGCGGGACATACACTGCCGGCACTGAAGTGCAGGTCATGGCTGACCCGCCGCCACCAAACATGATATTCGACGCGTGGATGGGCGATGTAGGCATTCTGGACGATCCACTTGGGTCGACCGCCACGGCAACGATTCCCGCCTACGACGTTGAACTTACGGCAATGTATCTGCCCAACCTCTATATGTTGACGGTCAACAGCGGTTCGGGCGGCGGAATGCGTGCCCCTGGCGAGACGGTCGAGATCGTTGCCGACGCTCCTCCGCCGGATTCCTTCTTTGATGTGTGGGTGGGCGATACCGTCCCGCTGGCCGATCCCGGCTCGTCGACGACAATTGTCACGATGCCCGCAGGCGATGTGGAAGTGACGGCTAGCTATGCGCTCATTCCCCACGTACTAACGGTCAACAGCGGATCGGGGAGTGGAACATACACTGCGGGAACACAGATCGAGATTGTCACCGACGCTCCTCCGCTGGACTCGTTCTTCGACGTGTGGGTAGGCGATACGGCAATCATCGAGTATTGCCCCTCGCCGGTCAGTATCGTAACGATGCCTGCCAGTGACACATCGGTGACAGCCACCTATACAATCACCTCGCAGAGGACCGACGACTTCATCGCTACCATGCTGGGCGGGCACGTCGTCCTTGGAGGGGGATCAGGATACGGCGACGGTACCTGGTATTCCTACCCTCTCTACGGCTGGTACAACCAATGGTACTACGACCATCCATTCGACCCGGACCGGCGGAAGACTGTCAGCCTCCAGTTCGATGTTGATGCCGCGATTCCAGGCGGCTATCTGGAAGTCGCCGTTAATTGGTCAATGCCAACCTGGCCGTCAGGACAATCCCAGCCGCCGCTGCCCAACTTGTTACCGCCCGGATCTGAGGATGAATTGGTCGGACGAGAGATAGTCTACACGAACTCTGGAGTCAGCGAGACTGGCGTCCACGTTGACTTCGAGATAGTGGAGTATAACCCGGAATGGGTCTCGATCGACATTCGTGATCTCTCCGGCTCGCCGGGCGCGTTCGAGATATCCGGCACGATAGTCCATGACTGTCTGCCCAAGGCCCTTTACACGCTGACCGTTAACAGCGGCACCGGCAGCGGCAGCTATTCGGAAGCTACTGTGGTTGAGATCACCGCTGACCAGACCGACTTCCAGGGATGGGTTGGCGATACGGCGTATCTCGATGATCCCAGCCAGTCTACGACCAACGTGACGATGCCGGCCGGTTCCGTTGAGGTGACGGCGAGCTACGGGCCTCCTTGCACGCACCCAGATGGCGACATAAGCGGGCCGGAAGGCGTACCGGACGGCTTCGTCGGACAGGCCGACCTGGACGCAATACTGGACGCCTGGGGCGACAGCGTGCCTCCAGGAGATCCACGTGCTGATATCAGCGGTCCGGGAGGCGCGCCTGACGGCTTCGTCGGCCAAGCCGATCTGGACGTTGTCCTGGATGACTGGGGCAAGAGCTGCGAGTAAGACTGACGCGTGGCTGTTGACAAGCGGAGTGGAAGCGGCCTAGCTGCGCTAGAGGGTCACAGAGGAGCAACTGTGCGTTTGGGCCTCTGGTTACGTCCGTCCTGATGGGCGCTGCCGGGCCGACCGCGTTGCTCCCGGCGGACCAAATGCGGATGGCATTGCGGGGATGGAGGTCATATTCCTTGAAGCAAAACGGTCTATGGGCCGCCCAAGGGAAGCATGTTTGGGGCCACTATAGCGATTTTCCCGTCGTTCCGGCAGCGAGTTTGGCATGGAGGACGCCTTTCTCTCTCCGGAGGCAATCGGCGAGAGTGCTGATGTCCTTGCCCTTGCCGCGCACCATGATCATCTCGGCACACAGATGATGGGAAAGGTGAACGTGCGTGGTGGCCAGTACCGTACCTGGAAAACAATGCTGCCTTTCGGTCAGACGCTCTGTCAGGCCGCGTGTGTGGTGGTCGTAGAGCAGCGAGATCGTTCCCAGCAACTCGTCGCCGGTCTGCCACTCCTGATCGACCAGGTAGTTACGGACCATGTCGCGCACGAATTCGGAGCGATTGCGGTAATTATGAGCAGCCACTTCCTTTTCGAGCTTGTCGAAGAGGGGCTTCTCTATGGAGACCGTGAATCGAACAAGGTCGGACATGGCCGCCTCCTTTATCTAATCATCCTACAGAGGCGACCGCCGCTTTCAAGATCGGTCGCCGCAACTGCTATGCCGAACAGCGTCCAGGAAGAACAGGTCTTCCCGATCAACCAAGGATGTCTGACTAAGGTCTGAGGCTTTGAACAGAGGCTCCCACGCCTTGCCGACGGGCAGGATATCGCCGTTGACGGGGCCATCGAGACCGGCATGAAAGCTGTTGATGTGGGCGCTGCCGGCGAGGTGCATGACGATCAGCCGTCCTGCTGGTTTCAAGGCGCGGGCGAAGTTGCTCAAGGCGGCGGGTTGGTCGCGGAAGTGCGGAAAGCTGTGGAAACACAGGATCACGTCGTACTGGCTCTGGTCCAGGCGGTCGCGGCAAACATCGAGACAGGCGAAGTCCGCATCAATGCCCTTGGCGCTGGCGCGGGCGACCATCTCCGGCGCAAAGTCGATGGCCGTCACCCGCCCCGGCGCGACCTGGGCGGCCAGCCACGCGGTCGTCTTGCCGGTCCCGCAGCCGACCTCCAGGAGGGACTGCCCCGCCTTGAGGGCCAGCAGGTCCGCATGCTGACGGAGCCTGTCGGCCATGGTCTGGCTGGAGGGCTCCTCATCGTCCCAGCGGCCGGCCAGGGCGTCGAAATATGCGATTCGCGGGTCCGAACAGTTCATACGAAAATCCTCTTGCGTAATGCGAGTGCGTGTCATACGATTTTCACAATCGTAATACCGCCTTGGCAACCGGTCAAGCATGCCTTTGCGGTTTCCTGCTCAGCTTGGCCAGAAGTGAGGAGAACGCTCATGAAACTCGCTCGTCTTGCATCGGTTGTGTTGGTGGGGAGCCTGCTCGTCATCGCGTCATCGGCCAGTGCCGAAACCAACTGGGACCTCCAAGCCGTGAACGCAGACGGCTTGTCCACCTGGTCAGGGAGCCATCCCTTCACCGTGGTCGGCGTGATCCTCAACAATCCGGAGGACATGCTGGACAGCACCTACGACCCGTCGGCCTCGACCAACGGCGCGATGGGTGCTCAATGGCAGCTCTTCATCCAAGGCGTCAGCAGCGACCGTGGCGGAACTGCCCTGTGGATGGGCCAGAACTACAACAGCTTGGGCGCGTGGATTCCGGCCGGCAACTCCTACGACGAGGCTGGCTGGACTTCAGAGATGAACCGCGTGAACTATGATGCGACCTCTGGGCACCGGTTTTGCCAGGGAGACTTGGTTGAAGTTACAGCCAACAAGTCACTGTTCTACGGCGGCAAGCTCAATGTCAACGAATCTCACCGCACCACACCAGACAACGACTTCTCGATCAGCCTGGTTACGGCCGACTACGGCTTGCCAACGGCCGAGGCGCTCTCGCTCAGCGATCTGTATGCTTCGACCAGTGCCCCCAATTACGACTCGGCTTATCCGCTGTTCGATCAGACGCGGGCCACTGGGGCCGAGCACTATCAGGGCATGTATGTGCGACTGAACGGGCTGGCACTGACTGACGGCAGCGGATGGGACGGAATGGCATGGGATGACCGGCTTTGCACGGTGACGGACAGTCTGGGACACACGCTGAACCTTCGCATGCCCCTGTACGACTTGGGCGACGTCCCCATCGGTGTTTTCGACGCATACGGGATCATCAACCAGGAGTCGGGCAGCGGCACGAACGGGCGGATGGGCTACGAGTTGTTCGTCACGAGTGTCGTGCCGGAACCGGCCAGCTTGTCACTCCTGACATTCGGAGCGCTGGCATGCTTGAGACGCCGCCGAAAATGAACGGACCTCGGGCGACTCGCGGTTTTACGCTAATCGAGTTGCTGGTGGTCATCGCGATCTTGACGCTGCTGGTATCTATCCTCCTGCCGTCCCTCAGTGCGGCCCGAGAGATGGCCAAGGCGACAAAGGTCCATTCCGAGCTCTACAGCCTTGGCTTGGCCTTGGAGATGTACGGCATGGACCAAGACGGCAAGTACCCACCGGTGCGCGTCAACTGCAACAGTGACTTGCGTGACCACTGGTGTCAGCTTCCCATCGAGTTGGCGGAGGGCGGCTACGTGCCCATGGGACCACCTGATGGAGGCCTGGCTGCTGCCGTCGAGGATGAGTTCAACCCTCGCCACACGTACAAGTACGCCGCACCGGGGCCTGGCCTGCTCAACGGCGGTCCCGGATACGACCACGAGATGTGGATACCCGATGATTTCCCCCGATGCCGGTCCACGACAGGCCAGTACTGCGGCGATATCAAGACTGCTCCGGTAAGATGGGCTGTATGGAGCCTTGGCCCGCAGCCCAAGAGCGCCAAGTCCGAAAGTCCCTACCAGCCCCTCAGCCGGCAGACCTGGTACACCCACACGCGGGACACCGGTGTACTGGTTCGCTTTGCCCTGAAAGACGGTCCTCAGATGAAGTGTCCATGATCATGCGAGTATCCATTCTTCTATTGGCGGCATTGGCGGTAATGCCTTTGGGCTGCCGCAAGCACTCAGATAGTCCGGAAGCTGCTGTGGCGGCCACGAACAGTTTGCTCGAATGCGCCGTCAGGGATCTCCTTGGCGACTCGACATCGGTCTTTCGTTTGACCGAGCCCGGCATGTGCCCCGGTCACTTCGACATCCGTCCCAGCCAGGTCCAGCAGCTTCGATCCTGCCGCGTACTGCTGCGGTTGGATTTCCAGAAGTCGCTCGACACGAAGTTGGCTGGCGCGAAGGATGACGGCCTGCACATTGCCGAGATACGCATTCCGGGCGGCCTCTGTGAGCCGGAAAGCTACCTGGCGGCTTGCCGGCAGATGCCCGATGCCCTGATCGCAGCCAACCTGCTCGACCGAGCGACCGCTGATCAGCGTCTCGCAGGTATCCGAACCCGCATCGAACAGACCGCTTCGAGGTGCCGCCAGAAGTTGACCGATTTGCGAGACCGGCCGGTAATCGTGAGCAGCCATCAAGAGGCGTTCTGTGGGTGGCTGGGGCTCCGTCCGGTGGCCGTGTTCGCAGGAGCAGACTCGGCCGGTGTGGGGCAGGTGGATTACGCCGTTCGCCAAGGCGAGCAGGCCGGCGTGAAGCTGATCATCGCGAACCGGCCTGAAGGCCGTCGCGTGGCAGACGCTCTGGCCAACAGGCTGGGCGCTCAGGTCGCCGTCTTTGGCAACTTCCCTGCGTTGGGAAGTGGTCAGAATTCCTTCGACGATCTGATCGAGGCCAACGTCGACGCTTTGGTAAAGGCGGCGAATCCATGACGCATCACGCCATCGAATGCGATAGCTTGGTCGTGCACGCCGGCGGGCGGGCAATCCTGAACGTTCCTGGTTTGACAGTAGCCAAGGGAGAACTGCTCGGCTTGCTCGGGCCGAACGGAGCGGGCAAGAGCACGCTGCTTCGGTGTCTGCTTGGCATGCAGGGGGCGGTTCGCGGGCGAGTCTCAGTCTTGGCAGCGGACGTGGGCAGTCTGTCATCCGGCGAGTTGGCCAGACTTCGCAGGCGAATCGGATTCGTGCCGCAGATTCTCCCAGCCCGCAGCGAAATGCCCCTCACGGTCCGTGAGGTCGTTGCCATCGGTCGAACAGGGATAGCCGGGCTTCTACGGCCGCTGCGGCGCGAGGACTGGTGTCTCGTGGATGAATGGACTGAGCGCCTCGGCTTGGGCGTGCTGGCGAAGCGGGGCTTCAGTGAGATCTCCGGCGGAGAACAACGCAAGACATTGATCGCACGCGCCATGGTCCAGCAGCCGGAGCTACTGCTCCTGGATGAACCGACGGCCAACCTCGACCTCGGATGGCGCGAGCGGATCGTGGAGACCATTGACGATCTCTACGCTTCCATGGCACTGACTGTGGTGCTGGTCTGCCACGAACTGGAAGTCCTGCCTACATCGTGTGGCCGTGTCGTCGTGCTGGAAAACGGACGGCTGCGGGCCGACGGGAGCCCGCAGGATGTTCTGACCACGAGCACGGTTGCCGATCTCTACGGGCCGGGCCTCTCCATCGTGCGTAGTGGCGGGCGTTTCGCCGTCGTGCCGGGGGAGCAGGTCCATGCTTGATCTGGCGTTCTGGGCTCCGGTGATGGCGGGTGGCCTGCTGGCAGGTGGATCGAGCGGCCTGCTGAGCGTGTACATCGTCGGCATGCGGATTCCTTTTCTGGGCGTCTGTGTCGCTCACGCCGCTCTCGCCGGTGCTGTATTCGGAGCGTTGGCGGGCCTGCAAGGGTCAATGCTTCTCTTGCCGGCGTTGGCAGGAGCAGCCGTTACGGCGTTGGCGCTGGGCTTGTCCGATCCCAGAAAGATCAACATGGACGCCAACGTGATCATGGGACTGCTGTTCTCCGTGACCATGGGTCTGGCATTTGTGGGCTTTGGGCTGTTTCAGGTGTTCGGCCGCAGCGACAACGATGTCCGCAGTCTGCTTTGGGGAAGTCTGCTTTATTGCCGGTGGTCGGACGTGTGGATGATGCTTGGAGCAAGCGCTGCGCTGGGGCTGTTCGTTGTCGCCTTCGGCAAGGAGATGCGGGCCATCCTATTCTCTCGCACGGACGCCCAAGCTGTCGGCATCCGCGCCACTGCCGTCTGGACGGGTTTTCTCATTCTGACAGCCGTGTTGATGACCGTGAACTTCCAGACGGTCGGCGGCCTGATGATCTACAGCCTCATCACCAACCCCGCTGCAGCCGCCTTCCAACTCGTTCGGGGAACCCGCCGGGCCATCCTGCTGGCCATCGTGTTCGGCGCAGTCAGCGGGTTGGGGGGATTCCTCATATCTGCGGTCACCGATCTGCCTACCGGAGCCGTCACTGTGCTGCTCTCCGCGGCAATCGTGGCCTTGGCGGCCAGCTTGCGCGTGGTTGTCGGCTTGCTGCGACCGACGGTTCCAGGCAAGCCCGATAGCGAAGACCAGCATAGACCGCCTGCTTGAAGATCGGGCTGAGGTGCTTTGAGGTGACCCATTCCCGATCTTTGTGCCAGTTTCTATGAGAGAATCCGCCTTCGTTGAGACGTTGGCTGGGCCGGAGGGAGGGGCGTAGCTCCGACCGAAGGGCCAGCCAACGTCGCCGCGGTTCGACGGGGCTCACAGCAAGCCGCGAACGCCGCGGGGGTCTGCCAGTTGATGCCACTATGCGGCCGGCGATGATTGTAATCCGCCCGCCACTCGTCCAAGACGTATCGAGCCTCCGTCAAGCTCAGGAACAACTCCCGATTCAGCAGTTCATCCCGCAACTTGCCGTTGGATTGGGACGAGCAGCGGCGCATGCTTGCCAAGTAGCCGCAGCCCTCTCGGGCATACTTCCCCCTCTCCGCTGCCCCGTCCCCATCTCAACACCAGCGTCTCCAACCTCGGCGCTGCCAGTTGGAAGATGGAAGAATTGTCAAGAAAATGTTCGGAGGTGCGACCGTAGCTGTCATACCCCACGCCCATAATGTACGTCGCGATTCTGTGGCTCGTGGTCGAAGGTGCGAGGCCAACTGAGACGTTGCATCCGGCGTGCAGGGCGGGTAGATTCTTGCAGTTAGGTGGCTTAGATATAGTTATCACCGTGCGGGGAGGCAGAAATGCACAATGTCGCCGGGTTCGGTAGTTTCGAGCAGGCTTTCAGCAAACTGACGGGGCATGATCGGCCACGTGATTGGCAATCTGCGCTCGCCGGGCGGCCGGAATGCCGCAGCATGACAATCCGCATTCCGACCGGAATGGGCAAGACAGAAGGCGTCATGGCCGCATGGGCTTGGAATCGACTGACTCGCAACGGGGGAGATGCGGCCTGGCCTCGGCGGATGGTGTGGTGCTTACCAATGCGCGTGCTGGTAGAGCAGACTCTCGCCGTAGCACACGCACTGGTAGCACATCTGCCCGAAGATAGTCGTCCCGTGGTCATTCCCATCATGGGCGGACAGGATGCCGGGGATTGGCATCTGCACCCTGAAACCCCCGCCATTCTCGTGGGGACACAGGACATGCTTCTATCGCGGGCTCTCAACCGCGGATATGGCAGTGGTCGGGCGCGTTGGCCCATGGAGTATGGGCTCCTTCATCACGATGCACTGTGGGTGATGGACGAAATCCAACTCATGGACGTGGGATTGGCTACGTCCGCCCAACTGCAGGCCTACCGAGACCAGGACAACGCTAAGGGCTTTCGGCCTTGCCAGACATGGTGGATGAGCGCCACCTTGCAGCATGACTGGCTGGAGACGGCGGATACCCAGGATCGACATGCCCGCTGGATCAGCGAACCGGCCACAGTCGAGCCCGACAGTCGAAACGGCGGTATGTGGACGATCAGCAAGTCGCTTGAAACCTGGGAATGTGGCGTATCTGGAGACGAAACCAAGTGTTTTGTGGAGAAGATTCTAAAAGAGCACAGCAAGACGGATGCCCGCGATCAGGGACGAGTCACACTCGTGGTGTGTAATACGGTTGACCGTGCCATCAAAACCTTTAAGGAAGCTAAAGAGGCGTTACCCGGTAAATACCTTGAGGGTAAGCTCGAACTGATTCACAGCAGGTTCCGTCCCCAGGAACGCAAACGTTGGCGCGCAGAGTTTCTGAATCGGGCTGCTTGCGAACAGGGCGATGCCGATCGCATCATCGTCGCTACGCAGGTCATAGAGGCGGGTGTTGATATTTCCGCGAATTGCCTTATCACCGAACTTGCTCCCTGGCCGAGTCTGGTCCAACGCTTTGGCCGTTGTGCCCGATACGGGGGCAGCGGGCGCGTGCTCGTCGTCAAGCGAGGTGAGGACGAGAAGACAGCGTTGCCATACGCGATCGAAGAGCTCGAAAACGCATGGAAGGCATTGGAGCGCATTGACGACGTGGGGATCGACACGCTCGAACAATATGAGGTCTCGCTGACGAGCAAGGACAAAGAACTGCTATATCCCTACGAACCGAAGCACCTGCTGCTTCGAAGAGAATTTGACGAACTGTTCGACACGACACCCGCTCTTACCGGTGCAGACCTGGACATCAGCCGATTCATCCGCTCCGGGGATGAACGAGATCTCCAGGTGTTCTGGCGTGAGGTATCAGTAGATGAGCCGTTGGGCAAGAAAGACCATCCGCAGCGTGATGAGCTCTGTTCCGTGCCGTTTCTCAAGGCTCGGGAGTGGCTGTGCGAACACAAGAAGCCCAGGCTTCGTAAAGGCATGCGGGCATGGGTCTGGGACTGGCTCGACGGGGAGTGGAAGCCAGCCACGCGCGAGGTCCTGCTGCCAGGCCGCATCGTCTGCGTCGACGCGCAGTGCGGGGGGTATTCGGCAGACGAAGGCTTCTCTCTCTCCTCCAGAAAGCCTGTGACGCTTGTTACCGAGAAAACCGTCAAGCCCGATCCGGCTGACATGGCTGATGCAGATAGCGACAACGATTCCCTGAGCGTGTCGAAATGGAAGACAATCGCCTGCCATGCGCAGGAAGTCGCCGATGTCGTCGATCAAATTGCAAAAGACGTTGGGCTGGCAGCAGAACCGGCTAAACTGATTGTCTTGGCCGCGAGATGGCACGATGTAGGGAAGGCGCATCCGGTGTTTCAAGGCGCGATCCGTGGTGACCATCGCCCCCTGAATCAGGATATAGCCAAAGCGCCGGACGATTCCTGGCTCAAGCCGTTCGGCATGTATCGCACGGCAGACGACGGTGATGGTCGCCCCGGGTTCCGTCATGAACTGGCCAGCGCGTTGGCCCTGTTTGCCTTGCTGGAACGATACAAGCCGGACCATCCAGCACTGCTCGGCCCGTGGTTGACGGTTCTGGAAGCCATGGGCACATCGCCCCCAATTCGGCCAGAAGACCGATCGATCAGGCCAACAGCGATGGAGCAGGCGGTGCTTAATCTGGACGCCGAGCAGTTCAACCTGCTGGTCTACCTTGTTGCCAGTCATCACGGCAAGGTTCGGGGCGCACTACACGCCAGCCCGAAAGACCAGGACTATGTGGACCGCGATGGCCGCGGGCTGCCGATTCGCGGTGTCCGGGAAGGGGATACGATCCCATCCATCCCTCTTGCCGCCGGAGCCCCACCCCTACCGGAGCTTCCGTTGAGGCTTGAACCGGCCAAGCTCGGCCTGTCAACCCGTACCGGCGCGAGCTGGCGAGAACGGACCCTCGACCTGCTGGATCGCTACGGCCCGACGTCGCTGGCATACCTGGAGGCCATTTTGCGTGCGGCCGACGTCCGGGCCTCGCGCCTGAAAACGACCGACCCAGCACTCGAACCGGAGGGGCTCTCATGACCACGCACATCCATTATCTGGACGGCTGCGCCCCGGCCCCGCTGGCGTACTACCTCAAGGGTTTGGGCATCCTCCGCCTCGTCGCCGAACAGGCCGACCCGCAAGTCCGCGGCTGGTGGCAGGACGAGCATTTCTGCCTCATGACCACGCTGGACCGCGATGCGCTAGAGCGGTTCTTCCTTGAGAAGTACGAGCCGACACCTTTTGTGTCGCCTTGGAACAAGGGTTCTGGATTCTATTACGAACAGGATCCGCCGCTCACGGCGTTGGAGACAAGCACGGCCAAACGGTTCGAGCCATGGCGAAAGGGCATTTTGGATGCAAGAAAAAACCTCGATGCGATCCAGGAAGCAGACGCCAGGGTTCGTGAACTTAAGGACAAGACGAAATTCCGCAAAGGCATGACCAGCAAGGAGAAGGCGGACGCCAAGGCGTTGAAGGGTGATCCGACGTTCAAGAAACAACTCAGCGATGCTGAGAGGCTATTCAAGAAGCTAAAATCATCACTCTATACACCCATGCAACTGAGTTGGCGCGGATTGCACCGTGCATGGATGGACTCCGCTCTGGTTCTCCAGGACAGCGGCGAGCCCACCTTTCCATCCCTCCTGGGCACCGGCGGAAACGATGGCAGGCTCGACTACACCAACAATGCCATGCAGCGGTTGGGTGAACTCTTTGAGTTATCTGATCCAGGCGGACTGCCTCGCCAGCAAACACCCTCGCAGTTAGAGCAGTCGTTGTGGGGGAGGCCGTGCAATTCCCAATCGTCCTGTGCGATCGGTCAGTTCCTGCCGGGCAATGCGGGCGGAGCGAACAGTACCACGGCGGCCGATGGCGATTCTCTGATCAATCCGTGGGACTTCATCCTGTTGCTGGAGGGGACGATTCTCTTCAGTGCGCGCATAACGCGTCGGCTGGACCCCCAATGCCTTTCTCGGACCAGTGCGCCTTTCGTTATGCATGCTCATGCCGCCGGTTTCTTATCGCCCGGCGGTGAGAAGGACCAACGCGGCGAGCAGTGGATGCCGCTTTGGTCACGTCCCAGCACTTTGGGCGACGTTTCAGCAATGCTTGGCGAAGGGCGTCTGGTTATTGGCAGACAGTTAGTTAACCGCCCGTTGGATGCTGCCCGAGCCGTGGCACGCCTAGGTATGGCACGAGGGATCGATGCATTCACGCGATATGCCTATCTGGAACGGAACGGCCAATCGAACCTGGCAGTCTCTCTGGACCGCATCGTCGTGCAGCCACGTCCGCATGCGCGTCTGATTGACGACATCGCCCCGTGGTTGGACCGCCTGCACCGCTTGGCGCGCGGCAAGCATGCTCCCGCTCGCCTCATCCATGCCGAACGACGGTTGGCCGATGCGGTGTTTGACGTGCTGACGCATGACGCGACCGCTGAGAGATGGCAGGCGGTGCTGCGGGCTATGGTGGCCATCGAGACCATCCAGGCTGGAGGAACGGCTGTCCAAGCGGGGCCTATTCCCAAATTGAATCCGCAGTGGATCGCTGTCGCGGACGACGGCAGTGGCGAACTGCGATTGGCGGTCTCGCTGGGCAGTGCGGCCGCGTACTATTACCGGAAGGACGGGCGAAACGTACCTGTCGACCCCATGCGCCACCACTGGTTGCCTTTGGAAAAAGGGGCTCGCCGGTTTCAGGTCAAAGATAGACGTCTCGCCCGAGACGTCCGTGTCGTGATGCACGGTCGCGATCCGGTCGCCGATCTGACAGCCCTGGTCGAACGTCGTTGTGCTGAGTCAACCATGGGGCATGACGAGCAGCGTAGGCTGCCCCTTCAAGCAGCGCCGGATTGCTCAGCTTCTTTGAGCGATCTGGCCGATATGCTGGCCGGGAATGTCGATCTGGGCCGCGTAAGCGAACTGGCGCGAGCGTTCATGGCCGTAGATTGGCCGGAGCTCCACCGCGACGACTTGCCCCAGAAACCACAGCCGGTGGCAATGCCTGATGAGACCTGGCTGGCCATTCGGCTGACGGCCTTGCCTTGGCCACTCGACGCAAACCACGACATCCGGGCAGAACCGGCCATGGTCCGTCGCCTCAGCGCCGGCGACGCCAATGGAGCCGTCCAGGTCGCCCTGCGTCGGTTGGGAGGTGTGGGCTTCCGGCTTCCCCTGAAAGCAGCCTTCACCGACGCGTCAACCGCGCGCCTTTGGGCGGCGGCATTGGCTTTCCCCATAAGCAAGAAGACTGCCCGTCTGGCCGCAGGTAACCTCGACCCCAACTACAGGAGCCACTGATGATCGACCTCACCCAGCTTGACGAAGAAACAAGACTGCTGTTCACGGTTCCGCTCAAGCCCCTCCAGGGCGACCGCTTCCAGCCCACGGGCTTTCCGAACCTCGGCGCGGCCACATATCAGACCAGTGAAGGACAGACGCTCCTGGTCGAAAGTGCCCAGAGCATGGCCAACCGGCTGGAAGTCACCTGCTGGAACGAGGCGGAGCACAAGCCCGTCGCCGAACTGGATGGCATCAGCCATGTGACGGTTGTGCGCGGAAAAGACAAGGAGTTCCTGACCGATTCGATGCTCGAAGCGCATCGAATCAACAGTCCCTACTTGCTTGAGGGCAAGGACAAGGACAAGACCTTCTTTGACTCGATCAAGAAGGACTTGGGCGGGCTGGAGGAAGGGCCCATCGACCGGGCGAAACTCGCCAAGACGCTCCTGAAGTACGACGTGGGCAGTTTGATACACGGCGTGTTTCTCGCCAAGAAGGGCCTCGCCGGTGGTCGGCTCCGCGTGGCCCGGACGTTGTCGGCCTTTATCGAGGCAACGAACGTGCAGATCGCGGCATCGGGTGGGGTGAAGAACGACCATGTCAATCCATCGGGCGATACGGAAAAAGGGTTCGGCAATGTTCCCTTCGCGCGTGATGAGTTCACGGCCGAGAGCATTGCGATGCATGTCAATCTGGACCTTGCCCAGATTCGCGGCTACGGGCTTGGCCCGGACGTCGAACGGCTGCTGATCCTGCTGTCGCTCTACAAGGTCCGCAAACTGCTCGACGGTGACATGCGCCTGCGTACCGCGTGTGACCTCGAGCCGGTAGACGGGAGCAACATTACCGCCACGCGGCCTGGCAGGTTCGCTTTGCCCGACCTGGCGGAACTCGAAACTGCACTGCCTGACGCCATCGGAAAGTGTAAGGACATGATGGAGCACACCACCATCGCATTTGAAGACAAGTTGAAGAAGGGCAAAGGCGACACGGACACGGGTTCGTCCGCTGATGATGAATCGGTTGAAGCCGAGGCCGACGAGGAGTGACCATGCCGACCATGCGCATTCGATTACCAGGCGGCCGGTATCACGCCACCCCCTGGGGGCATCATGTCAACGAGGGCCTGATCGAGTGGCCGCCCTGTCCCTGGCGGCTGCTGCGCGCCTTGATCGCCACCGGCTATGCGAAGCTCCATTGGGACGATGGCGTTCCGGATGCCGGTCGGCGTCTGATCGAAGCCCTCGCAGAGACCTTGCCCCAATACCGCTTGCCGCCAGGCTCCGGTGCGCATAGTCGACACTACATGCCCTTGGGCAAGCTGGACAAGGGGCGTGAGAAGACCACGCTGGTCTTCGACACTTGGGCCAATGTGGGCGACGGCGAGATCGTAATCCACTGGGAATGTAACGTAGATGAAGATGCCCACGAGATGTTCGGTCACTTGGTCGGGAATCTGGGCTATCTCGGGCGCAGTGAAAGCTGGGTGACGGCAGAAGCGGTCGATGACGGTTCAGTAGCCACGAGAGAGTTCCAAGCGTATCCCCATGTCGGCGGGCATCACGCGGGGCCTGGCTGGGAGCAGGTTTCGCTTCTCGCCGCGGAGCGGCCGGCGGAATATGACCACTGGAGACAACAGGCCGTCAGCCGCGCTGAGGAGCAGGCCGACGCCGTAACACAACAGGCTGCCGCCAGCAAAGGAAAGAAGCCAACCAAGGCCGCCATCAAGAAGGCCCGGACGAAGGCAGGAACTCCGTATCCTTCGGACCTGCTCGACGCCCTCCAGAAAGACACCGCGTGGTGGAAAGGGCATAACTGGAGTCAGCCGCCGGGCTCACGGCGCGTGATCTACTGGCGCAAAGCCGATGCCCTGCAGGTCAGCCCGCCGGTTCAGTTCTCCCGTCGCAGAGCCGAACCGGTTGCCGCGATGCTTCTGGCCGTTACCACACCCAGCGGCCGTACGTCTGCTCTGCCCCGGATCTCCCGGACGCTGCCACAGGCCGAACTCCTGCATGCCGCACTCATCAGCCAGGCTGGGAACGGGCGAGCCGTGGCGTGCCCCGAACTGACCGGCTTGGATGAACAGGGCCGTCCTCTCCAGGAAGGCCACAGTCACGCGCATATCCTTCCGGTCGACTTGGACCGCGATCAGCGCATCGATCACATCCTGCTCTATGCGCCGATGGGGCTGTCGGACCTGGCTCAACGAGCCGTGCGCGGTCTCAATCGCACCTGGACGAAAGGCGGCGTGGGCGACTTGCAGTTGGCCGTGGCTGGTTGCGGTGACCTGGGCGGCTTACGGTCGATTTCGGAGCCTTACAGACAACAGATCAATGCCTTACTGGGACCGGTCAAGGGGTGCACTTGCTGGGTCAGTCAAAGCCCCTTCGTTCCGCCGCGACACCTGAAGAGCAAAGGCAAGAACAGCCTTTCCGGGCAGATCAACGCTGAGCTGGCCTCAAGGGGATTGCCGCCCGCCGTGAAGGTCGAGGTCCTGCCGCCTGCCGCGTCCGACAAGGCCCGAACCTTCCGCCTGTTCCCCTACAGCCGCCGGAGGGGAGGAAACCCTCCGCCCGTGGCAATGGGCTTGGCCGTCCGGCTGGATTTCGGCACCCCCATAAAGGGTCCGCTGGTCCTGGGCTATGGCTGTCATTTCGGGCTCGGTCTGTTCGTTGCGGAGGGGGTGTAGTGGATGGCGACTCAACCCAGGACGCCACCCCCGACCTCCTCCCGGTGCGCATGCTCAACGAGTATGCCTACTGCCCGCGGCTGTTCCACCTCATGTACGTCCGGGGCCGCTGGGCGGACAATCTATTCACGCAGGAGGGTCGCAACGTTCACCGCCGTGTCGATCGGCTCGATCATGTCCTGCCGGATCCGGACGCGCCGGCCCCCAGCGACGCCGACGATCCTGGCGAGGCCGACCCCCAGGCCACGCTCGGGGACGAGCCGCCCGATGTCGCCCGCTCCATCCCGCTGGGCAGCGAGTCCCTCGGCCTCACCGCCAAGCTGGATCTGGTTTCCACCGCCGACGACGAGGCGATTCCCGTCGAGACGAAACGTGGCCGCGTGCCGGACAACGAGCACAAGTCGTGGGAGCCCGAGCGTGTCCAACTCATGGCCCAAGGCCTGCTCCTTCGCGAGCACGGCTATCGCTGCGACCACGGCGTGCTGTACTTCGCAGGCTCGCGAACGCGCGTGGACGTACCGTTCAGCAGCGAACTGGAGGCCCGCACGCGGGAACTGATAACCCTCGCTCGCCAAGCCGCCGGTGCCACCGAACTGCCCCCGCCGCTTGACGACAGCCCCAAGTGCGTTGGCTGCTCCCTGGCCGGCATCTGCCTGCCCGACGAGACCCGCGCCCTGACAGATCAGGAAAACACAGACGGCCCGCCGGATGTACGCCGCCTGTTCCCCGTCCGTGACGACGCGTTGCCTCTCTACATCCAGGAGCAAGGGGCCGTCGTCGGCAAGCAGGGCCTCGGGCTGGTCATCCGCAAGGGCAAGGAGAAGCTCGGATCGACCGGCCTCAAGGACGTCAGCCAACTCGTGCTCTGCGGAAGCGTGTCCGTCACAGCCCAGGCGCTGAAGTGGCTCTGCCAGGAGGGCGTTCCGATCGTCCACTTGACCACCGGGCACTGGTTCTGCGGCCTGACAACCGGCATTACGTTGCGGAACGCCTTCGCTCGCGCCGCCCAGTACAAGGCCGCGGCCGACCCGGCCAGATGCCTAGCCCTCGCCAAGGCCGTAGTGCTCGCCAAGGGCGCCAACCAGCGAACGATGCTCCGCCGCAACGCCACTCTCGCCTCCGCGGCCGACCTCGACCAAATGGCGGAATTGCTGAACAAGGTGCCCCAAGCACCGTCAGGCGAGCATCTCTTGGGCCTGGAAGGCAACCTGGCCGGGCGGTACTACGCCAACTTCTCGCACTTGCTCTCGCCGCGCGACTTCCAGGCCGAGTGGGATTTCACCACGCGCAACCGCCGCCCGCCAAAGGACCCGGTCAACGCGATGCTCTCCTTCGGCTACGCCATGCTTGCCAAGGAATGCACTGTGGTACTGCTTGCCGAAGGGCTTGACCCGTGGTGGGGGATGTACCACAAGCCGCGTCACGGCCGGCCGGCTCTGGCGCTGGACCTCATGGAGGAGTTCCGTGCGCTCGTTGTGGACAGCGCCGTCATTACGGCCATCAACACGGGGATGGTCTCGGCCGGGAGCTTCCGTCGCTCCAATGCGGGCTGCATCCTTACGGACGCCGGCCGCAAGGCGTTCATTCGCGCCTACGAGGCCCGGCTGGACCAACTCGTGACCCACCCCGTCTTCGACTACCGCTGTGCCTGGCGATCCATCATCCGCCTTCAGGCT
>Ga0272444_10002490_pt1 | contig 17000 bp, 9 predicted proteins | sample SSMForm13_FD_201033 | JGI IMG/M metagenome (GOLD analysis project Ga0272444, IMG submission 201033) | Marine sediment archaeal communities from Little Sippewissett salt marsh, Falmouth, MA, United States - SSM-Form-13 | ecosystem: Environmental > Aquatic > Marine > Wetlands > Sediment ...
TCGCACGATGGCGGTCGTATCCGGCAAAGGTCTCGTCGGCACCGTCCCCCGCGAGCACAACCTTCACATGCTCGCGGGCTGCCGCGCATATCAATGAAGTGGGAACAATGCTCGAATCCGCAAACGGCTCGTCGCAGCTCGCTACTACGCTGGCCAACAGTTGCTCCGCTTCAGGCGGAGGGACCGCCATATCGGTGTGGTCGGTACGACAGTGACTTGCTAAGCGCTTGGCGTGGACGGACTCGTCGTACGCCGTGCCGGGAAAGGTCGCCGTGAATGTGCGAACTCCTCCGGCCGCGCCGGCGGCTTGGGCCATGATGGCGACGATGATGGAAGAATCGAGGCCACCGCTGAGCAACGCGGCGATGGGGACGTCTGAGACCATCGCGTTGGTGACAGCAGCCGTTACGGTGTGGCGAATAAGCTCAATAGCATCAGTTACGGGAGGAGGTGACGGAGTTGAAGGGGGCTGCCAGTAACAGGCAGTCGTAAGGGTTGTTCCGTCTGAGTGTAAAGCAGTTGCTGGAGGGAGCTTGGTAAGACCTTGCCAGGCGGTGCGAGGGGCGGGAATGTAACCGAAACGCAGATAATGTTGTATGGATAACATATCCAGTGTTGGGCGAATGAGAGGGTGGGCCAGGAGGGCCTTTGGCTCGGAGGCGAAGAGAAGTCGGTCAGGAAGGTGGGCATACCAGAGGGGCTTCTGGCCGAGAGGGTCGCGGCAGAGAAGTAGTCGATGTGCTCGCGCATCGTACAAGGCAAAAGCATACATGCCGGCAAGGTGGTGGGCGAAATGACGGCCGTGGGTGAGATAGAGATGGAGCAGGACCTCCGTATCGCCGGCTGTGCGGAAAGAAGCACCTCTGGCGCGGAGATCAGCGCGGAGTTGTGGAAAGTTATATATCTCACCGTTGAAGGCGACGGTAATGTCTGCATGGGGTGAGGATAGCGGCTGGTGAGATCCTGCAGGGTCGATGATGGCCAGACGTCGGAAGGAGATAGCGCAATGGTGGTCGGCTGAGAGGAAAGTTGAGGTTTCGTCGGGGCCACGGTGGGTGAGGGTGGCAGCCATCGCGTTGGCGACGGATGGGTCGGCCGCACGTGCCGGGAACACAAACTCGCCTGCAAAGCCACACATATGGTGGCTTATAGCTTAAGGGGGCCGCCTAGGCCAGGGGTTAGCGTGTGTGATTGGCAATAGTTCGGGACGATTAGGAACCCGGTGATTCGGCCTGGGTAAGGGCACCGGCGAAGGCCTTGTTGTCTGCTTCGTTGAGGCAATGGAGAAACTCGGAATGGGTGTACCACTCGATCTGACCACTGGTTTTGAGTACGTTTCTGCCGTCGGGGTGATTGCCCTTGCGATCGCAGAGCAGCAGCTTGGTGGTGTATTCCTGTGGGTCGGTGAGCCTGGCAGGATGATAGAAATATTCAAGCTCTTGGGAGGCGGTGGCGGGGCAGGATAGATGCTTGCTGTCCAGAAGACCGCCATCGACGAGGCGCGCGAGCGTATCTGCTGGCAGACCGGTGTTGCGTTGGTATGTCCGGAGGGCGCGGAGGATGTAGGTGATGTTGTCACGGCACTTATTGCGGCGGGAGATGGCGCGCCGAATCTGAACAGATCGGATGCCGGCATCTGTACCCAGCAGAGCGCCCAGAGCGGCTAGAAGCAGTAGCGGCATCAAGGAGACCCGTATGGACCGGGCAAAGGACAGGTCGAGCATGGCGTAGATGACGACCAAAGCCGTTGCCGCCATGACAACGGCGGCGAATACGGCAGAGCAGATCAGCGAGACCTTGTTGGGAAGGGCCCCAGTGAGTCTGTGAGCCATTGTGAAGAAGGCCAGGCCCGCGACCACTGCGGTGCTGCCTGCTAGGATGACAAGTCCCGCGCAACTAACGAGTTTCATTCGTTTGGGATAGCTGGCTTTCCTCAAGGCACGAAGCAGCAGCCAACCGCCCCCCAGAACCCAGGCCGTGGCGAATATGGTCAGATGGATGAACTGCCAAGGATGAAGGAACTCCCTTATGGCCGCAAGCACTATCGTCTCCTTTCGTGGAGTTTGGGCTTACCAGTTTACAGGTGTATTATCGTCACGGGTAGGGCCACTGTTCGAAACTTATTTGCGCTTCCGCGGCAGATCGTTGGGCGAGAGTCTTTGAGATCGCCAAGCGTAAGCAATAGAATCGCCGTGGCGCAAACCGCAGGCAACGGGAGCGAATAGATGGACAACATTGGGATAAAGTCCCTGGAGGACATCTGGCCGTGGCAGGCCGAACTGAACAAGCGCGCCGGGATAGACACCGCGCAGCTTGGCAAGGATATATCGACTCGACTGCAGTCAGATGAGCAGGACTCTGGTAGGAAGCTTCGACTAGAGGTAGGCCATGCTCTGAAGAATTACATCGATGCGCTTGCGGCGGAATGCCATGAACTTCAGGAGTGTCTTTCGTGGAAGCACTGGTACAGGGAGGCCAGGGAAGGAAGGCAATACGAATTGCAGGACCTGCAGAATGCCCGGGTCGAAGCGACAGATATGCTGTTCTTCTGGGTGAGCATCTGTCAGCTGCTAGGCCTTCAGCCGGAAGACGTTTACAGGCTCTACGGCAAGAAGCTGGGTATAAACCACCGGCGCCAAGACGAGGATCGTAGCCAGGCCGAACACGCCGAGCATGAAGATGAGAACCTTGGTGTTGTTTAGCACTTGCCGGCCAAGGGCATCTAGGGGTCACACCTCAAATGCGCTGGGGCAAAGTTCTCTGACGACACAGTCTGCGCATTTGGGTTTGCGCGCAGTACAAGTCTCACGGCCATGGAAGACAAGCACATGCGAGAAGACAGTCCAGTCCTTCATTGGGACCAGGGACATAAGGTCCTTCTCGATTTTGTCGCCTTGATTGCTCTTGTGCTTGGTGAATCTCATCCTCCGGCTGAGTCGGGTGACGTGAGTGTCAACTACGATTCCCTCTCGTTTGTTGAATATATCACCCAAGACGACGTTCGCGGTTTTCCTTGCAACGCCAGGTAGAGAAAGGAGGGCCTCCATGTTGTCAGGCACTTGCCCCGCGAAGTCCGCGACTATCTTGGCGCAAGCGCCGCGGATGTTCTTGGCCTTGTTGCGATAGAAGCCCGCCGAGCGTATCTCTTCCTGTAAAGCCTCCTGTGAGGCGCGGGCGAACTCAGCGGCCGTGCGGTATTTCTTGAACAGCCCCGGAGTGATCATGTTCACTCTCGCGTCCGTGCACTGGGCCGCAAGTATAGTTGCAACAAGCAATTCCAGCGCATTGTTGTAGTTTAGAGCAGTGCGCGCCCCAGGGTAACGCTTTCTGAGTATCCGGGCTATCTCCGAGGCCCTTGCCACCAGTTTGGCTTTGCTTTCTCTTGCCATAGTCTTGGCCATCAATGGGCGTTTTCTGGCGTGCCCGCATTCCGGCTATTGTCCGGCCGCAATGCCGGGCTTGAGCGAGACAGACAGCTCCTCTGACCGGCGAAGAAGCCGTCGAGCCTGGATTTCATTGCCGGCCTTAGCATTTATGCTTCCGCACCACCTATACAGCTGGGCAAACCACTTGGTCAGGCTGGCTTCGTGATCGCTGCCGGGGTGGCACGACGGTCCGATTTCGTCAAGCCAGCCGGGCCGGTAGTGGATAAGCTCGTTTGCGATCTCGGCAGCGCCTGACCAGTCCTCTTTTACAGCCGCCTGCTTGATCATTGGCTCGTAGTAAACTCGCACGGGCACGGAGAAATCCGCTGTCCTCAGCAACGGTTGGTCTTCTGCCGGTGGCCTGCCGGTCCATAAGCCCACCAGAACAACGCCAGCGACCACAGCCGCAGCTTTGCGGTATGTCTTCTCCTCAATCGACTTGATCAAGACAACCAAAGTCAGAGCGGCAAAGGGGGCAATCGCGGCCAGTAATGGAAGGCGGAACCTCCCCACGGGAAAAAACAGAACAAGAACCGCGAAGTTCGAGAAGACCTGCAGGTACAGGAACTTACACTTTGATGCTTGTCGGTAGGCCAGCACCATCCCTACTATGCCCAGAGGCCCCAACGCGAAGAATGTCACAGGCATAAAGCGAAGGAAGCGGGAGTGCAGACGGTAATAGTAGAAGTTGGCGCTGTCGGACAATTCGTGCCAATGCAGCGCGCGGGCAAGCTTCGCAGCGAGAAGCCCAACGAAACTTGAGGGTTCGGGATGTGTCCTAAGTGTTTCCCAGACTACCGATCCTTCACCTGCGGTCTTACCCATCACCTCCGCTGCCGCTGACAGACGCCAACTTACCCCCGCGCCGGGTTCGTATCCGTTCCACAACGCGAACGCAGGTTTGGAGCTAGTTGCCGTAGCGAAAGCGGGGACGCCGACAGCGGTGTTCCTTACCGCCAGTGGCGAGACTCCAATGGCGAGACCCAGTACGAAACCGCTCATACATCGGATCAGGGCCGTGCGGTTGGCCCTCAATTGAAATGCCAGCAATAGGCCGGCACCCATGGCGAACAAGGCGAAGTGCGCCTTGAGCAGCAGTGACGCACCGACGAAGATCCCCCCAGCCAACCACCAACCGAAGCGCTTGCGGCATGATGCGATGTCCGCCAGATATATCATGACCATTGTTGCGAATACCACGAGGGACTCGCGCAGAAGCACCAGTTCGTGGTGGAGAATTGGCGAACACAGGCAGACCATCAGTGCCGAAGCCACGCCGATCACTTCACCGAAGACCCGTCTGGCAATCAGGTAAACCAGCACGTTGGTGGCAACGCCTGCCAGCATCTGCAGCAGGAACACCGCCCGGACATCCGCACAGACCCGATAAACCAAGGCCATCAGGTAGGGATATGCCGGACCCTGGTAGAATCTCTTGCCTCCAGCCCACTTGTTCCAGAGCTCTTGAGCGGCGTCTATCTCCCCGCCAGGACCCGAGTGTTTCGCTTTGATGGTGGCCAGTTCTGACGGGTGATGGTGAAAGTGCAGTTGAGCGATTCTTCGGTGCCAGTCGTGGACGGGGGGATCGACGGTTTCACAGAGCCAATCGCCGGAAGCGATCCGACCGGCCCAGTGATGAAAGAAGCTCATGTCAGACTGGTCCCATCGATGTTGCCGGATGCAAGGCCCGGAGTTGAGCTCCAGAAAATAGCCTACGCGCAGAAGCATGGAGAGACCGACGATGAGAATGACGACCAAAACTTGCCTTCCCGCCAGTCGCGACTCCAAGCGAGTAAGAAGACTTTTTGCTGCAGAGGATGCAACCGGCTGGTTGTGGGAAGGTCTCTTACGTTGTCTGGGCTTTGCGGGCATGACTTGTCCCTGCGATTTGTGGCTCAGCAACGGAAGCGTAGCGGCATAGGCGACGCGTGACCAGGGATTTCGAGGCGGATAAAGGCCGGCGGATGGGCGGAGCGAATGCAGCGCCGGCTAAGCCACGCCGGCGGGCTCGGTTTGTCGAGCCTCGATGTCGGCCAGGTAGCCATCGATTCTGGCGGCCGCTTGGCGGCCGGAGTGGATCGCGGTAACCACGTATGCCGGGCCGGTCACCAGGTCCCCTGCGGCGAAGATGCCTTCTGCGGAGGTCCTGTAGCTATTCAGGATCAATTGTCCCCGTTCGTCTGTCTCCAGTTCAAGCTGCTCGGAAATCTCCTCGCTGATAGCGGCTTCAAACCCGGTTGCAAGGACGACCATATCAACTTTAATTGTGAAGTCAGTTCCGGGAATGTTTTCCATTCCTGGTCCAGCCGGGCCGTTCGACCAGTTAACCGAAATGGCTCTCAATTCCGCAACGTGTCCTGCGCTTCCGGAAAAGCCGAGTGTTCGAATTCCCCATCTCTTGTGAACGTTTGCCTGCGGCTCAGGAAATGACTGCTCTTCAGCATCGCTGTCGGGCGGTTTGGGCAGAATCTCAAACTGGTAAATCTCCTTAGCGCCCATTCGTGCAAGGGCCTCGACGCAGTCATTCCCGGTTTCTCCTCCGCCGATCACCGCGACAGTCTTGCCTGCAGGGCTTATACTACTTCCTGCACCGGTGGTCGTATTGCCTTCCTCGATCAGATTGCTTTCGCGCAGCAGATCCATTGCCAAGTGAACCCCATTTAGCTCCCGGCCAGGTACGTCAAGTCCGCGCGGGCGTCTTGCTCCGGCGGCCAGGCAGACTGCGTCGAAGTTCTGGACGAGGTCCGTTGCAGGAATGCTCACTCCCACCTCAACGGCAGTGCTGAAGGATATTCCTTCTTGGCGTAGCTGCTCCAGACGACGGTCAACCAGATCTTTTGGCAAGCGGAAGCCGGGGACCCCATACCGCAGCAGCCCCCCGGGTTTGGCGTCTTTTTCGTAAACGACCACGTCGTGTCCCGCCCGAGCGAGTTGCTGAGCACAAGTCAAACCTGCAGGACCTGACCCGACGACGGCGACGCTTTTTCGAGTTCGCCGAGAACAGACTTGCGGCGTCACCCAGCCTTGCTGTAGACCCCTTTCGATGATGGTCCGTTCCATGTTTTTTATTTGTACGGAGAACTTGCGAAGAGCCTGCTTGCAGGCGCTCTGACAAGGTGCCGGACAGATCCGCGAGGTAAACTCGGGGAAATTGTTCTTTTCATGAAGCTTTCGGCAAGCGTCTTGCCACTGCCCGTTATAGGCAAGCTTCAGCCATTGCGATATCTCGCTATCAGCGGGGCAGCCGACTTCCCTGCATCTCGGATTTTGGCAGTCCATGCACTCAGCCGAAGCCAACGGGCGGAGTTTCTCCTCGTAGGCCAGCGGCGAATCGTATTCGAAATCGGCAATCGCGCCTTCGTAGGCTCTCAGATATTCGGCTTCACGCTTGTGCCAACCGGGCAGCAATTTCCGAAGCCAGCGGCACTTCCTAAGCGCCCGCAGCATCCAGTCGTAGGTCGTCATGCTGCAATGGGTTGACCAAGGCCCAAGACGCAAGCTCCAATGCCAAAGATGCCGGTACTTGATCCGATCCCCATTTGCTGGATTAACGTTGTACTTCTGGCGATCTCGGGCGAGTTTCTCGGGGCTGGTCGCTAGTTCCGCAAGGAAAACGCCGTCCTTGATAAGCATAGCGTCGGCCAGGTTGAAGATCACCGCTTTGGTGGCTGCGAAATCATAGTTGGGCGAGTCCTTGGCGTGGATACTCAGCACATTTCTTGCGTAGCGTTTGGCATAGTCGATGCCCCCCCATCGCAGACAGTCGTAGAGGCGGACAACTACATCCCGCTTGCTTTTCTCGTCAAGTTTTGCCAGCGCGGCGATGGTGCTTACGGTAAGATCTCGCAGCTCGTCTGCCAGTGTCTGTCCACCACGGTGACGGCGTATGGTGTGGCGGCACTTGTCTTCCATGGTTTCCTGCCAGCCTGTTCGTTCGGGCGGTCCTTGAAACAGTTCGGGTTGGACCACGAGCTTTCTACCCATGTTGAAAGCATAGAGGTTTTTCCGGAAGTCGGTGCTGATGGTGTCCTTGATAGCCCAGGCCATCGAGTGCATCGAGACGGGTATAAGGCCCTTCTGGAAGGCGAAGCCCAACATCATGATATTGGCGTAGAGCTTGCTGCTGAGGTACTTCTCGCAGATACGGGAGATGTTGCGGGCAAGGTAATCCTCGCTGCGGGTGTATTGGCGAATGAGCTTCTCCAACTTGGCCGGGTCGAAGTTGTCATTGCCCATCAGTCCGTTGATCGTGTTGGCCTTGTCGGTGTTGATCACCGCGGCGGTCCGGTCCTTCGTGGCGACTCGCATGCGGCCTTTCGGGTCGAGCGCGCGAGCCGCCTCCAGGATGTCTATTCCTATCAGAAGATCAGCCTTGCCATAGGGAACAAGCGCCGTGACCGGCTGGGAGGACATCTTGAAGGCGATCTGGCTAACGGTTCCCCCGTTGCGAACAGCGAGGCCCTTCTTGTCGAGGAACAACACCTCGTGACCTTCCTTGTGCCCGGCCCGAACGATGATCGCGGTGGCCACTCCAAGTCCCATCCCGCCGACACCGGCTAGGCAGCAACGCCACAGATCTCCTGAGATGCGCTTTTGAGGTTCGGGGATTTCGTCGAGTCCGAGTTCAGGAACCCGGGACTTGGGCGGGCGCTTCCGCTTTATGGTCACTCGCTCGAACGCGGAGCAAGCGCCAACACGTTCGCAGGCGCCGTCATTGACGCACCAGGTCGGGTCAGTGTCGATCTTCGGCCCGTAATCTGTATCCACGTGTCTCAGCCCTGGGCAACCCGTCAGTTCGGCACAGCTCAGGCAGAACCGGCAGGCCTCCAGGTTGACGTTCATATGTTCCCATGAAGGCAAGTAACCTAGCCTTCTACGGGTATTGCGTTCCTCGCGCCGCCTTCGCCGGCCACGCGTTATTGCGCACTCCTTGTCCGCTATCAGAACCTTGACTCCGTCAGCGAGGAAGGTTTGCTCGAGAAGCTGCTTGTACTGGCCTCGCTTCTCCGGATCTACCCGGGCAACCATCAGTTCGCTGCTACCGGCCATGCTTGAGACGATTTCTCGGATGTCCTGTACGGCGGTGGGATTGCCGATGATGTCGTAGTCAACGCCGGGGTTCGGCTGGTGCCCGGTCATGGCAGTGGTTGAGTTGTCCAGGATTATGAAAGTGATGTCCTGTCCTAACTTGACCGCTTGGCTGATGGCGAGCGCCCCCGAATGATAGAACGTGCCGTCACCCATGAAGACCACTTCTTTGTTGGTCAGTAGTGCATCGGTTCCCACTCCGCTGCCCCCTCCCAGGCCCATGCCGGAGTAATCATGCATAAGCGCCGTGTTCGGGGGGAACATCATCATCGTGTAACAGCCGCAACCACCGTGGAAAATCAGGTCCACCGGTTCGGCGCCGTGCTTTTCCCGCATGTAAGTCGGTTCCATAAACCGGCGCTTTATTTCCAGACAGAGGCTGGCTGTATCACGGTGCGGGCAACCCGGGCAGAAAGTTGGCAGGCGAGAGGGAAGTTCGCCCACTTCCACCCTTGCCGTCGAGTTGATAGTCTCGGCCTCCCGGTCCAGGTCTCCGTCCCAGTGGCTTGGTATCAGCATTTGCCTGGTTGATCCGCTGATCTGCTTGAATAGCGGGACGAGTCTGTCGATCAGGATTGATGGGTGAAGGCCTCGGGTTGAGGGAATGCCCTTTAGTCCGGCAGGGAATTCTTTTCCCCATAGATGTGCCTGGCCGCCGGGCAAGTCTTTCTGGCGCAGAAGGGTGAGTATCTCGGCGACTTGTTCCTCTATGAATCCGCGTCTCTCCTCGATAACGACGAGCATTTCGCAGTGTTCGGCCATCTCGCCTACGAGTTGATCGTCCATCGGATAGGTCATGCCAAGCTTGAGGACGGGAACCTGTTCCAGCAGCCCGAGTTCCCACAAAGCGTGGACAAGGTAGCTATGGGCCATCCCGCTGGATATGAAGCCGATTGGTTTGCGGGTTCCAGTCGGGTTCTGTATCAGGTTCAGGCCGATTCCTCGTGCGACCGCGACGGCCTGCTTGTGGCGAGGGTGCATTGATTCTTCCTGCCACCAGGTCTTGGGGGGAAGGAGCACACGCTTATTCAGGTCTATTCCTGCCGTCTCCAGCGTGGCCTTCTGAGTAGTGTTAAGCGTCGGATATTGGTTTGGTTTGCACTGAACGTTTCCGCCGCCATCGGCAAGGTTGGTCGGAAGGACGAACCCGCTGAACAGTTCAGATCGGCGTGACAGCTCAAGCGCCAGGTTGACGAAGTCTTTCACTTCCTGCGGGTTGGCCGGTTCGACGACGGGCATGAAGAGATGCTTCGAGATATAGCGGCTGTCGGCAGGCACTTGGGTGGAGTCCGACCACGGGTCATCGCCATATACAACAACGGCGCCACCATCACGGTGCGCCCCTGCAAGGTTGCCCAGTGCCAGACCGTCGGCGGCTACGTGGACGCCCACTGACTTCATATTTATGACACAGCGACAGCCGATGACTTGGGAGCCGTTGACCATGGCTGCGGCCAGGGCTTCGTTGCCGTTCATAACCGCGTGGATGCCCTTTTCCACCAGAAGGTCCCTGATTCTGGCCATACTGTCGAAAAAGCCTGCCGTTGGGCTTCCCGGGTACCCTCCCAGAAGATGCACTCCGCCCTCGGCTTCGAGACATCCCTTCAGCAGCAGTTCGTTGCCGTTGAAGACCTCGAGACCGCTGCCGGTCAGGAATCTTTGGTCAACTTTCATAGAGGAACATTCTACGAGACCGCATCTACGCCGCCCAAAGGATTTTCGCCGCGCCGGTCACAGACCGGCATCAGGGGTTACTTGGTCCGGACGCCGCAAACTGTGGTGTGGTGATCGTCCCCAGTGCAGCTTGTTGGAGAGCGTCTTGAAGAAGCTTCGTCCGGGGTGAGGGACAATCAGAATTCCCCTGTCTGCACGGCGTATCCGAACCGTTCCTCCTTCGGACAGGCTCGCGCATGATACACCGTCGATAACTACGCTCGTTCCTTCGTTTACCCGAGTGGCGGTGACCACCAGCGGACGATCGCTACGGACCACAAGCGGACGAAGCGAAAGCATGTGCGGGGCGATTGGAGTTATCGTCATCGCCTCAAGGGTTGGCTCAAGTATGGGTCCGGAAGCGGACATGTTGTGCCCGGTTGAGCCATTGGGTGTTGAGACCACCAGCCCGTCACCGAGATACTGGGCGATCTCGTCACCGGACTGGGTCACTCGCAGGTCGATCATGCGGAACGGGCGACCGGCCACTATGGTCACGTCATTGGCTGCGGGCGAACTGTACTCCTCGTCGCTGTGATTGCCTTGGCGAACGGTTACCTCGCACATCATTCGCTCAGTTGCGGGCACATTCCCGGAGATGATCTCGTCGAAATGCTTCTTCATATGTTCTACGCTGAATTCGGCCAGGAAGCCCAGTTTGCCCATGTTCACCCCGATCAGGGGAATCGGCATACCTGACAGCACACGAGCGGCCGACAGCAGGGTTCCGTCTCCACCGAAGACGATCGCGATATCCGCCTTGCACGCTTCTGGCGGAGGGAGTTCGTTGGCTGGGCAAACGGCAATAACCCGCACTCGCTCTTCAAGCCAAGGTCGCAGTCTGGATACCTCTTCGGTCAAGCCTGGCTTGGCCATGTTCGCGAGAATCAGGACCTTCTTCATCTTTGCCATGGACCTACCTCAGACCGCCGGTCTGGCCTCTGCTTCCGAGATAGACACTTTGGCCGGCAGAGATCCGCAGATCCTTGTCCACTTTCTTGGCAAGCTCTTCAGGGCTGTCGGCGTAGAGGGGCGAAATCTCTATAGCTGCGGCGACTTGGCCGTCCGCATCTCTGGGTACTGCGACTCCCGCGCTCTCAAGCCAGCCCGCGGCCCTGCGCAACTGGTCGTGCAGACTGGTGGAGAGGCTGTCATCACCGTCGGCGTTCTTGATCGGACTGAACTCTTCCCTGCGATCAGTCTCCAGTATCACGGTCTTCTCTGCAAGCTGGAGAGCATCGAAGACGAACATCTCCAGCTTGACGGCATTTGGGCTATCGGGATTGACAATCGTGCCGGTGTCATCAAGGAAAGGAACCCTCTTTTCCGCCCGGTGATAGGGTAACTTGCACTGGTCACCGGAGGTCAGCCGTTCCACGAAGGTCCTGGACAGGATGTGTATGGCGATGCTCCCGGCGGAAAAACGCAGATGTCCGTCTTCGGTTGTCTGGGTCGCCAGCTCTTCCGGCATGTCCGAATACTCGATGATCAAGAGCTTTCCGTTTACGACGCAAACATTTCCGAGCCTCTCCATCGGTCCGCGCTTGGGCAGCACCTTGAGGCTCATTTCCGCGTTTTTGAGGTGATGCAGGCCGATGAAAAGAGGGTCCAGACAGCGAACCAATGGGTTGTCAACCTGGAAATAGCTTATATGTTCCGCGCCTCGGCGGGCCATGTCCTCAAGGGCACCGCTCTGACGGAGGGCGAGCAGACTTCCCCCGTGTCCGTTGGGGCTGGTGGCTACGAGACCCTTTTCGTTGAGGAGCAACTTGCGGTCGAAGTCGATTGTCGGCATCGAGCTCTGCGTCAGAAAGAAGACGTTTTCCTCGGCAAGACCGAAGAAATCGTGTTGGCGGAAGTAAGCTCGGGTCGCGACATCGTTGGATTCTGACGTCATTACGTACCACGGCAACGAGGTACCACTTCTTTCCGATGTGGCAAGTATCTGCTCGGCGAACAGTTGGAAAAGCGGTTTGTGGGCAACGGGGGTGGCCTCCATGCAACCTTTTGGGCCTTCGTAACCAAGCCGGGTTCCTTGCCCTCCGGCAACTACGAACGGGGCGACCTTTCCTTCGGCGATCAGCTCTTTTCCCTTCTTTGCGGCTTGGCGGTACAGATCCTTCGCTTCGCGGTCCTCAGGCTTGGCGGGCATTATCTCAGGCGGCTGAATGTCGCCTGTTGGCAGTGTCGGCGGGGTTGCACCTGCGTGCTGGTCAAGGAACTGATCGAGCCTGTCGAAGTCAATAGATGCAAGTTGCTCCAGTAAGGCAGCTTGTTGGCCAGGCCCCAACTGCTTGTAGAAACTGAGCAGGTGGCCCTGACCGTGTGCCTCAACCTTCTTTTTCACCGCGTCGTACTCTGCCATATCGGCCTCCACAGTCCCTGAAGGCAAATGCTCGTCGCGCAGCAGCCTAGGGTTGCCCTGCCGGCTTGTCAATGCTCTGAATAGGCCCGGCCTCAAGACACGCGGCTGGCTGGGGAAGGTCTTGATCGCCGACACATTTTCTTGTGTGAGCCATTGACAGTTATGTAGCCGGGGAAATATCATAGGGGTTGCGATGCAGGGGACGATGGCTCAGACTGGCCGGGAGGCGGCCTAGCGGTCTCCCCACAGGCAGGATGCCCGCTTGTCTGCCGTCACCTGCAGAGTTGGGCAGACGCTGTGTCCGCACGGAGGCGCGACCGACAGTTTCCCATAACAGATGAGATGAGCACTGCTTAGTTAGGCATAATTGTTTTAGTTGAGATCGGTCCGGTTGCTCCTCCGACCGATCCTGCCGAGCTTGGCGGTTGGCGTGTTGGCTATTGGTTGGAAGGAATAATACATATACCTCGTGCCAAGCGCTGACCGGAAACCCGGCGCGACGGCTTTTGGAGCGAAGAAGGAGTAATTGTTATGCGAAAGACGAAAGGTTTTACGCTTATTGAGCTGTTGGTGGTGATCGCGATCATCGCGCTGTTGGTCTCGATCTTGCTGCCGAGCCTCAACCGAGCCCGTGAGCTCGCAAAGCGAGCAATATGCGGAACGAACCTCCACGGTGTGGGGCAGGCATTTGCGCTTTATCAGGGCGACAACAAGGACCAATGGCCTTGGCTGAGCGTTGACGATTACGACGCCGAGACGGGCACGCTTTACGAGGACTCGCCAGAGGAAGACTCCGGCGCCCGCGGAATCACGGCGCTTCTGTTCATGCTGATAAGGCAAGGACAGTCCGCGGACATATTCACCTGTCCTTCAGACGAGGGTGCAGTCACAGAAGACGAGGTCAAGCACACGTACGGCGGAACCCAGGTTTACAACTACGACTTTGGCCCGACCGAAAGTGCGGCCTCTTCCGGCGAAGCGTACGGGCACACAAAATGCAGCTATTCGTTCCAGGCGCCGATCTACAGCTCTAGTGGCGATCTAGTCGGCAACGGCGTGAGTTCAAGAAGCAGGGGCAGCATCGTCATCATGGCCGATAAGTCGCCTGACTATGAGGACGCCGATGGCAGCCCGACAGCCTTGAACTGGGAGAGTGACTTGACGCCCGCCCAGATCAAGACCGGAATGAGCCAGAACCACGGTGGTGGCGAGGCAATCAACTTCCTGATGGCTGATGCCAGCGTGGGAAGAGAGACACGAGCGGACGTCGGGCTTGAGCAGGACGACATCTATACCTTGTCCAACGATTCAGCCGAAGACTACGGGCCAGATCCGTATGGCACCTATGGGAGTATGTCAAGCCACAGGCAGGATGAGGACAGCTTCCTGGTTGGTCCAACGCGACCTTCTTCGTAAGCTAAGTTGATCGCAAGTGCTGCTGTGCATCCGCAGAGGCAGCGGCAGATCAGAAGTAGTAGGCGAGGCGAGCCCTTGGGTTCGCCTCGCTTAGTTCGCGCATGGATCGAGTTCTGGAGTTCTGCTTTTGGGTGCGGACATCGGTGACGAATTGGTATAATTTGCCGTTTTGAAAGAGCTGGATTCACTGTCGCCTGAGAGGGTTCGGTGGAACTAACCGTTACACTAGAAGATCCCGGCAAGTCCGCCCTGTTGTTCGGTCCGGCTGACCGGAACCTTAAGATGATCCGCGAGACCCTCACCGTGCAGATCTTCGCACGTCATGGACAGGTGAGAATAACCGGCTCGGCGGGGAATGTATCCAATGCAGCCGCAGTTCTACAGGAACTCCAGAGGAGAATACGGCGCAACGACGAAGTGTCCGAGCAGGCAGTGGCCGAAGCTATCAGTTCGGCTGCGGCTAAGCAGCAGTCCAAGGCTGCGGAAGTCCTGGACGTATATGCTTCCGGGCAGCTCGTCAGGCCGAAGACGCCGGGCCAGCGCCGATATATCGAGGCCATGCGGAAGCGCGACATGGTTTTCTGTACCGGACCGGCTGGTACAGGCAAGACGTATCTGGCTGTCGCGGTGGCTGTTCACATGCTCAAGCATCTTCAGGCCAAGCGACTGATACTTGTGCGCCCGGCAGTCGAAGCGGGCGAAAAGCTGGGCTACCTTCCAGGAGATATGCAGGCAAAGGTCAATCCCTATCTTCGCCCGCTCTTTGACGCTCTACACGACATGATGGACTATGAACAAATACGCCGATTCATGGTTAATGACCTGATCGAGGTGATCCCTCTTGCCTTTATGCGGGGCAGAACGCTCAATGATTCAGTCATAATTCTAGACGAAGCGCAGAATACTACCGTGGCCCAGATGCTGATGTTTCTGACCCGGATGGGCCATGGTTCTAAGATGATCGTCACCGGTGACGACAGCCAGAGCGACTTGGAAGAAGATGTTCCGAGCGGGCTTCTCGACGCGCGAAGGCGGCTTTCCGGAATAAAGGGACTGGACTTCATCGGGCTGGGCAAAGCGGACATTGTCCGCCACAGGCTTGTTCAGAATATAGTGGAAGCCTACGCGGATGGTCGTGAATCGCCAAGCTCGGGTCAGGCATGACTGTCTGCGAGCAAACTTCGGCACATCGCTGCCGATATTGAGGCAGCCCGGTTGGTGACCGGTGCGTAGGCGACATATCCAAGTCCGTGTTGATTGTTCTGGCTAGTGAACGTCCTGAAGGAATATACCGATTTTTAGAAGGCCCACGGGTGGCCTTAGCAAAGTAGAGAGAACTCGGCTAGAGCTTGTTAAAGTCAGGGCGAACCAAGCATGTGGCCTTTTAAGAAGAAACCTGGTCAGAGCCGCCTCGAGGTGCTCAAGTCGAGACCATCCAGGCGGGAGCCTCAATGGCGCTGGTTCAGACAACCCGGAGGTCCGGCATCGTTCCTGCTGGCCTCCGCACTGCTGGTGGCCGCGATAGCCATAGACGCGTTCCCTCTCGACCCGATCCCGTACCGGTTGGGCCAATACGTCCGGCAAGACATACAGGCCCGGATCGATTTCAGCGTCCCCTCCCAAAGAGCAATGCTTGAAAGGCTGGGAACAGCCAAGCTTTCCACGCCTCCGGTCTATCAGGCGGAGATTGGATTTGTGGATCGAATCGTCTCCACGATCGCCACGCTGCCGGGCAGCCTGACATCAACCTCGAGGCCCGTTGATCTGCCCGAGGCAGTCAGGCGCAAATTTAGCCTGGATGATTCCGATTCTCTTGCCGCCTGGAAGGCATATGCAGCCGAACCAGGCCGTGAGGAACTGGACAGGTCGCTCGGGCAACTTCGCAACAGTCTTCTCAAGACATGTCTGATTACTGCAGACGACATGAAGTTTCAGAAGGACAAAGGGACTGCTCGTGAGGTCGTCCTCTTGTCTGGAAGTGCAGGTAAACCGCAACGGGCCGAAGTTGGCGAGATGATCGGCCTGGATGACAAGGGCGAAGTCTCAAATGTCGCCGACAGAATGTCGCGCGTCTTTGCAGAAGGGGTCCGGGCAAGCGTTAGGGCGTATCTGTTAGATGCTCTCGGTGGCGACCGGCCTCTCTACCGGTGTGACGCCGCCGCAACCCAGCGCGAGATAGACCTCAAGATTGCGCAGATTAGGAGCGACCCTCCGCGAGACCGCTATGCCGTCGGCCAAATTCTGGTGCATGCTCAACGCGAGGGAGAGGGCGCCCCTGCCGTGATTGCGGCAACGGACACTGAACTCCTTGAATATGAGCATAAAGCCTATGTTGCCGCCGAACGGCAAAGCCATCCCTGGCGGCGGATAGGCAGGCTGGTGGGGCGGGCGGCGATCGTGGCGATTGTGCTTGCCTTGCTGTGCCTCTATGTCGCGAACTACCAATGCGATATTGTCCGGAATGCATGGCAATGCTCCGCGCTGACGTTGCTGTTAATCTTGATGCTCGCGGTGGGGAAGTCTTTGGTGTTTCTGCTGGAACTGAGCGATTACTCCGCCTTGTTTGTGGTCATGTTCGTCGGCATCGTCGTAAGCATCGCTTACGGGCAACGCTTTGCCTTGGCGTTGGGGGCGGCGCTGTCAATGCTTGTGGTCCTGCAACTGCGCCAGGACCACATAATGCTGATTGCGTTGCTTGCCGGAGTTGGGGCAACAGTGTTCCAGCTGCATGAGATCCGCACAAGAAGCAAGCTCATCAGGGTGTCGGCCTTCTCTGCCGCAGTCGTTTTTGCCGCCATCTGTGCACTAGGCTTGGCGGGGAGCACTCCCTGGCGTTTCGTGCTTACCAATGGGCTGTGGGCAGTTGGCGCCGCTCTGGCGGCGGGGATGGTTGCGCAGGTTCTTCTGCCCCTTGTGGAACTCGTATTCGGCATAGCGACGAGTATGACGCTTCTGGAGTGGTGCGACGCGTCTAAACCTCTCTTGAAACGGTT